>Ga0137412_10005538_pt1 | contig 10090 bp, 6 predicted proteins | sample CZODoug2_1_16fun_FD_122160 | JGI IMG/M metagenome (GOLD analysis project Ga0137412, IMG submission 122160) | Vadose zone soil fungal communities from Angelo Coast Range Reserve, California, USA - CZODoug2_1_16fungal (Hybrid Assembly) | ecosystem: Environmental > Terrestrial > Soil > Vadose zone... | reverse complement strand
TGCCCTGCAATATCGGCCGCGGCGACCAGTTCGAGCCTGAATTCCTGAGGCTCAACCCGAACCACCGCATGCCGCTCCTGGTCGACGACGAACCGCTCGGCGGCGGCGAACCGATCAGAATCTTCGAATCCGGCGCGATCGTGCTCTATCTGGCGGAAAAGAGCGGCCGGTTCTGGCCGCAGGAGCCGCATGTGAAATACCAGGTCGTCCAATGGGTGATCTGGCAGATGGCGAACCAGGGGCCCAAGACCGGCGAGTATGGCCATTTCAAGCGGCTGGGCGACCGTAACGGTGACCAGTCCTATGCGCTCCGCCGCTATGGCGACGAGGTCAACCGGATTTACGGGGTGCTCAACAACCGGCTCTATCAAAGCCGCTACCTGGCCGGCGACAGCTATAGCGCGGCCGACATGGTCGCCTACCCCTGGGCGGTGAACTGGCAGGCCCAGGACCAGGACGTCGCGTGCCCGCACCGGCTCGGGTCCGCGCACGTCGTTGGGACGCCGCGTCCCGGGAGATCCGCGCGGGGTTGGCAACGGCGGTAACTGCGGCTCCAAGTGCGTCTTCTAGACAAAACAATATGCGTCTAAAAAAATTTAGCGTGCTTTTCATCGCAATCGGCTTACTACAAGCGCAGAGCCAACGCGTCGGCCAGTATCACACCTTCATGGAACGCCTGAAGATGCAAATGAACAATGTAACCGATGCGGATCTGGATCGTACCGAGAAGAACGCCGATTGGCTGCGCGAATATATGGGTAAGACCTGGAGCCTTTTGATGCTGCTCCGAGGCCACAATTACAAACTGCCGATGTTGTTCGACGGCGCCCGCAGTTACATGGCGACTGTTCCCTGGAGATGTGAAGGCGGCACCGTTTTTCAGTTGGACAACGCCGGGTATTGCCCTCTCAGTAACACCATTTCCTACGACGGGTTTTTGCCGTTGATGGCCCTCGTCAATCCGCATCCGGCCCTCAAAGTGTCCGTGCCGATGAACCCCATGGTGGACGGATGGATGGGCGACGATTGGTTTCACTACGGCGCCTTTCGGCAACAGAATATGGGCTACATCTACGAACAAGAAGCTACGCGCGACAACAAAGCCAAATGGTGGACCAGCCACTTTGACGATTACGACGAATTCATGCAGGCAGGCTCGGCTGGCGAGCTCGGCCGTCGTCATGGCCTCGAACAGGTCGGCTTCTGGCGGAAAATTCTCGAGCATCCCAGTTACGACGCCTTTTGGCGCGAGCAGGCAATGGACCGAGTGTTGGCGAGGCAACCGCTGAAAGTGCCGGTGATGCTGGTGCACAGCCTGTGGGACCAGGAGGACATCTACGGCGCGATGGCCGTCTACAAAGCGATCAAGCCGAAAGACACGGACAACGACAAGGTCTTCCTGGTCATGGGGCCTTGGCATCACGGCCAGGAGATTGATGACGGCAGCACGCTCGGCGCCTTGAAATTCAATAGCGATACCTCGCTCTACTTTCAGCGAGAGATCTTGCGGCCCTTCCTCGACCAATACCTCAAGGACGGCGCGCCAAAGGCGGACGTCCCGCCGGTCTCTGCTTACGAGACCGGGACGAACAAGTGGCGGCGTCTGCCCGCGTGGCCTTCAGGCTGTGCCAGCGGCTGCACGGTACGACCCACGCCGCTCTATCTAAACGCCGGGCTGAAGCTGAGCTATGCCGCGCCGGCGCCGAACGACACGGCCTTTGACGAATACGTCTCCGACCCCGCCAAGCCCGTGCCCTTCCGCGCACGCCCTAGCCAACCCATGGGCTACTCCAATGGCTTGACCTGGTCTCAATGGCTTGTGGACGATCAGCGGGAAGCCTCCGGTCGCCCGGATGTGGCGGTGTTCGTCTCCGATGTCTTGGGCGCACAGATGAAGATTAGCGGGCAACCTGTTGCCAATCTGGTTGCTTCCACCAGTGGCACGGATTCGGACTGGGTCGTCAAGTTGATCGATGTCTATCCCGACGAGGTGGCCGGCCAGCCGGCCATGGGCGGCTATCAATTGATGGTTTCAGCCGACATCTTCCGCGGCCGCTACCGCGAGAGCTTTGAGACCCCCAAGGCCATTGCGTCCGACAAGCCACTCCCTTATCGCTTCGCGCTTCCCAACGTCAATCACGCCTTCCTCCCCGGCCACCGCATCATGGTCCAAATCCAGTCTGCCTGGTTTCCGCTCTACGACCGCAATCCACAGACTTTCGTTCCCAACATTTTCTGGGCCAAGCCCGGAGACTATCGCAAAGCCACACAGCGCATCTACCACGCACTCGGCCAGGCCACGTTCATCGAGCTGCCATTGGTCACTACACCTTGAGTCGTCTCGGCGGGAAGTCGAGAGGTAAACTTCCTTATTTCCCCGCGCCTGTGCGTGACTCTTTCTATTTGTCCCTGCTATTCTCTAGCGGTTCCATTTGCTACAGGAGTGCATCCCATGCGTAGCACGCTTTCAGCGATTCTTTTCCTCGCATTTGCCGTCATTTCTCGAGCTCAGCAAACTTCCTCGGTGTCCCACTTTGACGGCAACTCCTGGTGGGCGCACGTCAAGTTTCTCGCCGATGATTCTCTCGAAGGCCGCGACACCGGCAGTGAAGGTCTTCAGAAGGCCCAGGCCTACGCCGTCGAACAACTCCAGAAAGCCGGCCTCCAACCTGCTGGCGCGAACGGCTTCTATCAGCCCGTCCGTTTCAATCAATACGAAGTCGAAGAATCCAAATCCCTTCTCGCTCTCGTCACCGGCGGCCAATCCAAATCTCTTTCTTTTGCTGACGACGCTTTCATCAATACTCGCTCCACCCGCGCTTCGGCCAATCTCTCGGCGCCCCTGGTTTTCGTCGGCTACGGCCTGCAAATCCCCGAAAAAAATCTTGATGAGCTTGCCGGCCTGGACCTCAAGGGCAAAGTCGTCGTTTATCTCGCCGGCTCCCCCTCGGATATTCCCACGGCCCTCGCCTCGCACTATCAAACCGCCGTGGAGCGCTGGAAATCACTGCATGCGGCCGGCGCCATTGGCACGATCACGATTTTCAACCCTGCGTCCATGGATATTCCCTGGTCCCGGATTTCCGTCAACCGCAATCACCCCTCCATGGATCTCTCCGATTCTGAATTCAATGAAACTCCCGGCCTTCAATTGGGCGTGGCCTTCAACCCCGCGTCCGCGGAAAAACTGTTCACCGGTTCCGGCCACACCTTCGCGGAAATCGCTGCTCTCGGCAAAGACCGCAAGCCTCTTCCGCACTTCGACATGGCCGTTTCGCTCAAAGCCAACGCCGTCATTCTCACCAAAACCCTCGAATCCTCTAACATTGTTGGCAAACTCACCGGTTCCGATCCAGCTCTCAAGAATGAATTCGTGGTCCTCTCCGCGCACATCGACCATGTCGGCATCGGCGCGCCCATCAACGGCGACCGCATTTACAACGGCGCCATGGACAACGGTTCCGGCAGCGCCCTCGAGATGGACATTGCCGCGAGCCTCAAGGCGCATCCGGAAAAACTGCAGCGCTCGATCCTTTTCTTGCTGGTTACCGCCGAAGAGAAGGGCCTGCTCGGCTCCAAATATTTCGCCGCTCACCCCACCGTCGCGGCGAAATCCATCATCGCCGACGTCAACGTGGATATGTTTCTTCCCATCGTCCCGATGAAAGTTTTGAAAATCGGCGGCTTGGAAGAGTCCGACCTCGGCACACGCGCCGCCGCGATCGCGCAATCCATGGGCATCAAAGCCATCCCCGATCCCGAACCGCTCCGCAATCTCTTCATCCGCAGCGATCAATACAATTTCATCAAGAAGGGCGTTCCCTCCGTCAAATGCGACGTCACCTTCGAACCGGGAACGCCCGAACAGAAAATCTTCAAGGACTGGCTCACCAACCGATATCACGCCCCCTCTGACGACGTGAATCAACCAGTCGATATGCAAGCCGCCGCGCTCTACGAAGAGTTCACGCGCCGCTTGCTCCTTGAAACCGCCAACAACGCGGCGCCTCCTCGCTGGAAGCCGGACTCCTTTTTCCGCCGCTACGCCGCCGACTAAATTTCGATCATTTCCTCTGTAGGACCCGCGCGGGCTCCAGCCAAGAACGCTGTCAGCGCCAGGATGACCTTTGAATGTCGAGTGAAAGTGAGTGATTCCAAACAGTTGTTGTTCTAGCCGCGCGCGTCCTTCTTGAGAAACGTTCCTTTCTCAAGCTCGTTGAACGCCTGCCGCAGCTGCTCCTGCGTATTCATCACAATCGGGCCATACCACGCCACGGGCTCCTCGATCGGCTTGCCCGACACCAGCAAGAAGCGGATCCCATCGTCGCCCGCCTGCACCATTAGTTCGTCGCCGCGATCAAACAGCACCAGTGAACGGTTGTCCGCCTCCCCGGGCGGTTTCGTGTCCGCCCAACTTACCGGTTCGGTCGGCACCGCGAGGGGTTCCGACGCATTGCAGAACTTTCCGTCGCCCGCGAACACGTACGCGAACGCCCGCCGCGTGACTTCCACTGGCAGCGTCTTCCTTCGTCCCGGCGGCACGGACACATCCAGATAAATTGGATCGGCGGCGATGCCGTCCACCGGTCCGCTCTTCCCCCAGAAATTTCCGCACACCACGCGCACGTGCGTGCCATCGTCGTCCTTGATCTCCGGAATATCCAGTGCCTTCACCTCCTGATAGCGCGGCGCCGTCATCTTCAGCGACGACGGCAGGTTCGCCCACAACTGAAACCCGTGCATCCGTCCGGCATGGTCGCCCTTGGGCATCTCCTGATGAATAATCCCGCTGCCCGCGGTCATCCACTGGACGTCGCCCGCCGCAATTGCCCCGTGGTTCCCCATGCTGTCGCCGTGCTCCACGGTTCCTGCGAGCACATAAGTAATCGTCTCGATCCCGCGGTGCGGATGCCACGGAAATCCCGCCAGATAATCCTCCGGCACGTCGTTGCGAAAATCATCCAGCAGCAGGAACGGGTCAAAATCCGAAGTGTTGCCGAAGCCAAAGGCGCGCCGCAAATGCACGCCCGCGCCTTCCGTCGTTGGCTTGGACTTGATCAGCCTCTTCACCGGTCGTAGGGACATAGCCGTCTCCTTCCCCGAGAGTCTACCGATTGGATGCGCTAACGCCAATGGTTTGTGACACAAAAGCGGCCGAGCCACAGGTAGGGCGTTTTCACGCTGCCAAAGAAGCACAACCGCTCTAGACGCGGCCAGCTGCCCGCGAACACTACGCTCCGATTGAGAAAAGCATCCTGAGGAGGTATTATGCGCGGGCCCGCAATCGGCCACCCTGGCCCAGAAGCAGGGAGGTTCCGACAGGAGCGGCCATGAAAAACATGCGAAGAGTCCGCATTGCGACGATCTCGATTGTGCTTGTGCTGTGCGTTCCGCTGTGGGCGGAGCGGCAGGAAAAAACGGCTGGGAAGCCGGCCGCCGCTTCTGTGGCGCCCGCAGTGAAACCGGGCACAGCGGAGATGGACCGGCTGAAATTTTATCTGGGCGAATGGGAGTACACCGAGACATACCCAAAGTCGGGGTTCTCTCCGAACGGCGGGAAGAACACCGGTGTGTACACCGGCAAGCTCGGGCCGGGCGGGAATTCGCTGATCAACACGTTCCATTCGCAAGGCCCCGTCGGAGATTTTGAAGGATTGTTAGTCATGACTTGGGACGCCGGGGAAAAAGCGTACAAGGCGTACGCCTTCGGGAATGATTTTCCCGGGGCCCTCGTGGAAACCGGAACATTTGAAGGAGATGCCTTGGTTTTCCGCTCGGAATTTCCCGTGGAAGGCGCAAAGCTGAAATTACGAAACGTCACGCGGCTCACCGCGCCGGGAAAAATCGAGAGCGAAGAATACCTGGCCATGAAAGATGCGCCGGAAGCGTTGCTCGTGCGCGTGGAAGCCAAGAAGCGATAGCAGTTGCGGCTACCTACGGTGTTGCGGCTGCGCCACTATCCTTGAAACTGAGCTGAAGATAGCGGGAAGGCTTTTTCCCTGGAATCGAAAGCGTTTCGAGCGAGCCGGCCGCAAGCCAAATCACTTCGCCTCCGCGGAGGGTCTTTGTGGGTTTGCCTTCCAGCTCGATTTGAATTTCGGATTCGTTCAGCGTGATTAGCAGAGATTCTGTTTGCGGAATAGTCCCGAGCTTCCCGGCCTTCGGACTAGTTTGGATTTGATCCAGGGTAATTTCCGCGGTTTCAAACTGCGGCTCGATAAAATAACTCTTCTGTTTGTCCGCAGCCGTGGTCCTGCAAGGAGCGGCAAGACCATCAGGGACGATTTGCGCGCAAAGATTGCGGGGTTCGCCCTGAGGCTTCAATAGCTCGATGGTTACATTGTTGAGAGCGATCCCCGAATCCGTGCGGGCGATATGGGCGAAGCCGCCGCGGGAGTAGCCGACTTGTCCGTCCGTCATTACCAGATGAGCTTCGGGTTTGCCGGCGACGGCGTGGATGACGTCAGTGGGGCCCAGCGCCACGTAGAGGTAGGGCAAGCCGTGCTGGTGAAGAAGAGTGGACTCGTGTGGGGGGATGTTCACGCGGAATACGCGGACGTAGGAGTTTTCAAAGACCAGCTGATGATGCGGCTCCTTCGGGATGGGAACGGCGACCGGGGCCTGAGCGCTGAGAGAAAATGCAAAAAGAAGCAGGAGCGAGCAAAGAAGCGGCCTCATCTGTGACCTCCGTCGAAAGCAAATCCACAGCGAAAAGAAAGATGGCGAGAACTACTCGCCGCTACAAGAGCGAGAGCGGCCGGTCTGAAACCGGGCGCTACAAAAACAAGACCCGCCGGTCTGAAGACCGGCCACTACATGCGAAAAATTTCACAGGCGCTCAAAGATGCCAGCGGCGCCCATGCCACCGCCGATGCACATGGTAACCATGCCGTAGCGCGCGTTCTTGCGCTGCAGTTCGCGGATGATGGTGGCGGTGAGTTTTGCGCCGGTGCAGCCGAGCGGGTGGCCGAGGGCGATGGCGCCGCCGTTGGGGTTGACGCGCGAGCCGTCGAGGCCGGCTTGCTGGATGACGGCTAACGATTGGGCGGCGAAGGCTTCGTTGAGTTCGATGACGGCGATGTCGTTGAGCGAGAGGCCGGCGAGCTTCAGGGCTTTGGGGATGGCTTGAACGGGGCCGATGCCGAACTCTTCGGGGAGAACGCCGGCCGTGGCATACGCGACAAAACGCGCGAGTGGCTTGAGGCCCAGCGATTTGGCGCGGGAGTCACTCATGATGACGGTGGCGGCGGCTCCATCGCTCATCGGCGAGCTGTTTCCCGCGGTGACGGTTCCTTTCACATGAAACGCGGGCTTGAGCTTGGCGAGGATGTCGAGCGAAGTGTCCGCGCGGGGGAGTTCGTCGGTGGCGAAGACGAAAGTTTGCGTTGCGGCTTTTGGTGCAGACTTCGCTTTGGACCCTGCGCCGTTGCCGTTGGGGAGAGCGGTGATCTTCACTTCGACGGGGATTGTTTCGTCCTTGAAATTACCGGCAGCGATGGCGGCGAGAGCTTTCTTGTGCGAAGCGGCGGAGAACTGGTCGGCCTGTTCTCGGGTGATGCCGAATTTGCGCGCGATGTTTTCCGTGCCGAGGCCCATGTTGATGTAGGCGTCGGGATAATTGTCGACGAGCCAGGGATTGGGGGAAATCTTGTTGCCGCCCATGGGCACCATGGACATGGATTCCGTGCCGCCGGCAACGATGACTTCGGCGGAGCCAGCCCGGATGCGTTCGGCGGCCAGCGCGATGGCTTGCAAGCCGGAGGAGCAAAAGCGGTTGATGGTCATGGCGCTCGTTTCAACAGGGAGACCGGCGCGGAGAGCGGCGATGCGCGCGACGTTCATGCCCTGTTCGCCTTCGGGCATGGCGCAGCCGAGGATGACGTCGTCAATCTCTTTGGCGTCCAGGCCGGGGACGCGGGCGAGCGCTTCCTTGATGGCCAGCGCGGCGAGATCGTCGGGGCGCGTGGCGCGGAGCGAACCTTTATAGGCCCGGCCTACGGGAGTGCGGACGGCGGAGACGATGACGGCTTCAGGCATGGCGGGACCTCGCAGGTGGAGAATCACAGCCTATTGTTAGGTGAGGGGAACGAAAAAGCAAATGTTGGTGATCTCTAGCCAGGAATAACTGACCCTTCCCTCCCCCCCATTTTTGTAGCGATAGGATACCACAGAGTTTAGCGGTGGGGGTCGGTTAACGATATGAGAGTAAACGAGTTAGCGCGATCCGCGGTGAATTCCAAATGAATTGAGGTGGCCTTCGATTTCCCGAAACTGAGGAAAGCAAAGGGCTTAGTGAGTGAGAAGCAAGACTTAGAGGAGGGCGCTTTAACCGCGGGAACCGGCGGGGCGACCATCCCCATTAACATGCTGATGTGGGTGTGGTGTGATACCTGGTGTTAATGCCTTTCATCTCCACGCAGTCGCGGTTCCTTACTCGGCGCGCAGGGCCTCGACGGGATCGACGCTTGAGGCGCGGCGCGAAGGCAGGTAGCTGGCCAGGAATGCGGTGGCGACGAGGCCGATGGAGGCGGCGCCGTAGGCGACCGGATCGACGGGGCTCACCTTGAAGAGCAGGGACGACATCAGGCGCATCACCACGATGGCCACCGCAAGTCCGCATGCCACGCCGATGCCCGTAAGTGCCAAGCCGTGGCGGACGAACATGCCGGTGAGCGTTTTCTGCTGAGCGCCGAGGGCCATGCGAATGCCGATCTCGCGGGTGCGCTGGGAGACGGAATAGGCGATCACACCGTAAATGCCGACGACGCCCAGTAACAGCGCCATGCTGCCGGCAACGCCGAGCATGATGAGCGTGAAGGAGGTCCGTGCCATGGAGCGCTTATAGAAAAAATCCAGAGCGTGAACTTCGGCAAGGGGAAGATTGGGATTCATGGACCAGACCGCTTGGCGGACCTCGTTCAAGAAACTTTCCGAGCCGGTGCGGGAGCTGCGCAGGACGAAGGCAACATCGCGGAATGCAAAGGAATCATCGCTTTCGAAATGATCCATCAGGAGAGGCCAATAAACGGACGTGGTGGCGGGCTTGCTGACGCCGTCATCGTACACATCGCCAACCACACCGATGATTTCGCGCCAGTCGTCTTTGGTACTGACGCGGATGCGTTTGCCGAGCGCGGCAGACGGGTCGTGCCAAAGTTCGTGAGCTACGTTTTCAGAGATCATGGCGACAGGGATTTTCTTGTAGGTGTCGTTCCAGGTGATCTCCCGGCCTGCAACCAGCGGCATGCCCAGAGTGCCGAGAAATCCAGGTGAGACGAACTTGAAGCGACGGAGCGGGGGAAGCTGGCCTTCGGCATAGGTGCGGCCTTCGAGGAAGACCGGATCGGTCCAGCCTTGGCCGGTCATGGGGAGCTTGGAGCTGATTCCGACGGAAGAGACGCCGGGAATCGCAGCGAGCCGATGCGAGATCTCCTCTTCCATCCGGACGACCTTTTCATCTTCTTTTGCCTGCACAGTGACAATCGAAATGCGGAAAGTCTGCAAGGCGGCGGGCCCAACGAATCCGGGATTGACGTTGGTGAGGGCCCTGAAAGTGCGAATCATCAGGCCGGAGCAGATCAATAAGACGAGTGCGAGGGCGACTTGCACGACGACCAGGACGCTGTGCGCGCGATGTTGCTCCCTGCTCTGGCTGAGGGCGCGGCCACCCTCGCGGATGCCGGTGCTGAGGCGCGCCCCGGCGTGCTTGAAGATGGGAATGGAAGCAAACAGGATGCTGGCGAGGAGCGAAATCAGAAGCGTGAAAAGCAAGACCGGTCCATCGATGCCGATTTCACGAACGCGGGGAAGTCCCGCGGGGGCGATGACGGCGAGGACGCGCAATGCGGCGTAAGCGAGGCCCAAACCGACGGCGCTGCCAAGCAATCCGATAAGGACGCTTTCTAGCAGAAGATCGGCGGCGATGCGGCCGCGGCTCGCGCCCAGGGCGGCGCGCACGGCCAGCTCCTGACGGCGAGCTTCGACGCGGACGAGCAGCAAATTAGCGACATTGGCGCAAGCGATGAGCAGGACCATGCCGATGGAACCCATCAACACCCAGAGGACGCTGCCGACGTCGCCGACGACGTCG
>Ga0137412_10005537_pt1 | contig 10091 bp, 7 predicted proteins | sample CZODoug2_1_16fun_FD_122160 | JGI IMG/M metagenome (GOLD analysis project Ga0137412, IMG submission 122160) | Vadose zone soil fungal communities from Angelo Coast Range Reserve, California, USA - CZODoug2_1_16fungal (Hybrid Assembly) | ecosystem: Environmental > Terrestrial > Soil > Vadose zone... | reverse complement strand
TTCGTTCGTTGGCTAGGCCGATAAAGTCTACGGAATTAAAGCATGCGCTGACAAGGAGCTTGTAAGGTGTACGGGAATTGTCGATCCGCGCCCCGGAATTTACCAATTTAAACTGCACGCGCTATAACGATGATCACCACAATCACTACGACCGCGAGGATAATGTACGCGAGTGTCTTGGCGGAGATAGCTCCTGCGGCAAAATCGCTCTCCGCTTGGCGCGACCGCTCTGCCAGCTTCGCCACTTCTTCGTCGCTCAACTGTCCAATGGCCTTGTCTACCCGCGCATAATCGACGTTGGCGGACTTGAGCGCATTCTGTCCCGCATCCGAAGACAACAAATGTCGGACGGCTTCTTCGTTACTTTGCCGAGCCTCTGCCGGCCGCGCCACTTGTTGGCTCAATTCGTCTGTCGTGACGACGTGCTGCTGCTTTTCCTGCGTTTGGGCCTTTGCCGGGGCTCCGAAACCCATACCTAGCGTCACCCACAGCATCACCGTAACCAACCTGGCGCTAATACTCATTGTTCCTCCTATTCGCGGGCTGAAGCCTCGCGCGGATGCATCGCACTGGCCGATCAGCCGGGTTCCGGATGCCGATTAGACTGTGCCTTCACAAAAAAGGTTAACCAATCCCGGTTTTAGCTGAGAACCACCACGGGAAGCAGTTACTTGGCCGCCACAGGCGTCTGGTATTTCGTCATATCGACTTGCTGCCATTCCCCGCGCTCGATTCCCGCGCGGATCTGGGCGGCATTCTTTCCATGGCGCGATTGCTCGTACGAGTAGATCGCCTCGCGCATGCATACTCCGCACTCGGCGCCGTGCTTGCTGGCGAAGCAGTCCAATAAACTCTTGTGCCCTTGGCTGCGATCGCAGTGGCAATAGCAGGGCTGCTGATAGAGGATTCTCTTCACTCGCGCGGCCAGAATGTACGCATTTTGTACAACCACGTCGCTGAATTCCGTGGGGCTAACCGTTCCTGGAAGCGGGCCTTGCGGTGGTTCGTTGTGAAACGCGGGTATCGCCTCTTCCGTGCCCTGCGCGAAATGCGAAATCGCGCGGGGTGCGGCGATCGCCAAGCTCAGCCAAGCCACGCACAACACCGACCCACAAAAGACCATGTTTTTCGTTCGCATACGACACTCACCCCTATAACGCGTAGCAATGCGCATCGCTACCACACTGCATCATCCACTTTACTTAAGGGAAGAGCTAATTTCCACCAACGCAATCAGTTCAGATTTGGATCAGACGGAGGAAAGGGCCGCGCCGCTATCGAATTGGAGGCGCGGGCAGCGAGGTGCTTTTCCCGCAAATTGCGCTGCACGCGACGTCCCCAAGTACGCACAAATGTAAAGTTCAGCAGTCCTCCTATGGCCGAGCTGGCCACCGGAATCATTCTCCCCACCCATTTCTCGGCTGTCTCTTCGCCGAGTTTCAGTGCCAGCCGCTGCGCAATGCGCGGGGCCAATTTCTCGAACATTTGCTTCTCGACTAAGTCTTTTCCGTAGTCCACGCCGGTCGCAGTTGCAGCAGCGAGCCACAGATCCACTCGCTCATCCTGACCGCGCGTTTCAAATCCGTACAACAGGCAAAGCCGCTGAATCAGCCGTAGCGTAATAGCCGTAAGAATGCTCGCATCCGGGAGCAGGGTGATCATCCCTCCGAGCCCAAACCCGGCACCTTCGGCCGCCGCTAGTCTCTCTGCATCACGAATCAGCTTTTGGGCAATTGCGTCCAGCCGCTCCAACGGGACGTCGTGCATGCGACTGAAGTTCGGCACCCACAGCCCGTGTTTGTCCGCAAGTTGCCGCCGGAAATCCTCTGGATTTACCTCTATCGACCGCAATCCACGTCGCACACCAAACCGCAGTACGCGGTTCAAGCCTCGTCCAACCGCCGATCCCCTTCGTATTTTGCGTATTTCGGACATCACCTCTCCATCCTATGGTGATTAGAGTCTTTCACGCAATCCTGGTGTTGTATCAGTGAGGCGGAACCTGCATCTAATATCTGGTTTTTGGACCGGGGTTATCCGCCACGTAGCATCCCAGACCGGGTACTACTTGACGCCGAGACGCTTTTCTGTAAACTGCCTTTTCGCCATGGCCACGATGCCACAACAATTCGTTCCCACGGAAGTCCCGCTGGACTTCGATTTTCCCCAGCGGGAAGCCGCTTTTTTCTACGGCCTCTTCCTTCGTGGCCATTCCGCGGAACAGCTCCGTCGTGACATTGAAGTGCCTCCCGCGGTCCTGGCCAAGTGGCACCGCGAAGCCGAGCGTGAACCGGGTCTGCGCGACATTTTTTCTCGCATGCTTGAATACCGCCGTCATGTCCTCGCCATCTTCGACACGCTCGTTGGCTGGGATGGCCAGCAGCAACGCGTTCAGTAAACCCTCGCCACTGGATCGTGGTTGTCGCTTTCCCAATCAAAACAGCCTGTACGCCCGATCAGGTCAAAATCTGTCAGGCAACCCTATTCGTCGTTCGGTGATCTAACTTCTGCCGGGGGCATAAGTGTCACATAACGCGGGAGATTCGCTGATTGACGGGAACTTTCCCCCAAGTTAGAATTCCTTCTCCTAGACGTTGAGGTGTCTCTTTATGTTGTGGGCAGCCCGTACCACGGTCTTTTCTTTCCTTTCTTTTGCCGTCCTCGCTCCCGCGCTTCTAGCGCAAGATGCTCGAGATCCCAATCCGCCTCCTTCTCCGCAAAAGCTGGACAAAGAGCAAAAGAGAAAACTAAAAAAGACCCTGAAGGAATTAGATACTCCGTACAAGCAGTGGCTCAACGAGGATGTGGTCTACATCATTTCGCCGGAAGAGCGGCGTGCTTTCTTGCAGCTCGACACCAATGAAGAGCGCGAGCAATTCATCGAGCAGTTTTGGCTTCGCCGCAGCAATAATCCCGATCTTCCCGACAACGATTTCAAAGAGGAACACTATCGTCGCATCGCCTATGCCAATGAGCATTTCGCTTCGGGAATTCCCGGTTGGAAAGCCGATCGCGGGCGCATGTACATCATGTGGGGCCCTGCCGACGAAGTAGAAACCCATCCCACTGGTGGCACCTACGATCGCCCTATGGAAGAAGGTGGCGGTTCGACGACCACCTACCCGTTTGAAACTTGGCGTTACCGGTACATGGAAGGCATCGGCGAAAACGTGATCTGGGAGTTCGTCGATCCCAGCGGTTCTGGTGAGTATCACCTCACCATGGATCCTTCGGAAAAGGACGCCTTGTTGCATGTTCCCGGCGCCGGTTTGAGCCTGCTCGAATCCATGGGCATGGCTTCCAAGACCGATCGTTTCACACGCTCTGACGGCACCAATCTGCCCACTGCCCTTGGTGGAACTTCCTCGAACATGAATGAATTCAATCGCCTTGAGCAGTACTCCAAGGCGTTCAAACCGCCGGCTGTGAAGTACAAAGATCTTGAGGCCCTGGTGACCGCGCGTATCGTTCGCGATCAGGTGCATTTCACCTATCGCACCGATTATTTGAAGGTTACCAACGACACGGTCCTCGTCCCTGTCACCGTGCAGATTCCGAACAATCAGCTCTCCTTTGACAACAAAGACGGCGTGCATTCCGCGACTATGAATATTTTTGGCCGCGTTAGCACCCTTACCAATCGCGTCGTACAAACCTTCGAGGATCCTGTCAGTCGCGATTTCCCGGACAGCTTGTTTCAGAAGTCCGTGAAGCTGCAATCCATCTATCAGAAGGCCATTCCCCTGCGCCCGGGCTTGTATCGCTTGGACATCGTCATCAAAGACGTCAAGAGTGGCAACGTCGGCGTCATCAATACGCGTCTGCAAGTTCCCAAGTTTGACGATGAGACTCTCGAAGCCAGTTCACTGATTCTTGCTGACCAGCTCGAACACGTGCCCGCCAAGCAGATTGGCACCGGCCAGTTTGTGCTCGGCTCCTCGAAAGTTCGCCCCAAGCTCGATGGCGAATTTCCGTCCAACATAAAGCTTGGCATTTACATGCAGGTTTACAACTTGAAGCCAGACGAGAAAACGCACAAGTCCAACGCTACCTTCCAATACACCGTGAAGAAGGGCAGCGAGCAAGTCATGCAGTTCAAGGAAACCTCGGCGGAAATGAAGCAGACCGGCGACCAAGTCACCATCGAACGCTTGCTGCCGCTTACGACGCTGACGCCGGGGAAGTATTCGCTCGAAGTTTTAGCTACCGATACGCTCTCGAATAAGACCGTTTCCAAGTCCGCCGACTTCACCGTCAAGGCGCCTCTGGAAACCAAGAGCGCCGCAAACGCAGCGCCCGGGAGGTAGTGCCACGTGAAACAGGAACGCCTCCGTAATTTGGGGGCCCTCATCCTGATGCTGACGTGCTTCGCTGTTGGAGCCAACACGTCAGTTGCACAAGGAAAAGCTGCCGCTGGCAAGCTCGCTGGCGTTGTGCGTGACTCCACCGGTACCCCGCAAATGGGCGCCGCCGTGGAGGTTGTACCCGAAGCGGCGATCAAAGCTGCATCCCTAGGCCTGCTCACCAATACCCAGGGAATCTTTAACGGCGACCGTCTCGCGCCCGGTTTGTACACCGTTCGCGTAACCCTAGCCGGCTTTCTTCCCACAATTCAGCAACACGTACGCATCACCTCGCACCTCACCACCATCGTCCGCGTTGAACTCGAATCGATGTTTGCTTCCCTCGATCAACTCCGCCGCCAGCCTTCCTCCACCAGTGTCGAAAGCGATGATTGGAAGTGGGTGTTGCGCTCCGCGTCCGTGACTCGTCCGGTCTTGCAGTGGAACGACGACGGCTCGGGAATCGAAGCAAACTCGGCGTTTGATAAGGAAGTGACGCATCCTCGGGCCAGGCTCGATTTCACCGATGGTGCTCGGCGTCCCGGTTCCCCCTCCAACGCGCCCTCCGCTCCGGCCACCGCGTTTGCCTATGACCAAAAACTCGGCGAAGGCCCAAGCCGCGTGCTGTTCGCCGGCCAGGTAAATTATGAAAGCGCGATCGCCGGGGGCGGTATCGCCACAGTTTGGCTGCCCACCGGTTCGCTCGGCGCGGGTCCGCATAGCGCGCTGGTTCTGCGCGAATCTCATCTCGGCCCCGGCGGGCCCACGTTCCGAGGTGTTCGCTTGGAACAGGGTGGCTCCCTTGTATTTGGTGATCGCGCGGTGCTCCGCTACGGCGCGGAATACGTTCTTGTTGGCATGGTAAAGTCCGCCACTTCCCTGCGTCCCCGCCTCGAATTGGACACCCGCATCTCCGATGCGTGGCGTACCGCCATGATCTTTGCGGAAGAGCCCGGCGCCGCCACTCCTCTAGAGTCCGATGAACGCGAAGTCGGCGGCGAATTGGCTGCCGCTCTCGATGAGCTTGATTCTTTTCCCACCATGCTTTGGCACGGTGGACGCCCCGTCCTCGAAGGCGGCTGGCACGAAGAAATCGCTGCCGAGCGAACCTTGGGCTCCCACGGCAAGCTCCAGATCGCCGGCTTTCACGACGATAATCGACACGTAGCTGTCTTTGGCCGCGGCAACGATCTCCCCGCCGCCGATTACTTCCAGGATTATTTCTCAAACGGATTCGCCTACGATGGCGGCGCTTCCGGTAATTGGGGTATGCGCCTGGCCATCCGTGAAAAGTTGTCTGAGTCGCTGGAGCTCACCGCCGTCTACGCGTATGCAGGTGCTCTTAGCCCCTCTGACCTGGCCGATGCGCCAACGCGCAACATGCTACGCAACGCCATGCACAATTCTCTCGGCGTGAACGTCGCCACCAAGCTGCCTCGCCTCGGCACAAAGGTAAACGCCGGCTACAAATGGGTCAGCGGACAAGCCGTATCGCGCACGGACGCCTATGGCGAATCGCTGTTCCAGATGGAACCTTTCCTCCACGTCGGTGTGCGTCAGGCCCTCCCCAAGTTTGCTCCCGGCCACTGGGAAGCTATCGCCAACTGCGACAACCTCTTCGCTCAAGGCTATGTCTCTGTGAACACGCAAGACGGCCGAGCCCTATTGGTTCCGGCCTTCCGCACGTTCCGGGGAGGCCTGAGCGTGCAGTTCTAGCTATTTAAGGTTCGGAAAGCTGTAGGTGTCCTTCCATAAACTGGATACCAGGAGCTTGACTCTCCCGCCGATCGCCTAACCTTAAGAAGACATTGCAGTTCTGGGTGCGAGCTGTTTCTCGACAGTGGACATTGGTTTGCACCTCATATTGCTAAGTTGGAGTGTACTCCGCCCGGATCATGAAGCAGAACCTGCGGGTCAGTCTCGGAGCGGTCGTCCTGGCGCTCGCCACGCTAGCGGCGATGATCTTTGCCTGGCTGAACTTTGTCCAGCGGCAGAGTTTTGAGACCCCCGATGACGGGGTAGCTTGGCTGGACACCGCAACCGGCGTCCAAGCCTGGAAGCTGGCGCCCAATTCCCCCGCCGCGCAAGCCGGTGTTCGCGCCGGCGACTTCCTGATCTCCATCAACAACGTTCCCGTCCGATCTCAGGTCCAGGTCACCCGCCGCCTATGGCACGCCGGGCTCTGGACCCAGGTGCGCTACAAATTGGCTCGCAACGGCCGCGAGTTTGAAACTCCCATCGTCACCGCTCCCGCGGAAAAACCCAATTCCATCGAAAACTATGGCCGCTTCGTCGGCCTTTTGTATCTTTTCATCGGACTTTTCATTTTCGTGCGCCGCTGGAATGCCCCGCGTGCCATTCATTTCTACGTCTTCTGCCTGGTTTCCTTCATCCTCTATTCCTTCCAGTACAGCGGCAAGTTCGATGCCTTCGACTATGAGGTGTATTGGGCCAGCGTCGTCGCGCGCCTGCTTGCGCCGGCACTGCTGCTTCATTTCGCCCTAGTCTTTCCAGAGCGCGCCGAAGGCCGCGTTCGTTCGCTCTCCAAGCTGACCTTAGTCTACGGTCCAGCGGCAGTGCTGCTCTTCTTCCACATCAGCACTGCGTTCAACATGCTCGGCTTTGTGCCCTGGCTTGGCTCCCGCCTTCTCCTAGATAAATTGGAGTTGAGCTATCTCGGCATTTATTTCCTCGCCGCCGGCCTTGTTTTCTACAAGAATTTTCGCTCGGCGCCATCCGGCGTTCTGCGCCAGCAGTTGAAGTGGCTAACCGGCGGAACTTTCGCCGGTAGCGTGCCCTTCGCGGCTTTCTATATCGTTCCGTACGTCATGGACGCCGCAACGCGTTCATGGATGCGCAGTTCCGTCCTGAGCCTGGTGCTCATTCCCCTTTGCTTCGGCTACGCCATCATCCGCTACCGCCTGATGGACGTGGACATCATCTTCAAGCGCGGCTTGGCATATACGGCCGCCACCGCGGCCGTCGCCGCCATCTATTTCGCCCTGGTCGCGCTCATTGCCCAAATCTTCCACGCCCAAACCTCCGGCCCCGTTGGCGGCATGATCGCCATCGTGATCGCCGCGTTCCTCTTCCAGCCTTTCCGCGAATGGATCCAGGCGCGCCTCGACCGCTTCTTCTATCGCGACCGCCTCGACTATCGCCGCACGCTCATCGAATTCGGCCGCACCCTCACCAACGAAGTGCGCTTCGATCCCATGCTTGGCTCGGTAATGGACCGCCTCTCCCAGACCCTCCTCGTCGATCGCATCGCCATTTTCATGGAAGATCCCATGCACCCTGGAAACATGCGCCTGGCGCGCTCCATGGGTGTGCGTCTCTCCGAGCCTATGGATCTCGCCTTCCTCGAGCCGGCCCGGCCCGAGTTCGCCCGCGGGGCGCTCTTCTTCGAGTCGCCCCGTGCGGCGAGAGAAGTTCCTGATTCCGTCCGTCAAACCCTCGAGCAGTTGGATCTAAACTATTTCGTCCCCTGCCGCATTCGAGAGCACACCGTCGCTGTCCTCGGTCTCGGCAAAACGGTTGATGGCGATTTCCTCTCCAGCGACGACGTAGAACTAGTGCAAACCATCGCTGGCTATGTCGCCGTGGCTCTCGACAACGCGCAACTCTATTCCTCACTCGAGCAGAAAGCCCTCGAAATCGCGCGCCTCAAGGATTTCAGCGAAAACATCGTCGAATCCTTAAACGTCGGTGTGTTGGCCGTCGACCTCGGCGGCATGGTCGAGTCCTGGAACACGCGTATGGAGCAGCTCTTTGGCGTGAAGCGCCAGGATGCCGTAGGCCATCAACTCCGCGCGCTCCTCCCCGAAGAACTCGCTTCGGAAATCGCCGCCCGCCGCGACGAAGAGCAAATCACCGGAATCTACAAGCAGCGCCTGCATCACCAGGGTAAATATCTGACGCTGAATGTTTCCATTACTCCGCTGGTGAGCAAATCCGGCGAGCGTATCGGCCGGCTCCTGCTGTTCGACGATGTCACCCAGCGCGAGCGCATGGAAGAGCAGATGAGCCAGACAGAAAAGCTCACCTCTCTCGGCCTTCTCGCCGCTGGCGTGGCCCACGAAGTCAATACGCCGCTCGCCGTCATCTCCAACTACATTCAAATGCTCGCCAAGCAAATGCCTGAAGATGATCCCCGGCACAACATCATCGATAAGATCGTGAAGCAGACCTTCCGGGCCAGCGAAATCGTAAACAATCTTCTGAATTTTTCGCGCACCGGCGCCGCTGAACTCACTGATATCGACGTCAATCGCGTAGTCGAAGAAACCCTTTCGCTGGTCGCCCACCCGCTCAAAACTTCGCAGATTCACATCGTCAAGCAATTGGGCGAATCCCTTCCTCCCGTGCGCGGCTCCGCCAATAAGCTTCAGCAAGTCTTTCTTAATCTATTCTTGAACGCTCGCGACGCCATGCCCGCCGGTGGCATGCTGGAAGTACGCACCGCCGCCCATAACGGCAGCGTCGAGGTCGAAGTGGTCGACACTGGCGCGGGCATTCCCCGCGAGCACATTCATCGCATTTTCGATCCTTTTTTCACCACCAAATCCAATGGCCGCGGCACCGGACTCGGCTTATCCGTCAGCTACGGTATAATCAAAGAGCATGCAGGAAAAATCGATGTACGTTCGACACCCGGAAAGGGCACATCCTTCCACGTTGAGTTCCCCGCGCTCAGGAAAGCAGTCCATGCCTAAGGGCTCGATCCTGGTGGTTGACGACGAATCCGAAATACGCGAAGGCCTGGAGCTGCTGCTCACCAGCGAAGGCTACGGTGTCTCCAGCGCAGGAACCGCCGAATCTGGCCTCGCCAAACTCGAAGAGCGCCCCTACGATCTGCTTTTGCTCGATGTCAGTCTTCCCGATCGCAATGGCCTCGATCTGTTAAAAGAAATCCACCGCCGCGATCCCCATCTTTCCGTCGTGCTCATCACCGCGTACGGCTCCATTGATATGGCTCGCGCCGCGTTCAAGAGCGGCGCCATGGACTACATCACCAAGCCCTGGTCCAATGACGAGCTTCTCGCGCAGGTCGCGCAAGCCGTGGAATCTCGCCGCCTGCGCGAAGAAAACGTTCAGCTCAAGCGCGCTCTCAAGCAGCGCTTCAGTTTTCCCAGCATCATCGGCAAGAGCGAAAAGATGTTAACCCTGCTCGACCTCGTTACCCAGGTCGCACCCTCCCGTTCCACAATTTTGATCAGCGGCGAGAGCGGCACCGGCAAGGAGCTGATCGCCAAGGCCATCCACTCCGCCTCCACACGCGCGGACAGGGCATTCGTGCCCGTCAACACCGGCTCCATTCCGGTGGACCTCCTTGAGTCTCAACTGTTCGGCCACGTCAAAGGTGCTTTCACCAGCGCCGTTGCCTCCAAAAAAGGTCTCTTTGAAGTCGCCGATCAAGGCACCATCTTCTTCGACGAAATCGCCACCATCAGCCCGGAAACGCAAGCCAAGCTTTTGCGCGTAATTCAAGAGCGCGAATTCATGCGCCTCGGCGGCACTGAGCAAATCAAGGTCGACGTCCGCATCGTCGCCGCTTCCAACGTGGAACTGCTCACGCTCGTCCGCGAAGGCCGCTTCCGCGAAGATCTTTACCATCGCCTGAACGTCATTCATTTGACGTTGCCCCCCTTGCGTGATCGCCGCGAAGATGTTCCTTCGCTGCTCGCCCATTTCCTCATCCGCTACTGCCAGGAAAACAACAAGCCCCTGCGCAACTTTACTCCCGCG
>Ga0137412_10005536_pt1 | contig 10092 bp, 7 predicted proteins | sample CZODoug2_1_16fun_FD_122160 | JGI IMG/M metagenome (GOLD analysis project Ga0137412, IMG submission 122160) | Vadose zone soil fungal communities from Angelo Coast Range Reserve, California, USA - CZODoug2_1_16fungal (Hybrid Assembly) | ecosystem: Environmental > Terrestrial > Soil > Vadose zone... | reverse complement strand
CAGGTTGGTACCCTCGACATTGACCTTGCCGTAAGGCAGGGAGTTACGCCATTCGAGGCGTCCCGTCGCGTTGGCGATTCCGGAGCCGATTCGCGTCGATCCTTTGAAATCGACTCCGTTGTCGGTCAGACGGGCGTCGAACGCGAGTTGGCGCAACCCCATGTTGACCTGATAGTAGTCGATCTCGCCATCGGAGATCTTCAGGTTACCGTCGACCAGCGGCGTGCCTAAAGTCCCGGCAATCTTCATGTCCCCGTCGAGGTGGCCGGAGGCCCGGTCGATGTCGGGGACATACAGGGTAACGAGCCCCAGTTGGTCCGTATGGGCATGCAGCTCGCCTTGAACCGGCATGGCCTGCCAGGTATCTGCAGCTCTTTGCGCCACCAGGGTCCCACGAATAGTGCCTACATCGCCGGATTCCAACCCCACCTCGCCACTGATCGTGGACCGATTGGCATTGAGAGTGATGAACCCGGAACCGATTTTCGAATGATCGATGCGGCCACTCGACAGTTTGTGTGACAGCTGCGCATCGACGAGGTCGGCGCGCACCGTACCCTGCGGCGGCTCCAGCCCGCCGCCGGAAATGCTCGCCTGAAAGTTGATTTGACCGCTGTAGTCCACCGCACGCGTAAGACCTGTGGTGAACGTCGCGAGCGGCATCTTGTTCGCTGTGAATGTTGCATTCCATTGCCTGGGGTTCCAATCACCGTCGGCGCACATGCTGCCTGGCTGACCCACCATGCACAGCCACTCGGCGCGGACCTCGTCCGCAGAGACCAGGACTCCCACCGGGTGCTCCAGCTTCAATCGCAATGATTCAGTGCCGATGATCTCCATTGAGCGCAACTGGCCTTGCCAAACACCGTTGTTGAATGGCCCGTTGGCCATCGCGGCCAGGGACATGCCCAATGCCTTGGCGTCCAGCCGCACGTCGTAGTTGCTCGACCGGCCATTGAGCTTGAAAGTCAGATTGTCGAGGGTGCGCTCTTTGTAGGCGAGGTTGTGAATGCGCGCATCCACCTTCGACTGGTACTGGGGGTTGGGATCGAAGTCGATGGCCGCGTCGATATCCTGGACGGAGACTCCTTCGTGCTGGATCCCGTTGCCGTGCAGGTTTGCGGCAATCGTCGGCTCCTTCAGAGTACCCCGAATTGTGCCGTTTCCCTCCAGCTGCCCGCGGCTGTCGGGCGACAACAGGCTCAAGTCCTTGGCGGTGACCGCGAACCGCAGATCGAATGTATCGTTCAAACGGCCATCCATGGCGAGGCTGGTTCCCCCCAGGGCAAGACGCAACTTGTCGAACTGCCAGGTGGTGCCGGTGCGTTGAAATCGGCCGCCACCGCTGGCAGGGACGCCCCGCAGCCGGCCGCTGATGTCATGCACATCTACTGAGAAATCGCCGTTGCCATCAAAGCCCAGCCCCTGGGTGGCGACGTTGAAACTCAACTTGCCGGGCAGGTCGCTGCGAACCAACGCGGGATTGACATCGGCGATCCTTCCGGCGAACGACCAACTGTCGGCAGGAGCCCAGATTGTTTCGCCGGTGATCACGGCATGACCACCGTACAGGTCGACGTCGCCCTGGGTGAACGTGAATCGATCCCTCGCGAGAGCACCCAAAATTGTAGTTTGCATGGGCGGGAGATCCCTTGCTTGCGCCATCCCGCTGGCATGTACGGAATAGGGCCAGGTTCCTCCCAACGTGAATTCGCCGGACGAGCTGTGAAACGGGACCATCTTGCCGATCAGCGGCCAACGGAAATCGTGCCAGGTGCCGCGCAGATCGAGACGGGGACCGTTTTTGATGACTTCGATGGTGCCGCCGCTCGACACGTGCGCACCGGAAGTGTGATGGGTGATGCCAATGTGCTTGGCCCACAGAATGTGGTTGGAATAGGCGCCTTCAAACTCGGTGTCGAAGATTCCGGCCTTCAGGCCGGCCGAATCCAGGGGGCCATGCAGTGCGAAGCCGTTGGCATTGCCCTTCATGGCCACCTGGCCGGAAATCAGGCCCAGTATCCGGTTGCCGCCCCAGGCGGTGACATCCAGATCATGGACGATGGCGTTGCCTTGCCAGTGCCATTGGCCGGTGAGGCTCAACCCCTGGCCGGTGAAGTCGGATCGGAACGGGGCGAGCGTGTGGGCCGTCACGTTGAGAAGACTCAGATCGCCCATGGACACGGTGTTCACTGACCACGCAGGTTGGTCGACCGGGTTCCAGGTGAACTTGTTCTGGAAATCAAAGCGCAGGGGATCGTAGGCCCACATCTGGCCGGAGCCGTCGACATGCAGGGTACCCATCTGCATACCAATTTCGTAGAAGCGGATCTTGCGATAGCGAGCGATGGCCGAGCCCTGCAGACCGGTTGCTTCGAGGTGGGCCCCGTTGTAGACAGCGAGTGTCAGATTGCCGATCCGCATGTGATCCGTACTGACAATCAACCAGCGCGGCAGAAAAAACGGAGTGGCGGGAATCGGCGGCTTTCTGCGGCGTTTGATCTCGACCGACGCGCTTTCGATGAAGGCGCCCTTGGTGCGGATGGTTTGTAACAGCAGCGGTGTCAACTCCACCCGCCCGTGGATGTTCTTGAAGGTCAGGTGGACCAGATGATGATCGATGTCCAGCTGGTCGATATGAATGCCGTGCGCAAGGGTGCCGCCGGCATTGACTATGTCGATGCCGATACCGCCGGCCTTGTGCGGGACGTGGCTGACCAGAAATTTGAGGCCGCTTTCTGTAAAGGCGAAGTAGTAAACGGCTGCGCTCGGCACGGCGACTGCGATCAGAATCAGGATACCGGCGATGAGCAGCAGCAGGCGACGCATGGCAGTCTAGAGTTTCGGCGAGAAGTTGATGTGCAGGCGCGGGGTGGCCCCGGGCCGCGAAATCGGTTGCGCTATATCAACACCCAGCGTCACGACTGGCAGGCGAACCCGGAATCCCACACCTACTGAATACTCCAGCGGTGTGCCGCCGAAACGGTTGAAGGCGTTGCCGTAATCGAAGAACGTGGCAATGCCGAAGTTTCGCGGCAGATCCCGGATCACTTCAACCGTACCCGTGACGACCTCTTTGCCGCCCACCTTCACCTGTCCGATCACAGTGCCGCAGGCACCCGTGGGTGTGAGGATATTCTTGCCCGTGGTCGGATCCTTTGCGCAGACATCCTGGGTCGGTGATAAGGCGTTGTATGCGAACCCGCGTACGCTGTTGTCACCACCAGCGAAGAACCTCTCTACCACAGGTAGATTGCTGAATCGCGACACCAACGTCATACCAATCTCATCGCGCAGCAGAAGGTGCCATTTGGGGTGAAAGTTGAAGACGCGCACGCCGGTCAGATGCGCCTGGACGAACCGGGTGTTTGCGCCGACCAGGCCATCCGAGCCCTTGACCTCCAGGAAGATTCCGTGCTGGAAAATCGGCTCGCCCAGATAGCCTTTGGGAACGGAGGCAACATCAATGCCCGGTATGAGCAGCTTGTCACTGCGGGTTTCGGCAGCTGATTCACCGGTTGTCTTCATCGCCTGCACAAACCAAACGTACTGCCAATCGCCCGCGACCTTGGTGATGCCCGGCTGGAGGTATTCGTTTCGGGTTGTAACATCGGCCAGATCACGCTGTTCGACAACACCCTGGAGCGTTAGTTTCTCCACAGCGGGATCGCCGATGGGGATGATGTAGTTGCTCTGGATCTGGTATTTCGTGACCTGCGCAGCCTGGACCAGGACGTTGAAACGATGGCCGCGGGCGTTGATCCGGCGATTTTCCCACGTCAGGGTGCCGCGCGGCCCGGTGTCGGTGGCATAACCACCACCGATTGAATACCAGTTGCGGCGATTGGGGTCGGCCTTGATGTTGACCGGAACGACGTGAGCGTTGCGGTCGGGATCGCCGGGCAACACTTCGAGATTGGCAAAGTATTGCGCATCGTCCAGTGCAAACTGGGTGCGCAGGATTTCGGTCAGATCAAATGGCTGGTCCTGTTTGTAACGCAGGTAGCGGCGGACCAGGGAGTCGTTGACTGTGCTTTGTTCAATGTGGGTTGCGCCGAAGCGGTAACGCTCGCCGGTTTGCAGCTCCAGGGCGACACTTGCTTTGCGGCTGGCCGGATCGACGATGAGCTCGCTGCGTGTCAGCTTGGCGTCGAGATAACCGTAAGTCGCTGCACTGCGCTGCAACTCCCCTTTCAGGGTGTCGTAGGTTGCATGATTCAGACGGTCGCCGCGGTGAATAGGCAGGTTGTCGGTGATCCGGGTGAACAGAGCGTCTTTCTCGCCTGGGCCGTGAACCTGAACGTCAATCAGGTCCAGAAGCACGGGTGGACCCGGGTCGATGTCGACGGTCACTTTCCAGTCGCCTCGACCGACGTCGTTGATGTCGGAATGAACCTTTGGTTCGTAGTAACCAAATGGGCGCAGCGGGGATTGTACTTCGCGCTCGACTCGGTCGTGCATGCGTTCAATGGTGTCAGCGCTCAGGTCAGTGGACTTTTTGTAGCGCTCAAAGCTCAGGTAGGCGAGCACGTTCGTGCGCAACTCATCCTCCACACCGTGAATCTCCACGGTCACGTTGGCGCGGACGAGCGGACTGGCGATCAGGCACATGAGGATCAATGCGGCCCGGAAGTGCTTAAGAGCCTGCATGAAGGAGGTGCGCTGCGCCATCAATAACGTGCGATATAACGTGCGGTGTCACGGAGACCGCGTGATTCTAGCTGGGCTCGCCCAGCTCTGGCTCAAAGGTATTGAGCGGGCGTGTGTCGGATTCCGCAGTTTCGGCTACGGCCATTCCCCCGGAGCGAGCACGAACTCAGTTTCGCCTATGGGAATGCCTCGGGAACCGAAACGCCGCTCCATTAGCGAGACCGCGCCAGAAGTTTCCACCATCACGATGGTGGAACACCGGGTTCCGTAGTCTTCCGTGCTGATAAAAGGGGATGAAAGCAGCTGTTCCCATTCACGTGACAATCCCGTTTCAGGCAGCGCTTCGTCGACGCCCGCCTGTGTGGGGTCTGCGAGTATGGCGAACAAGTCGTCTTTAGGAACCGCGTCGGGCTGTGTCAGCAAGGGATCGAACCGCCGCCGTACTCGTTGGAGTTTTGGCCACGGCGTATCCAGTAGTTCGTTGGAAAGCCCATAAATACCGGGCGGCAGCGGCTGTGCGAATCGTTCAGCACGGTTGGATACGTACCACAGCGACTCACGGTCGGCTAAAAGAAGATTGAAACCGGAGTACTGGGCGGCGACAGGCTCGAGCTGCTGAAGATAGTGCGCCGGATTACGTAAATAGTTCGGGATGAGATTCCCGCGCGAGGGAGCACCGGGAGAAGGAGGCTGCAGTTCGCGAAAGTTCGTGACGATGCCGAATCGCCGGTCGCGATCCATCGCCAGCCACGTACCTCCCGCCCGCAGGTCGCGCCCCGCAATGATGTCGTCGGGTGCGGGCCACTTGGACATCGCCTCGGTCGGCCGTTCATGAAACTCGTCGCGGTTAGCAGCGACGACGAGCTTGTAGCGCGGATGAACCCGCCATGCGAGAACGAGCAGGCACATTGGTCAGGACTGCCCGTCGGATTCCAGCCATGTGGAGATGAGACGATATGAGATTGAGTGTGACGGGGGCACCAGCGGCAGCCCATCGGACCTGATCTGCGCCCTGGTGAACCAGCGGGCGTCTTCCAACTCTTCCCCGATACGGATGGCGCTGCCTCGCTCAGCCTCCGCCTGAAAACCGATCATCAGCGACGAGGGAAACGGCCACGGCTGCGAAGAGTCATAGCGCGGGTTGGTGACGACGACGCCAGTCTCCTCAAAAACTTCGCGCAGGACGGCGTCCTCGAGGCTCTCGCCCGGTTCGACGAAGCCGGCAATGGTCGAATAGCGCCCCGGTGGCCAACTCGCTTGTCGGCCCAGTAACGCGCGCTCACCGTCTGTGATGAGGACGATGATGGCGGGATCGATGCGCGGGAAGAACTCGTGCGGCTCCGCTTGGTTCGTACAACGGATCACGTGTCCGGCGCGTTCAGGCAGAGCCTTGAATCCGCAAACGCCGCAGAAGCGTTGGCGTTTACGCCAGATGGTGAGTGCTCGTGCGTATGCGAGAAGTCCCGCCTGTTCGGCTGGCAACAGCGGCGTGAGAGGACGCAGTTCTTCGAAGCTTGTGCCGGCCGGGGGTTCGAAGGGTTGCGTATCGCTGAGCTCGGCTAGCACGCAACGCGCGCCGTTGTACCAGCCCAGCAGGACCAGCGAGTGGGGATCGGGGTCACGAAGCGCTGGATGTTCGCGGGTGATGAATGCAATACGCGGGTGAGGGCCGGTGTAGACCAACTGCGCGGTGTCGCGTGCAACGATGAATAGCGTTTCCGGGTCGGAGAGCGCAGAGGCCGGCCAGCCGGCTTCTTCGCGCACATCGGCGCGGCGATCAATGTAGGGACCAGCGAAGAAATTGGGCCGAATTGGGTCCATGGGCGAGCGCAGCTTTGCGTGGAAACTGCTTCATTGTAGAGCACACGGGTGGAGAGAAGGTTGCTGTGGGATTGCGGTTTGGGTCTGCGGCGGGGGGGGGTTGCGCGGCGGTGATTGCCGGCGCGGGCGTCTCGCGAGCGGTCGGTGACGGTGGCTGACGCGCGAGGATGTGGTGGCGGGTGGGAGGCATGTGGATGCGCGATGGGCGGCATTGCCGATGCTGTGCCACCCGTATGTGGACCGGAGGCAATAGAAGCCGCGGGCGTCGCCACGGACCGAGGCTCGGTCGCGACGGTGGGCGCCTGCGCTAGGCAGACGTCGGCCATGGCCGCGGATATCTGTCAGCGCGCGGACGTCGCACAGCGCGTTCCTCACGGGCCACTGCCGCGGTCGGCTGGGCCCCCGGTGATCACTGCCGCGAGGCGCCCTTTAAAAGCGCACGCAGCGGCTTCAGCGGCGGACCGCCGCACGGAACCGGAGCTGAGGCCACTATTTCCCCGCAGGACTCGCGCAATAGAGGCACCGCCGGTCACGCACCGGAAGGCGCTCGACCACGAGCAACCCACCACACTCCCGGCATCCGCCGAGTTTGAGCTGGTCGCCGCGGGCGAGTGCTATAGCCAGAAAAACCGAGTGTTCGAACGAGATTTGCGACTCGGGAATCGTCGTCTGAAACATCTCAAATGCATAGCAGAGTTTCTCGCCGCGGGCCACGTTGGGTAATGAGGCGCCCAGCTCCGGACTCGGCTGCGCGGGAACGACGTTGAAAAGACTCAACATGCTGGCGAGTTGAGCCGTTTCCCATTGCACTCGAAGTGAGCGCGAAAAATACGCCACTTGATGGGGCGACTTGCCGCGGTGACGCGGAACAAAGTGTGCACCGCGCCTCATGTAGGAGCGGTACAGATTCCGGATTCGGTCGTCTGTCAGACCGGTCCATTTCCGAATGGTCTGAGTGCGCGCCTCATGGCGCAGAAATCTGAGTGCCAGGTCGAGGGATAGCCGCTCGCGGCTGTAGCGATCATCCGAGATTCGCATGACACTTCCTGTGTGCTACCGATGCAACTACAGTTTTGGGAAAATTTTCCCAAAAAACAACTGGAATAAATTTGGGTTTTTTTGACCAAATGCGGGGCTGTATCGGAGCGGAACCTGGGCGAGGATTGGCAATACGAAGGGAGGCGTGTCATGTGGCAAAACAAGGAAGTGGCGAGAGGCTCGGACGGCAATCTCAACGACTGGGAACCGCCGTCGGCCGGCGGCGATGTCCTGACGATATTGACGGAGTTGAACGAGTTGTGTTTGGAACTGCTGGCGCAGCAGGCCCTGCAACCCGTTTCGCCGAATCCGCCGATGTTCAGGGAGCTCGTGGACTTATGGAGTCAACTTGATAGTACTTCACGGAGGCGGGCGGCCGCCTGTCCCTACCTGCTGATCGACGCGGGTTTCTGCGACCCCTATCGATGGCAGGTGCTCAGCGACCAACAGGCAAGTGCCCGGACCGGGGTGCACGATCGCGAGCCGGCGCCGTTCGTCTATAGCAGGTTTTTCACGGCGCCCGGTGTTACCCGAGTGGCGCGGCAAGTGTTCACCAACTCCTGGTACATCGTACAGACCCAGCAGCTGGGAGCGCCGCTCTTCCTGGGAATGCCTGCGCATTGTGCAGCGCTGTTGCGCACTTGTTCGATGCGGCAGATGACGGACCTTGCGGACCAACACGCGGGTTGGTTGCGACCTCGGTGGCCCGGACGGACGCGAGTCTGGCGCGAATTGCTGGAAGCGGGGATCTCAGGCGAAGTCCGTGCGCTCGAGATGGCGCGCTTGCACGGGGTGCAGATGCTGGCGATGGAGCTGAAGGCATTGGATCGCGTGAAGGGCGCGCAGGCGGGGTAAATCGCTGAATTCGGTGGGAACGGGTGGTTTGGCGATAGCCGCGCGGGGGACTGTTCGACCAATCGGATTGACTTATGTAAAACGCACGAGCGTGTAGACAGCCGTTGAACTGCCCGCGCGCGTGGGTGGTTCGACGGCTGGGCACCCAAAACATGAGGGGCGGGCAGCACGCCGTCGACAATCGCAAATGCGCGGCGTTGATAGGCCTAAACCAATAATCAAAGTCCGACGAGCCGCAACGGCCGTATTTTTATACGCTTTTTATCAACCACCGAACCAACTTCGCACCGTGTCTCCCGGCCGCCAAATCCAACAAGCAAAGTCCGAGGCGCCACTACTCCCCCACCCCCAGAATCCCAATAACGATCCCACTGATCTGCGAAATCCTGCCACGCCACCAGACCCCTGCATTGCTGGGCACCGGGGTGCCATCGGTGCTGTAGAAACGCGCGTTCTGCAGGTGGACAAACTGCGGGACGGGGCGGTCGGTCCGGGTGGGATCGTTGGGGTAGGCGGATTCGAACGTGGCAAACATCTTGCGCATCTGGTCAGCCAGCGCTGCGTTCTGTACCAGCCCGCTGACGATCTGTTGACCGGTCGCCTCGAAGAACGCCTTGCCGCTCACGAGGTACCCTGATACCAACAGCCCACTGACCTGCAACGTCACACCAAAACTCAGTGGAGCAACATTCGCGACGTTGACGAGCGACTGAATGAACCAATCGTGTTGTGCGCTGGGTGTAGCGGAGCTGGCGTCTTCTTGCATTTGAGCCTCGTAAAGCCGTGTGTTGATTACAACGCGCTGAAAACTTTCTTGATCAGTGAGCTCGCCTGCCCCATGGGATCCTTGCGGATGGCGCGCTCTTCCTCGGCTATCTCGCCGAACAGGCCGTCCAGCGCCTTCGCGGTGACGTAGTCGTTGAGGTTGGCATCCTCGGACTTGATGAGGCCCACCTGCGCGGCTTTGCCTGCGTAGCGATCATACATCTCGTGGAGTTTGAGCTTCGCGGTCTCCTGGGCGACGATCGGCTTGAAGCGGGCGGTGAGCTGGGCGGTGGTGGCCTGGCGGAAGTATTGAGTCGCCGAGGTTTCGCCGCCGGTCAGGATGCCCTTGGCATCGGCGACGGTCATTTTCTGCGCCGCTTGTTTGAATACGGGCTTGGCGTCGGCGACGGCCATTTCCGCAGCGTGGTTCATGGCGACCTTGAGTTGGTCCGCATCGCCGGACATGCCGATCATCCGCAGTGCACGGTCCGCTTTCTCGAGAGCCGACGGCAGTGGGATGGTGTACTTCGGGTTGCTGAGAAACCCGTTGGGCGCGCCGAGCTGGGCGATTGCCTTGTCGATGCCCTGGGAGATCGCGGCGCGCAAGCCGCCCGCAGCATCCTTCGAAGATACGGCATCGATCGCGCCGGCAGCCGCAGCCGTAAGGCAGAACGCGAGCAGCAGCGAACATGCCACCGGCAAGCACCAACCGGGCGTAGTCCGCCAACGGCTTGCCGCCGGCAACTGCCAACGACTGGCTGAGGCAAAATTGCGTGGCATGGTGGCTCTCCCGGCTCGTTTACATAGTTCGGCCCGAAGTATCCGCCATATCGCGGTGCAGCAGTCGAGTCTCTCGATGTGCGCGCGATATCAACCGTGGCACCAGCGCGGTTCGCGCCATTACGGCGCGGCGACCCGCGAGCTCTGCAAGTTTATGCAGCATTCGAGTATTTATGCAGGCGC
>Ga0137412_10005534_pt1 | contig 10092 bp, 7 predicted proteins | sample CZODoug2_1_16fun_FD_122160 | JGI IMG/M metagenome (GOLD analysis project Ga0137412, IMG submission 122160) | Vadose zone soil fungal communities from Angelo Coast Range Reserve, California, USA - CZODoug2_1_16fungal (Hybrid Assembly) | ecosystem: Environmental > Terrestrial > Soil > Vadose zone... | reverse complement strand
GCCCGCGACCTCAAGCCCGACATCATCACCATGGATGTCGAGATGCCGGAACTCGACGGGCTGGCCGCCATGAAGCAGATTCTTGCCGGGCCGCCGCCGAAGCCGATCATGATCATGGTCAGCGGCCATACCCAGCGCGGCACCGAGACGACCATCAAGGCGCTGAGCCTGGGCGCCGTCGATTTCGTGTCGAAATCCTCGTCCTTCGCCACCCAGGATCTGGGCCATGTCGACAGCGAGCTGAGCGAGAAGCTGCGCTATTGGGCGCGCCAACCGGGCGGCGCCGCGACGCGACCGCAGGCTCCCGCGACGCCGCGCGCTCCGGCCGGCGCCGCGCCCGTCGGCTCGCCCCTGCAGCCGCAGTCGCCGCGAGGCAAGGTCGATCTGGTCGTCGTCGCCTCCTCGACCGGCGGACCGCAGATCCTGGCCGACTTCCTGCGCAGCTCATCGCCGCTCGGGGCGCCGATGGTGATCGCCCAGCACATGCCGGCGCAGTTCACGGCGAGCCTCGCCACCCTGCTGCGCGGCGAGACCGGGCTCGATGTCCGTGAGGGCGCGCACCGCATGGCCTTGCCGGCCGGCTCGGTGACGATCATTCCGGGTGGCGGCGATGCGATTGTCGCCAGCGTGGCCGCGGGCTATGAGCTGCGCCTGACGACCCACGAGGCGCTGGTCCATCCCTCAGCCGACCTGCTGTTCGAGACCGCCGCGATGGTGGCGCGTCATCCCGTGGCGGTCATCCTGACCGGCATGGGCAGCGACGGCACCAAGGGCGGCGCGCAGTTCCTGCGCCGGCACCTTCCGGTCCTGGTGCAGGATCCGAAGACCTGCGTCGTCGGCGGCATGCCGTCGGCGGCGATCGAGGCCGGCGTCGCCACGGAATCGCTGACGCCCGCCGGGATCGGCCGAAAACTCGTATTATGGACAAGCCCTTCCTATACCCCGAGAGCCAAGATGGCGGAGACGCAATGACCAAGAACATCCTCGTCGTCGATGATTCCTTCATCATGCGGACGATCATCAAGGACATCGTCGAAAGCGACCCCGAGCTGAAGGTGGTGGGTTTCGCGGAGAACGGGAAGGTCGGGCTGCAGAAGACGCGCGAGCTCAAGCCCGACGCCCTCATCCTCGATCTCGAAATGCCGGAAATGTCCGGCATCGACATGATGAAGCGGCTCGCCCTGGTGTCGAAGGCCAAGGTCATCGTCGTCTCGTCGGTCGGGCAGGTAGGCTCGCCACAGGCCGTCCAGGCACGGCAGCTGGGCGCGGTCGACATCATCGCCAAGCCGTCCGGCGCCATGAGCCTCGATCTCCAGGCCAAGAAGGGCCACGAGATCGTGCAGGCGGTGCGCCGCGCGCTCGGGCTCGACCCGGCGTCGCCGGGCAACGACTAGGACCCGCCGGACGCCGCCCGATGAACGATTTCGTCCAGACGCTCTGGCAGGAGTTCGCGGCGGAAAGCGACGAGCATCTGGCCGTGCTCGAGCCGTTGCTGGTGCGCCTGGGCTCGGCCGAAGGCGAGGCCGGCGACGTGGCACGGCTGTTCCGCGGTTTCCATTCGCTGAAAGGACTGGCGCGGGCAATGGCGCTCTACGGCATGGAAGCCGTGGCGCATCGGGCGGAAAACCTGCTCGGTCTGGTGCGGGATAGCGGCGTGGCGATGAGCGAGCCGATGCTCGACGGGCTGCTGGAAGCGGTCGATTCCCTGAAGGGCCTGCGCGATGCGGCTGTCGAGAACCGCGCCGATGCCGCCGCACCCGCCGCACTGCTGCAGAAGCTCGACGCGCTGTTCGAGGCGGCAGGCGGCAGCGAGGCTGCACCGGTCGAGCTGCCGCCAGCGACCGGCGGCACCGCCGAGCTCAATGAAGACGCCGAGATGCTCGACCTTTTCGTCGATCTGCTGCAGACGCGGCTGCCCGAGCTGGCGCGCGCCTTCGATGCCGACGAAGCCATGCGCAGCGATCTCATCGACACGCTGGACGCCCTCGAGAACGCCGCCGGCGTGATGCAATTCGAGCAGGTCGCCGAGACCTTGCGCGATCTGGGTGGCTTCCTGGCGGCGCAGAAACTGCCGCTCGACCCGGCCGCGCGCGGACAGGCCGTCGACCGGATCGCCCAGGTCGCCCTGCAAGCACGGCTGCTGAGCGAAGTCACCGGCGGTGACGCCGGCGCCCAGGCGCTGACCGAGGCGCTTGCCGGTGTGCTCACGGAAGACCGAGTGCGCACACTCGGCGGATTGGCGGTGACGTTGGGTGAGCTCGAAGGCCGAGCGCAGGACGGCCAACCAGCCGAGCGTCAGCAGGTGGCCGCCAGCGCTGCCGCCCTCGCCCATACGGCGCAATCGATCCTGCAATGTCTCGCGGTGACGCGGGCCGCCGAGCTGTTGCTTCTGGTGGAGGAAATCTCCGCCCGCATCGCCGACGGCGAACTGGCGCCGACGGCGCTTCTCGCCTCGGTCATGCAGTTCGCCGTCGAGGCGGTTGCCGAGCAGGTGGAAACGGGATTCGACCTCGACGAAGGACAGGCCATCGACCTTGCCAAGCGCATCCGCAGCGCCTTGCAGGCCGACAAGGAGTCCGGCGAGAGCGAGCAACTGGACGCCATGCTGGCCGGCCTCAAGGGGCGTCCGGAGATGCTCGAGGTGCTCTCTGCCGACAAGGTCGGCGAGCTCGCGACGGGCGTTGCCGGGGGAGCCAATGTCTACGAGCTGATGCTCTACCTCGAGGATTCCCCGGCCCTTGGCGAGGCGATCGTCGCCTGGCTCAGCGCCGAAACCAAGATCATCAGCAACCGTACCGTGCTGACGGACGGCAAAAGCTGGTTCGATTTCCTCATACTGTCGTCGCACCCGCCCGAAGCGGTCCGCGAGGCCTTGCTGCTGCGCGATCCCGAACGCGAATGCGTGAAGTCGCTGCGCCAGGTCGGCGGCGAGATGCTGCTGAGCGACGAGGCGAGCGCGGACGAAGAGGCGGCGCCGGCCGAGCCCGGTGCCCGGCGGGCAACGGAAGCTGCCTCCGATTCGCGCAGCTCGACGGTATTGCGCGTGCGCAGCGACGTCATCGACCGCTTCATGACGCAGATCGGCGAGATCCGCATCGCCGCGGCCGAACTGGCCGAGCTCACGGCATCCGGCGGCGATGTGGCGCGGCAGCAGGAGCAGCGCGGCGCGGGCGAGCTGGCGCACCGCGTCGAGACGGACCTGCGGCGTCTCCAGGCATCGGCGCTCGAATTGCGCGTGGTGCCGATCGACACGATCCTGAACCGCTTTCCCCGCGTCGTCCGCACGCTGGCCCAGGAGCAGGGCAAGAACGTCCGGTTGACGCTGGAGGGACGCGACGTGCGGGTCGACAAGAGCATGGTCGAGCTGCTGGTCGACCCGCTGATGCACATGGTGCGGAACGCCGTCGATCACGGCATCGAGCCGCCGGACGAGCGCGCCCGCGCCGGCAAGCCCCCGCAGGCATCGGTGACGCTGGGCGCGGTGCAGCGCGGCGGCGAGGTGCAGGTCCAGGTTTCCGACGACGGCCGCGGCCTGAACGAGGCGGCGATCCTGGAAAAGGCGGTGGCGCGCGGCCTGACCAACGTCGCCGACGCCGCGCGTCTCAAGCCGCACGAAATCCACCGCTTCATTTTCGCGCCGGGATTCTCCACCGCGGCCAAGGTCACGGAGACGTCGGGCCGCGGCGTCGGCATGGACGTGGTGCTGAACACCGTCCAGCAGCTCGGCGGCGACATCGACGTCGAGACCAAGGCAGGCGGCGGCGCCACCTTCACGCTTCGCCTGCCGCTGTCGGCAGCGATGCAGGCCTCGCTGCTGGTCCGCGTCAACGGCCAGACCTTCGGCATCGCCGAGCGCTTCGTGTCGTCGGTGCTCGAGGTCGCGGCCGAAGACATGCTCGAATCGAGCGGACAAAAGGCGATCCGTCACAACGGCATGGCGTTGCCGGTCTACCGGCTGGCCGACCTGCTGTGGCAGGGCGCGGCGGATGGGGGAGCCACGCCGGACTTTCTTAGCATCGTCGTCATATCGAACGGCCGCGAGACGATCGGCCTCGAGGTCGACCGGGTGCGTCGCCGCCAGGAACTGTTCCTGAAGGATCTGCACCCCTTGCTGGCGGCCTGCCCGACGGTGAGTGGGGCGGCCGTGCTGGGCGACGGGCGGATCGTGCTGTTGCTCGACGCCGACGAATTGATCCAGCTCGTGCGCAGCGGGACCTGGCGCGGGGCGCCCGAGGCGGCGACGGGGGCCGCACCGTGACCATCCATTTGCGCGCCGCGGTCGGCGAGTACGAACTGCTGCTCGAGAGTGCCGCGGTGCGGGGCGTATCGGAGGCCGGCGGAGCGGCGGCCTGGGCCGACCGGGAGCTGCCGCTTCTCGATCTCGCGCTGACCTTGGGCGGCGCTCCCGCCCGAGCCGATGGCGCCGTCGTTCTCTATGCCGCCGGGGACGGCGATGAGCAGGCGATCACGCTGGCTGTCGACGAGGTCAAAGGTCTGGTGACCCTTGGCCCGCAGGCGCTGGCGCGGCTGCCGGCGATCTCCGCGCGCTTTGCGCAGCTCTTCGATGCGATCGCGGTCGAGCCGATCGATGGCCATCATCCGCTGCGTCTGCGCGCGCGTCTCGACCTTCAGGCGATCGGGCGGGAAGATGCCTGACATCGACACGACCGCGGAACTGGAGGGAGGCATCGCCCGCACGCGGCTAGGCTACGCGGCGATCGCCGAGCAACTGCTCGCCCATCGCCTCGCCCAGCCGGATCTGGCACCCGCCGGTGACAACGACAAGACCGCCCTGTCACAAGCCTTCCACCGTCTTGCCCCGGTCTTCGCGCTCGACCATGCCGCTGCTGCCGGCGAGCCGCCGCGCGCAATCATTGCCGTGCTGGCGGCCGGGCTGGTCGAGGCCATCCAGGCCGGAGCGTCCCGTATCCTGCTCAAATCCGCTTCCGGAGCGCTGATGCCGCTCGGCAACGGCAGCGAGGCCGGCGATCGCTCCGGGCGGCTCGCGGCCGAGGTCGCCGCCGATGGCCGAGCCCGCGCTTCCTCGAACCTTGCCTGCGCGGCCTTGACGCGCCAGGACGGCGAGATCGTCGGCGTCCTGACACTCGTCGACAAGCGCTCGGGACCGTTCGATGAGGACGATCTCGTGCTGGCGGCCGGCGTCGGCGCCTACATCGCCGAGCTTGCCGTCACCGCGGGCCTGCTGCCCTGGCTTGCCCAGGGAGTCCGTGTGGTGCCGCGGCCTGCGCTCGCGTCGGCGGGCGACGACGCGCCGGCAAAAGCGGCAATCCTCTCGCGCATCCTGGCGATCGCTTTGGAAATCCTGGCCGCCGACCGCGGCTGGATCCTGCTCTACGACCCGACGATGGACGAACTCTACACGGCGCTCTCGGAGGGACTGGGTGAGCGCGAATTGCGAATCGGCGCACACGACGGCATCGCCGGCGCCACCTTCCGCACCGGCGAGCTCACCAACATCCCGCTCGCCTACCAGGACCCACGCTTCGATCCCTCGATCGACTGGCAGATCGGCTATCGCACGCGCAACATCCTGTGCGCGCCGATCTTCTCGGCCGACGGCCAGCGGCTGGGCGTGCTGCAGGTCGTCAACAAACAGCACGGCTCTTTCGACACGGCCGACGAGAGCCACCTGAGGTCGCTCGCTTCGCAGATGGGCGTGACGCTCGACTACACCGCGCTGTTCGACCAGGTGCTGCGGATGAAGTCGCACAATGAGAGCATGCTGCGCAGCCTGACCAACGGCGTGCTCACCATCGACATGCGCGGCGAGGTCACCTTCGCCAATCAGGCGGCGCTCGCTACGCTCCGCCGCAGCGAGGGCGAGCTGCTCGGCCAGCCGCTGATGAAGGTGTTCGGCGAGATGAACGCCTGGATCCTGGAGGCGATCGACGAGGTCGCCAACGGCCGGGCCGAGAAGCAGCTGCCGAACAGCGAATTCTACATCGAGAGCCTGGGCGAGTGGGTTTCGGCCAATATCTCGCTGCTGCCGCTGCTCGATTCGAAGCAAAACGCGCAGGGATTCATGCTGGTGATCGAGAATCTCGAGGGCGAGCGGGAACTGCGCCGCACCATGTCGCGCTATTTGTCGAACGAGGTCATCGACCGGCTGATGCAGGATTCCGGCGAGGCGCTGGGCGGCACGGCGCAGACCGCGACGACGCTGTTCTCCGATATCCGTGGCTTCACGACGTTGTCCGAACAGCTGGGCGCCGCCGGCACCGTGTCGATGCTGAACGAATACTTCTCCTACATGGAAGATGTCCTGACCAACCGCTCGGGCGTTATCGACAAATATGTCGGCGACGCCATCATGGCGGTGTTCGGCCTGCCCTTCGCTGCGGAGACCGACGCCCAGAACAGCGTCCAGGCGGCGTGCGACATGCTGCAGGTGCTGGAGCTGCTCAACACAAGGCGCGCGGCGGCCGGCGGCGGCATCATCCGCATCGGCGTCGGCATCGCCACGGGAACCGTCATCGCCGGCAATATCGGCTCGCCCAAGCGCATGGACTTCACCGTCATCGGCGACCCGGTGAACCTTGCCTCGCGGATCGAGAGCATGACCAAGCTCTACGGCGCCGACATTCTGATCTGCGCCGAGACGCGACGGCGGCTGACGGGCACACCGAAGATGCGGCGGATCGACGTCGTCCGCGTGCGCGGCCAGACGCGGCCGACCGACGTCTTCGAGGTGCTCGAGCATCGCGCGGCGGCGTGGACGCCGGCGCTCGACAAGGCGATCGCCATTTATGAGGCCGGACTCGACGCCTATCTCGCCGGCGACTGGACGACCGCGCAGGAGCGCTTCGAGGCGTCGCTGCGCTTGCGCGGCGAGGACAAGGCGGCGGAGCTCATGGTGAAGAGGTGCCAGCGCTATCGCGCCACCCCGCCGCCGGACTGGGACGGCGTTTCCATCTGAAGGCGTCAAATCCGCGAAACCCGATCCCGCCAAAAGCGTTATTGTCATTCCGCTACGTTGACGGAATCCCGCTTTGATCAAAAGGACGCTCCTGCTGGGAAGCGCCATAGGGCTTGCGGCAGTCCTATTGGCGGCCTTTGCCGTGAGTTGGCAGCCGGCGTGGCCGGCGCTCGCCAATCCTTCAGCCACTTTCGACCCGGCCATCGTCGCGCGGGGGGAAAAGCTCGCACATCTCGGAAATTGCGCCGGTTGCCATACGGCCCAGGGCGGCCGACCGTTCGCCGGCGGACGGCCCCTGGAGACACCGTTCGGCACGGTGTTCACGACCAACATCACGCCCGACCCCGAGACGGGCATCGGCCGCTGGTCGCGCAAAGCGTTCGTGCGCGCGTTGCGCGAAGGCGTGGCGCGAAACGGCGATCTTCTCTATCCCGCCTTCCCCTACGATCATTTCACCCACGCCAGCGATCCCGACATCGACGCGCTGTACGCCTTCCTCATGACGCGGCCGGCTGTGCAAGCGCGGGCGCCGGTCAATCGACTGAAAGAGCCTTTCGGTTTCCGGCCGCTGCTGGCGGGCTGGAACCTGCTCTTTCTTCACAAGGGTCCCCTCGCCGATGATCCGGGCCAGTCGACCGAGTGGAATCGCGGCCGCGCGCTGGCCGAGGGATTGGCGCATTGCGGCGGCTGTCACACCCCGCGCAACGAACTGGGCGCCGAGAGAAGCGACCATGCCTACGACGGCGCCTGGATAGAGGGCTGGTACGCGCCGCCGCTCAATATCAATTCGCCTGCGGTGCGGCCGTGGACCGCCGAAGACCTCTTCGCCTACTTGCGCACCGGCCTCAGCGCGACCCATGCCGCCGCGGCCGGTCCGATGGGCAGCGTCACGCGCGGACTGGCGCAAGCATCGGAAGACGACGTTCGCGCGATCGCTGTCTATTTCGCCTCGCTGATGGCGCACGCACCGGCCGCGCAGGGACCGCCGCCGGCAGACAAGGGCAACGTCGCGGATGCCGCCCATCCCGAGGCGGCCGCCCTCTTTGCCGGCGCTTGCGCCATCTGCCACGCGGCGGGCGCGCCGATGATGCAGGAAGGACGGCCGTCGCTCGCCTGGGGAACGCCCTTGCATGAGGACACGCCCAACGACACGATCCAGATCATCGTGCAGGGCCTGGCGCCGCCGGCCGGTCGGTCCGGTCCGACCATGCCGGCCTACGGCGACAGCTTCAGCGACCGGCAGCTTGCCGACATCACCGCGTATCTGCGCGCGCGATACACCGACAAGCCGCCCTGGCCTGACGTCCCGGAGGCCGTGGCGCAGGTGCGCAAGGGAGGCAGCGAATGATCACCCTTACCGTCAACGGCGTGTCCCACCAGGTCGACGCCACTCCCGATACACCGCTGCTCTACGCCCTGCGCAACGATCTCGCCCTCAACGGTGCCAAGTTCGGCTGTGGGCTGGGCCAATGCGGCGCCTGCACCGTGCTGGTCGATGACAAGCCCGCCTTCTCCTGCCTGTTGCCGATCGCGGCCCTGGCCGAGCGCAAGGTGCGCACCATCGAAAGCCTCGGCACCCGGGAAAAGCCCGGTGCGCTGCCGGCCGCGTTCGAGGCCGAGCAGGCGGCTCAGTGCGGCTACTGCATCGCCGGCATGATCATGCGCGCGCAGGCGCTGCTCGAACGCAACATCCGGCCAACCGAAGCCGAGTTGCGTGCTCACATGGCGCCCAATCTCTGCCGTTGCGGCACCCATATGCGCATCCTGCGCGCGGTACGGCGGGCAGCCACCGCCATGGGCGGCGGCGTGCGCAACGACGCGGAGGACGCGCTGTGAGCGCCCTCACGCGACGCCGGCTGCTCGGCCAGGGTGCGCTGGTCGTGGCCTTCTCCCTGTCGCGGCGGGCGATGGCCCAGGTCGCGGAGAAGAGGCCCGCCTTGCCCGGCGACCTCGACAAGTTCCCCTTGCTCGATTCGTGGATCCGCATCGACGCGGACGGACATATCACGGTGTTCACGGGCAAGGCGGAGCTCGGCCAGGGACTGAAGACGGCGCTGATCCAGGTCGCGGCGGACGAGCTTGCGGTCCCGCCGGCCAGCATCGAGCTTGTAACCGCCGATACCGCGCACACGCCCGATGAAGGCGTCACGGCGGGCAGTCACTCGATGCAGGACAGCGGCACGGCCATCCTCAATGCCGCCGCCAACGTGCGCGTCCTGCTGACCGAGGCGGCGGCGTGGCGCTGGCTGGTCGCCGTCGAGCAAGTCGAGCTGCACGATGGCGCGGCTCATGCGCCGAACGGCGACAGCCTGGGCTACGGCGAACTGGCCACGTTGCTGTCGCTCCATGTCGAGGCCAAACCGGACGTGGCGCGGCGCGAGAAAGGCGTGCGCCTGATCGGCACCGACCTGCCGCGCATCGATATCCTTGCGAAAGTGAGCGGCGGCGCGGCCTACGTCCAGGACATGCGCCTGCCCGGCATGGTGCATGCCCGGGTGGTGCGGCCCCCTGGTTACGGCGCGGAATTGATCGCGTGCGACGCTTCCGCCGTCGAGAAGATGCCGGGCGTCGTCAAAGTCGTGCGCGAAGGAAAATTCGTCGGCGTGGTCGCCAAGACCGAATGGGCGGCGATCAAAGCGGCGCGAGCGCTGAAAGTCACGTGGTCGAAACCGACGACTGAATTGCCGGCCAACGCGGAGGAACTTTACGCTTATCTGAAAAGCACCAAGCCGATGCGCAGCCAAAAGGTAGTGGAGAAAGGCAACGTCGATAGCACTCTCGCTCAGGCTAAGAAGAGCTATTCGCGCCCTTACCGTTGGCCGCTGCAGTTGCACGGCATGATCGGACCGTCGTGCGCCATCGCCGACGTGAAGTCGGACAAGGCGACGATTTGGTGCGGCACCCAGGGACCGTTTCGTTCGCGTAAGAATATTGCCACGTTGCTTAAACTTCCGGAAAAAGATGTGCGTGTGATCTACTACGAGGGCTCGGGTTCCTATGGCCGCTTGGCGACGGAAGATGCCGGCGAAGACGCGCGCGATGTTGCGCGTGCGCTGATAGGAACGGCCCAATATGACAAATCACGCGATGAGCGAAAAAGGTCGAGATGAAGTTTGCCCAACTTAAATGCCACCATGGCTTTGAGCGACTACTCC
>Ga0137412_10005533_pt1 | contig 10094 bp, 8 predicted proteins | sample CZODoug2_1_16fun_FD_122160 | JGI IMG/M metagenome (GOLD analysis project Ga0137412, IMG submission 122160) | Vadose zone soil fungal communities from Angelo Coast Range Reserve, California, USA - CZODoug2_1_16fungal (Hybrid Assembly) | ecosystem: Environmental > Terrestrial > Soil > Vadose zone... | reverse complement strand
GCCTACGCCATTCCCGTCAAGCAGGACCGCTACGCGGCGGTCGGCAAGGCCAAGGAAAAGGCGATGGCGCACTACTTCCCGGAAGGGCAGGAGCCGCAATACGACAAGCTGCGCATCGCCGCCGTGTTCAAGGAACTGGAAGCCAAGATCGTTCGCTGGAACATCCTCGACACCGGCAAGCGCATCGACGGCCGCGACTCCAAGACCGTGCGCAGCATCATCGCCGAAGTCGGCGTGCTGCCCCGCGCCCACGGTTCGGCGCTGTTCACCCGCGGCGAGACCCAGGCGATGGTCGTGACCACGCTCGGCACCGGCGAGGACGAGCAGTATATCGACGCGCTGTCGGGAACGTATAAGGAGACGTTCCTGCTGCACTACAATTTCCCTCCCTACTCGGTCGGCGAGACCGGGCGCCTCGGCGGCACCAAGCGCCGCGAAATCGGCCACGGCAAGCTCGCCTGGCGCGCGATCCATCCCGTGCTGCCTCCGCACCATGAATTCCCCTACACGGTGCGCGTGGTCTCCGAGATCACGGAGTCGAACGGATCGTCGTCGATGGCGTCGGTGTGCGGCGCTTCGCTGGCATTGATGGACGCGGGCGTGCCGCTGAAGCGGCCGACCGCCGGCATCGCGATGGGCCTGATCCTCGAAGGTCAGCGCTTTGCGGTGCTCTCGGACATCCTCGGCGATGAAGATCATCTCGGCGACATGGACTTCAAGGTCGCTGGCACGGATCAGGGCATCACCTCGCTGCAGATGGACATCAAGATCGAGGGCATCACCGAAGAGATCATGAAGGTTGCGCTCGGCCAGGCCCGGGACGGACGCATCCACATCCTCGGCGAGATGTCGAAGGCGCTGACGGCCGCGCGTGCCGAGCTCGGCGAATACGCGCCGCGCATCGAGACCTTCAAGATCGCCACCGACAAGATCCGCGAAGTGATCGGCACCGGCGGCAAGGTGATCCGCGAGATCGTCGAGAAGACCGGCGCCAAGGTCAACATCGAGGACGACGGCACCGTGAAGGTCGCCTCCAACGACGGCGAGGCGATGAAGGCCGCGATCAAGTGGATCAAGTCGATCGCCTCCGATCCGGAGATCGGCCAGATCTACGAAGGCACCGTGGTCAAGGTGATGGAGTTCGGCGCGTTCGTGAACTTCTTCGGCGCCAAGGACGGCCTCGTCCACATCAGCCAGCTCGCGGCCAACCGCGTGCAGAAGACCTCCGACGTCGTCAAGGAAGGCGACAAGGTCAAGGTCAAGCTGCTCGGCTTCGACGACCGCGGCAAGACCCGGCTGTCGATGAAGGCGGTCGACCAGGAGACCGGCGAAGACCTCGAAGCCAAGCAGAAAACCGACGCCCCGCCGCCGCGCGAAGCCGCCGGCGAGTAAGCGCGGCCACACGCGCGCGAAACACGAAGGGCGGCTTTTCAGCCGCCCTTCTTTTTTTGCCAAAATCACTTTTCGACGACGAAGGCGTGGAATCCCGCCGCTGCTTCGTGACCTCGACAGTCAAAACCGTCTGACGGTCTGCGCGTACATATTCAGTGCGTTTTGTTTGATGTTCGCCGCGCAACGATGGTGGCGCGACGTTCTGTGTCACCGGAGTTACGGCCGTAACCGGCGCGGTGACCGAAAAACAAAACGCGTGCTCTGCCCTTCAACCGTCCCTTGAACGGAGAACCCCTGATGAGTTTCATGTCCAGGCGCCGACTTATGATCGCAGCAACCGGCGCTGCTGCTGCGGCGGCTTCGCCACGCATCACTTTAGCGCAGGCCGCCGCTTCCATGCCCCCCGGTCCGTTCACGCTCGCGCCCCTCGCCTATCCGGTCAACGCGCTCGAGCCGCATATCGATGCCAAGACCATGGAAATCCACCATGACCGCCATCATCAGGCCTTCGTCACCAACCTCAACAATTTCGCCGCCGAACATCCGCAACTCGCGGCCACGCCGATCCCCAAGATTCTCGGCAATCTCGACAGCGTGCCGGAAGCGATCCGCACCGGCGTGCGCAACAATCTCGGCGGCCACGTCAATCACACCATGTTCTGGCAGGTCATGGGACCGAATGGCGGCAAGCCCGCAGGCGAGGTCTTGGCCGCGATCGACCGCGACTTCGGTGGAATGGAAAAACTACAGACTGATTTCAACGCCAACGGCCTGAAAGTGTTTGGTTCGGGTTGGACTTTCGTGACGGTCACGAAGGAGGGCAGGCTGGCGCTCGAAACCCGTCCAAACCAGGACAATCCGTTGATGGACGGCAAGCATGCATTGTTCGGCAACGATGTGTGGGAGCATGCCTATTATCTCAACTATCAGAATCGCCGCGCCGACTACCTCAAGGCGTGGTGGAACACGTTGAACTGGAAGGCCATCGAAGCGCGATACGCTGCGGCAAAGGCCGGAACATTGGGCGTTTGAACCGGATCCGTCGAATACGAAGGGCGGCTTTTCAGCCGCCCTTTTTGTTTGAAGACTGTTTTCTTTCGCGAAAGATCAGGCGATCTCGAACCGATCAAGATTCATCACCTTGGTCCACGCCACCACGAAGTCTTTCACGAATTTCTCCTTGGCGTCCGAGCTCGCATAGACTTCGGCCAGCGCCCGCAATTGCGAGTGCGAACCGAAGATCAGGTCGGCGCGCGTGCCGGTCCACTTGACCTCTTGGGTCTTGCGGTCGCGCGCCTCGTAGACGCTGTCGGAGCCGTCGGCCGGCTTCCATAGCGCGCTCATGTCGAGCAGGTTGACGAAGAAGTCGTTGCTCAGCGTGCCCGGCTTCTTGGTGAAGACCCCGTGCTTGGATTTGCCGGTGTTGGCGCCGAGCACGCGCAGGCCACCGACGAGGGCCGTCATCTCCGGCGCGGTCAAGGTCAGGAGCTGCGCGCGATCGACCAGCAGCGCCTCAACCGGCAGCACCTGCTTGCCGCGGACATAGTTGCGGAAGCCGTCGACGGTCGGTTCGAGCGCGGCAAAGGAGGCCGCGTCGGTCTGCGCCTGCGATGCATCCATGCGGCCCGGCGTGAACGGCACTTTCACGTCGATGCCGCCGTCCTTCGCGGCCTTCTCGACGCCAGCGGCGCCGCCGAGCACGATCAGATCGGCGAGCGAGACTTTCTTGTCGCCCTTCTGTGCCGCGTTGAACTCCTTCTGGATCACCTCGAGCTTGCCGAGCACCTTGGCGAGTTCAGCCGGCTCGTTGACATCCCAGTCCTTTTGCGGCGCGAGGCGAATGCGTCCGCCGTTGGCGCCGCCGCGCTTGTCGGAGCCGCGGAACGTCGATGCCGACGCCCATGCCGTCGACACCAGTTCGGAGACCGACAGGCCGGAGGCCAGGATCTTGGCCTTCAGCGCCGCGATGTCCTGCTCGCTGACCAGCTCATGATCGATGGCCGGGATCGGGTCCTGCCACAGCAGCTCCTCCTTCGGAACGAGCGGGCCGAGATAGCGCACGACAGGGCCCATGTCGCGATGGGTGAGCTTGAACCAGGCGCGCGCGAACGCATCGGCGAACTGCTCGGGGTGCTGGTGGAAGCGCCGCGAGATCTTTTCGTAGGCCGGATCAAGCCGCAACGCGAGGTCCGTGGTCAGCATGGCCGGCGAATGGTGCTTCGACGGGTTATGCGCATCCGGCACCGTGCCGGCGCCGGCGCCATTCTTCGGCGTCCACTGATGCGCGCCGGCCGGGCTCTTGGTCAGCTCCCATTCGAAGTTGAACAGATTGTCGAAGAAGTTGTTGCTCCATTTCGTCGGCGTCGTGGTCCAGGTGACTTCGATACCAGAGGTGATCGCATCGCCCGCGATGCCCGTGGCATGCTTGCTCGACCAGCCGAGGCCCTGCTCCTCGATGAGGCCGGCTTCCGGCTCCGGTCCGACCAGGGTGGCGTCGCCGGCCCCGTGGGTCTTGCCGAAGCTGTGACCGCCGGCAATCAGCGCGACCGTCTCTTCGTCGTTCATCGCCATGCGGGCAAACGTCTCGCGAATATCCCGCGCCGCCGCGACCGGATCCGGCTTGCCGTTCGGGCCTTCCGGATTGACATAGATCAGGCCCATCTGTACGGCGCCGAGATGGCCGTGAAGCTCGCGGTCGCCGCTGTAGCGCTCGTCCGCCAGCCACTTGCCTTCGGGACCCCAGTTGACGTCCTGTTCGGGCTCCCAGACGTCGGCCCGGCCGCCGCCGAAACCGAAGGTCTTGAAGCCCATCGATTCCAGCGCGACGTTGCCGGCGAGAATCATGAGATCGGCCCAGGAGAGCTTGCGGCCGTATTTCTGCTTGACCGGCCAGAGCAGCCGGCGCGCCTTGTCGAGGTTGGCGTTGTCAGGCCAGCTATTGAGCGGCGCAAAGCGCTGCTGTCCGGCGCCGGCGCCACCGCGGCCGTCGCCGATCCGGTACGTCCCCGCGCTGTGCCAGGCCATGCGGATGAAAAGCGGCCCGTAATGGCCGAAATCGGCCGGCCACCACGCCTGCGAATCCGTCATCACGGCATGCAGGTCCTTGATCACGGCATTGAGGTCGAGGCTCTTGAATTCCTTGGCGTAGTCGAAGGACTCGCCCATCGGGTCGGAGAGGTTCGATTGCTGATGCAGGATCCCGAGGTCAAGCTGGTCCGGCCACCAATCGCGGTTCTCGGGTACGCGTTTGCCGCCCGAAAACGGGCATTTCGTTGTGTCATCCATTGATTGTCTCCTTGGTGGTTCGGGCGATCCGATGGTTCGGGCAATCTTCGCATCTGAGCCGCGCCACCGCAATCTATGCGCCGCATTCGATCAGGTAAAATTGACTTTAGTGATCGCTACGATAGGATAATCTTATGATCAACGTGACCCTTCGCCAGCTCCGCTATTTCGATGCGCTGGCGCGGCACGGCCATTTCGGACGGGCCGCGGAAGCCTGCGCGATCTCGCAGCCGGCGCTCTCGATGCAGATCAAGGAAATGGAGGAAGCGCTCGGCGGCTTGCTGCTGGAGCGAAGCGCACGACAGGTCTCGCTCACGCGGTTCGGAGAAGAACTCGCCGGGCGCGTCCGCGATATCCTGCGCTCGGTCGATGAACTCGGTGATTTCGCGCGCGCCTCGCGCGACCGGCTTGCGGGCCGGCTGCGCATCGGACTGATCCCGACCATCGCGCCCTATCTGCTGCCCAGGATCATCGCAAATCTGACCCGGATGCATCCCGAACTCGACATCCAGGTACGTGAAACCCTGACGCCGAAGCTGATCCGGGAACTCGCCGAAGGAAGGCTCGACACGGCGATCGTCGCCCTGCCGGTGTCGGAACCGTCACTGACCGAAGTTGCGCTGTTCTCGGAGAACTTTCTCCTGGTCCGGCCGCGCAAGGACGAGGGAACGCCGGTGCCGAGCCGGGAGATGCTGCGCGAAATGCGGCTGCTGCTGCTGGAAGAGGGGCACTGTTTCCGCGATCAGGCGCTATCGTTCTGCAAGACGCAATCGTCGCGGCCACGCGAGCTGCTGGACGCCAATTCGCTGTCCACGCTGGTTCAGATGGTCAGTTCCGGCATCGGGGTCACCTTGATTCCGGAAATGGCGGTGCCGGTAGAGACACGGTCGGCCTCGGTTTCCGTCGCCCGCTTCAAGAACCCGCAGCCCTCGCGAACCATCGGCATGGTCTGGCGCAAGACCAGCCCGCTGGCGAGACAGCTCCTGCAAATCTCCGAAGCGGTGTGTCTCTCCGCCGGCAAGGGCCGCGGGCGACACGCCGCTGGACCATCGTCACGAAATGGGCGAACCTGAACGGCACTCCGGCGCAGGAAAAACAATGTCAGCCCCGATGATCCGTCCTACCCGACCCGATGAATATGACGAGATCGCCCGCGTCTGGATGGAAAGCTGGGTCTCGACCGGGCTCGAGGACGCCAGCAAATTCCTGCTGGCGCAGTTGCGTGCCCGCGTGCCGCGAGAGATCGAAAACGGCTGGAGCCTGTTCGTGGCCGATGATGGCGGAACGCTCGCGGCGATGCTGGCGTTGCATCTGCCGAAGCTCTATCTCGACCAGCTTTTCGTCGCACCGGCCTATCAGGGCCACTCGCTCGGCCGGCAATTGCTCGGCTTCACGCGGAGCCTTTTGCCTGACGAAATCCATCTGCGCTGCGTGCGGGAGAACGAAAAGGCGTGGCGGTGGTATGAGCGCGAGGGTTTTCTGTTCGAAAAAGAGCAGGTTGAGCCGATCACCGGGCGGGCGATGAAGTATTATCGATGGAGGAAACGGGAACGCTGACGCGAACCATCGGCGTTCGCCTCCCTAACCTTGTCTTGCTGTTCTTGTTTTGCGTTTCTTGTCTTGCCGACGGCATGCACACGTTCTAGTTTCAGGTTCCCGCGATCATGCGTCTCCTGCAAAGCCGGCCGTTCCCTTGCGTTCCAATTCTCATTTCATGAGCCGGCTGTTCGCTGTCGCGCTCGTCCTGTCGCTCCCCACAGCATCGGCCTGGGCGCAGACCCCGTCTCCCGCGGAGGTCGCGCCGGCCACCAAGCCTGCTGTCAAGAAGGCGGCAGCGAAACCCAAGAAGGCGGCCGCCAAACCGCTTGAGCCCGTCGCAGCCGGACCATGCCAGCTCGGCGTCATCGCGGCCCTCGAAAACAAGTTTTCCGTACAGAAAATCGGCATCACAGTCTTTGGCAACGAAGAGACCCAAGTGCCGGTCGACTGGGGTCTCAACGATATCGTGGCAGAAAGAGTTCGTGCCGCGGCAGGTGGTACGGGTGTGCGAAGGATCGCCTATCCCAAGGGAACTTTCGAACCGTATTATGAACGCTCGGAAGCGCTGTTTCGAATTCCCAGCGACAAACTCACCCCCATCGTGCGGCAGGTCGCGAGCAGCACCGATTGCGAGCGCTACCTCGTCGTCACCACACTTTCCGTACAACTCGACGGCACCAACCAGCCGCTCAACGGCATCGGCATCCTCGACGGTCGCGGGCCATTCGGCCACCCGTCCCTGTTCACCTATTTCATGGTGACGATTTTCGATGGCAAGACCTTCGAGATTCGCCGAAACCCGCTTCCCAATCTGGGAAGAGCGTTGGCGAGGAGTTTTATCCCAGAGAAGCCCAATCCGCTGAGCCTGCTTGACGATGGGGCGTTTCCGCAGCCTGCTGCAGCGGCAGCCCAGAACACCATGCTGCGCGATCGGATTCGCGTCTTGCTGGCTGAAAAGCTCGATAAGACGTTGCCTGACGTTCTGAAGACCGAATGAAGCTGGCAGCAGCCAGCTACCTCGCCACCGGCCGTTCGGAAAAGTTGGCCTACGCTGTGCCGCATGGGCTGGACGAAGGGCAGGAAACGAAGGAGTAACGAAGGGGGCAACGAAGGAGCTATCATCATGATGCAGCTTTACTGGTCGCCGCGCTCTCGATCCTTCTCCGCGCTTTGGCTGATGGAGGAAACCGGCCAGCCTTATGAGCGCGTGCTGATCGATATTACGACCGGCGCGCAGAGGAAACCCGAATATCTCGCGATCAACCCGATGGGCAAGGTGCCGGCGCTGCGGGATGGCGACGCGACCTTGGCCGAGGCCGCCGCGATCTGCACGTATGTCGCCGAACGCTATCCCGAGGCCAGGCTCGCGCCGCCGGTCGGAAGTCCGCTGCGCACGAAATATCTCTACTGGCTGTTCTTCTCGCCCGGCTGCATCGAGCCCGCGATGGTGCAGATCGCGACCAAGATCGAGATGAACAGCGTCGCCGCCGGCTGGGGCAACGCGGAGCGCGTGTTCGACGTACTGGATACGGCGCTCGCCGAGGGGCCTTGGATTCTCGGCGAGGATTTCTCGGCCTCCGACATCGCGATCGGTTCGGCGCTGAATTTCGCGGTGCGGCTGTTCAAGATGGTGCCGTCGCGCCCATCCTTCGACGCCTATATCGCGCGCTGCGTGGCGCGGCCGGCGTTCCAGCGCGCGGAGAAGCTTGCGTCCGGAAACTGACGCTTATTCCGGCGCCAGATGTTCCGGCCGTGGCTGCAGCACGATGTTGAAACCGGAATCGACATAGTGAATCTCTCCGGTCACGCCGCCGGAGAGATCGGACAACAGATACAGCGCCGAGCCGCCGAGTTCGTCGAGCGTCACGCCGCGCCCGAGCGGCGAATGCTTCTGCTGGTAGGCGAACATCGCGCGGGCATCGCCGATGACGGAACCCGCCAAAGTGCGCACCGGTCCCGCCGAAATGGCGTTGACGCGGATGCCGCGCGGACCGAAATCGGCGGCGAGATAGCGCACGGACGCCTCCAGCGCCGCCTTCGCGACGCCCATCACGTTGTAGTTCGGCATCGCCCGCATCGAAGCGCCGAAGGTCAGCGTGATCATGGAGCCGCCGGTCTCCGGCATCAGTTCCACCGCCCGCTTCGCAATCTCCGTGAAGGAGAAACAGGAGATCAGCATCGTGCGCGAGAAATTCTCGCGCGTGGTGTCCGCGTAGCGGCCGCGCAGTTCGTTCTTGTCGGTGAAGCCGATGGCGTGAACCAGAAAGTCGAGCCGTCCCCATGTCTCGCGCAGCGCCTCGAACACTTGATCGAGGCTCGCGGTATCCTCGACATCGCATGGCAGCACGATGTCGAAACCGAGCGGCTGCACCAGCGGCTTGAGACGTTTGACCTGGGCCTCGCCCTGATAGGTGAAGGCAAGCTCGGCGCCCTGCGCGGCGAGCGATTGGGCGATCCCCCAGGCAATCGAATGATCATTGGCGATGCCCATGATCAAGCCGCGCTTGCCTTTCATCAGGTCCTGCATCGCCCACACACCCCACTCATCTCTCGGACGTCGACAGCCGGCCTGGCCGGCGAACAATGAATACGAAGCTTTGCAATGATGCCGCCCGGATACCGATTGCCCCGCGGTCGCGGAGCATGACCAAACTCACGCATCCAGCCGCTTGAACACCAGCGTGGCGTTGGTGCCGCCGAAGCCGAACGAGTTCGACAATACGGTGCCGAGCTTGGCATTGTCGATGCGCTTGCGCACGATCGGCATGTCGGCGAAGGCCGGATCGAGCTCATGGATGTGCGCGCTCTCGCAGATGAAACCGTTGTTCATCATCAACAGCGAGTAGATCGCCTCCTGCACGCCGGTCGCGCCGAGCGAGTGGCCGGTCAGCGCCTTGGTGGCGGAAATCGGCGGGCACTTTTCTCCGGTGCCGAACACCTTGCGGATCGCCTCGATTTCCGGCGGATCGCCGGCCGGCGTCGAGGTGGCGTGCGGGTTGATGTAGTCGATCCTGGTGTTGACCGTGGACATTGCCATCTTCATGCAGCGCTCGGCGCCCTCCCCGGACGGGGCGACCATGTCATAGCCATCGGAGGTGGCGCCATAGCCGACGATCTCGGCATAGATGCGCGCGCCCCGCGCCTTGGCATGCTCCAGTTCCTCCAGCACCACGACGCCGGCGCCGCCGGCAATGACGAAGCCGTCGCGATTGATGTCGTAGGGGCGCGAGGCGGTCGACGGCGTGTCGTTGTATTTCGCCGACATGGCCCCCATAGCGTCGAACAGCACCGACAAGGTCCAATCAAGCTCTTCGCAGCCGCCGGCGAACATCACATCCTGCTTGCCCATCTGGATGATCTCGTAGGAATTGCCGATGCAGTGGTTCGAGGTGGCGCAGGCGGACGAGATCGAATAATTGACGCCCTTGATCTTGAACCAGGTGGCAAGCGTCGCCGAGGCGGTGGACGACATCGCCTTCGGCACCGCGAAAGGACCGACCCGCTTGGGGCCCTTGCTCCTTGTGATGTCGGCGGCTTCGACGATGGCGCGCGCCGACGGACCGCCGGAGCCCATGATGATACCGGTGCGATCGTTGGAGACCTCGGTGGGCTCTAGGCCGGAATCCTGGATCGCCTGTTCCATGGCGACGTGATTCCATGCCGCGCCTTCGCCGAGGAAGCGCATCGCGCGCCGATCGATGACGCCGGCCGGATCGAGAGTCGGTGCGCCCTGCACCTGCGAACGGAAGCCGAGCTCGGCGTATTTTTCCGCGCGCGTGATGCCGGATTTGGCCTCATGAAGGCTCGCAAGCACTTCCTGGGTGTTGTTTCCGATGGACGAGACGATGCCCATCCCCGTGATGACAACCCGCCTCATG
>Ga0137412_10005532_pt1 | contig 10095 bp, 6 predicted proteins | sample CZODoug2_1_16fun_FD_122160 | JGI IMG/M metagenome (GOLD analysis project Ga0137412, IMG submission 122160) | Vadose zone soil fungal communities from Angelo Coast Range Reserve, California, USA - CZODoug2_1_16fungal (Hybrid Assembly) | ecosystem: Environmental > Terrestrial > Soil > Vadose zone... | reverse complement strand
CTCGCAAGGAACCCCGAATGCTGGATGGCCCACACGAATCTCGGTCTTGTTCTCCTCCAGAAAGGCAAGATCGACGATGGTATCGCTCATTACCGGTCGGCCTTGCAAATGCAGCCCGACTCGTGGGATGCCGAATACAATCTGGGCACGGCGCTTCTAAGGAGAGGCCAGGTTGACGAGGCTATCCAACATTGCGAACGGGCCGTAGTTATGCGACCAACGGATCCGGATGCTCAGGTCTCGTTAGGCGATGCGCTGCTTCGAAAAGGCCGAATCGACGACGCAATCGATCATTACCAAAAGGCAATGATGGCGCGCGCCGATCACTTTCTCGCCCGTTACGGACTTTGCCACGCGTTACTGGAGAAAGGCGAACTCGACAGCGCCATTCAGGTTTGTCGGAGTGCACTGGTGCTCTGGCCTTTGGATGCAGATTGTCACACGGCGCTGGCGATCGCTCTGGAAGAAAAAGGCAATCCTGCGGAAGCAATCCAACATTACGAAAAAGCGCTGGAGGTTTCCCCCAGGTCGATTTCCACGCTAACCAATCTAGCCTGGCTGCTGGCGACATCCCAGGATGCTTCAGTTCGGAATGGTCCGCGGGCGGTTGAGCTTGCGGCACAAGCCGATCGAATGGTCGGAGGCACGAACGCCCTTGTGTTGCGCACTTTGGCAGCCGCATATGCGGAGAACGGCGAATTTCCAAAGGCGATTAGAACTGCACGGTCCGCGATGCAACTCGCGCGAATGCACGGCGAGGATTCTCTCACTACGGATCTCGATCAACAGATCGCGTTGTATCAACTCGGGATGCCGTACCGGGACACGGCGAAATAGCGGCGAGGCGCTGTGATTGAAAGCGTTAATTCGGCTTTACGATTCAACTGAGCGACGATTTACGACGTAACGTGGAGGAAGCCACAGCTGTCACAACTCGTCACGCAGGATTTTGAAAACGTCTGTGCTCTCGACAACACCTTGCAGCGCATCGGTTCCGGGACCGCTGCCGAATGCAACGACATCTTCAACGGTGACCAGCGCCGATTTTGTGTAAATCGCCGCCGGCTCGGGTTGTTCCTGTGTAGGTTCTTTGGTTTCGGCCGGGTCCTGGTTCACCGGTAGTTTCGCCGCGCCGTATGACTTCATTCCGTGCGGCCCCGTCGCCCAGGTAATCCATGGTTGACCAGCTGAGTTGAAGCCCAGAAGCGCGATCCCACTGTCTTTCCTGAAAGGAAACCCATTCAAGCTCATTCCGCCAATGGCCGCATCACCGCACACAATGATTGTAGATTTTGGCCCGCCGTAACTTCGCGCGACGCCGACCGCGCGGTCTAGTTCGAGTGTTTGCGACAGAGTTCGCTCCCCGTTGTTTTCCTCAGCAGCTTTCCGCATCAAGCCTGCGTCTACCACCAGTAAATAGCCTCCGGCGTTGTACTGCAGCAACTGGATGGCTCGCCTCACCATATCCGAAAGACTGGGCTGCTGACCTCGTTCTTCCACCTGATTTGCGAACGCGAGATCGTTGTTACTGAAGATGCCGAAAAGTTTCGGCCTGCGCCACGCTGGAACCGCATCCAAATCCGTGCGTGTGCGGACGATGTCGAAGCCGTTGCCACGAAGCTCGAGCAACAGATCGCGCGTGTCTTGTCTCTCGCCGCCTTTTGTGGTGGGAATAAACTGCGCCGCGCCGCCGCCCATGGCGATGTCAATGTTTCCGCGATCCACAAACTCGGCTGCGATCTTCTCCGGGTCGCTGGGGTCTCCTGTGTGCGCGTAGAACGCTGCGTTTGTGGCGTCGGTGAGCTTTCCGTCGGTGACTAAGCCTGTGGCTCGTCCGTATTCGCGTGCCAGCTCAATGATGCTCTTGATCGCTTTGCCCTCGCCGTTGATCGCGATCGCGCGATTGATTACACGCTCACCCGTGGCGATCGCGGTCGCGGCAGACGCCTGATCTGGTGCAGCGAAATCCTTCGAGTAATTCATCACCAGCGCGGCGTACGGCATAGAGTCCATATTTAAACGCGTGCCCGCTCCGGCGGCATAGGTGCGAGTAGGCGCCAGCCTTGCAGGCGCCAGCCCTTCTCCGACAAATAAGATAATGCCGAAGGGCTTTCGGATGACCCAGTGTTGAAAATAAATGACGCCCACTCCCCCGAAGGCGAGGAGACACACGAACGCTAGCAACTGATTGCGCCACTTCATTTTCCCCTTTGTAACGGCGGTCTTTGACGGCTGCAAATGTTCTGAAATTCGACAGAAACAAAGAACTGCTTGTCCACGTTCTCGTTCATCGGCAAAGTGCGGGATACATGGCTGGCCCGGTGATGCTCATCATTCGCGACGGGTGGGGCATCAATCCTGGCGGCCCCGAGAAGCGCAAAGAGAACGGCAACGCAACCCTGCTCGCATCCACGCCGTTTCACGATGATCTGTATCGCGATTATCCCTGGTCGCGATTGAGCGCCAGCGCCGTGGACGTTGGGTTACCAGAGGGACAGATGGGGAACTCCGAGGTCGGCCATCTTAATCTCGGAGCTGGCAGGATCGTTTATCAAGACCTCACCCGGATTAATAAGGCGATCATCGATGGTGAACTGGAACGCAGTCGTGTCTTGCAGGATGCCCTTGCCGGTGCGCGCGGACATCGATTGCATCTCCTCGGGTTGGTGTCCGACGGCGGCGTGCACAGCCATTACTCGCACATGATCGCGCTGGCGAACGCCGCACATACAGCAGGAGTTACAGAAATTTTCGTGCACGCGTTCACTGATGGACGAGACACGTCGCCCACTGGGGGCGCGGGTTTTTTAAGAACGTGCGAAAACGAACTCAAGAACAGCGGCGCCAGGATCATCACCGTGGTCGGCCGCTATTACGCTATGGATCGGGACCGCCGCTGGGACCGCACAAAAAAAGCATGGGATGCAATCGTTCTTGGTCGCGGTGAATTCTGCAAATCATCACCGGCTGCCGCTGTGGAGCAACAATACTCGCTTGGCAAGACCGACGAATTCATGCCTCCGCTCGTTTTCGATTTCCCGAACGAACAGCGTATCCGCGACGGCGACACGGTTTTGTTTTTTAACTTTCGAGCCGACCGTGCGCGGCAGCTCTCACAAGCGTTTTTGCTAAAAGACTTCGACGGGTTCGATCGCGAAGTGTGGGCGCAAGTTCATTTCGTCTCGCTCGCTCAGTATGATGCTCGGTATTCATCGCCGTTCATCTTTGCGCGCGAAGAACTCAAACACATTTTAGGGGGGATTGTTAGCGCTGCCGGCAAACGGCAATTGCGCATCGCCGAGACGGAGAAGTACGCGCATGTGACTTACTTTTTTAACGGCGGAATTGAAAAGGCGTTTCCCGGTGAAGACCGCAAACTCATTCCTTCGCCCAAAGTCGCCACGTACGATTTGAAACCGGAAATGAGCGCGTTCGAAGTCACCGACGAACTGCTCGCACGGTTAGCCGACTACGATTTGATCATTTTAAACTTCGCCAATCCCGACATGGTCGGTCACACCGGCGTTGTCGAGGCCGGGATCAAAGCGGTCGAGACGGTGGACGCATGCTGCGCCCGCATCATTCCAAAACTTCTAGAACTCCACGGGAAAGCGTTAATTACCGCGGACCACGGCAACTGCGAGCAAATGCGTAACCCTGACGGCTCGCCACACACCTCGCATACCAGCTACCTTGTGCACTTCATTTATGTTGCCAACGATGCGGCGAAGTTCCGCTGCGAAGACGGCATTCTGGCGGATGTGGCGCCGACTCTTTTATTTCTGCTCGGCTTGCCGCAACCAAAAGAAATGACCGGGCACAATTTGCTCGTGCCAGTCTAGCAAGAGTTCTCGACTTAAGTTCCGTGTTCCCGCCACCGCGATCCGGTGCAAAATGTGAATGCGACTAGCCGCTGTAGCGTCGTGCCAGATTGGTTTGCGGACGAGTGTAAGTGTGTCGTTTGATTCGAGCAAAGCGCCCCAGCCGACAGGCACTTCCGATTCGCGGAGTAATTGCTCGGGCAGCACGATGAAAAACAAATTTGCGCAGCGGTAGCGAATTAGCTTTTCGAACTTTGTGCAATCGTAGAGCCGATTTTGTAGCGTCTGCAACTCACGAACGAGGCGCGCGTAACCGCGGTGACCGATCGCGCTGAAGTTCTCGGAATCAAACTCCGGGAAAAGCGAATCACCATTGTGCAAGTTTGGATAATGCGTGCGGAGGCGCGCTTCGAGAATCTGGCGACGATTACAGATCGCTTCGAGTCGCCGGCGCGCGGCCTCGCTGTGACAATTGTCTCGTCGCAGATCGCACAGCGCTTGTTTGCATTCGAACACCGCTGTTGATCCAATTTGCTTCGGGACAGACCGATAGCCGGCCACGTCCGCGCGATATCGGCATCGGGGCAAAGTCACTTCCATCGCGCACGCCGAAAATCCGTGCGTCTGCGCCCAAATAAACGCGAGCTGCTTGAGCCTAGCGTGTTGTGTTGTTTCGCCGTAGCGACTTGTTACTCCCGCAGCCATGTCGCCAGTTCACGCGCCCAGTAGGTGACGATGATGTCTGCGCCAGCGCGCTTAAGCGCCGTCATGATCTCGAGAACGGCGGCGCGCTCATCGAAGATCCCTTTCTCGGCCGCAGCTTTGACCATGGCGTACTCGCCGCTGACGTGATAGACGGCGGTTGGTTTTCCGAAGCGTTCACGCACGCGCCACAAGATGTCGAGATACGGCAGGGCAGGTTTCACCATCACTATGTCCGCCCCTTCCTCAACATCCAGCGCCGCTTCGCGCAGCGCTTCGTTTGCGTTCGCAAAATCCATTTGGTACGAACGGCGGTCGCCGAACTGCGGCGGGCTTTCCGCTGCCTCGCGAAATGGCCCGTAAAACGCCGACGCAAATTTTGCGGCGTAACTCATGATCCCTGTTTGATCGAATCCGCTTCCATCGAGCGCCTCGCGGATCGCGCCGATGCGGCCGTCCATCATGTCGCTTGGCGCCACAACATCCGCGCCTGCGGCGGCGTGAGAGAGCGCCGTCTTCACCAAAAGTTCGACGCTTTCGTCGTTCAGAACATGAAAATGGTCGCCGTCAATTCGGGTGACACCGCAATGGCCGTGGCTCATGTATTCGCAGAGGCAAACGTCGGTGATCGCGATCAATTCCGGACATTTCGATTTGATTGCTCGGAGCGCTTCTTGAATCACTCCCTCTTCTGCGTAAGCGCCACTTGCTTGCTCATCTTTGCGTGTTGGAATTCCGAAAAGCAGGATCGCTTGCAGCCCAAGATCCTGAGCTCGGCGCGCTTCATCGACGACTTCTTTCACCGGCAACTGAAAAACTCCCGGCATACTGGCGACAGGCCGGCGTTGGTCCAATTTTTCGCTCACGAACAGCGGCAAAACAAAGTCGTGAATCATCAAATGCGTCTCGCGGACGAGGTTTCGCAGGGCAGGGGAACGCCGCAGGCGACGCGGCCGATGGACCAATCTTCTCACAGGGCGAGGCTACCCGCGCGGCGCGATTGTCGCAAGCCGACCGTGCTACCAAGTGTGTGACGGGTGCTTGACGGCGCGGAGCGTTGGGTGTCTGCATCTTAGCCGTGGCGCGTCGCTCCGATTACTTGTTGATCGATGTCAGTAACTCGTATGCAAAACTTGCGTTCGCATCGAGAGAGCGAGTCTCCAATCCTGTGCGGGTCCCTACCTCGGAGCTTTCACGCAGGGTGGTCGCTGAATTTTTGAGGCGGCGACAGGTAGAGAAACTCGTCGTCTCATCAGTGGTGCCGACAAAAAACGCTGCGATCTCGAAGGCTGCGCACAACAATGCGCAAGTGCTCTGGCTGGATCGGAAACTGAAGCTCGGGGTCACGATTGATTATCCCAAACCCGCATCGATAGGCGCGGATCGTCTGGCGAACGCCGCAGCTGTTGCCGAACTTTATGGATGGCCAGCGATCGTCGTGGACTTCGGCACAGCGGTGACTTTCGATGTGGTTTCCGAAGGGTGCAGGTACATCGGCGGGGTGATTGCGCCGGGTCTCGAAGCGGTGACAGATTTTCTTTACCAAAGGACAGCGCTGCTCCCGAGGCTGTCGCTGAAAGAGCCACACCGTGCCGTCGGTAAATCGACCGTTGAGGCAATGCGTTCCGGCGCCATCTTCGGTTACCGTGGATTGGTTCGCGAGATTCTGGCGCGAATCAAAGCGGAGCAGTTTTCACGCAAAAAAGTTGCTGTCGTCGCGACCGGCGGTTATGCGCGGCTTGTGGCCAGCCAGGTGCCGGAGGTCGCGGTGATTCATCCGCACCTGACTCTCGAAGGGTTGCGGATCGTTGGGAACTTGAATTAACCACCAGGACCCGCGACCTCCCGGCTTTGCGCCGGAGTAGGTGTTCGGTGCGTTTGCACGAGAAAATGTTTTTCCGAACCTGACTGAAAATCTTCGCGCCGAACGCAATTTCGACTTGTCAGGGATGCTAATCAGGGCTTGAGTCGGTGGTTCATGAGAATCTGGAAGATCGCTGCGATCGCAGCGCTGGGGCTTACCTCATTTGCTGCGGACAATGTTGCGCCGACCAAAGCGGAGTTGGAGGAGATGTACAACACCGCGTACCGCGCGTTCGACGCGGGCAAGTTTCCAGAGGCGCTAAAACAACTCGACGCCATTGACGCGCGCCAGCCCGATCTTGCCGCGTCGAAGAATCTGCGCGGCGTGATCCTCATGCGGCAGGGCAACTATGATCAGGCTGAAGCCGCGCTGACCGAAGCGGCACGGATCGATCCTAAGTTTTGGAATGCGCGCTTTAACATGGCGGAGATACCGTTTCTCAAAAAAGATTGGGCAGAGGCCAGAAAACGCTTCGAGCAATTGCTCTCCACCGGTCAGTCCGATCTGGCAAAGGAAGCTTCGCAGCTGATCCAATACAAGATCTTGCTGACTTATCTAATGGAGGGCAAAACCAATATGGTCGATTCCATTTTGGCCAAGCTCGAGCTTTCGCCCGATACACCCGCTGTTGATTATGTGAAGGCAGCGGTCGCGCTCCAACAGAAGAACCAAGCGGAAGCGAAGGATTGGATCAGCGCGGCGGAAAAGAATTATTCGCCGCAGCTAAACAAGCTTTTCGTGGAATCGCTGTACGAAGTCGGTTGGATGGAAAAACCATCTGGCCAACGGCGGGCTTCGCTACCGCTCATGACAGCGGCCGAACGCACGGAAAAGACGAAGGCGATTGCGCGTTCAAAATTCGAGCAATCGCAGCAGGCGTTTCGGCAGCGCGATTTTGCCACGGCGCTGAAACTGGTGGACGAAGCGGACAAGGCGGATCCCAATCAGCCCGCGACCCTGAATTTGCGCGGCGAAATTCTCATGCAGCAGGGGCAATTCGACGATGCCGAGGCCGCTTTCAAAAAGGCGGCAAAGTTGGACCCGAAACTTCGCGATGCGCAATACAACCTCGCGCAAATTCCATTCAAGAAGAAAGAGTACGCAAAAGCGCGCGACCGGTTCGAGACGTTGTATAAACGCATGCCCGGTGGCGACAAGAACCAGGCGGCCGAGCTGATCAAGTTCAAAATTTACATGACCCTTCTGATGGAGGGCAAAGAGAGCCGGGCGCATTCGATGATGGAGGAATTCCAATTCACGGGCGATACCCCCGCGCTCTATTACGCGCAGGCAGCATGGGAGTACAAGCACAATAATGCGCAAAAGGCCGAGGATTGGACCAACTCTGCCAACAAGATTTACTCGCCGGCACTCAACGGCGTTTTTGCTGATGCTTTCTATGATGTCGGGTGGTTGCAAAGACCAGCAGGCACAACTGCTCCTGCGGTCGCGTTTGATACAGGCAATGTCCCCACGTCGCAGACGGACGATGGTCCCGCAGTAGAGCCAAGCCCAATCCCAGACAAAGGCCTTGCTGCAAACAAACAGGGCGGAACCCTTGGCCTGGCGCCGTCGACAAGTGCGCCAGACGGCGGAATGGAACTTGCCAGCGCCGGAGCACCAGCTAACCAAACCAGTTTGACTGGGTCTGCGTCTGAGACTAATTCGCCGGCGGAGCAGTCAGTGTCGCAATCCCCTTCCACCGGCGGTGAATCGACAACTGCATCGCAGCCTGTCGCGCCTGAGACGGCGAGCGCTTCGACTGTTTCCACCAACCAAAATCAAACTGAGCAACAGCCCGCAGCCCAAACAAGTCCTCCCGCACAGGCAAGCGTGGGGACAGCGCCGGCCAAAGTCTCATCATCAACCGTTGCTGGCGCGTCGAGCCGCAGGCTGTGGATCGTTGGCGGACTACTCGTGGCGGCTCTCGTTCTAATAGCTGTGGCTATCCTGCCTGCGCTTCGCCGGGGGTACAAGTTCTCGGTCCCGGGTTCCTCGCGGCCCGAACCGAGCACCGACACTGCGGTATTCAAAACGAGAACAGTGCCCGCCCATACGACTGGTGTGCAAGGCAACGGCTTCGCCGGGGGACCACGTCAGGTCTCGCTACAACTTAAACCGTGGAACTCTCCTGTGCCCCAGAGCGCGTTACGGTCGGCCAAAACTGGCGGTGCTTTTAATCGGTTGAAGGGCTTGAAGCCGAAGCCTTCACAACCTTCTGCTCCTGTTGAGCCGCAACGCGAGGAATCAGTTCCAGTGGCCGAGCCACTCTTTGAGTCGGTCGGCCCAGTGCTGGCAGCTGTTAAGCCCCAACGTAAGGAATCAGCTCCAGTGGCCGAGTCATTCTTTGAATCGGTCGGCCCAGTGCGCGAACAAGCACCGGAGGCGGTGCCGGCAGTCGCTCCGCAGGAAACTGGACTGGACGGTTCCGAAGCAGTCACTGAACTTGCCGCAGCCTCGACGACTACACCGCGACCAGTGGAGAATGAAATTTTGGAGGTTCCGGAGGAACCGGCGTTCGCCGCCCAAGAAGCCGACGAATTTTCCGGGCATCCAAGGGAAGAAGCTGTGGTCGCTTATGAGCAACCGAACGAGGTCTTCGCGAGCGAGGCCGAGTCTGCGTGGCCCAGAACCGAAGCCGCATCGGAGGTAACAACTGAACCGATCGGGAATGACCAACCGCACGAAACGATTTTTGCCGAGCGTGAAGCTTTTGTTGAGCGCGAGAATTTTGCTGAGCGTGAGTCCTTTACAGAGCATGAAGCTGCAGTTAACGATGTCATTGCCGAACCCGTGTCTGATTTCCAGCCTCCACCTGCTATTCCCGTCCAGCCAGTCTTTCCTCAACCAACCATACCTGCAACCATGCCAGAAACTACTCAAACACCACCTGCTCCGATAGCAAAAGCCCCGGCACCGCCTGTGCCCAAACCGCAACCGCAACCGCAAGCGCCGGTACCTGCAGCTGGGATGCAAACCTCGGTGCAGCTTACTTTCTCGTTCGAGATAGCAGCGATGCAGTTAACGCCGAGCTTTAAGATGGGAGTATTGAAAGTCCGTCCCATATCGAAGCTTGTCACGATGCGTTTGCCTTCACCTCAGCGCGCGCAATCTCCGTTGAATTTGCAGGTTGCCTTCGAAGTCGTGAAAATTCAGCCCGTCGCCGGCGCGCTCGGCACCATTCGCGTGGTTCCGTCCCAGCAACAGCGGCCTGCCATGGGCGGCATGCCTTCGTTTGCAGTTGCCGGGTTGCAGGTCGTGCCGAATTCTGAAACGGCGCCGGTTCAACTCACCCCGTCACCGCAGGGGCGCGCATCTGTGTTCGTAACTGTGCCGTTCCAGATCAGCACGCTCGAGTTTTCGCCGACGCTCGAAATTGGATCGGTAACATTGAATTCAAATTCGAAGCAGGTTGTTGTCCAGTTGCCAGGGACCGGGCCCGGTCCAGTCGAAGGCGCGCCAATGTTCGAGATCGCTAATCTCGAGCTGAACGAAGGCGGGGAGATCGTAATGATGCAACTGAACCTGCTTGGCGGACCGAAGCGCGCGTAACAGACGCCAGGTTCGACAAATCTGACTGGTCAGAAATCAGCGCCAATTTAGCGAGCGCAATTGCTTCGGAAGAAACTCCCCATTTTTCCGGATCAATTTGCCGTCGAAATAAATTTCGCCGCCGCCGTAATCGGGACGCTGAATGCTGACCATATC
>Ga0137412_10005531_pt1 | contig 10096 bp, 11 predicted proteins | sample CZODoug2_1_16fun_FD_122160 | JGI IMG/M metagenome (GOLD analysis project Ga0137412, IMG submission 122160) | Vadose zone soil fungal communities from Angelo Coast Range Reserve, California, USA - CZODoug2_1_16fungal (Hybrid Assembly) | ecosystem: Environmental > Terrestrial > Soil > Vadose zone... | reverse complement strand
TACTACGGAGCGAGGCGCCACAGTGCGTCCACCGGCAATGCTCTGATCTTCTCGCCGAACGGCAAGGTCTGTTGGCCGGTATAGAGCACGTAGCCAGCGACAAACCGGTCACCGAGATGGTTGGCCAGATTCCGTAAGCCGGTCAGGTCTTCGGTGCGTACCGTCGCGCCTGCTTTGACCTCTACTCCGATCACCCTGCCGTCCGGTGTCTCGATGACCGCGTCGACTTCCTGCTTGTCCTTGGTGCGGTAGTGGTACAGCCGGCCACGTTCCTCGGACCAGGTGAGCTGGCGGGCGAGCTCCATGACGACGAAGTTCTCCATCATCGATCCGGCGGCTCCGCCGGGCTCACCCAGCCGGACGGGGTCCTGGCCGATGAGATGACAGGCAATGCCGGTATCCACGAACGCGAGTTTCGGGGTACCCACGGCCCGGCGAGTCTGCCCGGATGACCAGGCAGGAATGCTCTTGATGAGAAAGACCGACGCCAACAACTCCATGTAGCGCACGAGTGTGGTTCGCGGGATACCGGACAGCGTGGAGAGTGCTGCCGGCTCCAGCAGGTTCCCGGCACGCCCGGCAAGTAGTGCGACCAGTTTGAGCAAATCCCCTCGGCGCTCGATGCTGGCCAGTTCCAGGACGTCACGCTCGATCAAGGTCGACAGGTAGGAGTCGAGGAAGGCGGTTCGGCGGCGGGGAGCGCGGCGCGCGGCCTCGGGAAAGCCGCCGACCACGAGACGCTCCAGGTAGTCGCGGCGGCGCAGATCCGATGAGTGGTCGATCCGGGGACCGTGCCGGAAAGCGGCGTCCACGAACCGGTCGGGACCTCCGTGCAGCTCTCCCTGGGAGAGCGGCCACAGCTCGATCACCTCCATGCGGCCCGGCAGCGCGTCCGGGAGCTTTCGCATGGCCAGGATTCGTGACGAGCCCGTCAGGAGGTAGCGGCCGGGTGTCGGGTCCAGATCCACCGACACCTTGATCGGCTGAAGAAGTTCTGGGACCAGTTGGATCTCGTCGATGACCATGAGGCTGTTGTGCTCAATGAACCCCGTGGGGTCGTCCTTGGCGGCACGCAAGGTCGTCGGATCGTCGAGTAGGCGGAGAACCGTCGGCTTACGGTTGGTGGCGAGCCTGGTCAGCGTGCTCTTGCCTGCCTGGCGAGCTCCGTTCACCAAGACGACACGCGTGTCGTCCAGCGCCTCGTGAACCAGGGACTCGGCGTGGCGAGGGATCAAGTCGTGAGGTTGAGGCACGGTGCCAGTATGCCTCGCTAGCAAGATCAACGGTCATCTGGACGGTAAGTTGGTGGTCATCTGGACGGTCACTCGACGGTCCGGTGGACGCACGGCGGATGGTCGTTTGGTCGGTGTCGCGTGCTGGTCGCAGGCGAGTCGTCGCGGTGGCCCGGGTGGAACCCAGGTGTCGTCCGGGAGGGCGTCGAACAGCCGCGCCTGCGCGTCGTCGAGGAGCGACGTGCAGTTCTCCGGGGTGCTGGTCTTGTCGACGCCGCCGGGCTCACCGCCGCCGGCCAGGCGGCCAAACAGGCGATCGGTCTACGAGGAGGCGATCGGCCGGCGCGGATTGTCGCGCCGACTTCAGCTCCCCGGCCGACGTGCATTGGTGGCTGATGACAGACTGCCCCGCATGGATCTGCTGGAACGGGCCGGCGAGCTTAAGGGAATGCTGGTCGATTTCGCCCTGTCACCCCGGTTCGACAACGAGCTGACCGAGGTGATCTGGCAAAGCTTTCCAGACGGGGTGGTCGACGACGAGGCCAAGTTCACGATGGTCCTCGACCACTTCGCGTTGCAGCATCGTCTCCGGTCCGGGGGCACGGTGGTCGAGGCGTTCGTGGCGGCCAATCCCCAGTTGGCCGACGCCGAACGCGACATGCTGCTGGGCTGGCGGGACGTGGTCGAGGGTGCCTTCGAAGTCCGGGGCAGGGACCGGGACGCGGTGCTGTTGTCCAACTTCGTGGACGAGCTGACCTATCGGGCCCGGTCCAACGTCGGTCGCACGGCGTTCACGGCACTGAAAAAACGCATGATCGTCGTGGGTCGATTGGTTCGAGTCGGCGACGACTGGATGGTCAGTGGCAACCCCGCCGCCTTTCCGGCCTCAGCCCGCGACCAGATGCTGGTCGCCGTGGCCCACGAGGCGATGCGCAATCCGGCGGCCGTCTTCCGCAACCCGGAGAAGCTGGCCGAAGCCCGCCGCCTCCTGACCGAGCAGCACGACCTGTTCGTCGAGTTGTTCGGCGCCGATCTCATCGTCGTGCCCGGCTCCGAGGTGTCCGGCAAGGTTCGCGAGTTCTACCACCACGTCGCCAAGCAGGTCCGCCCCGACGCTGAGCCGCCCGATCCGGCCGGGCTCAGCTTGGACGGTGCGGACCTGCTGGACGCCGATCACGTCGCGATCCACTTCGTTCCCGGTGAGGGTCTGAGTTTCTACCCCGATTTTGACCTGATCGAGGACGTGTTCGCCAACCCGGCGCTGCTCTCACGCCGTCGCTACCGGGAGGTCCTCACCTATTTGCTGCGCGACCCCGAAACCTCACCTGAACCACTTCGGCAGCTCGCGGCCCGCGATCTGAGCAAAGCGAACGCGGTGTTCGAGAAACTCCTCAAGCGCAAGCGAGGCTTCCGGTGGGACACCGAGGGCGAGGCACTCCTGCGCCAGCACAAGCCCGGCTATTTCGACGGATCACAGCTGCCCCGAACCGTCCCGCTCTCCAAGACCCTGTCCGACGCTCTCCAGCGTTCCCGTCCATGACCTTGCTTTGAGCGTCACCACCGCTTGCCGTCGACGGCCGGGGTGCGGAGCACGGAAGAGCTCTGCTTCGGCGAAGGTGAGCATGGTGTCTCGAAGGATGTTGGGAAACAGGACGCACGCGTCCGCGTCTGCCTGAGTTCGGCTCAACAACGTCGCAAGCGCGTCCAACTCGTGACGCTCAGTAGGGTCGCTCGTCGTCGGACGCGTCGATCGACACCACCGGCACGAGGCCGGCCAGCTCCGGTGTGTGGCTGCCGTAGTTCTCCAGCAGCTCGGACTCGATCATGTTGTCCAGGTATTCGAACGTCCCGCCTGGTTGCTCCATGAGTGGACTTGTGGACGTGAGCCATGTCGTGTCCAGCCACAGGGTCCGGCCGAACTCGGCCACCCGGACCGCTGCCCGGACGAGAGCGGGCAGCAGCTTGCCGTCCGGTTTCACCGAGTCGAGCAGCTCGATCATCAGCCGCACTTGCGCGTCGGGTCTCGGACCGGAGTTCGGACAGGGCCTCAAGTTCACCAAGCTTGCATTTAAGTGTGACAAGTGGACAAACGGAGTTCATGTCGCCTTCCTCCCCGTGGGACGGCGATGGGCCCGAACTTCCCAGTGTCGACCACTGTCGAGCAAGGAGCCGCCCCTGGACGGGTGGCAGACGCGGATGGAGGTGTGACAGTAGTGTCACTGAGGGTAGCTGGGCCGTTGGCGTGCCCTCTGTGAAGTGTCGAATATCCGCGCCGCGTTCTGTCGGCTAGCGGTGTCGCGTTTTGTCGGCTAGGAGTTCCGCGTTTTGTCGGTTAGCCTGGTCCGGTGACTGGTCTGGTGCAGCGCAACGCAGCTTCGAGGGTGACCGAGCTTCTGACTGCGTTCCGTGTCGTGCTGCTGGGTGGGGCTCGTCAGACGGGAAAGACGACGTTGGTGCGGGAGCTGCTAGACCTGCCTGGGCATGCGTGGTTCAGCTTCGACGATGAAGCCGTGCTGGCGCGGGCGTCGGACGATCCCATCGGGTTCGTGGATGCCCTGCCACGGCCGGCTGCGGTCGACGAGTTTCAACGTGCGGGGCGAGGGTTCCTCCTCGCGGTGAAGCAGGCAGCGGACCGAGATCGCGCGCGTGGCCAGTTGCTGTTGACAGGGTCGACCAACTACTTGGCAGACAGGGGATTGTCGGAGACTCTGGCGGGCCGCGCCGGTCGGCTGTTGCTCTGGCCGTTGTCGATGGGCGAGCGTCTTGGCTTGCGGGAGACGTTCCTGGATCGGCTGTTCGAGCCAGCGCGTTGGCCGGGACAGGCTGAGGTGCTGCCGCGTGGGGAGTTGGCGCGGACGCTGTTGGAGGGTGGCTATCCCGAGATCGTCACCGAGGGCCTGGCCGGACGCCAACGTCGGGACTGGTTCGAGGCCTACGTACATGACGTCGTGTCTCGGGAAGCGCTTCGCCCGATCGCCGAGATTCGCCTCGAGGCCGAACTTCGGAAGTTGCTGCGTCTGTTGGCTGCTCGTACTGGTCAGGAGTTGGTAGTCGCAGGGGTCGCTGGTGACGCCGAGATCGGCCGGGAGACAGCCTCGAACTACGTGACCTTGCTGGAGGCTCTTCACCTGGTGACGCTGTTGCCGGCGTGGTCGACCAACCTCACGAACAGGGCGAAACGTCGACCCAAGATTGTTGTCGTGGATACAGGTCTCGCCGCCGATCTCTGTGGGCTCGGCGAACAGACGTTCGCGCCAGCGGCGGATGGCACCGCGGCGGGCGCGTTGTTCGAGACGTTTGTGATCACGGAGGTGATGAAACAGGCGACCTGGAGCGAGCGGAGCGTGGATCTCTCCTACTTCCGGGACCGAGACGGCGCCGAGGTCGACCTGATCGTCGAAGACCGACGGTCCGGTGAGCTGGCGGGGTTGGAGATCAAACTCACCGCCACTCCGACCGCTCGACATGCCAGACACCTGGCGGCGTTGCGGGACAGGCTGGGCGACCGGTTCACAACCGGGCTGGTGATCCACGCTGGTTCGCAGATTCTGCCGCTAGGAGACCGGATCTGGGCAGTTCCCGTCTCCGCGTTGTGGCGATCGGACAGCTGAAGAGGCTATGGCTGGACCGGCTCCAGGGGCTGCCAGATGGCTCAGGCAGCCCCTGGAAAGCCGGTTCACCAGCCGCGTTCGCGCCATTCGTCGATGTGGGGCTTCTGCTCGCCGAGCGTCGAGTCGTCGCCGTGGCCGGGATAGAACCAGGTGTCGTCCGGCAGCACGTCGAACAGCCGCGACTTCACGTCATCCAGGAGCGAAGTGAAGTTCGCCGGAGTGCTGGTCTTCCCCACGCCACCCGGGAACAGCGTATCACCACAGCGGTGAACTTCGTAGCCCGTCGCGCTACATGGGGCTACAATGGTGTGCGTGAAGGTGATCACCCAGCGGGAGTTCCGCAACAACTCCGCTGCCGTCATGGATGCGGTGGAGGCGGGCGAGACGTTTCACGTCACCCGGAACGGCGTTGAGATCGCAGAGCTGCGTCCCGTCGCCCGCCGGCGACGGCTGACCGCTGAGGAACTGGTCGACCGGCACCGGACGCTGCCGCGGGTCGACTACGTGCGCATGCGCCAGGAGGCCGACGAGTTCTTCGGAAATGAGGACCGCATCGGCGATGACGACGTGTGGGAACGCCGCCGTGGCTGAGCGACGCGAATCTGGTGTGCTGGACACCTGTGCCTACATCGACCTCGCCAGGCTCGATCCAGCGGCGCTGCCGGCAGTTCCGGAGATCACGGCGATCACGATGGCCGAGTTGCATCAGGGTGTCGCGATGGCCAAGGACGCTGCGGCGCGGGCGGCACGGACCGAGATGCTGGGCGCGGCCATCGTCGAGTTCGATCCACTGCCTTTCGACGCCGACGCCGCGACGCGGTACGGCACCTTGGTCGCGCTGACCCTGGAGGCGAAACGTGACCCGAAGCCGCGTCGGATCGATCTGATGATCGCCGCCATCGCGTCCGCCCGAGGTCTGCCCCTCTACACGCGCAACGAAGCTGACTTCAAAGGCCTGGAAGACATGCTCGAGGTCATTGCTGTTTAGGGTTGGCATCAGATGCACGCTGCCAGCAACGTGCCCCGCTGGCCTGTGTCGGAGCGTGACCGCCGCTGCGCACCCACAACGGCGACGACTTCACAAGGCCGGCAGACATGGTAGAGGTCGCGGCAGGGTGATTGAACCGCTTCCGCACAGCGGCGGAAACACCGACGCGACCTTGGCGACGTCGTTCAATAGCGTGGCGGACGGCTGGCCACGCACCGGTTCGGTCTCGGCTACCACGAGCAGTGAACCGTCTTCGCGCGACGCGTAGTGCTGGGCGGTGAACTTGATACCGCCTAGTTCGAGCGCCTCGGTCCCGAATGGGGTCACGTCGCCGGTTCCGTACGTGTCCTCCAGATGCTTTAACCGATCCGCGTCGCCCGCTGACGACATCGTCACCCACATCACGGACACGGCCATGATGTCGCCGCGCGTGTCGCTCAACGCGAACAGCGCTTGGTTTAGTGAGTCACAGGGTGTCTGTACAAAGAACTGCTGCACCTGTCCGTAGGACTGCACCGCGCAACGAAGCTGTTGTTTGACGACCTTCTTTACTTCCCGTAGCGCCATGCGTTGCCAGGTCTCAGTCTCTTTTCCCCTGCTTGCGGAATCCTTGCCACTGGTTGTCTGGGCATCGGCGCCCTGTTGCACAGCGGTGTCCAGTGCCGTACCGACGGAATCAGTGGCGGTCGCTCCGTTCGCCGCAGCCACCAGGCCGGCCACCACGGCTGCCGCTACTACAGCGCCGGCCGTTTTTCCCTTCTTTGGGGTGATCGGGTAGCGCGTCCCGTCAGGGCGTGTGCGGAATTCCGGCACGTCGTGTCCCTCCATCTCGCGGTGTGCGGACGATAGTGCTCTGCCTGCGGTCAGGCGTGGTGGCTATATGGGCGTGAATCACCCGGATAGACCAAGGTCGGAGTGGTCCGCGCCGTAGGTTGAATTGACCACTACGCTGACCGCTTTGCCGGGACCGGAGGGGAACGACGTGGCGCCATAGCATCGGCAAATTCGACGAGATTGAATCCCGCAAATGCGGGACACACGGATCGCGCTGCGCTGATCGGGTGATCGACAGTTACGCTCGCGGCCACTGTCCGATGATGTAAGCCCCTGAACGTCCCACCAGAAAACGACAGTCCCGCCGAGCCGCCGCAGGATGTGGTGTGGCGGGTCGTCGTCGGCCGGCGCGCCCGTGAGCTGGCCTGGTCGTTCATGCGGGCTCGCAGACCCTGCCTTTTGGGTGACCGCATCTGGGCGGTTCTCGTCTCCGCGCTAGGGCGATCGGACAGCTGACAGCCTCCCCGTCGAGTGGCGGGGTGGACTTCTGCCCCGGAGGGGCCGTTGCGCCGGTTCTCGGTTATCTGTCGCTGGTCAACCTGCGCACACGGTTGGGATCCGCCGGCATGCCCAGTTCAACCTCGACACCTCTGGCTGTTCTTGTTGTCACGGCCTCGCATGTGACGACCAGGTTGCGACTCAGCAGCGACCTGACGATGGCTCCGTACCGTTGGGTCATGGCATAGGTGAGCTGTCCGACTCGGTGCCCGTCGATGCGAACCTCGACGGTGTCCAGTCCCTTGTACTTGCCGCCCTCGATCTTGCAGAAGCCGAGTGACGCGATGACCTCGCGAGGTTGCGCGGCGTTCCGAGGCGCGTATCTGGCCAGGACGTCCTGGTGGTTCTCCTCCTTCGTGACTGTGCATGACCAGTCGCTGCGGAGAAGTGCCGAACCGTTGGACTCGCTGGCAACGATGGGATCTTCCGTACCGTTGGCAAACCGGAGGTCGCGTGCCGTCCCGAGATGCAGGTAAATCCCGTACATCTTGGCTCCACCACCGGCGATTCGCCCACGACGGGCACTCTGCCGCAGTCCGGAAGTAGTGCGAGCCTGTGTGTTGTAGCTGAGTAGAGCGGAGAATCCGCAGTGGCGGTTGCAGGTGAGAAAGTGGCACCGGCCAGCACGGCTGTCGCCTGCGACGACGGTCCTGGTGGATGTGTCTGAACTTTGTTCTTGCGGTTGGACGGCCACATCGCTTGGCCTCCGATGTTCCGGCTGACCCTCGGTCAGCCGGAACATCGGCTCAGACACATCGACCGTTAGGGGTGTGGGCTCACCAGCCGCGGGCGCGCCATTCGTCGATGTGGGGCTTCTGCTCACCCAGCGTCGAGTCGTCGCCATGGCCCGGGTAGAACCAGGTGTCGTCGGGCAGCGCGTCGAACAGCCGTGACTGCACGTCGTCCAGCAAGGACGTGAAGTTCTCCGGCGACGAGGTTTTCCCCACGCCACCCGGGAAGAGGGAGTCGCCGGTGAAGAGGTGGGGGTGGCCGGCGGGGTCGCGGTAGAGCAGGGCGATGGAGCCAGGGGTGTGGCCGCGGAGGTGGATGACCTCGAGGGTGGACTCGCCGACCTCGAGGGTGTCGCCGTGTTCGACGAGGAAGTCGGGGGGCACGGGCAGGGGCTCGGCGTCGAGGGGGTGGGCGGCGGTGTTGGAGCCGTTGGCGCCGGCGACGGCGCCGAGGGCCTGCCAGTGGTCGGCGTGCTGGTGGGTGGTGACGACGGTCTTGAGCCGAGGCCGCTCGGGGTCGTGGCCGAGAAGGTCGGCCAGGCGCGAGGGGTCGTTGGCTGCGTCGACCAGCAGGGCGTCGCCGGTGCGGCGGCACACCAGCAGGTACGCGTTGTTGTCCATGGGCCCGACCGACACCTTGGTGATGGTCAGGGCGTCCAGGGTGCGCCGCGCGGCCGGCCCGTTGGGCTCGACATGTCCCGTGTACTCCTCGAGAACGTCCACGGGACCGAACCTAGTCGATCCCTCCATCGCGGCCGAGGGTTCACACCATGAGGTGGATCTCAGAGCCAGGCGGGCAGATCGGGCACGTCGCCGGTGACGCCGGAGGCGCCACGGCCGGTCACCCAGGCGAGGGCGCCGCCGGGGGTGCCGGTGACGTTGTGCACGGGGCCCTCGCCGGCGAGGGCCCAGCTGCGCTCCCCCACGGTGAGCCGCACGGAGGGGCCCTGGCCGCGGTAGAACGCCAGCGCTTGGCCGATGAGGCGGTCGACGACGTCGGCGGGCACGTCGGAGAAGTCGAGGCCCAGGTCGAGGTCGACCATGTGCACCCAGAGCTCGCTGACCCGCTTCCACGGCACGTCGTACGCCCGGATGGTGCGGTTGAGGGTCATGACCACCTCGGCCTGCCAGGCGGTGTCAGCCAGACCAGTGGCGGCGGCCGCGAACCGGCCACAGGCGGCGACGACGTCCTGCTCCAGCAGCCACAGCGACCGCGGGGCGCCCTCCTCGATGTCGATGTCCCGGTCGGACTTGCTGGCGTACATGGGGTGCTCGACGCCGGTCCGGGCCCAGGTCAGGAGGTTGACGAGGCCGTCGGCGTTGCGGGCCAGATGGGTCAGCACATGTCCCCGGGTCCACCCGGGCAGCGCGCTCGCCCCGCGGGCGGCGGCGTCTTCCATGCCCTCGACGAGCTGGAGCAGTCTGGCCGTCCCCTGTTCCACCGCGGCCAGGCCGGCGGCGGCCTCACGCACCGCGTCGGACTGCTGAACCCGTTGCGGCGGCACGGTGACCCCAGTGGTTTCGGACGTGTGCGTGGCGGAGGTATTACTGACCATCAGCTCATCCCGACGTCGCGGCGTGATCAGATACCTAACCCAGCCTACGGCCCCCCACGGCTCATCGGAAGTGCCCCGGACCTGGGGATCCCGCCCCTCGGCGCAAATTGTCAGACCCTCGGCATAACATGGTGGCTCGACCACACTTTCGATCTTTACCGTCCGCCTGTCCTTGCGTGAAGAGGGGAACCAGTGGCTGACCGCCTCGTCGTCCGCGGCGCCAGGGAGCACAACCTGCGCGGCGTCGACCTCGACCTGCCCCGCGACAGCATGATCGTGTTCACCGGCCTTTCCGGCTCCGGCAAGTCGAGCCTGGCCTTCGACACGATCTTCGCCGAGGGCCAGCGGCGCTACGTCGAGTCGCTGTCGGCCTACGCCCGGCAGTTCCTCGGCCAGATGGACAAGCCGGACGTGGACTTCATCGAAGGCCTCTCGCCCGCGGTCTCCATCGACCAGAAGTCCACCAACCGCAACCCGCGGTCGACCGTCGGCACGATCACCGAGGTCTACGACTATCTGCGCCTGCTCTACGCGCGCGCGGGCAAGCCGCACTGCCCGGTCTGCGGCGAGGCGATCACCAAGCAGACTCCGCAGCAGATCGTGGACCAGGTGCTGGCCATGCCGGCCAACACCAAGTTCCAGGTGC
>Ga0137412_10005530_pt1 | contig 10096 bp, 5 predicted proteins | sample CZODoug2_1_16fun_FD_122160 | JGI IMG/M metagenome (GOLD analysis project Ga0137412, IMG submission 122160) | Vadose zone soil fungal communities from Angelo Coast Range Reserve, California, USA - CZODoug2_1_16fungal (Hybrid Assembly) | ecosystem: Environmental > Terrestrial > Soil > Vadose zone... | reverse complement strand
CCGCCGTGCAGCCAGAAGCCGCCGAGGTCCTCCGGCTCGGAGGCGAGCACCCACAGGTCCTTGTACACCGAGGCGTCCCGCTTGGCGATGAACTCGCCGCCGACCGAGGCGGCCACCGTGGTCAGCCCGCCGGGCATCGCCACATAGCTCTCGTGCCGGGCGACCAGGAACGCCCGGGTCACCGCGTGCCGGGGTTCCAGGCCGGCTTCGGTGAGCGAAGGCACGGTGGCCAGCTCGAGGCGTTCCTGGCCGACCCAGGCGTACGGGCGGGCCTCGATGCGGTGCCGCAGTTCGTCGAGTTCGGTCGCGCTGAGCTCCCAGCCGAGCTTGGTCGGCGCCCCCGGCTCGCGGCCGATCGACTTGACCACCAGCTGGTCCAGGTTCGCCAACACGTGCCGTCGGCCGTCGTCCTTGCCGCACCACCAGGTGGGCACCGACGGCAGCCTCAGCGGTTGGCCGAGCAGGCGCTCGCACAGCCGGGGCAGCAGCGGCAGCAGCCCCGGGTTCTCCAGCACACCGCTGCCCAGTGTGTTCACCACCGACACGCTGCCGATCCGGCAGGCCTCCACCAGCCCGGGGACCCCGAGCAGCGACTCCGAGCGCAGCTCCAGCGGATCGCAGTAGGAGCTGTCCACCCGACGCAAGATCACGTCAACCGGTTCCAGCTGGCCCAGCGAACGCAGCCACACCCGGCCGTCGCGCACCGTCAGGTCGGCGCCCTCGACCAGCGCGTAACCGAGGTAGGTGGCCAGGAACGCATGCTCGAAGGCGCTTTCGCTCCATGAGCCGGGGCTGAGCACCACGATCCGGGGTTCGCCGGCCGCCGGCGGGGCCGCCGCCCGCAGCGCCGAGCGCAGGCTGCGGAAGAACGGTGCCAGCCGATGCACCTGGGCGTCCCGGTGCAGGCTGGGGAACACTCGGGACACCACCAGCCGGTTCTCCAGCGCATAGCCGAAGCCGGACGGGGTCTGGCTGCGGTCGGACAGCACCCACCAGCCGCCGCTCGCGTCCCGCGCCAGGTCGGTGGCGCAGGCGACCAGCTGCTGGGAACCCGGGATCCGGATCTGGTCGGCCTGGCGCAGGAACCCCGGGTGGCCGAACACCAGCTCGGGCGGCAGCAGACCGTCGCGCAGCAGCCGCCGGGGCCCGTAGATGTCGGCGAGGATCAGGTTCAGCAGCTCCGCGCGCTGGATGACACCGCGCTCGACCTCGGCCCACTGCGCGCTGCCCAGCGGCAGCGGAACCGGGTCCAGTTCCCAACGCCGCCCGGTGCTGGGCTCACCGGCGGCGCGCTGGTAGTCGACGCCGTCGTTGGCGAGCAGCCGGGCGGCTTCGGCGCGGCGCTGGGTCAGTTGGTGGCGACCGAGCCCGTCGAGCACCGGACCGATGTGCGCCCACTGCTGGGTCAGCCGCCCCCCGACGTCGACCATGTCGTCGTGCACGGCCGGCAGCGGCTGGTAGCCGGCGATCAGGCCAATCGGCGTAGCGGTCGCCGGCTCAGCGGGCACGTCATTCCACCCGCCCGGTGCTCGCCGTCCCTGGTGCGCGTCGCAGGTCCACGGTGTAAGGGTACTCATCGGTACCCAGCGGCGACGTCGCCGTCGCGGCGGCCAGGTCGATCTGGCCCTCGGTGTGCCGGTCTGTGCGGAACCGGCTGGCCCGGCGCGCCTCGGCCTCGTTGGCGTTCACCGGGAAGTGCTCGTAGCTGGTGCCGCCCGGGTGGGACACGTGGTAGGTGCAGCCGCCGAGCGAGCGCCCGTTCCAGCGGTCCACCAGGTCGAACACCAGCGGCGCGTGCACGCCGATCGTCGGATGCAGCGCGGAGTGCGGCGCCCAGGCCCGGTAGCGGACCCCGGCGACGAACTCGCCGGGCGTGCCGGTGGGCCGCAGCGGCACCGCCACGCCGTTGCAGGTGACCAGGTGGCGGCCGGGGGTCATGCCGCTGACCAGCACCTGCAGTCGCTCCACCGAGGAGTCCACGTAGCGGGCCGAGGTGGTGAGCGCGACCTCCTCGCCGAGCACCGGCCACGGCTCGATGGCGTTGCGCAGCTCCAGCGTGACGCCGGCGACCTCGGTCGTACCGATCAGCGGGAACCGGAACTCCAGGAACGGCGCCAGCCACTCCTGCTGGAACGGGTAGCCGTGCGCCCGCAGGTCGGCGGTGACCTCGGCGATGTCCGCGGCCACGTACGCCGGCAGCAGGAACTTGTCGTGCAGCTCGGTACCCCAGCGGACCAGCGCCCCGGCGTAGGGCTCCCGCCAGAACCGGGCCACCAGCGCCCGCACCAGCAGCGACTGCACCAGCGCCATCTGTGCGTGCGGCGGCATCTCGAACGCGCGCAGCTCCAGCAGCCCGAGCCGGCCGCGCTCGGTGCCAGGGCTGAACAGCTTGTCGATGCAGAACTCGGCGCGGTGGGTATTGCCGGTGATGTCCACCAGCAGATGCCGCAGCAGCCGGTCGGCCAGCCATGGCTTGGCCGCCCCGTCGCTGTTGCGCTCCAGCTCGGCGAACGCGATCTCCAGTTCGTACAGCGTCTCGTCGCGGCCCTCGTCCACCCGGGGCGACTGGCTGGTCGGGCCGATGAATCGCCCGGAGAACAGGTAGGACAGCGCCGGGTGGTGCTGCCAGAAGGTGATCATGCTGCGCAGCAGGTCGGGGCGGCGCAGCAGCGGACTGTCCGGCGCGCTCGCGCCACCGAGCGTGACGTGGTTGCCGCCACCCGTGCCGGTGTGCGTGCCGTCCAGGTCGAACTTCTCGGTGCCAAGACCCACCTGGCGGGCGTCTTCGTACAGCCCGGTGACCGTCTCGACCAGCTGCGGCCAGCTTGCCGAGGGGTGCACGTTCACCTCGATCACCCCGGGGTCGGCGCCGACCACCAGGCGGAGCAGCCGGGGGTCGTTCGGCGGCGAGTAGCCCTCGAGCACCACCGGCTGGCCCACCTCGGTGACGGCCGCCTGTACCGCGCCGAGCAGCTCGACGGCGTGCTCCAGGTACTCCATCGGCGGCAGGAACACGTGCAATCGGCCCTCCCGCAGCTCCACGCACAGCGCGGTCGGCGGCGCCTGTTCCGACGGCACGACGGTGGCGGCCGCCACGATCGCGGCGGCGTCGGGTACCAGGTCGGACGCGCTGGGCAGCGTTTCGCGCCTCTCGAAGGTGGACCGCTCCGGCTCCGCCGGCACCGGCTTCCAGCTCATCGAGCCCAGCGGCAGCCGCAGTCCCATTGGTGAGTCGCCGGGGCGCAGCATCAGGTGCTTGCGGCGCAATGTCCACCGGGTGGTGGCCCAGCCGCCGCCACCGGAGTGGATGCGGTGCACGAAGACAGTCCACCCGGTCGGGTCGCCGCGCTCGGCGTCCAGCGCGGCGACGATCCGGGCCCTGGCGTCCGGCTCGGCCAGTGCCGGGTCGGAGGGGTCCACGTCGTAGGGCGGCGGCGGGCCGTCCGGCAGCAGCGCCTCGGCGGCCAACCGGTCCAGCGGGTCTTCGTAGACGGGCAGGCAGTACTCGGCTTCGATGCCGAGGCGATTCGCGATCTCCAGCAGCAGGGCCCTGGCGTCCTCGGCGCTGGAGTCACCCGGCGCCCAGGGGTCCGCGAGTAGCTCCGGCGCCAGCCACAGCGGCTCCTGATCCGCCCGCCACAGGATGCTGATCTGCCAGCGCGGCAACGGTTCGCCGGGGTACCACTTGCCCTGGCCGCACTGGATGAGCCCGCCGGGCGCGAACCGCTCGGCGAGCTGGCCGGACAACCGCCAGGACAGCTCGCGCTTGCTCTGGCCGTCCGGCGCGACGGTCCACTCGTCGGATTCCATGTCGGCGACCGAGACGAAGGTCGGCTCGCCGCCGTGGGTCAGCCGGACGTCGCCCTTGGTCAGCTCGTCGTCCACCGCTGTGCCGAGTGCATCGATGACGGCCCACTGGCGGTCGGTGTAGGGCAGCGTGACCCGGGGGCTCTCGTGCAGTCTCCGAACCCGATTGACGTGGGCGAACTGCACCTCGGCGGGCTCCAACGCGCCAGTTACCGGGGCCGCGGTGGACGGCTCGGGGGTGCAGGCCAGTGGCAGGTGGCCCTCGCCGGCGAACAGCCCGGAGGTCGGGTCCAGGCCGATCCAGCCGGCGCCGGGCAGGTACACCTCGGTCCACGCGTGCAGGTCGGTGAAGTCGGCGGTGGGTCCGGCCGGGCCGACCAGCGGCTTCTGGTCGGCGACCAGCTGGACCAGGTAGCCGGAGACGAAGCGGGCGGCCAGCCCCAGCTTGCGCATGATCGCGACGAGCAGCCAGGCGCTGTCCCGGCACGATCCGAGCTGCCGCTGCAGGGTTTGCTCCGGGGTCTGCACGCCGGCTTCCATCCGGGTGAGGTAGCCGATGTCGCGCTGCAGCCGCTGGTTGATGCCGACCAGGAAATCGTTGACCGGCATGCCCTCGGCGGGGTTCGCGCCGAGCTCGGCGAGCCATTCGGCGAGCAGCGGCCCCGGGGTCTCACTGGCCAGGTAGGGGGCCAGGTCGCGGGCCAGCTCCGGCTCGTACTTGAACGGGAAGCGCTCCGCCGACTCGTCGACGAAGAAGTCGAACGGGTTGATCACGGTCAGGTCCGCGACCAGGTCGACGGTGATGGTCAGCTGCCGGGCCGGCTCCGGGAACACCAGCCTGGCCAGGTAGTTGCCGAACGGGTCCTGCTGCCAGTTCAGGAAGTGGGTGTCCGGCTCGACCCGCAGCGAATAGGACAGCACCGGGGTCCGGCAGTGCGCCGCCGGACGCAGCCGCACCACGTGTGGCCCCAATCGGACCGGCCGGTCGAACTGGTACGACGTCTGGTGCTCAAGAGCAACGTGGATCGGCAAGCTGTCCCCTCGATCAAATGCGTATCTCGGCGGGCTCGACAACTGCCGGTGGTGCCGCCTCGAGCCGGAAGTAAGTTCTCGCCAGCTCATCGTGCAGTGCGCCGATGCCAGATTCCAGGTCATCGGCCAGTTCGTGTAGCTCACCGGGCGTGTCGACCTCGGCTGGTTGCAGGTCCCGCAGCCGGGCCCGCACCTGGGCGCAGCCGGCCAGCGGCAGGGCGGCCCTGGGCAATTGGGCCAGCGCCCGGGCGGTGCTGGCCAGGCAGAACTCCACCGACCGGGGGAACCGCTCCTCGCGCAGCAGGAAGCGCACGGCGGCCGGGCCGGGTACCCCGCTGCCCTGACTGCGGCGGAACATCTGGTGCGCGGCCAGCGAACGCAGCACGCTCATCCAGGTGAGGTCGTGGTAGGGCTCGCCGCCGGCGTCCTCGGCCGGCTGACCGACCAGGATGCCGGCCTGCACATCGAGCACCCGGATGGTCATGTCGGCGCGTTCCAGATAGCGGCCGATCTGCAGGAACCCGTAGGCCTCGTCGTCGCACATGGTGCCGGCCAGCGACCCGGCGAGCAGCTGGCAGCGCCCGATCACCTCGTCCATCCAGTCCAGCCGGGTGCGCCGGTCGATCGCCTCCGCCGAGCTGGCCGCCGCCCAGTCGTGCAGCTTGGTGACCACCTCAAAGGACGCGGTGGGCAGCAGCACCCGGCTCAGCTGCAGGCTCACCGTGGCCTGGGCGATGCTGGCCAGGATCGAACCCCGGTTCTTCGGGTCGATAGCCAGAAAGGCGACCACATCGTCCTCGTCCGGCCCGGTGTGCCGGCCGAGGAACTCCTCGCCGGCGCCGGTGACCGCGAGCAGCGGTGACCAGCCAACCCCGGCGGCCCTCGGTAGGTCGAGGAACAGCTCGGTGTGCACCCGGACCAGCCGGGCGGTCGCCTCCGCCCGTTCGAGGTAGCGGCCCGCCCAGTACAGCGACTCCGCGAACCGGGATAACAACATCGCGCGCCCCTTACCTGGCATGTGTGCCGTCCAACCGAACTGCCGACATCGTGGGATCGAGCACCCAGGTGTCCTTGCTTCCGCCGCCCTGCGAACTGTTCACCACCAGCGAGCCTTCGGTCAGCGCCACCCGGGTGAGGCCACCCTGGGTCACGTAGGGCTGCTCGCCGGACAGGATGAACGGGCGCAGGTCGACGTGGCGGGGCACCACCCGGCCGTCGCACAGCGTCGGTGCGGTGGACAGCGCGAGGATCGGTTGGGCGATGTGGTTGCGCGGGTCGGCCTCGATCCGTAGCCGCATGGCCTCCTTCTCGGCCTGGCTGGCGAACGAACCCACGAACACACCCATGCCGCCGGACTCGTTCGCCGGCTTGACCACGAGCTCGTCCAGGTTGGCCAGCACGTGGCCGCGGGCCAGGTCGTCGTGGCACAGATAGGTGGGCACGTTGGCGATCTTGGGTTCCTCGCTGAGGTAGTAGCGGATCAGCTCCGGCACAAAGGCGTAGATGACCTTGTCGTCGGCCACCCCGGCGCCGGGCGCGTTGGCGATGGCCACGTTGCCGGCCCGCCAGGCCCGCATCAGGCCGGGCACCCCGACCAGCGAGTCCGGCCGGAACGCCTCGGGATCCAGCCACAGGTCGTCGATCCGGCGGTAGATCACGTCCACCCGGACCGGGCCGCTCACCGTGCGCAGGTACACGCAGTCGTCGGATTCGACCACCAGGTCGCCGCCCTCGGCCAGGTGCGCCCCCATCTGCCGGGCCAGGAACACGTGCTCGAAGTAGGCGGAGTTGAAGGCCCCGGGGGTGAGCACCGCGATGGTCGGCCAGTCTCCGTCGCGTTGGGACAGCGCCGCGAGCAGTTCACGCAGGCGGTGCGGGTAGCTGTCCACCGGGTGGATGTCCAGGTCCCGGAACAGGTCGGCGAACACCCGCTTGGTGATCAGCCGGTTCTCCATCATGTAGGAGACCCCGGAGGGCACCCGCAGGTTGTCCTCCAGCACATAGACCGTGCCGTCCCGGTCGCGGACCAGGTCGCTGCCACAGACGTGCGCCCACACCCCGCCGCGCGGCTTCACCCCGACGCACTGCGGCCGGAAGTTCTTCGAGCTGGCCAGTACCTCACGCGGCAGCACCCCGTCGGCGACCACCCTGGCCGACCCGTAGAGGTCGTCGATGAACATGTTCAGCGCGGTCAGTCGCTGCACCAGGCCAGCGGAGATGGCAGTCCATTCCTGGGTGGAGATGACCCGGGGGATCACGTCGAACGGCCAGGACCGGTCTGTGTTGTCGGCGTCGGAGTACACCGCGAACGTGATGCCCATGGCCTTGATCGCCAGCTCGGCCGCCCGCTGCCGCTCGAGCAGGTCGTCGCCAAGGCCGGCGAGGTAGCGGATCACGCCCTCACAGGCGGTGCGGGCACCCCCGCCCACCAGCATCTCGTCGAAGAAGCCGGGGCTCTGGTAGCCGTTCCAATGCGCCTCGGCACGAGTAGTCATCTGGCGAAATCACCCCCTGGCAAAGCATGAGTCAGCCCTGTGGCCGGCAGGTTTCGCGGCGGTCAAAACGTGCATCAATCAGCAATCGCGTCCGTCGTGACGCGCTGATCGCGCGGGACGAACCGCTGCGGCCATGTCTTGGACGGACAGAGCGTCGGCGGGAGACTCGGCAGCGTGACCAAGCACCCGACCTGCGAGACCTGCGGCGTACAGTACCCGCCCGACGCCGACCTGGAGCACTGCAAGATTTGTCAGGACGAGCGCCAGTACGTGGGCTACCAGGGACAGCGGTGGACCAGCCTGGCCGAGCTGGCCGGGCAGGGCGCCCGGGCGGTGGTGCGCGAGGAGGTCCCCGGTCTGTGGGGCGTGGGGGTCGAGCCCAGCTTCGCCATCGGGCAGCGCGCGCTGCTTGTCCCCGGGCCCGGCGGGAACCTGTTGTGGGACAGCACCGGCTATCTCGACGATGCCGCGGTGGCCCGGGTCCGCGAACTGGGTGGGCTGGCCGCGATCGCGCTGTCCCACCCGCACTACTACGGCTGCATGTCGGACTGGAGCGCCGCGTTCGGCCGGGTGCCCATCTACGTGCATGCGCGCGACGAGCAGTGGCTGGCCCGGCGCGACCACGTCGAGCTGTGGCGTGGCGAGCGGCTGGAGGTGCTGCCCGGCCGGACGCTGATCAACGCCGGGGTGCACTTCGCCGGTGGCACAGTGCTGCACTGGGCGGACGGGGTGGATGGGCGGGGCGCGCTGTGCGCCAGCGACATCTTCACCGTGGCCGCCGACCGCCGGTGGGTCAGCTTCATGTACAGCTACCCGAATCTGATCCCCGAGCACCCGGACACCATCCGCCGCGCCGTCCAACTGGTGGCGCCCTACAGGTTCGAGTCCCTCTACGGCGCCTGGTGGGACCGGGTGATCCCCAACGACGCCAAGAACGCCGTCACCCGCTCCGCCCAGCGCTACCTGGCCCACCTAGGCCTGTCTCTGGCGCTGACCGCCGACGCCGGGCCGGCCCGGAACTGAACCAGCCGTCCAGGCGCGCGGACCGGGTGGCTGGCGCAGACCTGGTAGCGGCCGCGCAGACCTGTTCGCGCGCAGCCGCGGTGGCCGCGCAGAGCTGGTGGTGGGCGGCGCAGACCTGGTGGTGGCCGCGCAGACCGCGTGTTGGCTGGCGCAGACCTGGTGGTGGCCGCACAGACCGTTCAGGGTGTGCACGAGCTGCAGTGGGTCTGCGCGAGCCAGTCGCTGGGCCGGCGAGTCACCGCCCGCTCGTGACTGGCGCCGCTGGTGACTGGCGCCGCTCGTGACTGGCACAGACCTGTTGCCGGGGGTGCAGACCGTGCGGGGGCTGCGCGGCTACCACCAGGTCTGTGCCGCTCGGCGGCGTCTGGGTGCCCGCCCCAGCGCCACGGCATTGGGGTGAGCGTCGGATCTGGGCTCGCATGTGCCGGGACCTGACGTGATCGGTGTTCTGGCGGATGGAGGGACGTATACCGTCCTTGTCGCCACCCAACCGCGGATCACCGGAGGGGCGCGGATAAGCGAACGGTGTTAGGTTATGGTGCGGGCGGGCCGGGTCGGCGAGGGTCCGGCGAGTTGGCAGGGTCCGGGGAGTTGGCAGGGTCCGGGGAGTTGGTAGGGACGCCTCGAGTACCTTCGCTGCGCCGCGGCTTGCCCGGGTCGCCTCGGCCGAGGAGGGTTCGATGCTGGTCTTCGTAGTGATTGTGGTTGCGGCCGGCTGCCTGGCCGGCGGGCTGCTCGCCGGGCAGGTTGCGCTGATCTGGGGTGCTCTCGCGCTGAGCCTGGCCGGCGCGGCGCTGCTCGCGTTCGCACTGGTACGCGGCCGGCCTCAAGGGTTTGATGGGGTTGGTGGGATTCCCGCCGACCCGCCGGACACCTCGACCGAGCATCCATCGGAGGAAGCCGAGAAACCTGTCGCCGAAGCGGTGACGCCGCCGGCGGCGGCCGAGGACCTGGCGGCGAGTGTGACCGCGGCGGCGGAGGACGAGGAGTTGGTCGACGCCCGAGGTGAGGACGCGGCCGAGTTCGTGGCGGAGGCTGGTCGGATCCCGGCCGGCGACGGGGACCGAATCGTGCGGGTGGTGCCGGGGCGCCGCCGGTTCCACGCCGAGGACTGCCGCTTGCTGGCTGGTCGCGAGGCGGAGGAGATCAGCCTGGGTGAGGCGCGGGAGGAGGGGTTCAGCGCGTGTACCGCGTGTATCCCGCGCGTCGAAGGTCCTACTTCCAGCGTGCCGGTCGGCTCGCTCTGAGAAAACCAATCACCGTTTGGCGTAACTCCACCCTCTGCCAATCGTTGCTTGGTTAGTGGATCACACCGCTGGCCCTGGGGTCATGGGCTGAGCTGTTGTCCCAGTTCGGGCTGGGTTGCCTGCCGGCTGTCCGGTGCGGGGCAGTCCAGTGGGCAGCCAGCGAGGAGGAACTGCACATGTCGGAAGCTGGCACCGGGCCGCCGGAGCGGGAACCGGCATCGGGCGCGCCGGTCGCCACCCGTGCCTTTCCGCGCACCCAGAGCCGGTGGGCCGGGGCCATCCCGTCCGCGATCTTCAGCCCGGTCGAGCTGGCCGGTGGACTCACCCAGCTGGCCGTCCGGGTGCTGTACAGCGCGATCCGGCGGCCGTACGGGTACTGGCGCACGGTGCGCGACGAGATGTACGGCGTGCTCAAGGTGTCCTGGTTCCCGATGACCCTGGCCGTGTTCACCTTCGGCCTGATGATCGGGATCCTCGGGCTCAACTTCACCA
>Ga0137412_10005529_pt1 | contig 10097 bp, 10 predicted proteins | sample CZODoug2_1_16fun_FD_122160 | JGI IMG/M metagenome (GOLD analysis project Ga0137412, IMG submission 122160) | Vadose zone soil fungal communities from Angelo Coast Range Reserve, California, USA - CZODoug2_1_16fungal (Hybrid Assembly) | ecosystem: Environmental > Terrestrial > Soil > Vadose zone... | reverse complement strand
GTGGTGCGCGGACAAGCTCGAGGTCAACTGGGGCAACCCGACACCGGCAGAGCAGGTGCGATCCGCGCGCGGCATGGTCGCGTTTGCCGAGTACTGCGCGGCCTTCGTCGCCCGGCGCCGACTCGAGCCGGCCGACGATCTCGTCACCGCCCTGCTGGCCGACGAACGGGCGCTCACCGACATCGAGATCACCAGCCTGGTCTTTGCCCTGAGCTTCGCCGGGCACGAGACCACCACGAACCTGCTGGGAAACATGCTGCGCCATCTGCTCGCCGAGCCGGGCGCATGGGCGGAGATCCAGGCCGACCGCGGACTCATCTCCGGCGCGGTCGAGGAGACGCTGCGCTACGACAGCTCGGTGCCGATGTGGCGGCGGCTGGTCACCCGGGACACCGAGATCGGCGGCGTGGCGCTGGCCGCCGGCTCCCGCCTGGTGCTCGCCTTCGCCTCGGCCGGCCGGGAGCCGGCGATGTTCCCCGAACCGGACCGCTTCGACGTCCGGCGCGCCAACTCGCGTCGCCAGCTCTCCTTCGGGCGGGGCATTCACCTGTGCCTTGGCGCGGGGCTGGCCCGCCTCGAGTGCGAGATCGTGCTCAACATCCTGGCCGACCGGCTGGCCGGTCCGCGGCTGGCCGAGGGCCCGCCGGTCAACTTCTCCCCGAACCTGTCGTTCCGGGGCCCCGTTGCCTTGCCGGTCGAATGGGACGCCGACCGGCGGCCCTGAACGTCCCAGTCCCGTTCCCTCGCCGTTGGAGGCACCGATGCCCGATCCCGGAACGCACGGCGAGATCAAGCGGGCGACGCTCGCGATCATCGTGCTGACCTGCGGCCTGTCCTACATGTTCGACGGCTACGACCTCACCGTCTACGGCGCGACGCTGCCCTCGCTGGTCGGAGAATGGCGGATCGGCCCGGCCCAGGCCGGCGCGATCGGCAGCTACGCGCTGGTCGGGATGCTCATCGGCGCGCTCACCGTCGGCAGCATCACCGACATCGTCGGCCGGCGCCGGGTGCTGATCGCCGCCGTCAGCTGGTTCTCGCTGTTCACCGCGTTGTGTGCGCTGGCCCCGAACCCCGAGACGTTCGGGGTACTCCGGTTTCTCACCGGGCTCGGGCTGGGCGGGGTACTCCCCACGCTGAACGCGCTGGTCATCGAGTACGCGCCGAAGCGCACCCGGAACCTGACCTACGTGGTGATGGCGATCGGCTACCCGGTGGGCGGGCTGCTCGCCGCCGCGCTGGCCATCCCGCTCATCCCCACGCTGGGCTGGCGGGTGATGTACCTCATCGCCGCCGCGCCGCTGGTGCTCGTGCTGCCACTCGCCCTGCGCTACCTGCCGGAGTCGCTGGAGTCACTGGTCGCCCGGGGCCGGCTGGACGAGGCACAGGCACTCGCCGACCGGCTCGGGGTGGCCCTTCCCTCGCCGCCTGGTCGCACCGTCGGGCCCAGTCGCAACGGCGTGCGCACGCTGTTCGTCGCCCCCTACGCGCTGCCGACCGTGCTGTTCTGGCTGGCCGCGTTCTGCTCGCTGCTGCTGATCTACGGCCTGAACACCTGGCTGCCGCAGCTGATGCGCCAGGCCGGCTATCCACTCGGGTCGGCGCTGAGCTTCCTGCTGCTGTTCAACGCGGGTGCGGTCGCCGGGCTGCTGGTCGGTGGCCGGGCGGCGGACAGGTTCGGCCCGAAGCCCGCGGTGTGCACCGGGTTCGCGCTAGCCGGCGCCGCGATCCTGCTGCTGAGTGTGACCGGCTCCAGCGTGTGGCTGTACGTCCTGCTCGCGGTGGGCGGGTACGGCACCATCGGCACCCAGACCCTGCTCAACGCCTACGTCACCGGCTACTACCCGGGCAGCGCGCGGGCGGCGGGCATCGGCTGGGCGCTCGGTGTCGGGCGGCTCGGCGGCATCCTCGGCCCGGTGCTCGGCGGACTGCTGCTCAGCGCCGGGGCGCCCCTGCCCGTGGTGTTCGCCACGTTCGCCTCGGTGGCGATCGCCGGGGCGGCGGTGGTGGCCGCGGTGCGCCGGAAGCCGTCGGACTCCATCGATCGCCGCGAGCCCGCCGTCCTCCCCCCGGCAACCGAGCGCACCGTGCTCGACTGACCCGGCGGCGGTGTGCTGAGAGTCCCGACTCAGTGTGCTGAGAGCCCCGACTCGCGGGCTTGGTTTGCCTCGGTGAGGGGGAATTGTGCTCGCGTTGCTGAATTCGAAACGCTACCGTCGGTGTTGTCGTTTTAGCAACGCCTGGAGGTTGTCGTGACGCCGCGCATCGAACCACTGTCCGAGCCGTACGCACCCGAGGTCGCCGAACGTCTCGAGGCCCTGATGCCGCCGGGCGAACCGCCAATTCGCCTGTTCCGCACCTTCGTCAAGAACCTGCCGATGGCGGCCGGGCTCAATGCCTGGGGTAGCTACTACCTGAGTCGGCAGTTGTCGCTGTCCCTGCGGGACCGGGAGCTGGTGATCGATCGCACCACGGCGCGGTGTGGCTGCGAGTACGAGTGGGGCGTGCACATCGCGTTCTACGCCGACCGGGTCGAGTTGACCAAGGACCAGATCCGCTCGCTCACCCACGGAACGGCGTCTGACCTGTGCTGGAACGCCCACGACGCGCTCCTGATCGAGGCCATCGATGCCCTGCACGACACCTCCTCGATTGACGATGTGCTGTGGCCGCGCCTCTCGGCCGGTTTCTCCGAGGCCCAGCAACTCGACCTGTTCATGCTCAGCGGCTGGTACCACGCGATCAGTTACGCGGCCAACGCCGCCGGCGTGGAAGCCGAGGGCTGGGCGCCGCGGTTCGCCGACTTCCTGGCCTGACCGGGGCGCCGGCCGGCCCACCAGAGCCCCGGTCAGCGGCTGCGGCGGGCGCGATACCAGTCCAGCGTGGCCCGGATGCCGTCCTGATACGAGGTCGGGCTGCCGTTGAACGACCGGGTGAAGTCGCTGCTGTCGACGATGAACGGCTGCTCGAACTGGTACAGGATCTCCGCTCCTTCCCTGGCCAGCGGTGACACCCGGCCGAGCACGCGGGCGGTCCTCGAGCTGATCGGGACGACCCGCTGCGTGGTGCCGGCCGCGTCGAATATCGCGCGGACGAACTCCCGCCCGGTGGTCGGCGGCGCGGTGGGCACATGCCAGGCTCGGCCGAAGGCTTCGGCGTGCTCACCGAGCGTCACCATGGCCCGGCCGAAGTCCTCGATGTAGGTCGGCGTGAGCGGCAGGTCGAGCCGGCCGAACCAGCGAGCCGGCCGGCCGGCCACCGCCGCCCCGAACAGCCCCTTGGCCAGCACCGACTCGACCGACGGGCGTAGAGCTCTCCGGCCCGCGCGATCGTCACGGCAACCCGGCCCTGATCGTGTGCACGCAGCAGCTTCTCCGCCAGCCAGGCCCGCAACACACCCCGGTTCGAGACCGGCCGCGACGGTAGGTCCTCGGTCATCGGTGCGTGCACGGCGCCGTACATCCAGGTGTCGTCGGCGAAGACGAGCCGGGCCCCAGCGGCCTCGGCGCCGGCCAGAATGGCGTCGGTCATCGGCGGGAAGAGCGCCCGCCAGTGCGCGAATGGCGGCATCGCGCAGTGGTAGACGACGTCGGCGCCGTCGCAGACCTCGCGCATCCGGTCCGGGTTCGTGGCGTCGGCGCCGACCGTCTGCACGCCGGGCGGCACCGAGAACGCTCCGCCTCGGCTGATCGCCCGGACCTGCGCGCCGCGCTCCGCGAGCAGTCGCACCACGACACTTCCGCTGGCGCCGCTGCCGCCGATGACAACGTGGGTCTCGGTCACGGCAACAGACGATGCCAGATCATGCTTGCGATTACCTTCAGTAGCCGGCGGCGCGCTACATGGTCATCCCGAGAAGCCGCCGCCGATCACCACCTTGCCGGTCATCGCCCCGCTCTCCACCAGCTCATGCGCGCGGCGCAGGGTGCTGGCAGAGATCGGTTCCAGGCGTTGCCCGACGGTGCTGCGCAGCACGCCGGAGTCCACCAGGTGCGCGGCCGATTCGAGCAGCTCGTGCTGGGACGGATCCTCCGGGGCGAACAGCGGTCGGGTAAACATCATCTCCCAGTGCCAGGTCAGGCTCTTGTCCTTGAGCGGGAGCAGGTCCAAACCCTCCGGCTCGTCGATCGCGGTGACCTCTCCGCCCGGGCGCAGCAGCTCGGCGTAGGCCGCCACATTGCCCTCGGAGAACGGGCTGAAGATGTAGTCCACGCCGCCCGGGGCGACCGCGCGGACGGCTGCCACCAGATCTGCGTGGTGGTCCACCACATGCTGGGCGCCGAGCTCGGTGACCCACGCCCGGGACTCCTCCCGGGACGCGGTGCCGATCACCGTCACCCCGGTGAGCGCCCTGGCCAGCTGAATGATCATCGAGCCGACCCCGCCGGCGGCGCCCATCACCAGCAACGTGCCGGTGCTGTCCTTGCCCAACCGGAACCGGTCGAACAGCGCCTCCCACGCGGTGATCGTGGTCAGCGGCAGCGCGGCCGCCTCGGCGAAGTCCAGGCTGGTCGGCTTGTGGCCGGTGATCCGCTCGTCCACCAGGTGGAACGCCGAGTTGGTGCCCGGGCGCCCGATCGAGCCGGCGTAGTACACCTCGTCGCCCACCACGAACCGGCTCACCTCGCTGCCCACCGCCGCCACCACACCGGCAGCGTCGTAGCCGAGCACCTTGAGCTCGCCGGCCGGGTCGACGCCCCGGCGCACCTTGGTGTCCACCGGGTTCACCGAGACCGCCTCCACCCGCACCAGCAGGTCGCGCGGCCCCGGAGTCGGGATCGGCAGCTCAACATCCAGCAGGCTGTCCGGCTCGCTGATCGGCAGGCTGGCGCGGTATCCGACGGCGCGCATGTTCTCGGTCATGCCAGCCACGGTAACTCCAGGGATCTAGTTACCCGCAAGGGCGACTAGTATCTATCAGGAAGTATGCTGGTGAACATGGCTGACCTAGGGTCCGATCGGTGCGACGGGCCGCGCGATGCGTACTCCGCCGCGTGTCCCTGCCGCGAGCTGCTCGACCTGCTGGCGAACAAGTGGAGCGCGCTCGCGCTCACCGCACTGGAGGACGGTCCCCGCCGATTCGGCGCACTGCGCACCAAACTGCAGGGGATCAGCCCGAAGATGCTGACCCAGACACTGCGCCGGCTCGAGGAGCTGGGCCTGGTGACCCGGGTCGTCTACCCCTCCGTTCCGCTGCACGTCGAGTACTCCCTCACCCAGCTCGGCCGGGACGCGTGCGTGCCGCTCGGCGAGCTACGCCGCTGGGTCGAGGCCAACGTCGACCGCATCCCGGCACTGGCCTGAATCAGGTTGGCGGCGCGAGCGTGCAGTTCGTCCCATCAGCTGGCAGCACCAGATCGGTGAGGTAATGGGTCATCGCGTCGTCCACACACCGATTCCCGTCCATGGCCGCGGTGTGCTGGGTGCCGTGCACGGTGAGCAGCCGCGCGTTGAGCGCCTTGGCCAGGTCCACCCCGGCCTGGTACGGCGTTGCCGGGTCGCCGGTGGTGGAGATGACCATAACCTGGGGTAGCCCGGCAACGCTCGGTTGATGGGCCACGCTGGTGGGCGGCGCCGGCCAGAACGCGCAGGCCCCCCGGGCCGAGTTCGGGCCGTAGCCGTCATCGCTGTACGGCGCGGCGGCGATGAGTCGCTTGCTGAGCTCGAGCTCGGCGGCCGGGTCCATGATCGCCTTTTGGTCCACGCAGTTGATAGCCACGTTCGCGTCGTGCAGCCCGCTGTACTCGCCGCCCACATCACGGCCTTCGTAGTCATCGGCCATTCTCATCAGGGTTTCGCCGTCGCCCTCGGCCAGCTCGATCAGGCCTTTGCGCAGCGGTTCCCATTTCGACTGTCCGTAGAACGCGCTGGACGTCGCGGTCACCACGTCGGCGTGGGACAACTTGCGGCCGTCCTCGAGCAGGAGTGGATTCCGCAGCAGCGGCAGGGCCAGTGAGCGGTAGGTGGCGGTGGCGGACGTCGGGTCGCTACCCAACGGGCACTGCGCCTGCTTCGCGCACCAGGTGGCGAACGTGTCGAACGCCCGTTGAAACGCGGCGTTCTGTTCCACTGCCTTGTCCGCCGTGCTCCGGTTCGGATCGAGCGCACCGTCGAGCACCAGCGCGCGGACGTTGTTCGGGAAGGCCTCGGCGTAGGTGTAGCCGATCCGGGTGCCGTAGGAGAAGCCGAGGTAGGTCAGCTTCTCCTCGCCCAGGGCGGCGCGCAGCACGTCCATGTCCCTGACCACGTCCCGGGTACCCACGTTGGCCAGGAGGTCCATCCCGGAGCGCTCGGCACACTTGGCAACCTCGCCCCTGGCGTGCCGCTCCCAAGCCGTGTCAGCCGCTTGCCGTTCGGCTTCGTTGGCGGGTGGGCGTTGCTCGACCCGGAAGAGCCGCTCGTCATCGCGCTCGTCGTCGGTCTTGCACTTGACCGCCGGCTCGCTGGAGCCGACCCCGCGCGGGTCGAAGCCGACCAGGTCGAACCGCTCGCCGAGCGGCGTGCCGCGCATCTCCCGCGCCAGGTTCGCGGCCAGCTTCGTGCCCGAACCTCCGGGGCCGCCCGGGTTGACCACCAGCGACCCGATCCGCTCGTCCGGCCGGCTGGCTTTCTGCCGCAGCACGGCCACCCGCGCCTTCTTGCCGTCCGGGCGGCTGTAGTCCAGGGGTACCTGGAGATAGGTGCAGTCGAACTTTCCGCAGCGGCTCCAGTCCAGCTCCTGGCCGTAGAACTGGCGCAGCTCCGGGGGCGAGGCCGGCCCCGCGTCGAGCCCTCCGCGCAGTCCACAGGCCGCCAACGGCACCGCCAGCGCCAACAGCGCGACCACAACCAGCGCGCGCCTACCGCGGCGCACCGACGCGCGGATCAACCCAATAGCCCGCTCGCCAGAGAACCTCGTGTTGTTTGCCATGAGAGTCACCCCACCTACCCGATCTCGCGGAATTGGGCGATAGCGATGTCGGGTTGCTCGGTTGTCATCTGGTAGATCGCGATCCCGGCGGCGAGTGCCACCTGGCTGACCTCGGCGGTCGACGCGCCGAGGACCATCAGCCAGCCCTCCGGAAGCGGGTGGATGTCGGGAATGTCGTGTTTGCGCAGCGTCGAGGCCAGCCGAGCGGGCTCCGAGCTCAGCACCCGAACCCGTTCCCGGTAGTCACCAGGCAATTCCGCCAGCGTGCCCTGGAAGACCTTGGCGCCCTGGCTGATGATCACGACTTGGTCCACGGCTCGGTAGAGCTCGGACAGCCGTGAGCTGCTGATCAGCACGGTGCGGCCGGTGTCGACGAAGGAGCGCAGGAACCCACACATCCAGGCAGCGCCTTCGGGGTCCAGCCCGGAGCCGGGTTCGTCCAGGACGAGGACCTGAGGGTCGCCGAGCATCGCGGTGGCCAAGGCAAGGCGTTGGCGCATGTCCAGGGAGAACCCACCGATCTTGCTGCTTGCCGCGTCGGTCAGCCCGACCAGGGCCAGCGCCTCATCCGCCCGGCTTCCCGGCAGCCCCATCGCGGCGGCGTAAATCCGCAGGTGGGACCGGGCTCTGTGGGCGCGGTGGAAGCCGGTGGAACCCAGCACCGCGCCGACAACCCTGGCTGGGTGGCGCAGCTGGCGGTACGCCACGCCGTTCACCGTGGCCTCCCCGCCGCTGGGGCGGACGAGGCCGAGAATGGCGCGCAGCGTGGTGGTCTTCCCCGCGCCGTCGGGCCCCAGCAAGCCGGTGACCTGGCCGGGTTCCACGGTGAAGCTGAGGTCGCGCACCGCTTCGACGGACCGGAACCGCTTGGACAGATTCCGCACCGCGATCCGCCCGACGTGGTCGTCGCCGGGCACGGTTCTGTGCGGTGGATCCGCTGTCCTCGGCACAACTATGGCCATCCCCGACCCCTATTCCTGGAAACCGGCCGTCCCGGCGGCAGACACCGATGCGGCGGTAATCGGTGGATGTGGGGTGCCACCCGGCGTGTTGGCCAGCGAGGGCCAACGTCGAGAACGATTCCAGGATTTGCCCAGGCCAGACCATGGTGCACGCCCCCGAGGGCCCGCCCCGGCGAAGTAGGGCATCCCCCCTGGGGAACACCCCGAGCTGCCCACGCAGGATAGTTACTTGACAGCATTGTATAGATTGGTGACGTCACCAGGTCGCACTCGAACGGAGCCCGCCGATGAAGGTCATCGCCTACGACCGCTTCCGTCCCGGAGTCACCATGGACACGATCACGCCGCTGCTCAGCAAAGAGGTCGCCAACGTGTGGCGGCTGTGGAAGCTGGGCGTGGTCCGGGAGAACTACGCCAGGGCCGACGAGCCGGGCGTAGTGATCGTCTTCGAGGTGGACAGCGTCGACGACGCCCGCCGCTACGTCGACGATTTCCCGCTCTCCAAGGCCGGCTACCTGGAGTGGTTCTATCTGCCGGTCGAGGCCCCGCTGCCGCTGGAGAGCCTGATGGATCCCTCCGTCGACGTCGCCGAGCCCTACGACCGCACCACTGCCCGCGGCTGATGAAGCACAGCTGCCCGCTGCTCTTGGCCGGCCGCCGATGACCGGCAAGAACCGGAGCAGGTGGTGGGGCGGGGACGCTGAGCGCGGCGACGCCCGACGGCTCGAGGCGTTCAGCGACGGGGTGTTCGCCATCGCGATCACGCTGCTCATCCTGGACGTGCACGTTGGCCAGCTGCCCGGCCAGAGCCTGCTCGAGTCGCTCGCCCACGCGCTGCCGGAGATCGTCGCCTACTCCGCGAGCTTCCTGCAGATCGGCATCATGTGGGCGAACCACCATGCGCTGTTCCGGGTAGTTGACCGAGTCGATCAGCTGCTGTTGCTGGCCAACCTGCTGCTGCTGGGGTGCGTATCGTTCCTGCCGCTGCCCACCCGGCTGGTCGCCGAGTACACCACGGGCGAGGACGCACGCACCGCGATGCTGCTCTACGGTGCCACGCTGACCGGCTGCTCGGTGGCGTTCAACCTGATCTGGCGGTCGGCCGCCGGGCGCGGGCTACTCGTCGACGGGGTCAGTCGGCGGTTCCTGCGCGACGTCGACATCCGCTACGTCCTCGGGTTCGCCGGCTACCTGGCGGCCACCGGACTCGCGCTGGTCGCGCCCTGGCTCACGCTCGCGCTCACCGCGCTGCTCGCCCTGACGTTCCTGCTCGGCCCCTCGCCACGACCGGCATTTCCCGATCGCGCGTCGAACGCCATGTCGCCAGAACAATAAAAGGAGACTGTCATGAAGGATGAATCAACAATCCTCGGCGGGGCGGCGGCCGACGCCACCAAAGCGGCCAGCCTGCCCTCGACCGTGGACCGGGCTACCTTCCAGGCCGAACTGGACAAGGTGCGGGCTCGGGAGAAGGCACATACCAGGGAAAGCGACGCGATCGCCGCGGCCCGCCGGCGCCTACCCAAGGTCGAGGTAGACCCCAACCTCACGCTGAACGGGCCGCACGGGCCACTCACCCTGCTCGACGCGTTCGAAGGACGCCGACAGCTCATCGCCTACTACTTCATGTGGCACCCCGGCCTACCCGCACCCGAGCAGTGCGAAGGCTGCACATGGGTCAACTCCCAGGTCGCGGAGCTGTCCTACCTTCATTCCCGCGACATCACCTACGCGGTTTTGTGCCAGGGCCCCTACAACGAAAGCATCCGCTACAAAGAATTCATGGGCTGGGACATGCCGTGGTACTCAGCGCAGGCATCTCTCGACCCGCTTTTCGCCGGGCGCCAAATCGGCTTGTTTCACCTTATCTGCTACCTGCGCGACGGCGACCGCGTCTTCGAAACCTACTGGACGACCCACCGCGGTGTAGAAGCAGTGGACTACAACTACGCGCTCATGGACCTCACCGTGTACGGACGCCAAGAACCGTGGGAGGACTCGCCGCCCGGCTGGCCACAACAGTGGCAGGTCAACGGCCAGAACACACGGACCAACGGACGCCCCATCGCCCAGTGGTCCCGGCTCGAAGCTGGACGCTCTGACGACCTCACCGTTGGGCACTGACCATCGGCGGAGAGGGCCGGCAGCGACGGGCTACTTGATGCCCACCACCATCGAAATGGGGCCGACGAGTGGTTCCACATAAGACTCGCTGAAGCCCGCCG
>Ga0137412_10005528_pt1 | contig 10098 bp, 11 predicted proteins | sample CZODoug2_1_16fun_FD_122160 | JGI IMG/M metagenome (GOLD analysis project Ga0137412, IMG submission 122160) | Vadose zone soil fungal communities from Angelo Coast Range Reserve, California, USA - CZODoug2_1_16fungal (Hybrid Assembly) | ecosystem: Environmental > Terrestrial > Soil > Vadose zone... | reverse complement strand
GCCGCCGAAGCGCTGGAGGAGCCTGACTCCTGGGCCGCCCTGACCCAGTTGTTCGAGGCGATGGGCGGGATCATCGCGGCCGACCAGGGCCTGTTCGAGGCGATGATCTGTCGACCGGAGGGAACCGGCCGCGCCGCCGTGCGGGAACGGATGCTGCCGGTCGTCACCCAGCTCTTCGCCCGCGCCCAGGCCGATGGACACCTGCGCGCGGACGTCGCGCCCACCGACTTCCCGATGGTGCTGCGGATGATCGCGAGCGTCGCGGAGTTCACCCGCGACGTGCGCCCGGAGCTGTGGCGGCGCTACCTCGTCATCCTTCTCGACGGGCTGCGCGCCGAGCGCCCGGAGCTCACCGCGCTACCGGAGCCGCCGATCGACCCGGTCCAGGTGGACGAGGCCAAGGCCTGCTGGCGGGCGCAGCGCCGCTGAACCGGCGGCCGTGTCGCCGGGACCGGCTCGCAGGTGCAGCGCTCTCGCAATACGCGGGTCGCTGCAATCGGATTCGGGGGCGAAGCTACGTCTGTGGATGCACACCGGGCCGCCGACGGAGCCGAGCACGGCCACGGTCATGGGCATGGACATGGCGGCACAGGTAATCAACTTCTGGACGCCCTCAAGCATCTGCTCGGACGCGACACCCACCCGGAGGCCTTCGCGGCAGACGATGCGGCAGCCTCCCGCGACGGTCTGCGCGCCGTGGTGATCTCCTTCGGGATTCTGTTGTTCACTGCGTCGGCTCAGGCGGCCTTGGTCGGCGCCACGGGTTCGGTCGGACTGTTGGGCGATTGCCTGCACAACCTCGCGGACAGCCTGACCGCCGTACCACTGGCAGTCGCGTTCACCCTGGGCCGGCGGCCGCGCAATCGCCGCTACAACTACGGGTACGCGCGATCAGAGGACCTTGCCGGGATCGCGATCGTGCTGACCATCGCCGTCTCGGCGGCGTTGTCGGGATGGCTGTCCGTCCGGCGCCTGCTCGATCCGCAACCCGTCCACCACCTACCCGCGCTGGCCGCGGGCGCGCTGCTGGGCTTCGCCGGCAACGAGGTGGTGGCGCGCTATCGCATCCGTGTCGGACGTCGGATCGGCTCGGCCGCGCTGATCGCCGACGGCCTGCACGCGCGCACCGATGCCATCACCTCGGCAGCCGTGCTGCTCGGCGCCGGTGGCGTCGCCCTGGGTTTCCGCAGGGCCGACCCGATCGTCGGTCTGGTGATCTCAGTGGCCATCATCGCGGTGCTACGCGACGCCGCGCGGGAGGTCTACCGACGACTCATGGACGCCGTCGACCCGGACCTGCTCGACCAGGCCGAGGCGGCTCTGCGGGCGGTGCCCGGTGTGCAGGGGCTCGGCGACGTGCGGCTGCGCTGGATCGGCCATTCGCTGCGGGCCGAGGCCGAAATCACCGTCGGGCGCGACCTGACCATCGTCGCCGCCCATTCGATCGCGGTCGAGGCCGAGCACGCCCTTCTCCACGCGATACCGCGGTTGGCCGCCGCCACCGTGCATCCCGACCCCGACTCGGCACCCGGAGCGACCCACCACCTCCGCGACCACCACTGACTATTGACGGTTAATCAGATATCGATGACGCGGCGCAGCACGAAGCGAATTCGGTCGATTTCCGCAGGCTCCAGGGTGGCTCGGTGTGGCCGCCTCAGCCGTTGGCGGCTGATGGACTTGATCTGATCGCACATCGCGTACGAGGTCCGACCGGACAGCACAACGGCCGGATGAATGGGCAGCCCCCGATCTGTGGAGGTCAGTGGGACCACGACGGCCAGATCGTTGGGCAGGGTGCACGCCAATCGGGTGCCGACCACGATGGCAGGCCGTTCGCCCGCCTGCTCGCCGACCCGCGGATCGAAATCCACCCACCAGACCTGCCAGGGTTCGATCTCCGGATTCATCGCTTGGGCGCGACGTCGACCTCGGCGATCACCCCGGCCTCGTTTCGATAGTCCGCGAGATCTCTCGCGCTCAGCCGCGCAAACGCCGCCCGGGTCTGGTGTTCGAAGATCAGCATCTGGAGCACCTCGTCGAGACTCGCCCCGCGCAGTTCCGTCTCGCCTATCCGCGACAGCGCATCCCTCGTTTCTTGAGAGACCCGCACTGTCGTCGCGGCTGCGCCTGCCTTCTGCATACATCGAGTATACGCCCTGCATGCAGCCGGCGCCGTGCCCTCCGGGACTAGCATCGCCACGGTTCTGCGCCCACGTCCCCAGGTGGTCCCCGATGACCCAGCAGTCGCTCGCCACGTCCGAGAACGAACTCAATCCGTTCCTCGGCCAACGTGCCCGCTTCGCCCCGACCGTGGACAAGGCACGGCTGGGCCGGGTCGGGTTGTGGACCTTCGACTTCGACGTCCAACCGTGGGCCGCGGTGCGCCCGACGTTGGAGCGGCTGGAGAAAGAGGGCGTGGGCTGCGTCTGGGTGCCCGAGTTGTTCGGCCGGGACGGCCTGGTGCAGGCCGGGCTGATCCTCGGCGCGACCGAGCGAATGATCGCCGCCAACGGCATCTGCCGCATCGACTGGCGCAGCGCCCGGGCCGCCGCGGCCGGAGCCATGACGCTGGCCGACGCGCACCCGGGCCGGCACGTCTTCGGCCTCGGCGTCGGACCGTTCCCGGGCGGCGACCCGTTCGCGCTGCTCGGCGACTACCTCGACGAGCTCGCGGCGGCCTCCACGTCGTTCCCGCCGCCGAGCACCCCACCGCCGATCGTGGTGGCCGCGCACGGTCCGAAGATGGCCGAATTCGGAGCGCAGCGCACCGGCGGCGTGCACACCTATCTGGTCACCGTCGAGCACACCGCCCGGCTGCGCGAACGCATCGGCACCGCGCCGTTCCTCGCCGTCGAGCAGGCCGTGGCCATCGGGGACACGGTGGCCGCCCGCGAGGCAGCGCGGGCCCACGTCGGTTTCTATCTGCCTACCCCCTACAACGTGAACAAGTTCCGCCGCCTCGGCTTCACCGCCGAGGACCTGGCCGGCGGCGGCTCGGACCGCCTGGTCGATGCCCTGGTCGCCTACGGCCCGGCGGCGACGGTGGCCGAAAGAATCCGGGAGCAGCTGGCCGCCGGAGCCAACCACGTCGGTGTGCAGTTCCTCGGCACCGATGGTGGCCCGGGACTGTGCGCCGCCTGGGCCGAACTCGTCGGGGCGCTCGGCGAAATTTGACGGACCGTCAACCTCTGCGGTCGAACGCGCGGCGCTGGGCGGGGCGTTGTGATTTCGCGGACATCTGCGCTCCCGAGCCCATTCTTCGGCCCTCGCGGGGAATCAGATCCCAATCTGATTAAGCGTGGAGGTCAACGGTGGCGGCGGGCAGGCGGCGTGCTCAGGCAAAGTCCAGGACGCCGGAGCTCGCCGACTTTCTCGGCGTGCGCGCGGTCGCCGCGCTGCTCGCGGTCGCGACCGCGTTGGCCGGCGCGCTGATCGCGGCGGTCGGCACCGCGGGCTCTGCTCGGGCCGCCGAAGCCCGGCCTGCGGCGCGGCTGCTGCCGCACGGCCAGGTCGATCGCGTTGATCTCGGGCCCAAGTACGCCCAGGCCGACGCCGGCATCCTGGACCGACCCTCGATCAGTGCGGACGGCCGCTGGGTCGCCTTCGCCTCCTTCGCCCGCAACCTGGTCCGCGGGCTACACAAACCGCCGGCGCCGTCCAAGGACGACCGCCAGTCCGACGTGTACGTCCGGGACCGGCAGACGGGCAACACGGTTCTGGTCAGCGCCACCCCGGACGGGGCGGCGGGCGATGGCGGCAGTAGTGCGCCGGTGCTGTCCGCCGACGGCCGGTGGGTCGCCTTCGAGTCCTTCGCGGACAACCTGGTACCCGGCGTCGAAGGGTTCCGGCACGGGGTTACCAACGTGTTCCTGCGCGACCTGAGCACCGGCAAGACCACGCTGCTCTCCGGCTCCGGCGGCCGGGCGGGCAATGACGACAGCGATACCCCGACGATCGACGCGCACGGCGATCGCATCGCGTTCGCTTCCCGGGCCGACAACCTGGTCAGCGACGATCACAACGAACACGGAGACGTGTTCGTGCACGACCGACCGTCCGGCACGGTGCAGCGGGCCAGCCTTGGCGCCGGCGGAGTCGAACTGCCCACCGGCAGTGCCACCCCGTCGATCGATGCCGCCGGCGACCGGGTGGCGTTCATCCTCGCCGGTACCCGGGGCGGGACCTGCGAGGACGCCTACGTCAAGGACCTGACCACCGGTGTGCTGATGCTGGCCACGGTCGCCACCGACTCACTCGGCGGCTGCGGGCACGTGGAGGACGTCGCGCTGAGCGGTGACGGACACCGCGTCGGCTTCGCGACCACTTGGATGCTGGCGAAGGCCGACCACGATCTGACCAGCGACGTCTACGTCCGCGACCTCGATCGCGCCACCACAACCATGGTCAGCGCCCCCCGCCATCCCTCGCTGGAAACGCAACGAGGCATCAGTTACGGTCCCGCGCTGAGCCGGGATGGTCGCTGGGTGGCCTTCACCTCCTTCGCCGACGACCTGGGCCCGGCCACGGCGCCGCACACGCACAACGCATTTCTGGCCGATCTGCAGACCGGTCAACTGAGCCTGATCGCCCGTGGACATCACGGCCGGCTGCCGGCCGGTTCCAGTTATGGCGTCGACATCACCCCGGACGCCGCGCACCTGGCCTTCGGCAGCTCGGCGCAGAATCTGGTGCCCCGTCAGAACAATCGGGCCGATGACGCGTTCGTGTTGGACCGGTCCGGCGCGCAATATCCGGCGGCCCGGACCCCGGCCACCGCCTCGGTGGTGGCCCCGCACACCGAGATCGACGTCGGCCCCTACGGCACCGTGGCCGCCGGTCCGCAACGCTTCACCCTGATCTCGGACAGCATCGGGGTTCGGTTCCAGTGCAAATTCGACGGCGGAACATGGCGGGGTTGCGGGCGGCATGTGACCTGGACCGTGAGGCCGGGGTGGCACGTCATGCGAGCCCGCGCGGTCGACCGGTCGGGCAATGCGGACCCGGTGCCGGCCAGCCGGGTGTTCCAGGCCCAGCAGAGCCGCTAGGCAGCGCCGGCCGCCGCCCCTCACCACCACCGGCTGCACCGCGTCGATGGGCAGTCGCCCGGTGTGCCGAAGCCGCTAACGTCGTCAGGGTGGAGCAGAACGACGCGACTGTGCGGCTGGAACGTTGGTCCGGCAGCTGGCAACCCGACGACCCCAACGCCGCGTTCAAGGCGGAGGTGTCCGACTACACGCGGCTGGACCCACTGCCGACGCTGATTGGGCTGGCCGATTTCACCGGCATCCCGGTGGGCGTGCTGGCCCGCTATGTATTGGCGAAGTGGGCGTGCGCCGGCAGCGAGGGCCTGCTCGAGCTGGGCCCCAGCACCGTCGAGCGGCTGTGGGAGCACATCGCCACCGCGGAACGCGCGGGCACGGATGCGGATCGGCTGGTCGCCTATGAACATCTGCGCGGCATGCTGTCCTGGCTGCGGGCGCCGCTGGCGGAAGGGCACGCGCCGGAGGGCTTGTGACGCCAGGTCAGCGAGGTCAAGATGGCCTGACTCGACACCGGAGGCGGCCATGGACAACGAGACCAGGCGTAAGACTCTTGTCCGGTACTACGAGGCACTCAACACGCACGACCCCGCCGTGCTCGCGGAGTTCGTCGCCGAGGACATCGTGTTCGACGACGACTTCCTGCAACGGCAGCTGGTGCATGGATCGGCCGCGTTCTGCGCACTGTTCGAGGACCTGTGGGACGCCTTCCCCGACCTGACGTTCCGGATCCTCGACGGGCCGTTCTTCGCCGAGGGCAACCCCCGCTTCGCCGTGCACACGGTGATCACCGGGACGTTGGCCAAGCCGGTGCCGCACCTGGGTTTGAGCAAGGTCGGTGGGGCCGCGGAGATCGAGTTCATGGGTGTCTACGCGTTGGCCGGCGAGCGGGTTGCCTCGATCCGGGTGTGCCTGGATCCCACCACCCTGACCCGGCAGCTCGGCTGACGGCGAGGATCGGTCAGCCAGCCCCCGCGTCGCAGGCATGGGTGCCGGGGTACGCCGTGATGATCGCCCCGTCCGAACTGCGCACCACCACGATCGCCACGTCCCGGCCCGCCGCCAGCGGCCGCGAGTAGCAGAAGGTGTCGTTGCTGCTGCGGTATTCCACGCGTTGCGGATCCTGCAGCGCGGCGGCGATCGCCCGGTCGGCGGCGGCACTCCAGTCGCCCCCCGCGCCGGGCTCCCGGTCCCAGTCCCCTTGGTGACGCCGCAGGATGTGCCGATAGCCGTAGCCCTGGTCGCCGCAGAGCAACGCCGTCGTACCCGCCGGGATCGACTCACCCGCGACGACCTCGCGCACCCGCGGGAACTGACGCACCACGTGGGTCTGCGCATCGGCGCCGCCGCAGGCCGTCCACGTCGCCGCGTGCGCGGCTCCGGCCGCCGGCGAACCACACGCCGTCAGCACCACCACCGTCGCGGCGGGCATCGCCCGCCGCCACCCTCGACCCCTGGCCACCCGATCCTCCTGCCGCCGACACCGACCCGATCCTCGTCCGGAACCGTCCCGCCCGTCAGCGGGACGCGGCGCCTGTGGACGCAGGTTTGGTCAGGCGTCCAGGCGGGTGGCCCATCCCTCGAACGCCCTGGCAAGGTCAACGTGTCCGAGGGCGGCCAGTCGCACCCGATGGTCCTCGATGTAGTGCAGGTACAGCGGGAGGAGTTCCTGCTCGAGAAGCTCGACGGTGGCGGGGACGTTGTCCGGTGCGGCGATCCGCCAGGACAGGGCGGCGGTCACCAGGCGAGCTGACGGAGACCGCCCGTCTGCGACGTAGTGGTCGACGGCGGCCTGGTTGGTCGCCATCCGCCCGGTGGCGGCGGTGAACAGGAACCGGACGGGGAAGAGCACGATCTTGGTCAGATGACGCGGCCCCAGCGCCACCATCTCCTCGGGCCGGCGGATCTCGGCCATGACGTCCTCCCCGGCAGGCGTCAGCGATCCCAGACCTCCGGAGGCGGCCGCACCGCATCCGGGCCCGAGGAAGTCGAGGGCGAATTCGGCCCCGGCCACCAGCAACTCGTCCCGGCCCGGCCGGGCCACGACCCGGCGGCAGTCTTCGCCCTCGAGCAGCAGGCCGCTCTCGATGAGATCCAGCCGGTCCAACGGAGGGAACCGGCCACCGGGCACCAAGCCCCCGAGCGTCGACGGTGTGCCCCAGAACACCGACAGCCGTTCGTGGAGCACGGATCCGCCTGCGCGAACCTTCTCGGTAGCCCTTCGGATCGTCTCGGCATCGAACGGACTGAGCGGGTCGGCAAGGACCAGACCGAGATCCACGTCGCTCACCAGGGGGTCGAAGCCGCCGTGAGCGAGACTACCGAGGGCGTAGGCAGCCAGCACCCGTTCCCCCAACGTCTCCTGGAAGGCGGCCACTGCCTCGGCCAACACCAGTCGGCCGGTATCCATCCCCGGATCCTTACACCCCACGGCCACTACCGCGAGATCAGTTCAGCACCGAGGCCAACGCGCTCACCGCGCGGTCGCGGGCCACGATGTTGCGCGCGGAGGAGTTGCGCGACCAAGCATGCCCCAGGATCGCGAACTCGACGGTGCGGCCCTCGGCGTCCTCGATCAGCAGCGTGGGCGGGCAGGACACTCGCCCGCGCGCACCGGTGGACACAGCCACCACGATGGGGCTGCGGCTGGTTCCGGTGACCGGGCGGCGCTGCCAGGTGAACCGGAGCGCGGTCTCGGAGCGGTGACGCGGGACGAACACCAGACCGTCGTCGATGACGACCAGTTCGCCGCGCTCGATCAGCACGCCGTCGGCAGCACGGGCAGCGGGCACCCGGACCGGCTCGGGGCGAGGTCCGCCGGACGCTCCCGCGGAGATCGTCAGCTCGGACCCTGTCGGCTTCCTGACGAACATGACGCTCGACCTCCCACACCTGCGTCGGCGGGTCGTCCCGCCGCACTGGTGGAAATCCTGCTGGGCCCCGTGTGCACGCGCTGTCGTCCGGGAATCAGCATGACTGTTCGCCGGCTGACACTGCGGGACGCGCGCCGTCGTGCGATCCTCGCGCGGTGGCAGAACTGCACTCCCGATCCGGCCCGGAGCTCTGCGCGGCGGAGCTCTACGAGCTGCTCCGGCTGCGCGCGGACATCTTCGTCGTCGAGCAGACCTGTCCCTACCAGGACCTGGACGGACTCGACCTGCTCGCGCACACCGTGCACCTGTGGCTGACCGAGGATCGCCGGGTCGTCAGTTGCGTGCGCGTGCTGCCGGAGCACAACGGGCGACGCAAGATCGGACGGGTGGTGACCGCGGCCGACCACCGCGGGCAGGGCCACGCCGCCCGGCTCATGCAGGCCGCGCTCGATCTCGATCCGGCGATGACCTGGGAGCTGCACGCCCAGTGCGTGGTGCAGAACTTCCACCGCCGGTTCGGCTTCCAGACGGTCGGGGACGAGTTCGACGAGGACGGCATCTCGCACATCCTCATGGTCCGCACGCCCTAGGCACCCGGAAGCCCGCAGGTCATTAGTGACGGGTGATCAGCCGCTGCCGGCATCGAGTTCTGCCCGCAGTCGGCGGGCGTGACCAGTCGCGCCGATGGCGGCGAAGGCGTCGGCTGCCTCGCGCAGGATCATGGTGCGGACGGCCGGGTCCACCTCGAGGCGGGCGCGTTCTTCGGCCAGGAAGGCGACCTGGGTGGCGGCGCCAACGCTGAGGGCAACCGCTTCTCCGGCAATGGCCGCGGAACGTGCCACCTCGAGATCGCCGGGGTCGGTGGCGGTGGCGCGCCACACCCGCGCCCGAGCGAGTTGCGCGAGGGCTTCGAGAACCTTGGTTTGCTGGCGTTGGGCCACGGCGACCGCTTCGTCGGCTGCGGCCCGAGCCTCCTTGGGGTGCCCCAGGGCCAACTGGGCCCGGGCGAGGTTGGCGAGCAACGTGGCCTCGTCGAGCCGCCCCGAGCCGTGCTGGCGGGCCATTTCCAGGCCCGCGGAGAAACTGTCCAGCGCGGCCCCCGGGCGACGGGCCAACAACGCGGCCACGCCCGCCCCTTGCAGCGCGGTGACCTGCGCGGAGATGCTGCCGGAGTCCGCGGCGAGCTGGAGCGCCTCGTCCACCACGCGGCCGGCCTCCTCCGCGTCGGTCGCCTCGCCGGTGCAGTCCGCGAGGTGAGCGAACAACGCCAGCGTCCAGGAGCGCCAGTCGGCGACGGGTCGTAGGTCGTACAGGACGACGGCGGTGCGCAACTGCTGCCGTGCCCTGTCGAGTTGCCCGGCGCCGAGACAGAGGTAGCCGTGCACCCAGTGCCCGAAATCGTAGACGCTGTAACCGGACTTGGTCGTGTGCGTCGTCGGATCGTCTCCGCACAGCTCGATGCCCCGCTCGACGTAGGCCAACCCGGCCGCCAGCGGGCCGGTGAACACATGAGTGAGCGCGGTGGTCACACAGGCCCAGGCTTGGAGTCCCGGTTCGGCGGCCGACTCCCCGTGCTGGACAGCCCGGATCCAGCAGGCCTGGGCCGTGGCCGGGTCACCGCCGAAGAAACGCACCGACCCGTCCGCCACGGCGAGGTCCCCGAGCAGGGCGGGATCGCCGGCCTTGTCCGCCGCGGGTCGGGCGGCCGCGACGATGCGGTCGGCCTCCGCGGTGTCCATGCCGGTCCTCGCCCCGGCGCGCAGCAGCACGGTGCGGGAGCGCACTCGCAGCGTCAGGGTCTCGGCAGTCTCGGGGGCGGCGTCAAGGTGCTCAATCGCCAGGCGGAGCCGGCGCTTGGACTCGCTGTAGTCGATCCGGAAGGCTTGGGTACCGGCGCGGAGCTGCCAGCGGCCGGTCTCCAGCGCGTCCTCTGCGGCCTCGAAGTGGGTGGCCAGCAGCGGAGCCAACTCATCCTGGCGTGCGGGTTCGGCCGCGATCAGGGCGTTGGCCACGCGCTGATGCAACCGACGCCGGGCCACGCCGAGCAGGGTGCCGTACGCGACCTCCTGGGTGAGGGGGTGCCAGAAGCGGTACTCCGCACCCATCCCCGTCTCCTGCAGGAGCTCGGCGGAGTGCAGAGCCTGCAGCGAATCGGCCAGGGCGTCGGGGTCGATCTCCAGGAC
>Ga0137412_10005527_pt1 | contig 10101 bp, 10 predicted proteins | sample CZODoug2_1_16fun_FD_122160 | JGI IMG/M metagenome (GOLD analysis project Ga0137412, IMG submission 122160) | Vadose zone soil fungal communities from Angelo Coast Range Reserve, California, USA - CZODoug2_1_16fungal (Hybrid Assembly) | ecosystem: Environmental > Terrestrial > Soil > Vadose zone... | reverse complement strand
GTGCTTCGACCTTGCGTCGTACGCTGACATCGTCAGTGGTGAAGGCCAGGACATGGCGTGAGGTCAGGTCGAGACGGTGCCCCCTTATTTCCACGTTGAGAAGCGTCCCGTTTTTGCAAAGCTGGCCGATCTGGAAAGGAATGCGGGGATTGGGATCTCGAAGTTTTCTCAATAACGCTTCGCTGTTGTCGCTTTGGTCGGTGAATACTCGAGACAGGTCGAGGGGGAGGATTTCCTCCAGGCTGTAGCCCAATGTCCGCAGCAGGCTCGGGTTGGCGTCGATGATCCGCAGGGTCTCGGCGTCAACCAAAAGAATGCCGTTCGGGGACTGCTCAAAAGCAGCCCGACAGGGATCGCCAGTCGTTTCGGCGGCACCGGGCCCACTTTGCCGAATTCGCGCCCAAATCCAGGGCGACGCAACTGCTATTAGGAGCGCCACGGCCATGGCCGCGAGCGCAATTTCGACCTGATTCACTCAACCCTCCGTGCGGTGCGGCAAGTCTGGCAAATCGAGACTTTGGGTTCAGGTGCGCTGTGCACAGTTTCAGTCGTGGCGCACCCGTACTCGCGACGAAAGGCCCTCATGCGCAAGCGTAGCCATTGGGCTTGCCCCCCGGATCAGGGTGTTTCCGACGCTTTATTGCTGCGACGCGACCCGTTACCTTTCCGTCACGGCCCTTTCGGCTGGAGGAAGAAGAATTCATGGGGAATGTAGCGCTATCACTGCAGCGGCTCGTGGCACTCGCCGGCGCCGTTTTGATCATGGTCGCGGTGGGTCAGCCGATTGAGGCCAAGACGCAGAAGCCGGCCCTTCACGGCCGCCACTGGATGGCCGTGACCGGCAAGCCGCTGGCAGCGACCGCCGGGGCGATGATCTTCCAAAAAGGCGGCAACGCGGTCGACGCCGCATGCGCAATGATCGCCGCCACCTCCACCATGTGGGACACCCTGTCCTGGGGTGGCGAGACACAGGCTCTGATCTACAACCCCAACACCGGCAAGGTCATCGGCATCAATGCGCTGGGTGTTGCACCGACCGGCGCGACACCTGAGTTCTTCCACAAGCAGGGCATGAAGTTTCCGCCCGAGTTTGGACCTCTCGCGGCGGTCACCCCGGGAACCCCTGGCGGACTCATGACCATGTTGGCCGAGTACGGCACGATGAGTCTCGCTGAAGTGTTGGCGCCGGCCATTGAGATGGCGGATGGCTATCCGATGGAGGCCGAGCTCTCCAACACCATCGAGAAGTACAAGGACAAGATCGCGCAGTGGCCCTACTCGAAGAAGACGATCCTGATTCATCCAGGCGAGGCGCGTGAGGGCCCGCAGCCAGGAGAAGTTTTCCATCAGCCCGAGCTGGCAGCGACGTTACGCAAGTTGGTGGAGGCGGAGAAGAATGCCAAGGCGCACGGGAAGGATCGCAAGGCGGCGATCTATGCCGCGTATGACCGGTTCTACAAAGGGGACATTGCGCAGGAGTTGGTTCGCGGGACGCGCGAACAGGGCGGGCTGTTTACTGTGGAGGACCTTGCGAACTGGAAGGTCCACATCGAGGAGCCCGTTCACACCAGCTACAAGGGAATCGAGGTCTACAAGCTGACCACCTGGGTGCAGGGACCGGTCATGCTCCAGGCGCTCAACATCCTCGAGAATTTCGACTTGAAGTCGATGGGGTATGACAGCGCACGCTACATTCATACGATCTACCAGGCGATGAACCTGTCGTTCGCGGATCGCGATTTCTATTACGGGGATCCGGCTTTCCCACCCGCGTCGCCCATCAAAGGGCTGTTGTCCAAGGATTACGCGCGTGAGCGTGCCAAGTTGGTGAAGCCCGACCACAATGATCCGGACATTCGCCCCGGCGATCCGTATCCGTTTCAGGGCGGCACCAATCCTTTCACGAATGTGCTGCAGAGTTGGCACAGCAAGATGCCCGCAGGCGTTGCGGGGGCGGCAAATCAGTGGAGCCCCACGGCACTCGCGCAGTTCGACCGCAGCTTCAGACTCGGGACAACGAGTGTCGAGGCGACGGATGAGAAGGGATGGGCTGTCTCGGTTACCCCCAGTGGCGGCTGGACACCCGCCGTCATCGCAGGCCACACCGGTGTGGGCCTGAGCCAGCGCATGCAGAGCTTCGTGCTCGATGCCAACGAGAATCCGTTCAACGTGCTGCAGCCGGGTAAACGCCCGCGCGCCACGCTCACCCCCACAATGGCCCTGAAGGATGGCAAGCCCTACCTGGTGTTCTCTGTCCAGGGCGGCGATACCCAGGATCAAAACCTGCTGCAGTTCTTCCTCAATGTGGTCGAGTTCGGCATGACCCCCCAGGAAGCGACCGAAGCGGCCAATATCACCAGCTACCAGATGCGTGACTCCTTCGGAGCGCACGAATCGATTCCTGGCCGCCTGACCGTCAACAGTGCAACGCCGGACTGGGTTCGCGCTGAGCTGGTGCGGATGGGCTACAAGCTGGACTTTCAGGAGCGCAGCTCGGGGCCGATCAATGCAATCGAGCTCGACCGCGCGCACGGCACGATGTGGGGCGGCTCGAGCAATCACGGCGAGGATTACGGAATCGGATGGTAGTCACTCAGAACGGGCCTACGGTGGGCGACCCAGCGGCTGAGCGCGGCGCCCACTTTGACTGAGCGCCGTTGGGAAATCATAGCCACAGCGTTGCTGTGGGTTGCCGTCGCCGGCCTGTTTGCGACCTGGATCTCGGGAGCAGCCGGCCCCGGCTATGGCCTCTTCCGTTTAATCCCCAATGGCTATAACGAGGGCTGGAACGCCTATTGGGCTGACGTCGCCTGGAGCGGTGGGTCGCTCTATCCGGCCATCGACAGCCCTGTTTCCAACAACTACCCGCCCGTTTCTTTTTACATCGTGGGCGGGCTGGGAAGCCTGCTCGGCGACAACATCTTCGCCGGCCGATTGCTGGCGTTGGTGAGCCTCATTGTGATTGCGCTGGACCTGTTTGTCTGGCTGCGCATTTTTACGGTCACGCGCGCGGTTGCCGCATTCGGCGCCCTCTTGTTCCTCGCCGCGTTCGCTCACTACGCGCCGGCGTATATCGCCATGGATGATCCCCAGTTGCTGGCGCACGCCTTTGTCATGACGGGCGTCGTGCTGGTGTGGCGTTTTGATTTCAGCCGCAAGGTGCTGGTGGCGGCGGCCGTGCTGATGGTTTTAGGGGGGATGGTCAAACATCTCCTCATTGCGCTGCCGTTGACGCTGACGGTCTGGATTGCGCTGTACCGCAGGCAGCTGTTGGCCATGTGGCTGATTGCGGCTGTGTCGGCGGTGACGCTCGCCGTTGCGGTGGTCTATCTGACTCAAGGCGAGATTTTCTTTCGCGACCTGCCTCGAGCCGGCTTTATTCGCGGCAGCTCGTGGCGGCGGGCACTGGGCGCGTTTGGCAGAGCTTTGGCTTTTTGCTGGTTCTCAGCGCGACTGCGGCGCTGACCTGGCTGTCACGATTCAGCTCGCGGGTGCTGCGCGAACAGGCGGGGTTTGCGCTGCTGTATCTGGTGGTGGCTGGGGTCATCGGCGCGTTCGCCGCCGGTGGGAAGGGTGTCGACCGGAATGCGTTTTTTGATCTGTTGATCGCGGCGTGCCTGGCGGTGGCAATCGGGGTGGAGCACATCAGGACTCGGCCTGCGGATGAGTCCTGGGCCTCTGGAGCGCGCATTGCCGGCGCTTGGGCTCCCGGGACCGGGGCGGCGCTGAATCCGGTATTCGCTGCGGTGATTGCTTTGGGTTGCGGCAGTGTGTTCGCGACCCAGGCTGTGAATCAATGGCCCGCACGCTGGGCCCTGATCCAACAAACCGATGCTCGCGAAGCGGCGGCCGTCGAGATGGTTGACGCTATCCGGGCCTTGGGTGGCGGCGAGACTGCTTGCGAGGAGTTATCGCTGTGCTACTGGGCGGGCAGCGCGTTCAAAGTGGATTTCTTCAACTATGGGCAGAAGCTCGCGACTGCGGCGCTGCCGGCAGGTGATTGCGCGGAGACTTTTTCGCCGCAGTCGGTTGCCCTGGTCCAGGTGAACTCCCCTCCCGGGGACCCCAGGCTTTCCTGGCGGTTGCCTCAGCCGTGTAACGATGCGATCGCGCGGGTGTATTCCCCGGTGGCAAGTACTTCAACTGCGCGGCTCATGCGGCCGGTGAGGCAGTAGTTCAGGCTGTGCGCCGCAGATGCCAAACATCTGCGGCGTATGCAATACCTGCTGGCAACAGCATGGTGAGATCGATCGCCCGCAACACCAACGCCACGGCCAGCGCTTCTGCCGGCGCCACGTGCGCAAGCGAGAGCGCAACCACCTGCGACCCTTCTGCGACACCAATCCCCGCGGGAACCGGCATGAGCTGTACGAATGCCTTACTGAGGGGAAGTACAGCGACCAGGGCGAAGGGATCCACCTCGACTCCGAGCGACACCAACACGGGAACAAACAGCAGCACCTGGATGAGCTGATTTACAATTGATAACGAGAAAAACACCAGCGGGGGCCGCACACCCTTGCTCAGAGATACATATTCGTTATGCAGCGCGTGCAACATTTTCACGATCTTGTTGCCGCTGAAGCGCTGCGTGGCACGGCGAAGCATCTGATACAGCCGGCGGCTCATCGACATGCCGGTGAGGACTGTGCCTACGCACAGTGCAGCCAGTACTGCCCCCAAAAGAGGCAGCAGGTCACCACGACCGTGCAAAACAACAAACACCAATCCAACAAACGAGAGGGTGAGGATGGCCAACAGGCCGAGCACGCGCTCCAGAACGATCGTCGCGGACACACTACTCACCGACCGTCCTGCCAGTGTGAGCCGGGCTGCACGAAATACATCGCTGCCAACCGACGCAGGGATCACGTAACCGACGAACCCCGAGGCAAGATAGATGCGGAAGGCGGCCCAATGCGACAGCCAGCAGCCGCGTGCTCGCAGCAGGAGGTTCCACTTGTAGGCCATGCTGAATCGGTCCAGCAGGAACAGGATAACCGTGAGCGCAATCGCGACGGGTTCGAGGTCGTCGAATGCGGCTAAGGTTGCGTGCAAGTCGAGGAAATGCACCAGGAGTGCAACGATCAGGGCCATGAGAATCCATGGCGCCCATCGCCTGAGTAGGGCGGGCTTGGTCAATCGACACTCCTAAGGTCTTTCGGGCAGCTTTCTGAAAGCTTTCAGCTACCTTTCCTGAGCAAAAGGGATGCCTAGTTAAGTCAAAGATTGATTTGGGGGTGAAGAAGCCTCGAGAGAGCGGATGAAATCGACGAAGGCGCGCAGGGGCGCGGGGAGATAGCGGCGGCTCGGAAAGTAGAGAAATGGCCCCGAGAAGCTTTGCCACCACGGCTCCAGCACGGGCTCGAGCACGCCGCTGTCGAGGTAGGGACGTAACCAATCCTCGAACAGAGCAATAACGCCGCTTCCGGCGATGGCTGCATCCACGGCAAGGTCGACGGCTGCGCCAAGGCTCACGATGAGAGGACCTGTCGGCTCCACTTTCACGACTTCGCCCTCGTGTTCGAATTCCCAGGCATTCATTGCGCCGCTCGGGAATCGGCCGCGCAAACACGCATGATCGAGCAGCTCGCGCGGATGCGCAGGACGGCCGCGGCGATCGAGATACGCAGGCGATGCCGCCGTCGCAAAGCGCTGCTTCCTCGGCCCGATGGGAACGGCGACCATGTCCTGCTCGAGGCGCTCGTCGTAGCGAATCCCTGCATCGCAGCCGGCTGCCAGGATGTCGACGAAACTCTCCTCGGCGATCACCTCGAGGGTGATATCCGGGTAAGCCGCAAGAAACGGCGGCACGATGCGAGGCAGGACGAGGCGTGCCGCACTGACCGGCACATTCAGCCGAAGGGTACCGGCGGGCCGATCGCGGAAGTGGTTGACCACATCCAACGCCCCCTCGATGTCTGCCAGCGCCGGGCTGAGTCGATCAAGCAGCCGTGCCCCAGCTTCAGTGGCACCGACGCTTCGCGTGCTGCGGTTGAGCAGCCGAACGCCAAGCTGGGTTTCCAGCCTCCGTACGGCTTCGCTCAGGGTGGAGGCGCTGCTGCGGGTTGCCCGGGCGGCCTCGCGAAACCCTCCCGAGCGAGCGACCGCCACGAATGCGCTGAGATCACCCAGGTCCGCCATTGTTCGTCTTTCCGCACAGCCCGTACCGATTTGCCCCCATTATCGCACGTGCGGTTCCCGCGTACATTGGCGCTCCAGTCAATGAGGAGATATCCATGAGCGACATCAGCGCAATGGGAACATTCAAGCTCGGCGGTCGCCCGGTCAGGCGGCTGGGGTATGGAGCCATGCAGCTCGCCGGCAGGGGTGTGTTCGGGCCACCCAAGGACAAACCGGGTGCGCTCGCAGTTCTGCGCGAGGCCGTGGCCGTTGGCGTCAATCACATCGACACCAGCGACTATTACGGTCCGTACATCACAAACCAACTCATCCGCGAAGCATTGCACCCCTATCCCGAGGACCTCGTGATCGTCACCAAGATCGGAGCGAAGCGCGGCCCGGACGGATCATGGAACCCGGCCATGTCGCCCGCTGAATTGACCAGCGCGGTGCATGACAACCTGCGGAATCTTTCGCTCGACGCGCTCGAAGTTGTCAACCTGCGGATCATGGGAGGTGGCACTGGTCACGGACCAACAGAAGGTTCGATCGCGGCGCCCTTGACTGCGTTGGCTGCTCTTCAGCGGCAGGGACTGGTACGACATATCGGCCTCAGCAACGTGACGGCGAAACAGGTCGCCGAAGGTCGCACGATCGCCAACATTGTCTGTGTGCAGAATCAATACAACCTGGCACACCGTGAAGATGATGCGTTGATCGACGATCTCGCGCGCGACGGCATCGCCTATGTGCCGTTCTTCCCTCTGGGCGGCTTCTCGCCGCTTCAGTCGACTGCGCTGTCCGACGTCGCCAAGGAGCTCAATGCCACACCGATGCAGGTGGCACTGGCCTGGTTGCTACAGCGCGCGCCTAATATCCTGCTGATTCCCGGCACTTCGTCGGTTGCGCATCTGCGGGAGAATCTGGTGGCTGCAAACCTGACACTGCCGGGCGATATGGTGGCAAAGTTGGAGGGTATTGCTGGCAAAACGGCCTGAGCAATGGACAGGGGGTTTGCGGTTCTCGACGGTCCGCGTCGAATGGGTGATGGGTATTACGAGAGCGTGGTGGTTGATCCGGATGGCAACCGGATCGAAATAACCGCGTGATCCTATTCGCCGAGCCATGACCCGCGGAAATAGCGATTTTTGAGGCGGGCCGTCTTTTCAGAAAAAGCGGCTTGAACTGCGCTGGGTTCGTCCCCACGCCTTGGCTTCCCGATCCAGGGAACTGCGTGACAGGTTACTCAATGAGCTCCCCGATTCGCGCCGTCGTTGTAGTCTTGACGGTCACCGTGGTGTTGTTGGCCGGCGTCGGGGGCATTCGCTGGGCGAAGCGTCATTCGACAGGTGCCCAACTTCTGGCGAGCGCCATGATCTTAGCCCTGGGAATCGGCGTGCCAATCGTGAATCCTCCACAGCAAGGTGTTGAAGAGGCACGGGAGGACAAGGGTAAGAAAGGATCGGAGTCTGGCGATCCACCCGCCGCCTGATTGCCCCTGATGCGGGCGAGCGACGCGCTAAGGGTCAGTTGCCAGGCGGCTGACAGGTTGACAGGCTTTTATATGTGCCCAATACTTTACCACATGGTGAAGTAATAAACCCGAAAGGAGAAACCCGTGGGCACAGGAGTTAGGGCGAGCCGGCCGGCTCGATGGCTCGTTTTGGAGTTTTGGGCGATCGGTTCGGCTGTGGCCGCAGACGCCGCGCATACCTATCCGACCATGGCCGCCATCGTGGAATACCGCGTGGCGACCCACTCCGAAGAGATCGCCCTTGCGCGAAGCGCCGCACCCGCATCGATTTCGGACAACGCCACCGTTATGACACTCGGCAGCCAGGGTTATGAACAGGCCGTCACCGGCAAGAACGAGTTCGTCTGCCTGGTGATGCGTTCGTGGGCAGCGGATTTCCCCGACGCGGAGTTCTGGAATCCAAAGATCCGCGCGCCGATCTGCCTCAACCCGATGGCCGTGCGCTCCGTGCTTCCCGGTTACCAGAAGCGAACAACTTGGGTTCTCGCAGGTGTCTCAAAAAGCGAGATGCTTGCCCGTACCAAGACCGCACTTGCCGCAAAGACATTGGCGCTGCCCGAGCCCGGGGCCATGGGATACATGATGTCGAAGCGGGGATTCTTGACCGACACCGCCGGCCACTGGCATCCGCATCTCATGATCTTCCTGCCCCGGACAGAGAATGCCGCCTGGGGCGCCAATCTGGCCGGCTCTCCCATAGTGGGTGCGCAGAGCGATCCGGAACCCGTGACCACTTTCTTCATTCCGGTGACTCACTGGTCCGACGGAACGGTGGCGATCGTGGAAAAGCACTGACGCTACTGGATCGAACCGTCAGGCAGCACAGGTTAGAATGCGGTACACGCAGGAGCCGCCATGCTGACCGTCCATCATTTGGGAAAATCGCAGTCCGAACGCATCGTCTGGCTGTGCGAAGAGCTTGCGATTCCCTACGAGCTCAAGCTCTACGAACGGGATCGCGTGACCTTGCTGGCGCCGCCCGAATACAAGGCACTCCACCCGACCCAGGCCGCCCCAGTCATCTTCGATGGTGATCTCGTGCTGGCCGAATCGGGCGCGATCATGGAATACATCATCGCCAAATTCGGCAGGGGCCGCTTTACGGTGCCGGCCGATCATCCGGACTATCCACAGTATCTCTACTGGTTCCACGCGGCCAACGGCACGATCCTGCCGAGCCTGGGCCGCAACATGCTGATGGGCATGCTCAATCTGACAGCCGACAACCCGCGTGTCGCCGCCCTCAGGGCGCGGCTCGAACGGCACCTTCAGATGGTCGAGGCGCGACTCGGTGAAGCGCCCTATTTCGCCGGCCAGGAGTTCACGGCGGCCGACATCATCATGGTCTTCTGCCTGACCACCATGCGCTATTTCATGCCGGTGAATCTCACGCCCTTCCCGAACATCCTCGCCTACCTGCAGCGCATCTCCGAACGACCTGCCTATCGGCGCGCCATGGCGAAGGGCGATCCCGGAATGGCGCTGCTGCTGACCTAGAGTGTGCAGCGCTCTCAAACCAACACAACGAGATCAGTGGGACCCGGCGTATTCAGAACAGGCGGCTGCCGTTCGGCACCGGTTGATCCGGTTTGAACAACACCACCGCTCCGGCCGTGTCGGCAAAGCCGAGCGTCAACACCTCGGACATGAAACTCCCAATCTGGCGAGGCGGGAAGTTCACGACAGCCGCCACCTGGCGACCGATCAAGGCATCCGGCGTGTAGTGTTCGGTGATCTGCGCGCTGCTCTTCTTGCGCCCGATGACCAGGCCGAAGTCGATTGAGAGCTTCAGTGCAGGCTTGCGCGCCTGTGGAAATGCTTCCGCGGCGACAATGGTGCCCACGCGAATATCGACCGCGAGGAAATCATCAAATTTGATCGGCGGGCTGGGAGGTGCGTCGAGATCGTGGGTAGTGTGCATGCGTGTAGTCCTCCGTAGGTCATCGCCCGTCTGAGCGCAGCCGAGGGACCGACGATATCACGCACGGCGTAGCGACGGACCACGCAGGTGTCGGAAGCGATCAGGGCTTGGCGTTCAACGAATAAAACTGTGTGATTGCCGTCGAAATGGATCCTGTCCAGCGGCCGACATCGCCTCTATCCTCCGACAATGAGCCGTGTCTCGATAGGTCGCGGACGGGGAAAATCGAATGAACAAGCGGGTTGCGAGAGAGTCAGTCATGAGCGATGACAGTCGCATCGTGAAGTTGGAATCGGATGTTCAGCATCTTCAGTCGGACGTGACTGAGATCAAGGGGGATGTGAAGGGCTTGCGGGCCATGATCGAGGCCCTGAGGGCCGAGTTCGTGGCATTCAAGACAGAGGTGGCGAAGGAGTTCGGGTCAATTCGAACTTCGATCGAGAGAGCGAAGCTGTGGATGGTGGTGACGGGGGTCGGGACGATTCTGTCGGTGTGGGGAGCGGCACTGGCATTGGCCCGATTT
>Ga0137412_10002194_pt1 | contig 10101 bp, 11 predicted proteins | sample CZODoug2_1_16fun_FD_122160 | JGI IMG/M metagenome (GOLD analysis project Ga0137412, IMG submission 122160) | Vadose zone soil fungal communities from Angelo Coast Range Reserve, California, USA - CZODoug2_1_16fungal (Hybrid Assembly) | ecosystem: Environmental > Terrestrial > Soil > Vadose zone... | reverse complement strand
CGCATGCGCAATCGGCTGTCGATGCTGGCGTGCACGTCGTCCATCGGACCGGGCGCCACCAACATGGTCACCGGCGCCGCGCTCGCCACAGTCAACAGGCTGCCTGTACTTCTGCTGCCGGGCGACGTGTTCGCGACCCGGGTGTCCGACCCCGTGCTGCAGCAGCTCGAAGATCCCCGAGCGGGCGACGTCAGCGTCAACGACACGTTCCGCCCGGTGTCGCGCTACTTCGACCGCATCTGGCGTCCCGAGCAACTGCCGTCCGCGCTTCTGAATGCGGTTCGGGTACTGACCGATCCGGCCGAGACGGGCGCCGTCACGCTGGCGCTGCCCCAGGACGTCCAGGCCGAGGCGTTCGACTGGCCGGACGAGCTGTTCGCGCCGCGGGTGTGGCACGTGCCCAGAGCCGTGCCCGAGCCGGCGGCGCTCGCCCGCGCGGTCGCCGCGCTCAAAACAGCACAACGGCCGCTGATCGTCGCCGGCGGCGGCGTCATCTACTCCGACGCAACCGACGCCCTGCGCGAATTCGCCGAGGCGGCCGGCATTCCGGTCGCGGAAACCCAAGCCGGCAAGGGGTCTTTGCCCTACGACCACCCGCTCGCCGTCGGCGCGATCGGCGCGACCGGAACAACCGCCGCCAACGCGCTGGCCCGCGAGGCCGACGTCGTTCTCGGCATCGGCACCAGGTACAGCGACTTCACCACCGCGTCGCGGACGGTGTTCGGCGCCGCGCAGTTCGTGAACGTCAACGTCGCCTCCTTCGACGCGCACAAGCACGCCGGCACCGCCGTCACCGCCGACGCCCGCGAGGCTCTCAACGCCCTCAACGAAGCCCTCGACGGCTGGACGACGCACGCCACCTACCGTGAGGACGCTGCCCGCCGAGCCGAGGAGTGGGACGCCGTCGTCGAGGCGGCCTACCACCTCGGCAACACGCCACTGCCCGCCCAGTCCGAGGTTCTCGGCGCGGTGAACGACCTCAGCCGGCCGGAAGACGTGGTTGTCTGCGCGGCCGGATCCATGCCGGGCGACCTGCACAAGCTATGGCGCACCCGCGATCCGAAGGGCTACCACGTCGAGTACGGCTACTCGTGCATGGGCTACGAGATCGCCGGCGGCCTCGGCGCGAAGATGGCCGCCCCGGATCGCGAAGTGTTCGTGATGGTGGGCGACGGCTCCTACCTGATGATGGCGCAGGAACTCGTCACCGCCGTGCAGGAACGGATCAAGCTCATCGTCGTCCTGGTGCAGAACCACGGCTTCGCGTCGATCGGACGGCTGTCCGAATCCCTCGGCTCGCAGCGCTTCGGCACCGCGTATCGCTACCGCGGCGGTGACGGTCGCCTCGACGGCGACGTCCTGCCGACAGATCTCGCCGCCAACGCCGAGAGCCTCGGCGCGGACGTGTTGCGCGCCCACACCATCGACGAGTTCCGGACGGCGCTGACCAAGGCGCAGGCGTCCGATCGCACGACCGTCGTGCACATCGAGACCGACCCGTTCGTCGACGCGCCGAGCAGCGAGGCCTGGTGGGACGTCCCGGTGGCCGAGGTGGCGACCCTCGACAGCACGAAGCAGGCCCGCAGCGCGTACGAGAAGAACAAGCAAGCGCAACAGCATTACCTCTGAGGGGACGACGTGAACACCATCCAGCACTGGATCGGCGGGACGCTCATCACCGGCGCCTCGACCCGCACCGCGCCGGTGTGGAATCCCGCGACGGGCGAGCAGCAGGCCGAGGTGCTGCTCGCCGAACGCGCCGACGTCGAGGCGGCGGTGGCCGCGGCCAACACAGCGTTCGAGACCTGGGGCGACGCATCGCTGTCCAAACGAAGCGGAATCCTCTTCGCGTTCCGCCAGCTGGTGCACGAGCACATCGACGACCTCGCCGCGATCGTCTCCGACGAGCACGGCAAGGTGCTCTCCGACGCCCGCGGCGAAGTACAGCGAGGCTTGGAAGTCGTCGAGTTCGCCTGCGGAATCCCGCAGCTACTCAAGGGTGAGTACTCCGACCAGGTGTCGGCCGGCGTCGACTCGTACAGCTTCCGCCAGCCGCTGGGCGTCGTCGCCGGCATCACGCCGTTCAACTTCCCGGTGATGGTGCCGATGTGGATGCACCCGATCGCCATCGCCTGCGGCAACACGTTCGTGCTCAAGCCGAGCGAGCGCGATCCGTCCGTCTCCCTGCGAATCGCGCAGCTCTGGCAGCAGGCCGGCCTGCCGGACGGCGTGTTCAACGTGGTGCACGGCGACAAGGTCGCCGTCGACGCGCTACTCGATTCGCCGACCGTTACCGCAGTGAGCTTCGTCGGCTCGACCCCGATCGCCCGCTACATCCACGAACGAGCAACGACGACCGGCAAGCGCGTACAGGCGTTGGGCGGCGCGAAGAACCACGCCGTCGTGCTGCCCGACGCGGACCTGGAGTTCGCCGCGAATCACTTGACGGCGGCGGCATTCGGCTCGGCCGGTCAACGCTGCATGGCGATCTCGGCCACCGTAGCGGTCGGCGACGCCGGCGACGCGCTCGTCAAACGGTTGCAGGAGAAGGCGGCCACGGTCAGGGTCGGCCCGGGTCGCGACGAGAGCAGCGAGATGGGCCCGGTCATCACCGCCGAGGCTCGCGAGCGGATCGTCGGCTACATCGACTCCGCCGAGAAGCAGGGCGCCACGCTGGTCGCCGATGGCCGGAACCTCCATATCGGCAAGGGGTTCTTCGTCGGGCCGACCGTGCTCGACCACGTCACCGCCGACATGGATGCCTACCGCAACGAGATCTTCGGGCCGGTGTTGTCGGTGACCCGCGTCGACACGGTCGATGATGCGATCGCGTTCGTGAACGCCAATCCGTACGGCAACGGCACCGCGATCTTCACCTCCAGCGGCGAGGCCGCCCGGCGCTTCCAACGCAAGGTCACCGTCGGCATGATCGGCATCAACGTACCGATCCCCGTGCCGATGGCCTATCACTCCTTCGGTGGCTGGAAAGACTCGCTGTTCGGCGAGTCGCACATCCACGGACCGGAGGGAATCCGGTTCTATACCCGGGCGAAGGTCGTCACCGCGAGGTGGCCGCACGTCGAGCACACGGTGGCCGCGAGCTACCACTTCCCGACCGCCACGTGAGGCGGCAGCCATTCCCGTGAAGGGGGAAAGTCGATGAGACGTAGCTGGGTCGTCGCCGCCGTTCTCGTGCCGGTGCTCCTGGTGTCGGCATGTAGCAGCCGCAACGCCGTCAACAAGCCGCACAACAAGTCGGGAGGCGGTAGTGGCGGGTACGGCTACAAGATCGCCGTCGTCACGCACGGCGGCACCGGCGACGCGTTCTGGAGCATCGTCAAGAACGGCGTCACCCAGGCCGGCAAGGACATGGGCGACACCGTCACCTACCAGAGCGACGGCGACCCGCAGCAGCAGTCGCGCCTGATCGACGCGGCGGTAAACGCCAACCCGGACGGGCTCGTCGTGTCGATGGCCAACCCCGAGGCGCTGCGCACGTCCATCCAGAACGCCGTCAAGAAAGGCATCCCGGTCATCACGATCAACTCCGGGGAGGCCCAGTCGAAGGCGTACGGCGCGTTGACGCACATCGGTTCGGACGAGACCATCGCCGGCCGGGCCGTGGGCACGCAACTCAAGACCGACGGCGTCAAGAACGTCCTGTGCGTGATCCAGGAAGCGGGCAACGTCGGCCTCGAGCAGCGCTGCGCCGGCGTCAAGGAAACCCTCGGCGGCACCGTCACCAACATCCAGGTCGACAACAACAACCTGCAGACGGCCCAGTCGATCATCGCGGCCAAGCTGCAGTCGAACAAGTCCATCGACGGCGTCGTGACGCTCGGCGCTCAGGTCGCGGCCAAGGCCGAGACCGCCATCTCCACCGCCGGGTCGTCCGCCAAACTTGTCACCTTCGACCTCAACGCCACGGTGGCGAAGGACATCACCGCCGGCAAGATGCTGTTCGCGGTCGACCAGCAGCCCTACCTGCAGGGCTACCTCGCGGTCACGATGCTGACGCAGTACAAGTCGAACCTGAACGTCCTCGGCGGCGGCCAACCGGTGCTCACCGGGCCGAACCTGATCACCAAGGACAACGCGGCCGCCATCTTGCCGCTCGCCGCCGGCGGCACGCGATGACTGCCGCGACCGCGACCGCCGACGAACGCGTCGCCCATGTCGGAGCGCTGCGGCGCGTCCTGCTCAAGCCGGAGTTCGGCGCGCTGATCGGCGCGGTCATCATCTTCGTCTTCTTCGCCGCCCAGTCGGACGTGTTCCGCTCGATGAGCGGCGCGGCGAACTGGCTGGACGTGTCCTCGACGCTCGGCCTGATGGCGGTGCCGGTGGCCCTGCTGATGATCGGCGGTCACTTCGACCTGTCGGCCGGCGTGCAGACGGGTACAGCCGGGCTGGCTACCGGGATCATGACGACGTACTGGGGCCTGCAGTTGTACGCCTCGTGGGCGGTGTCGCTGCTGCTCATGCTGGTGATCGGGTTCATCAACGGCTTCCTGGTCACCCGCACCGGGCTGCCCAGCTTCATCATCACGCTCGGCATGTTCCTCGGCCTGCAGGGGCTCAACCTGGGCGTGACGAAGCAGGTCACCAACACCGTTCAGGTCGAGAACCTGGACCTCGTCCCGGGTTACCACTCGCTGTTCAACATACTGGGCAGTACGTTCACGCTCGGCCACGCGAAGTTCCAGATCGCGATCATCTGGTGGATCGGGTTCACCGCGATTGCGTCCTGGCTGTTGCTGAAGACCCGGTTCGGCAACTGGATCTTCGCCACGGGCGGCGACCCGACCGCGAGCAAGAACGTCGGCGTGCGTACCGACCGGACGACGATCTCCCTGTTCATGATGACCTCGGCCATGGCGTGGTTCGTCGGGAACACCCAGATCGCCCGATCGGGCACCATCCAGGCCCAGGTCGGCATCGGGCAGGAGCTGTACTTCATCGTGGCCGCCGTGATCGGCGGCTGCCTGCTCACGGGCGGGTACGGGTCGGCGATCGGGGCGTCGCTCGGCGCGCTGATCTTCGGCATGACCCAGGTGGGCATCATCAACGTCAACTGGAACTCGGACTGGTTCAAGCTGTTCGTCGGTGTGATGCTGCTGCTCGCCGTGCTCGCCAACCAGTACGTCCGACGCTTTGCCGAGCAGGTCAGGAGGTAGCGACGATGACCAACCTCGAAGTCAACGAAGTGACCGAGAAGCCGACCGACGTTCCGCTGCTGGAGATCCGCGACATCACCAAGACCTTCGGCAGCGTCATCTCGCTGTTCGAGATCTCGACCATGGTGCGGGCCGGGCAGGTCACCTGCGTGCTCGGCGACAATGGCGCCGGCAAGTCGACCTTCATCAAAGTCCTGTCCGGCGTATATCAGCCCGACCACGGACAGCTGCTCGTCGACGGCGTGCCGGTGCGTTTCCACACGCCCCGTGACGCCCTGGACGCCGGTATCGCAACCGTGTTCCAGGACCTCGCCATGGTGCCGCTGATGGCGATCTGGCGGAACTTCTTCCTGGGCTCGGAGCCGACGAAGGGATGGGGGCCGTTCCGGCGCTTCGACGCGGCGACGGCGAAGCGGATCACCCGCACGGAGATGGGTGAGATGGGCATCGACATCCGCGACCCCGATCAGCCCGTCGGCACCCTGTCCGGTGGCGAGCGGCAGTCGGTGGCCATCGCCCGGGCGGTGCACTTCGGGGCCCGGCTGCTGATCCTGGACGAGCCGACGTCCGCCCTGGGCGTCAAGCAGGCGGGCGTGGTGCTGAAGTACATCGTCCAGGCCCGCGATCGCGGGTTAGGCGTCATCTTCATCACGCACAACCCGCACCACGCCTATCCGGTAGGCGATCGGTTCCTGCTGCTCAAGCGGGGACGCAGCCTGGGCGACTTCGCCAAGTCCGAGATCTCGTTGCCGGAGCTGACCCGGCTGATGGCCGGCGGGGCCGAACTCGAGCAGCTCGCCCACGAGCTCGAACGAGACGAGGACGGGACGGGCGGAGTGGGCCGCGAGCTTCTACAAGACACCGAAACCCTCGGCTGAGCGGATCGGGCCGGTGAGGTGATCTTCCTGCGCTATCAGCCCGGGCGGGCCGCATACGCAGGAAGATCACGTACAAACGCCGATCTTCCTGCGGTATCAGCCCTGGTGGGCACCAAACGCAGGAAGATCAGCGCGATGAGCCCGCCGGCCGTGGCGCAGCGGCGCCGACGGGGATTCCGGCGGATAGATCAGTTACCGCAGTAGCTTGTCGGCCGCCTGGCGGTTGAGGATCTCGCGGATCTCGCGAGCTTCCTCCGGGTCGTGGCGGGCGACGATCGTCTCGATCTCGAGGCGGGCTGCTGGCGTGTCGTACGCCGCAAGCTGCCGCTCGAGGTGCAGGCGATCCCGGCGCGCGGCGCGACGGGTCGCGAATTCCTCACGGATGGCCTGGATAGTGCTCATTTCTTCCTTCGCTGGCTGTAAACGCTTACGGTGGGGTCAACGGCCCGCTGCCGGCGATTGCTCCCGACCGTGAGCGGACTCTCACTTGTAAAGCGGAGGTTTCGTCACGAGTTCCACGGCCGTTCGTCCGGACTCCAGCGCGGCGACGCCTGCCTGCGCGACGGCGGTCGCGGCGTAGCCGTCCCAGGCGGACGCGCCGCGCGCCGCGCCGGCCCCGATGCCGTCGACCCAGTCCTGCAACTCATGCGCGTAGGCGCCGGCGAACCGGTCCCGCCAATCGTGCGGTATCGCCCTGGACGCCGAGGCGTCGCGGCGTACCAACGTCGGCGCCTCGGGGGCGAGCGTCGCCGTGCCCCGCTCGCCGACGAGCTCGCAGCGCACGTCATAGCCGTAGCGCGCGTTGACGAACACCTCGACGTCCACCAGCACGCCCGACGCGGTTTCGAACACCAGGAACTGCGGATCCGGCAACGCCCCGACCAGGCTGGAGGCGCGCGGACGGTGCGACGTGACCGCGACGATCTCCTCAGCGAGCAACCACCGGGTGATGTCGATCTCGTGGGCCGCCGAGCTCGTGACCAGCATGCTGCCGGTGAATCCGTCGGGCACGCTGACGTTGCGGTGCACGCAATGCATCAGCAGCGGGGCGCCGATCTCGCCCGCGGCCAACGTCCGCCTCAGCGAGGTGTACCCGGCGTCGTAGCGGCGCATGAAGCCCACCGACACCAGCCGGCGTCCGGCCGCGAGCTCAGCGTCGATGATGCGCAAGCAGCCGGCAACGTCCGGCGCGAGCGGCTTCTCGCACAGCACCGGCTTACCGGCGGCGATGCTGGCCAGCACGAAATCCTCGTGCGTCGCGTCCGACGATGCGATCAGCACCGCGTCGACCTCGACGTCCTTGATCAACGCGAGCGGGTCGTCCAGCACGCGGGCGCCGGCCGCAGCAGTCGCCGCCCGCCGGGCATCGACGTCGAATACCGCCTCGACCGACGCGCCGGAGATCGTCGCGCGGAGCGTCCGGGCGTGGTCGGCGCCCATGACGCCGGTGCCGATGATGCCTATACGAATGGTCATCGGCGCAACGCTGACCGCCCGGCCAGGAACGCGATGCTGCGCCGCACGTCGTCGATCGGCCCGGCGCCGGGAGCCGGCTCACCGGGCAGCGCGGAATCCTGCTCGAGCACGTACCAGCCCTGGTAGCCGGCGGCCTCCAACGCGTCGACGATGCCGGCGATGTCGAGGTCACCGTCGCCCAGTGGCGCGTACAGACCCTGGCGTACGGCGCCGATGTAGCTGGTATCGCCCGCTGAGACGGTGGCCGCGACGGCGAGCCGCACGTCCTTGAGGTGCACGTGGTCAACGCGATCGGCGGCAGAACGCAGCAGTTCCAGCGGATCCGTGCCGCCGATGACGAGGTGGCCGGTGTCCAGGCACAGCGGGATGTCGCTCGAATCGAGCAGCCGCAGTACAGCGGCGCGATCCTCGATCGCCGTGCCGACGTGCGGGTGCAACGTCGCCCGCAAGCCGTGCTCGCCGACGAGGTCCCGCAGGCGTTTGAGATTGCCCAGCAAGGTCCGCCACTCGCCCTCGTCCAGCGGGACCTTGCGGTCGTAGCTGCCGTCCACCGAGCGAGCGGCCAGGACGACGACCTCGGAACCGGCCGCGGCGAGCGTCCTGATCGCATCCTCGGCCTCGTCGAAATCGGCAGCATCGCTGTGCATAACGACGGGCAGGAACCCGCCGACCAGGCGCAGCCCGTGCCGGTCGAGCCGATCGCGCACCTGCGCGGGTTCGGCCCCGAGATAGCCCGTCGGGCCGAGCTCAGTGGCGCGCAGGCCCAATGTCCGCATCTCGGACAGCACCCGCTCGGCCGGCATCTCGTGGCCCCAGTCGGGCGCCTCGGAGACGCCCCACGAGATGGGCGCGGCGGCGACGCGCTCGGCGAGGGCAATTGGTGGCATGTCGTCTCCCGGACTACTAGAGCGCTCTAGTAGATCGAAGTATCATCGCGCCCATCAGCGATGTCAACGATTCTGCGAGGCTCCGGGTGACCACCCACCGTCCACCGACGCTCGAGGACGTGGCCGCCCGGGCCGGGGTGTCGCGGGCGCTGGTCTCGATCGTGGTGCGCGGTGTCCCCGGCGCGAGCCCGGCCACCCGCGAGCACGTGCTGCAGGTTGCCGAGGAGCTCGGGTACCGGCCCGATTCGCGGGCCCGGCTGCTGGCCGGACGGCGTTCGCGCCTGTTCGGCGTGACGCTCACCCTCAACCATCCGTTCCACGCCGACCTGGCCGAAGGTATCTACGCCGCCGCGGAGGCACTCGGCTACGAGGTGGTGCTCAGCGCGGTCACCGCCCAGCGCGATCCCCGCCGAGCGATCGACACGCTGCTCGACTACCGCTGCGCGGCGGCCATCCTCGTCGGGTCACTCGTGCGCGAGCCCTGGTTGTCGGCGTTGGGCGAGCGACTGCCGGTCGTCGTGCTCGGGCAGCGGGCCCGCAGCCGAGCTGTAGACGTAATCCGCACCGAGGACGCGGCGGGTGTGCGGTTGGCGGTCGACCACCTCGCCGAGTTGGGTCACCGCGAGATCGTGCACGTGGACGGCGCCCGAGGGCCGGGCGCGGCCGATCGCCGCAATGGCTACCGGACCGCCATGCGCCGCCGTGGCCTGACGCAGCGGATCGTCCCCGGTGGGCCATCCGAAGAGGACGGCGCCGCGGCCGCTCGCGGGCTCGCCGACGCGCCGCCCACGGCGGTGCTGACCTACAACGACCGCTGCGCTGTCGGGCTGCTCGATGTGTTCGTCCGGACGGGAATCGCCGTTCCGGACGACGTCTCGGTGGTCGGCTACGACGACAGCCAGGTGGCGCGGCTGCCCTACTTACGGCTGACCACCGTCAGCCAGGACGCCGCCCACCTGGCCACGCTCGCCGTCAACCGTGCGGTTGCCCGGCTCGAGGGCGAACCGGTCGCCGACCGCGAGGTCGTGCTCAGCCCCCACCTGGCGGTTCGCGGCACGACCGCGCCGCCCAGATAGGGTCACCAAGTGGTAGAACACATCGCGCCGCCCGGCGTCGCGCCGGCCAACGGGTACACGCACGTCGTCGTCGGCAGCGGCCGGCTGATCTCGATCTCGGGGCAGGTCGCCTTCGACGAGTCGGGGCAGCTCGTCGGGCGCGATGACCCCGAGGCGCAGGCGCGGCAGGTCTTCGAGAACCTGCGCCGTTGCCTGGCCGCCGCCGGCGCGACCTTCACCGACGTCGTCAAGCTGACCTACTTCGTCACCGACATCGCCTCGTTGAACGCCGTCCGCCGGGTGCGCGACACGTTCGTCGACACGTCGCGCCCACCGGCCAGCAGCGCGGTCCAGGTCGCCGGGCTGATCCTGCCCGAGCTGCTGCTCGAGGTCGAGGCGCTCGCCCTTATCCCCTAGTGGTCTGTCTGCGATATGACCTGGTGGCGCCTGCGGCGCCCGGATGCACGCTGGCTGTGTTGTCGTCGTCGCCAATACAACAGCGGTATTGGCTCCTCCTCCGCCTTGCCAGCGCACATCCGGATCACCGCATCCACCACCGCATATCGCAGACAGACCACTAGGCCTTCGTAGCGCTGCCCTCGAAACCTTCTATATAGTTAGCTGTATTGCG
>Ga0137412_10005526_pt1 | contig 10102 bp, 11 predicted proteins | sample CZODoug2_1_16fun_FD_122160 | JGI IMG/M metagenome (GOLD analysis project Ga0137412, IMG submission 122160) | Vadose zone soil fungal communities from Angelo Coast Range Reserve, California, USA - CZODoug2_1_16fungal (Hybrid Assembly) | ecosystem: Environmental > Terrestrial > Soil > Vadose zone... | reverse complement strand
ACGACAACATCGACATGGAGGACTGCAACGCCGGCGACGACAACACGTGCCCGTTCACCGCGGGCGTGGGTGTTTCGGGCGTGTACTTCTCGTTCGACTCCGGCAACACCTGGACGCAGCCGACCTACACCGGCTGGAGCGCTCGGAACTGCCACGGCGTGCCCGGGCCCGATCCCGGCTGGGCGTGGACGCGATACTGGGCGCGGGCACGGTGCGCAGCGCCGACGACGCCGGCCGGGCCGCCGATGCTGGCGCGTCGTTCCTGGTGACACCCGCCTTGAGCATGGGTGTCGTGCGCCGCGGACTGCCCGTGATCGGCGGGGCGCTCACTCCCACCGAGGTGGCCGCGTCGCTCGATGCGGGCGTTGCGGCCGTCAAGCTGTTCCCGGCCTCGCTCGGCGGCGTGAGCTACCTGCGGGCGCTGCGCGACCCGTTCCCCGACGTGCCGTTCGTGCCGGTCGGTGAGGTGGACGCGTCGGCGGCGCAGGCCTACCTCGCCGCCGGCGCCGTCGCCGTCGGGGTGGGGTCACCACTCGTCGGCGACGCCGCCTCGGGCGGCTCACTCGACGCGCTGCGGGCCCGGGCCCGGGCGTTGCGGGACCTCCTGTGACCGACGTCGTCACCTTCGGCGAGACCATGGCGGCCCTGCGCGGCGGCGGACCGCTGCGGCTAGGCGGATCCTTGACGCTGTCGGTGGCCGGCGCCGAGTCGAACGTCGCGATCGGGCTGGCCCGGCTCGGACACGCCGTGCGCTGGATCGGACGTATCGGCGACGACGAACCGGGCGCCCTCGTCCGGCGCACGCTGCGCGCCGAGGCCGTCGACACCCGCGCCGCGATCGATCCGCGGCGCCGGACCGGCCTGCTGCTGCGCGAGAATCGGGTCGCGAACATCGTCCGGGTGCAGTACTACCGCGACGACTCGGCCGGCGGCGCCATCACCGCCGATGACGTGCTGCCCGGGCTGGCCGAGCCGCCGAAGATCCTGCACGTCACCGGCATCACGCCGGCCCTCGGGGCAGCAGCCGCCGGCAGCGTGCGCACGGCGATCACCCACGCCCGGACCCGGGGCGCCCTCGTTTCGCTGGACGTGAACTACCGCTCGCGGCTGTGGACAAGCGCCACTGCCCGCGAGACGCTGCGCCCGCTACTGGGTGAGGTCGACATCCTGTTCGCATCTGAGGACGAGCTGCCTCTCGTGGCCGCCGACCCGGGAGCAGATCCGGCCAGCGCCGCCGAACAATTGCGCAGCGACGGCGTACGCGAGGTCGTGGTCAAGCGCGGTTCGGCCGGTGCCGACAGCTACACCGCCGAGGGCGTGACGTCCGTGCCAGCCAGAGCGGTCACCGTCGTCGACGTGGTCGGGGCCGGCGACGCGTTCGTGTCGGGATACCTGTCCGCGGTGCTGGACGGCGCCGACGCGGTCCGGCGGCTCGAACGCGCGGCGATCTGCGGAGCGTTCGCCGTCGCACACGACGGCGACTGGGAAGGCCTGCCGCGCCGCGACGAACTACACCTGCTCGACGCGAGCGACGGGACGACGTACCGCTAGCGCGTCACGGCCCGCGGAACGCGCGGGCCACTCCTCGCTTCGTCATTACACCGGGGGTCCAACCTCCGGACCCCGGCCCGGCGGGCTTCGCCCCCGGGACCCCCCGCCCGCTGTGATACTTCGGGCTTGCGCCGAAACGTTGCGCTGTGGGCTGAGTTTGCGTTTGTGCGCTTGTCAGTGCGGTTAGCGGGCTAGGCGGCCCAGGAGGGCTGCTGCTGCGCAGATTCCGGCGATGACGGATCCGATCAGGACGCCGAAGTCCAGCCACAGGTTGGTCGGCAGGCCCAGCAGCAACGCGCGCAGGGCGCTCACCTCGTAGCTCAACGGGTTGACGCGGCTGATCGCGCGCAGCCAGGTGGGCATGATGCTCACCGGGTAGAGCGCGTTGGACGCGAAGAACAGCGGCATCGTGACGGCCTGGCCGATGCCCATGAGCCGGTCGCGCTTGAGCACCAGCCCGGCGATGATCACCGACAGGCAGGTGAAGAACGCGGCGCCGAGCACGACGACCCCGACGACGGCCAGCAGCCGCAGCGGATTCCAGGTCAGGCCGACGCCCAGCAGCGCGGCGACGACAAGCACGACGATCGCCTGCGCGACCGCCCGCACGCCCGCGGCGAACGCCTTGCCGGCCACGAGCGCCACCCGGGGAGTCGGCGTGACCAGCAGCTTGGTGAGGACGCCGGCGTCGCGTTCCCAGATGATCTGGATGCCGTAGAAGATCGCGACGAACATCGCCGACTGGGCGATGACCCCGGGCGCGAGGTAGTCGAGGTAGGGCACCGTGCCGGTCGGGATGGCGTGGATCCGGCTGAAGGTCTGGCCGAAGACGACCAGCCACAAGATCGGCTGGATCGCCCGGGTTACCAGCTCGCTGCGGTCGTGGCGCAGGCGTTGCAGCTCGACCAGGCAGAACGTCGCGATGCGCGAAGCAAGGCGGAGGGCGGCACGCGACGGCGTGAGGTCAGCCCAGGCGGCGGGCGGTGCGGCGGCTGGCGCGGACATCGCGTAGCCCTCCCTTCGGGTCGGTGAGACTGTCGCCGGTGTAGTGCCGGAACACGTCCTCCAGGCTGGATCCGGCCCCGAGGCCGTCCTCCAGCTCCTGCGGCGTTCCGGCGGCCCGGACGGTGCCGTGGTGCATCAGCGCGATCCGGTCGCAGAGCTCGTCGGCCTCCTCCATGTAGTGCGTGGTGAGCAGGACCGTCATGCCGTACTGCTCCTGCATGTCCTGCACCCGGGCCCAGACGCTGTCCCGCGCGCGGGGATCGAGGCCGACGGTGGGTTCGTCCAGGACGAGTAGCGCCGGCCGATTCACCAGCGCCTGGGCCAGCTCGAGGCGGCGGACCATCCCGCCGGAGTACCCGGCCGCCAGGCGGTCGGCATCGTCGGCCAGGTCGACCATCTGCAGGACCTCCTCGACCCGTCCGCGTCGTTCGCGACGGGGGACGTCGAAGAGCCGGGCGAACCAGGCGACGTTCTCGCGTCCGGTGAGCGCGCCTTCGATGGACAGCTGCTGAGGCACGTATCCGAGCAGTCGCCGGACCGCCATCGCCTGGCGTCGCACGTCCAGGCCGAACACGTGAATGTCGCCGCCCTGCAGCGGAAGCAAGGTGTTCAGCAGCCGGATGATCGTGGTCTTGCCCGCGCCGTTCGGGCCGAGCAGCCCGAAGCACTCGCCGGCTCCGACGCGCAGGTCGACGTCGCGCACGGCCTGATGGTCGCCGAAGCGGTAGCTCACGCCGCTCAGCGTGATGGCGTCAGGCATCGGGGGCCGCTCCGCGACCGTCCGGCAGGTCCGCCGACAGTCGCCCGATGATTCCGGCCGCCCGGCGCAGCACTGCCCGGTCGTCGGCCGAGAGTGCCCCGAGCGCCGAAGCGAGCAGCGCGGCCCGCTGGTCGCGCCACCGGTCGACGCGCCGTTGCGCCGGGGCGGTGAGCGAGAGTCGGGCCACCCGGCGGTCGTTCGGGTCCGGGGTCCGCTCCAGGACGCCCGCGGTGACGAGCTGACCCACCAGGGTGGACACGGTGTTCGCCGCGAGGCCGAGCACCTCGGCGGCCTCCGCAACCGACGTCCCGGGCCGGCGGCGCACGAGGCGGATGAGGTCCACCTGGGCCCCGGAGACGGTGTCGATCGGCCAGGGACGGCCGGCGTGGCGTCGCGTCTGGCGGCGCAGCTGGCCCATCGCCGAGAACAGCTCCTCGGCGAGGGCCAGCTGGGCAGGGTCCGGATCGGACGCGGTAGGTGGCGCAGTCATGCCACGACAATAGCTCTGTTTCAGAGGTATACGCCAGCGTTGCCCCCTGTGCGGATCATCAGCGTTCTCCAAGCCTGCCGCCAGGTTGCCGTCTCAGCATGGGAAAGACACAGTCCGTCACCCCCGGGGGGTCGGCGTTGGTCCTCTGTCGTCGCAGCCGTCGTCGTGGTTCACCCGTCGCGCGCTGGCTCGCGCCGGCGGTCGGCGCGGTCGCGGTCGGGCTGCTCGGAGTCCTGGCGCTCGGGGCTCCGGCCGCGGCGGCGCCGACATCGCTCGGCTCGTCCGCCACCGCCGCGGCCGCGCTGGCGACGTCGCAGGGGTATCGCACCGGCATCGCCGTACTCGACCGGCAGACCGGCAAATACACCGGCGCGGGCGAGGACACCGAGCAGTTCGCCAGCGAGTCCGTGGTCAAGGTCATGATCGCCGCCCGGCTGCTCGCGACCGGTCAGATGACCGGATCGACCGAGGCGACCGCCTACGAGATGATCACCGAATCCGACGACGACGACGCCAACGCGCTGTACGGCCTGGTCGGTGGTGCGGACGTACTGCCCTGGGCCGAGTCGTACTTCCACATCACCGATCTCGGCGCCCCGCCCGCCGACCCGGGCCACTGGGGGAACACCGAGATCACCGCCAAGGGCATGGTGTACCTCTACGCCGCGATCGCCGAGGATCCCAAGGTCGGCCCGTGGCTGATGAACGCGATGGCGCACATCACCACAACCGCAGCCGACGGCACCGACCAGTCCTTCGGCATCCCCTCCGCCACCACCGGGGCGGCCGTCAAGCAGGGCTGGGGCGACGACGGGAACGACTCCCCGAACGCCGTCTTCAACAGCACCGGCTACGTCGTCGACGGCCGCTACGCCGTGGCAATCCTGACCGACGGCGCCCCGTCGACCTACGGTGGCGCGATCAGCGCCATGCTCACCGACGAGGCCCAGCGGCTCATGCCGAACGGGACGATCGATGATCCCGCGGCGCACAACCCGACCGTCTCGGCCGTCAGCGCGCAGGCCACCGGCAGCACGGTGCGCGTTACCGGCACCGCGGTCGACCCCGATGCGGCCACCGCGTCGGCCCGCGTGGCGATCTACCAGGGCGCCACCGAGGTCGCGTCGGGCGCCACCCACGCCACCGACCACCGCTTCGAGGTGTCCTTCCCGGCCCCCGACGGGAGCCACACCTACACCGTGCGGGCGCTCAACGTGGGCGAGGGGACGCGGGACACCTCGGTGACCACGTCCGCCGTCACCGTCCAAGGGGTACCGCGCGAACAGATCTCCGCCGCCGCCGACAGCACCGGGACCGCCACCCAGGGGCGCGGGCACGACATCGCGATCCTGCTATCCGCGACGATCCTCGCCCTGCCGGTGGCCCCGCTGTTCTTCCTGTTCCGCTCGCTCCGCCGCCGGGTGACCCGGCGGGTTACCGCCGATCTTGATAGCTAATTCCGCCTATGACACGACATGCATATCAAGATCGGAAAGTTCTCCGGAAACGGCGTCGCGCAACCGCGTGCGAATTCGGCGTCGGCGAGTCATGCTGGGGAGCGGGGCTCTGGCCGGATTCCCCCCGATGCCGGTCAGGGCCCTCACTAATGCGCCTCACGAGCCGGGCAGGATGTTCACCGCGCGGGCGGCGATGAGCGCCACCGTCACGAACGACACCGCGGCCTGCAGCGCGAAGAGCACCTTCGACCAGCGCGAGAGCGGCATCGTGTCGGTGGGCGAGAACGCCGTCGAGTTGGTGAACGACACGTACAGGTAGTCGAGGAAGATCGGCTCCCAGTCGCGAGCGAGGTGCTCGTCGGTGAGCTGCGGGAACAACAGATCCGGGACGTCCTCGGTGCCGTGAGCGCGCTCGGCCGGCCCGCCCCGGTCGTACTCCCAGTACCAGAGCCCGAAGACGATCACGTTGGTCAGCCAGATCTCACCCCCGCCGACGAGCAACGTCACCGCCGCGATGCCATGGCCGCTCGTGATGGTGCGGACGAGCAGCACGACCGACGCCGCGTTCGTGAGCGCGATAATCGCCAACAGCACTTGCGAGGCGATGCGCAGCTCCTGGGTGCGCTGCGAGAGGCGATCCGGGTGCATCACGGTCAGGACGACGAGCAGCGCGGCCTCGACGGTCGGGGTGACGTAGGCCGGGTGGACGACGAAACGGTCGGGCAGCGTGAACTGGAGGGCGATCACTACGCCCAGGGCGAGCGCGACCCACCAGCGACGTTCACCCTCGGTCGTCCGCAGCCAGGCCGGGGGCCGGTCGGCCGTGCCTAACGCGAGGGCCCGGGCGCCGGCGGATTGGTCAGCCATGATTCGCATTGTGCGGGGCGGCGCGGCCGTGGTGTTCGCGGCGCGCGGACGCTGAAGTACCGTCGTTGCATGACCACTGACGCGCCCGTTCGGCGCGGGATGCGAGTGGGTGGCGCGCTGCTGCGCTACCGCATCATGGCCTTCGTCACCGGCGTGCTGCTGATTGCGCTGGTGTTCGTCGCCGTGCCGCTGGACTGGTGGGGCGGCACCCACGGGCCGGTCGCGGTGATCGGTACCGCCCACGGCTTCTTGTTCATGCTGTATCTGGTGACGGCGCTCGACCTCGGCGTGCGGCGACGGTGGCCGCTCGTCCGACTAGGGCTGGTGATGATCGCCGGCACGATCCCGTTCGCCTCGTTCGTGGCCGAGCACTTCGTCACCCGCGAGGTCCGCGGCGGGTCAGCCTGAGGCGTCAGCCTGACGCGGATCGTGAAGCGCCACCGCCGAACGCGGTGACCAGATCCGAGCGGGCCCGGGCCACCCGGGAGCGGATCGTGCCGACCGGGCAGCCACACACGTCGGCCGCCTCGGCGTAGGACAGCCCGACCAGCTGCGTCAGCACGAACGCCTCGCGCCGCTCCCGATCCAGGGCGTCGAGCAGCGCCCGCAGCGTCACCGACTCGGCCGGATCGGCGGCGTATCGCTCGACCGGCGTGACCGATCGGGAGCGGACGGACGCCCGCACCGCGTCGGCGCACACCCGCCGGGCGATGGAGAGCAACCAGGTGCGGGCCGACGAGCGCCCGGCGAAGCGGTGCAGGGACGCGAACGCGCGGGCGTAGGTCTCCTGGGTCAGGTCGTCGGCGGAGTCACGTTCGGAGAGGTGCGCGCACAGCCGCCACACATCGGTCTGGGTGGCGCGGACGAAGGCGCTCGCCGACGCCGCATCGCCGCGGCGGGCCCGTAGCGCCGCCTCGGTGATCGCGTCGATCCCGTCCACAGGAAACTCCTCGGGAACCAAATGGGCGGCTCCGCCGACTAATACGTACGTGAAGTGCGACCGGTTCCGCGAAGCCGCGTCGGCCCGCCTGGACGGTGAGCCGATCGGCCTGTCGACGGCAGTGCTCGACCACCACCTCACGACCTGCACCGATTGTGCCCGATGGCTCGACGAGGCCACCCGGCTCACCCGGCAGAGCCGCCTGAGCACAGCCGATGTGCCCGATCTCGCCGCCCAGATCCTGGCCGGGGCCGCCCTGCCGGCGCGCCGCGTGCTGCGCCGGCGCCGGCTGCTGCGGTTCGCGTTGGTCCTCGTCGGCGCCGTCCAGGTCGGCATCGCGATGCCGTCGCTGTTCGGCAGCAGCATCGACATGGCGATGTCCATGCACGCAGCGCATGAGACGGCTGCCTGGAACGTGGCCCTGGGCGCCGCCTTCCTCGCCACCGCCCTGCGTCCGCAGCGCGCGACCGGGTTGCTGCCCGGGCTGACCGTGTTCGTCGGTGTACTCGCCGCGCTGAGCATCCGGGACGTCGCCGGGGGCGCCGTCGCGGCCGGACGCCTCGCCACGCATCTCGGCATCGTCGCCGGACTCGTCCTCGTGTACGCCCTGGCCCGGGCCGAGCGCGCCCTCCCGCCGGAGCGCCGTTCCGCGCTCGCTGATGACGACCGCAGCGACGAGGACGGACGCGGCGGCCTGCGGGGAGTGGCGTGAGGAAGTTCGCGGTTCTGCTCGTCGGGCTGTTCGGTGTGCTGCTGTTCACCGCGCCGTCCGCATCGGCGCACGCGACCGTCGTGGCCTCCGACCCGGTGGACGGCTCGCGGCTCAAGACGGCGCCCACGACGGTGAGCGTCACGTTCGACCAGGCGATCACGCTGAACAGCGAGGGCTACCTGCGGGTGGTCGACCAGGTCGGGCGGCGCGTGGATTCCGGGCAACCCACTCATCCGAACGGAGTCGGTTCCAAGATCGCCGTGGCGGTCAAGTCCGGCCTCGGCGATGGCACGTACACCGGCAGCTTCCGGATCATCTCCGCCGACGGCCACCCGGTCGCGGGCTCGATCCGCTTCGTCGTGGGCAACGGCGAACTGGCGGCCAGCGCAGCGTCGTCGTCCACCGTGAACGGTACGACCAGCGTGGTGTTCGACGTCGTGCGCTGGCTGGCGTTCGCCGGGCTGGCCCTGCTCGGCGGCGGCTGGCTGATGCTGACGGTGTGGCCGGAGGGCCGCGACGACGTCCGGGCGCGTCGCCTCGTGTGGGGTGGCTGGCTGGCGACGGCGGTGGCGGCGCTGGCCGAGCTCCTGGTGCAGGGCCCCTACGTCGCGGGCACCGGGCTCGGCGACGTTACGAAGTGGACGCTGCTGGACGCCACCCTGCACACCACCTACGGCACGGCCCATTCGATCCGCCTGCTGCTGCTCGGTGCCTTGGGGGCCGTGCTCGGCGCGCAGTTGCGTGACCCGCGGCGCAGCCGGCTGGCCGAGGTGGCCGGCGCACTGGGCATCGGCGTGGTGCTCACGTATGCGGCGAGCGGCCACGCCGAATCGCAGGACCCGCGCTGGCTGGCCATGACCAGTTACTCAGCGCACCTCGCCGCCATGGCCGTATGGCTCGGCGGGCTCGTGTGCCTCCTCGTCGCCGTCCTGCCACGCCGGGAGCCGGACGAACTGCGCCGGGTGCTGCCGGTGTTCTCCCGAACGGCTATGGGTTGCGTGGTCGTGCTCGCGGTCAGCGGCACTTATCAAGCCTGGCTGGGTATCGGCACCATCGACGCGATCACGTCCACGCGCTACGGGCAGCTCGTTCTCGTCAAGGCTGGACTGTTCGTCGCGATCCTGGGGTTGGCCAACCTGTCCCGGGTGGTCGTGCAACGCCGCTACGTCCGTCCCGTCGCGTACGCGATGACCGATCCGCCGGCCGACGTTGAGGTCGCCGTCGCGGGACCGCCGATCGCCCGCATGAGGCGAACAGTCTTCGCCGAGACGGTCGTCGCGATCGGGGTGCTCGCGGTGACCTCGGTCCTGGTCGCCGAGCCGCCGGGGCGGGCTGCTCTCGCCACCGATCGCGCCAAGGCCCGCTCGTCCACGGTGGCACTGGGCAGCGGGCGTACCGCGACGGTCACGCTCGACCCGGGGCGCAGCGGCCCGGTCACGGTCACCGTGGCGCTCTCGCCGGGCGCCAAGCCGCAGCAGCTCACCGCCACCGCCGCGCTGCCCGACGAACAGCTCGGCCCGATCAGCATCCCGCTCAAGGCCGAAGGCTCGCAGTACAGCGCCTCGGGCATCGTGCTGCCCTCGGCCGGGCGCTGGATCATCACGCTCACCGTTCGGACGTCGGAGTTCGACTCCGTCGTCGCCGATACCAAGATTCGCCTCTACTGAAAGGGATTCATATGCGTAAGCGCTCCATCCTGCTGGGTACGGTCGTTGCCTCGGCGGCGATGCTCGCCCTGGCCGCACCGGCCTATGCGCACGTCACGGTCAGCTCGCCGGGCGCGGCACCGGGCGGGTATGCGGTGTTGACGTTCCGGGTCCCGACCGAGAGCGATACCGCGAGCACCACCGCGCTGAAGGTGCAGCTGCCGAGCGACGCCCCCCTTGCCTCGGTGCTCGTACAGGCCCATCCCGGATGGAGCTTCACCACCAAGACCGTCAAGCTGGACACCGCGATCAAGACCGACGACGGCGACGAGATCTCGCAGGTCGTCTCCGAGATCGACTGGAAGGCCGACAGCGCCGCGACCGCGATCAAGCCCGGCGAGTTCGACCAGTTCCTGGTCAGTGCCGGTCCGCTGCCGAAGGCGGACGCCGTGACGTTCAAGGCCATCCAGACCTACAGCGACGGGTCGCAGGTCGACTGGACCGAGGTGCCGGCCCCGGGCAGCACCGCCGAGCCCGAGCACCCGGCGCCGTCCCTGAAGCTCACGTCCGCGACGGCGACGACAACCCCGGTGGTCACGAGCTCCAAGAGCGACAGTCAGACTGGCCCGGTGGTTCTGGGCAGCATCGCACTCGCCGTGGCAGTGATCGCGGCC
>Ga0137412_10005525_pt1 | contig 10103 bp, 7 predicted proteins | sample CZODoug2_1_16fun_FD_122160 | JGI IMG/M metagenome (GOLD analysis project Ga0137412, IMG submission 122160) | Vadose zone soil fungal communities from Angelo Coast Range Reserve, California, USA - CZODoug2_1_16fungal (Hybrid Assembly) | ecosystem: Environmental > Terrestrial > Soil > Vadose zone... | reverse complement strand
ACTACCTCGGATATCACACCGAATCCCGGCAGAATCATGATGTACACAGCCGGATGCGAGTAGAACCAGAAGAGATGCTGGAAGAGCAACGGATCGCCACCCTTTGCCGGGTCGAAGACACCGATGCCGACCGTCCGTTCAAGAGCGACGAGAACGATGGCAATCGCCAGTACGGGTGTACCCAAAACCATCATGATCGCGGCCGCGTAGTTCGACCAGACGAACAATGGCAGCCGGAACCACGTCATACCCGGAGCGCGCATGCGATGAATCGTGACGATGAAGTTCAATCCGGTAAAGATCGAGGAGAACCCTGCGATGAAGATCGCTGTCGCCGTTGTGACCACATGTGTGTTCAGGTAGTGGGTCGAGAGCGGAGTCGTGAAGGTCCATCCGGTATCCACACCACCGAGCACGAGGCTGATGAGTGTAAACAGGCCACCCGCCAGGTACAGATACCAGCTCAGAAGGTTGATCTTTGGGAATGCCAGATCCTTGGCCCCAATCATGATGGGGATAAAGAAGTTGCCCAGCGTCGCGGGGACTGAAGGCACCAGGAACAGGAAGATCATCACGATGCCATGCATCGTGAACATCTTGTTATAGGTATCCGCAGCCATCAGATCGCCGGCAGGCGTCAACAGCTCGAGCCGGATCATTCCAGCGAAGAAGCCGCCGATGAAGAAGAAGAAGGTGATCGAGATGAGATACAGCATCGCAATCCGCTTATGGTCTCCAGTCAACAACCAGCTCAACAGGCCGTGCTCGTTGTTGATGTAGTTTCGCTTGGGCAGCGTTGCTGTCCGCTGATCGGGTAATATCACGATCGTGCTCATGGCTTCACCATCCCCGGCGTAGTCGGCGCCGCTTGGTTCGACTGCGATGTGCTCAGCTTCGTCTGCTGCACACGGTAATTCGTATCGAGCGTCTTGATGTACTCGACAAGGTCAATCAATCCCTCTTCGCTGATCTGCCCCTGATAGGTGGGCATGATCGGCTTGTAGCCAGCAGGAACGTGCTGTGACGGATTCAGGATTGCATCCCGCAGGAAACCGTCCGTCGCCGTCTGCGTGCTTCCATCTTCCATTCTAATTTTCGATCCGTAGACACCTGCAAGGCTAGGCCCAGGCGATGCCGGAGAACCGGAGTGGCAGTGGTTGCATCCCATGCTCGCAAAGAGGCGTTCGCCGTTCTGCGCAAGACTCATGCCGCTGGTCGAGCTCTGTGTCCACTTCTGGTAGTCGTCCGGGGTCATCGCGACGACATCGCCGATCATGCCGGAGTGCAGTGTTCCACAATACTGTGTGCAGAAGAGATGGTACGTTCCCGGCTCAGTCGCATTGAACCAGACCGTCGTATAACGGCCCGGGATAACCTCACGCTTCACGCGGAACTCCGGGATCGAGTACGAGTGGAAGACGTCCTGCGAGATCATCGTCAACTGTACTGCGCGGCCTGTCGGCACATGCAGCGAGTTGATCTCGTGCTGGCCGCCTGGGTGCTCGGCCTTCCACATCCACTGCTTGCCCACGATGTAGATGTTCATCGCATCCTTCGGCGGATTGTAGATGCGGAAGTACAGCAGCGCGCCCCATACAAAGACGAAGAGGAAGATGCCCAGTGGAATGATCGTCCACGTCGCTTCGAGCAACGTAGATCCCTCGATCTGTACCGCCTCGGGGTGCCGTTCCTTCCGATACTTGATCGAGAAGACAAGCACAAGCATCCCTACAAGCACTGTGCCCACCAGCGTAATCAGCCAGAGGAAGATGTAGAGCGCGTCCGTCCACGGCGCAATGGTCGAAGCCTCCTTCGGCCATAGTGCCGATGAGGTGAGCCATTTGGTGAGAAATTGCCAAAGTACTGGACTGATATGCATCGTTAGCCTTTTATCCGTTCTCTCGTCTTCTTCGCCCGTCGTAACAAAACCTAGTTGCCTGCCAGCGGAGCATTCAGCTCCGTGACACCTTTAACTCTCCGTCCCGTCGTCGCGCTTGCGAGCCAGTGCCTGCTCTCGTCCCAGCTTGATATCTTTACGGAACATCAAAAACATAAATCCGCCCAGACCCGCCATCGTGATCATGCCGCCCAGCTGCACAATGCGCGCAACGATCAGGCTGTGCTTGTTCCGATGTGGATCGTAGTGATAGCAATACGTCAGAATATTCGCTACCGGCGAACCGATTTTGTTGCCCGAGGCCTCAACCAGCCCCAGCAACATATCCTTCGGCGAGTACTCCACACCGAGGTAGTACTGTGCAACCTTGCCCTCTGGCGTCACTAACTGAATCGCACTCGCATGTGCGAACTGGTTCAGCTTGCCATCCGGTCCCGGTACCTTTGTGTATCCAAAGCCTACTGCCTGAGTGACTGCATCGATTGCGGGCTGCTGTCCTGTCAGAAAGTGCCATCCACCCTCGGAACCCGGTCTGGCATATCGATGCGTGTACAGCGCCTTCTTCTTTGCCGCAACCTCAGGTGTATCTGTCGGATCGATGCTGACCACAATAACGTCGAAGTCCTTATCCGGATCAAGATGGACCATGGTAAGAGCCTGTGTCAGACCGTCCAGCTCCTCAGAGCAGAGCATCGGACAGTTGAAGTACACCATCGCCAACACAGCCGGTTTCTTCTTGCCGAAGTAGTCGCCCAGTCGCACCCGCTTGCCGGTCTCATCCACAAACTGCGCGTCCAGTGGAAGCAGACGGTTCAGATGCTGTTCGATGCTCGCCTGCTTCAGTACCGTTGGCAGCTCGTTACCGTACTGATCGCCGGTTTGTTTGTCGCCGTATGTAGAGACCTGCGCGATGGCTGGCATGACCACAGACACTGCGGCACCCAGCACAAGCGCCAGCAATCCGCTGCGCCCCGCCTTAGCCTTCCGTGTTGTCGTCGTCTGCCAGATCATCGTTTCCCCTACTCAAACTCGACTGCTTGATTCTCTTTACTTCAACTGCGTTATTTGCCGTGTTCCTGATCTGCACTCTCGTGCGTAAACTTCATCTTCTGGTCGCGTGATTCGATCTGTTCCAGCTCGTATCCGGTACGAGCAAATCCATCCGTAAGCGGGACCTGAACGGCTACGACGCGATCGCCAAACATCGGCTGGCTCGTCTGTGCCACGGCTGCTGCTTGCGGGAGACCCTTCTGTGCGATCAGCTCCATCGCTCGCTCGATTGGAATGCGGACTGCTCCAGCCTTCCCATCGATGCTGGTGTAATGCTCCAGCAGCAGATCTTCCTTCGCATGCAGATCCGCTGTTCCCTGATCGCCATCATCGGAGTCGATTCGGGGCGCCTTGAAGCTCTGCGCAATAATCGCAGACTCTTTCTGCTCCATAGAGGGGTTGTCGCCCATATCTTCGCGTCTATAAGGAACCGCTGGGCTGCCGCCTGCCGTTACCGGTTGTGGCGCCAGATTTGTCTCTTCCGTATCCTGCTTCACGAAGCCGATGTTAATCGCCTTACCCATGGCGTAGCAGAGAACGAAGAAGACCACGAGGCTTCCCATAAGGCCGGCGAGAAATACGACGATGCCTCGCGTATTGACGTCGGTTAGCTCATATCCTGGGTGCTCCGAATCGCGCTGCGGCGCAGCATGTGGATCCGGCTTCTTCAGGCCGTGTTCATCGAAGTTTGGATCAATGGGCATGCTCAGGCTCCAGAATCTCTGCAGTGTGCGGATCGTTTACGACTACCAGCGACCGCGACTTCAACTGCGTCAGGTAATAAGCCACCCAGAGTGCAATCACCGCAACCGGAACCGTAACGTAGGCCAGGATGCTGAAGTTGCCACTCAGGTGCAGGTTCTTAGCTGCATCCGGGAAGTTCGGCTCAATCAGCCAGAACAGATCGAAGCAGCGTGCAAAGATCATCCATCCCGTTAGCGCCAGCATCTTTGGCTTGCTGTACTTCAGGTCCTTGCTCAGCAGCAGGCAGAACGGAATTACCCAATGGAAGATGAAGTCGCACGAGCAGATGACCCACCATCCGCCACGGATGCGGTTCAGGTACCACGGGATCTCTTCCGGCGAGTTTGCCGACCAGATGATGAGGAACTGCGCAAACGCCAGGTAGATATTCAGCATGACGAAGCCAAGCATGAACTTGCCCAGGTCATACTGCTCTGTCTTCCGCAGGATGGTCGCCACCGGCTCCCACTTCGAGAGGCGGATGGAGGTATGCACACCCAGCGCCAGAACCGCATAACCCTGACCGACCAGGAAGAGGAAGCCCCAGACCGTCGAGTACCACGTGATATCCAGCGCCATGATCAGATCGATCGCCGCGACTGTCAGCAGGATCACATAGATAAGGATGCCGATGCCGCTCAGGTTCTCTGCACGGATACGCCAGTACTCATAGCTCGCTGCGGTTCCACGGTTCGGATCGGCGTCACGCTGTAGCGACCACTTATTCAGGAAGAAGCCCCACAGCAGCATGAAGCCGAAGATCACCACGAACTGCACAATCACCGAGCTCGGACTCAGCATCGGTCGCTTCCAGTTGAGTGAGTGGGCCTGCGCCTCAGTGATCGCATGGCTTGCCAACGCGTTCTCAGTCGCCTCATGCGTCGTGTACTGCGCCCACAGCCATATCCTCTTGCCGAAGACCAATAGCGGCACTAGCAGTAGAGCCACCAGCGGCGTCGTCCGCGTCATCGCCTCGAGCGGCCGGCGGAGCAACAGCCCCCACTTACCTCCAGAGACATACTGCAGCATCAGAACGCAGAGCCCGCCTCCGGCAAAGGTGAAGCACATCATAAAGCCGAGCAGGTACGCACGCAGAATATGGTCGATACCGCCCGGAAGAAAGGCGAAGGCAACCGAGATCAGCGCAAACAGCGCAGCTACGATAAGCGCCCGTGTGCGCCAAACGTTCACTACTGCCGGTGCGCTCAGGTCCGCAGGCAGCACGCGCGGGCCGTGATGCCCGTGGTTGCCGTGTCCGTGAGTTTCGTGTCCTTGTGCCATTCCGTCTCTCGTCCGCCTTGTCTCTGCTTACCGACTTCGCTTCTCGTCGCTTACTAGCTTCGTTTCTGTTCTTTCTTACAAACCGTCACTGTGCTTCGCACAACGCCGATCCTCTTAGTTGCTCTTCGGGCTCGCCGCCGGAGTTGCTGTCGGCTTCGTCGCAGCAGCAGGAGTTGCATCCTGCCCTGGAATCCCGTTGTCCTGCCCATTCGGAGTTCCGTACACCGCCGTCGCTGGCAGCTTCCAGTCTCCTGCAAAATCCTTCGGCAGACCTTCACGCTCTGCCACCGACTCAACCGACTCTACCTTTGCGCCCGCTGGAACATCTGCAGACGTTGCATTCTGGCTCAACTGCAGAGCTCGGATGTACGCAACGACCGCCCAGCGATCTTGCGGTGTCAGCTGTGCCGCATAGTCCGGCATCGCTCCATAACCGTTGGTCATCACATTGAAGAAATGTCCCAACGGCTCTGCACGCATGCGATCCGTATGGAAGTTGCCTGCAGGACGATACCCACGCTGCACAACCACGCCACCACCATTGCCTACACGCGAGTGGCAAGCCGAGCAGTAGATGTTGAACCGCTCCTGCCCACGCTCCAGTACAGCAGCCGTTACGGGAAAGGGCAGACCGTCGCCCTCTTTGCCGTTTACCAGCCCCGTCAGAAAGTAGGTGCCGTTATCTTCCTGCGAGCGCGCCACAGTTCCATCCACCTGCGGACGCACCGAGCGGCCGTCGGCGAACATCGGTGTCGAGCGCTGCGGAAACATCCTCGGCTGGTCCTGCATATCCTGACGGCAGCCAGTCGCAACCAGCGCCAGCAACGTCATCGCGGAGAGCGAGAGAATCTTCTTCATTCCAGTTCCCAGTTCCCTGTTCTCGATCACCCGCATCACAGCTCCACCTCCACAACACTCACAGCGTGGAACTGCTCAAGAAACGTCCGTGTCTCAGCCACATCGAACTTCGGATCCGTCGCCTCAAGGCAGAGGAAGAACTTATCGTCCGTCGCTCCATCGCGGAAGTTCGGTGCGTTGAAGAGCGGATGATACGGCTGCGGCAATCCATTCAAAGCCATCATCGAAAACGCTGCAGACAAACCTGCAAACAGAATCGTCCACTCATACGCCGGGATAATGAACGCCGGCCACGAGAACAGCGGGCGACCTGCGATGTTGAGCGGATAAGCCCATACCGAAACCCACGTCTGCATCAGAAACGCAGTCGTCAGGCCCATAACGCCACCCAACAGCGTAAACAGCGGCACGCGGTTGCGGTGTACATTCAGCACCGACGCAGCCTCTTCCACCGGATAAGGCGAATAGCACTCCATACGCCTGTACCCTGCGTCATGCGCCAACTGAGTCGCATGCACCATCGCACCCGGTGTATTGAACTCGGCCAGCAGGCCGTAGACTCCTTCACGTACCGGCATCAGGCAGTCTCCTCAATCGTTTCTTCAGCGTCCACACCTTTGATCTTCGTCTGCGGCAACATCATCTTGATCTCGTTCATCGGGATCATCGGAGCGAAGCGCACAAAGAGGAAGAACAGGAAGGTAAAGAAGCCCATGGTTCCGACGTACAGCATGTAGTCCCACTTCGTCGCTTTATATGTGCCCCAGCTCGACGGCAGAAAGTCGCGGTACAGGCTGGTGACGACGATGACGAAGCGCTCGAACCACATACCAATGTTGATCACGATCGACAGTGTGAAGAGCCACGCTACATTTGTGCGCCACTTTCTCCACCACAGCGTCAGCAACGGAATCGCAAGGTTGAACATGATCAGCAACCAGTATCCCCAGCCGAGTGGACCGAACATACGGTTCCACATCATGAAGAACTCCCAGTGGCTTGCGGAGTACCAGGACATGAAGACCTCAAGGCCGTAGCCGTAGGCCACGATCAGGCCCGTACCCAGCATCACCTTGCCCATGTTGTCCAGGTGACGCATCGTCACCAGATCTTCCATATGGTAGAACTTGCGGATCGGGATCGCCAGCGTCAACACCATGGCAAATCCAGAGTAGATAGCACCCGCAACAAAGTACGGCGGGAAGACTGTTGTGTGCCAGCCAGGAAGAGCGGCCACGGCGAAGTCGAAGCTGATGACAGTATGTACCGAGAGCACCAGTGGTGTGGACAGACCGGCAAGAAGCAGGGAAGCCGTCTCATACCGCATCCAGTGGCGGGTGGATCCGCGCCATCCAAGCGATCCCAGGCCATACATATACTTGGCAAACGGATGCTTCGCCTTGTCGCGCAGCGTTCCGAAGTCGGGGATCATGCCCATGTACCAGAAGACCACCGAGATCGTCGCATACGTCGAAACTGCGAAGACGTCCCAGGCGAGCGGCGACCGGAACTGCGGCCAGACGTTCATCGTGTTCGGCAACGGCAACAGCCAGTAACCCAGCCACGGACGTCCGACGTGCAGTACAGGGAACAGGCCCGCGCAGCAGACGGCGAAGATCGTCATCGCCTCAGCGAAGCGGTTGATCGAGTTACGCCAACCCTGCTTGAAGAGCAGAAGAATCGCCGAGATCAATGTACCGGCATGGCCGATACCGATCCACCAAACGAAGTTGATGATAGCGAAGCCCCATGCACCGGGGATGGTAACGCCCCAGATGCCGACGCCCTTCAGTACCAGCCAGGTGATCGCAATCAACATGACTGACAGGATTCCACCGGCCACAATCAGACCGAAGAACCAGCCAATCGGCGTATGCGACGTCAACACGACGTTCGAGATCTTCTGCGTCACCGACTTGAAGTTGTGACCTGGTGCGATGACGGCAAACTCGCCAGTCACCGGATCGATCATCGGATCGTTCACCGGGTCACGCCGCGGATCAGTTAGGGGCTTGGTCGCCATTATGCCAACTCCGGATTCGGGTTCACGATGCCGGCCACATATGTGGTCCGCGGACGATAGTTCAGACCGGCGAGAACGCCATAGTTCCGCTCATCGGCCTTCATTTTTGCTACTTTACTGTTCTTGTCGTTGATGTTGCCGAAGTGGATACCACCGGTCGGGCATGCCTGCTGGCAAGCCGTTACGATCTCGCCATCGCGGATCTGACGGCCTTCCTTATCGGCTTCGATCTTCGCTGCCTGAATACGCTGCACGCAGTAGGAACACTTCTCCATCACGCCACGCGAACGAACGCTGACATCGGGATTGCGCATGAGCTTCGTGCTCTCCGTCTCGTAGTCCGAGTAGAGTAGGAAGTTGAAGCGGCGAACCTTGTATGGGCAGTTGTTCGAGCAGTACCGCGTACCCACGCAACGGTTGTACACCATCGTGTTCAGACCTTCGGGCGTATGGACCGTAGCACCTACCGGGCAGACCTGCTCGCAGCCCGCGTTCTCGCAGTGCTGGCAGGCCATCGGCTGGAAGTGCGCCTTGGGTGCATGCAGATCGCCCTCAAAATAAGTGTCGATCCGCAGCCACTGCATGATGCGCCCGACCTTCACCTGCTCGCGCCCGACCACCGGAATATTGTTCTCCGCATAGCAGCTCACCACACAGGCATTGCAGCCGATGCAGCTGTTCAGGTCGATCGCCATCCCCCACGCATTCTGAATCTTCAGCGTCGAGGGATCCTTCTGGTCATACTTCCACGCATCCGGGAAGAACGAATTGTCATGCGGAACCTTCTCACCCTGCGGCGAGTACCCAACCTTGTCGATCAGCGTCCCGCTCGCTCCACCCTCATGCGCAAAGTCCGGATTCTTCTTCGCTTCCTCAACCGTGGCATACCGGATAATCGATCGCTCCATCGCCTCATGCCCGGCAAGCGAATAGACGCCCTCTTTGTCCGACAGCGGCTTTTCGAGATCATGCTGTGCAAAGCTGCCGCGATGTTCAATGTTGTGCACCTTGGTGATGCACAGATCAAAGGTCCCCGGCACCTTCACTGCCGTCACACCCGCGACAAACAACGGCGCATCCGACCGGCGAATCTGGTACGCGTCGAATCCGACGCCCTGGGCCACGCGCCCTGCCTGCACCCCGCGGCCAAACCCAAGATGAGCCGTAATCACCCCGTCCGGATGTCCCGGCACCATCAACGCCGGCGCAATAAACTCACGACCAGCGAACGACACCTTCACCGGGTCCGACTCCTCGAGCTTCAGATCGGCCATCGTGTTGATGCTCATGATCGCCGCATTGTCCCAGCTCAGGTTCGTCACCTGCTTCGGCAGCTCCTGCATCCAGCCAACATTGGCGAACCGCCCGTCATAGATCGAAGGATCAGGCCGGAACGAAACCTCAAGCCCGCTCGAAGCCGTCGGCGGGAACGAAGCCACCGCACTCTTGCCCGCGCCACCCGCCTTCGCGGTAAACGCCGTCCCCTCAACCCATCCGTCGTGCAACGCTTTGCGCCAACCCGCAGCAAAGTCGGCCTTAATATAAGTCTTCGCATTCGCAACCACCACACTGTAAGCCGAAATCTGCGAATTCTCCAGCAGCGTCTGGAACACATCAAACGCCGACTTGCCACCATACAGCGGATCGATCATCGGTTGAGTAATCGAGATCGTCCCGTCATAAGCCCGCGCATCCGACCAGCTCTCAAGGTAGTGCGCCTTGTTCACATGCCAGGTCGCAATCGAACCCGTCTCATCCACATGCGAGCCCAGTTGCACCGTCACCGGAATCTTCGCAAACGCATCCGGAAAGCGCAGATCGCTGGGCGCCGAATAGATCGGATTGACGCCCAGAATCACCAGCCACTGCACCTTACCCGAGTTCATATCCGCCACCAGCGACTTCAGGTCCGCAACCTGCTCGCTCGGCATCGGATTCACCGTCTCGGTATAGATCACCGTCTTGCCCACCGCACCCAGCGCAGAGTTCAACGCATAAGCCGCCGCATGAACCGCCGGCGAAGCCTGCTCACCCGGAATCACCACACACTTGCCGCCCGCAGCCTTCAAATCACCCATCAACGCAGCGAAGAACTTCTGCGCATCCCCACTCACACCCTGCGGAGCCACCCCATTCACCAGCGCCGTCGCGAAGCCCGCAATCTCACTCGGCTTCAACGCCAGCCGGTGCTCCGCCTTGAACCCCGTCACCGTCGGCATCGTCTCGACGACGTACAGCCGGTTCATCGGC
>Ga0137412_10005524_pt1 | contig 10103 bp, 7 predicted proteins | sample CZODoug2_1_16fun_FD_122160 | JGI IMG/M metagenome (GOLD analysis project Ga0137412, IMG submission 122160) | Vadose zone soil fungal communities from Angelo Coast Range Reserve, California, USA - CZODoug2_1_16fungal (Hybrid Assembly) | ecosystem: Environmental > Terrestrial > Soil > Vadose zone... | reverse complement strand
CTTCTCGCTGTTCGGGTCGCGGCTGGTCTCCATGGTCTATCTCTGTCTGTCCTCTAAACGAACAAAGGGTCATATATATGGATATTGAGAGCAAGAGAGGCTCCAGCCGGACGACTGGACGCTAATCAACTGTAGCCATGTTGTTTAGCGTGCATTCGCCGCGAATGGAATTCTTTGGTGTTTGTTCTGTTGCAGCACACATTTTGACGGTCTCGACCTAGTTAATCGTCTATCCATCGCCGAATCTTGAGCATTTATGCATAGATGTGCCGTTTTGCTGGCCGTGTCTCGTATTGGCGCACATGATGAGCGCGACGAGCGCGGTGTTGGTGTGGAAGCACTCCTTGCCACCGCGGAGAATGCAGGCGTTGCCGCTAGAAGGTTGATCGTGTAAGTTGCGCTCGCGACACCGCTGTTACTGAAACCCGATGCTATCGCGATCGCGCTTACTGTCTGGGTCTTCGAAATTGTGATCGGACCGCTATACAGCAGCGTGGAGGAAGTGGAGGAAGAAGTGGAGGGGACTGTCCCGTCGGTAGTGTAGAAGATGTTCGCGCCTGTGGTCGCATCGGCAATGCTGATCGTCTGAGTTCCTGCATAGGTGCCACCCGCTGGCGAAAACGTCGGCGTCGCTGCGGCAGGCAGATTGATGGTGTACCCGGCCGCCGCGACCGCGCTTGCGGTCTTCCCGGGAGCAAGCGCAATGGCCTGCAGGTACTCCGACTTGAATACTGTGGTCGGTTGACTGCACTGCGGAGAAGACGTAGTTGGTGTCGTCCCGTCGGTGGTGCAATAGAGCACTGCTCCGCTCGTCGTATCGGTGATCGTGACGACCTGAGATGAGTTGAAGTTTCCTCCGGCCGGACTAAATGAGGGTGTCGCGGTGACTGTATTGGGAGAGGTAGACGCACCACAACCCGCCATCATTAGCATTCCCACCAATGCTGCGGCCAACACATAGATCCGGGCACCGACCATCTTCGACAAAAATTGCACTCTGCCTCCACGACATAAAACATGCTTATTGACCGATACAAGGAACGCACTGATTTTGTAATAAGCACGGCGAGGCATGGCGCGATAAAAAGGACACGTCTATGCTTACGCTCACTGAAGTGACTGTTGAACACGCCACTTCTCAATAGCTATTCGTTAGAAAATTTGCATCTTTTTTTTTTGGTTTTTTTCGGGCCAGGGACAGGCTTTCGTTCAGACACAAAAGTGTCTGACACAGAGTCGTGCAGAGAGGAAGTAGTCCATTTATAAACGATGGCTCGGGGCCTTTTATTACGCAGGCATGAATATCTTCGCCTTACTCAAGCCGGCTTCTTCATGTCTTCACAGCCGTAGACTCCCCACTACTCGCTATGTGAATCTCCGGTTGAACTTCGGTAAATCCACAGAGTCGATCGTTGGGAACTGACTCCGCGCTCTGTTAACCCAGACAGTAGCACCCAACAGTAACTCGGCAGTAGAACTCAGCAGTAACCCAGAGATAAAGCAACCAACTGGAAGAAAAATAGTAGTCCCGTAGGACGGCTCTTAACACTTGATAACCCTCCTTGCAAATGCTCGGTATGCCTCCTACCTTCACGGTTCGAGCACAGACTGAGTCCTCGGCTCGGCTTGCAGCTTCACGCGACGCGCAAGTTCGGCTAACCCACCCAACCAGAGAAACAACAAGGAGCAACACCGTGAAGAACTTCCTCAAAGCATCGTTCGCCGTTGGCGTAGCGCTCATCGCGCTGTCTGCAAACTCGCAAGCGCAAACCGTCGTAGCCGTGAACGGACTCGGCTCCTCCGCCATCTTTCTCGAACTCGGCCTGGCCGCATCGGCGGCAACCACTGCGTCCCCAGCCGGCCTTGGCGCCACATGCCTCTGGACGGAAAATACCAATTCCGTCGCAGCGACGGACGCAACCATCCCCAGCCTCCCGGACAAAGGCAACGCCTTTGTAGCCTGGACGCCGGGAACCGGAAGTTGCGCTGCGCCAGTCAACCCCACGATCTACGCCTACCTGCAGACCGACTCGGTCGTCGGCAACCGGTGCCTCTTCAATGGCTCCAGTTGCACCATTGCATACCCGACCACGAATCCCGCATCGGCCAATATCATTCTCTCTACTGGCGAGGTGCCCCTTCCTGCCTCTATCGCGACCTCGCTCAACGGCACGGCTGTCAATGTGGCGGGAACCGATATCCGGCCCGAAGATGCTGAGTTCGCAATCAAACGCGCACTCACGCCTTGCGGTACTGCTGTGGCGACGGGCTCACAGTACCTCGGCCTCGGCTATGTCAACGGGGACACCATCGTCAGCAATCTTAGCGGAACCTTCAATGTAATCGACTTTTCCCTTCCGACGACTGGCTACACTGTCACTCCGATTGGCGCAACTCCGATCGTAGTTGTCGTCAATAGCAGCAGCGCAGCGGCTGGATTCAACGCCTCCGGCATTACCAACCTGACCAGCAAAGCCTTGGCGCTCTTCCTCGACGGGACTTACTCCTATACCAACCAGGCCCTGTCAACCCCAGCGGCAACCGGAGCGGCGGTAACCACGTTCATCCGTGAACCTCTCTCGGGAACCTACAACACCATGGAGTACAACGTTCCGAACACCTCAAATACAACGACAGGGTTCATGACCTCGCAGGACGTCGGTCTCAATCAGCCTGCCGCACAGAAGGACTGCAGCGGGGGCAGCGCTGGACCCAACCCGATGAACATCGCTACCCCCAGCGGTGGTGCCCGGCAGCGCGCCATCGGCACCGGTCAGGAACTCTCCGAGGTCGCTACTGCTACTTCAACAGCGAATCTCGGATACGGCTTCTGGAGCGTTGGTAACTTCAAGGGCTATACCAGCACGGCGGCGCCATTCGCCCGGTACCTGACCGTCGATGGTATTGATCCTCTTCTCAACTCCTCAACCCCGTACTCCACGTACAACGGTACCCTCCCACTCGCTGGCAGCGCTGAGATCGCAAACGTCGATCTTTCGACCACCGCCAATGGAAGCTATCCCATCTGGTCGCTGCTTCGTCTGGTCAACACCGGAACAACTGTACTCCCAGCAGTAACCAGCCTTGCCACCGCGTCGCAGAACTTTGTCCCCACAGGAACCTCAACCAGCCGCCCCGACTTCGTCAAGGCGTCTAGCCTCTCAGTTGTCCGTTCCCACTTCATCCCGCCCGTCGGAGCCGGTGAACCGACTACCGCCGCCAACGGTCATGGCAGCCTTGCCGCCAGCGTTTGCACCGCCACCGAGGCTGGTGGCGACGTAGGCGGTGTGGTACAGACTCTCGTTGCGGATTCTACCTACTGCTCCCGTCATGCCGTTACCACGGGTCAGACTGGACTGCGCAAGTAGTCGTTCGGCAGTCCTGAAAACCTGTCACACCTTCACCAAGGCAGACCCGCCATACTGGGGGTCTGCCACTTGTTTTCTGGATAACAACATCCGCTGACCTCTTAAATTGAGAAGGAGTTGAAAAATGTACCGCAAGGCCGCAGTTAAGCTAGCACTGTTCACGCTTCTAGCTCTCTCAACCAACGCAACGCCCGCCCAAACCAGTGCCTCCGACGCTCTCACTGCATCAGCCACACCTCCAGTGGCAACCAAAGTTGAAGCACCAGCCACAGTCACAACCGAGACGCCATCCGCCGAGGACTGGATGACGATCTCACTTGCCAAGAGCGGGCTTCCACTCTCTGCGATCGGCGGGGTTTCCTTGAGTAAAGCTGAACTGCCGGACTGTACTCGCGAGCTGCTGCGTCTGGAATGGCGCCTCGGCGATCCCATCGATCTCTATGTCATCAGGCCCCGTAGCGTCAACAAGCCACCCGTGGTTCTGTACCTCTTCGACTACACCAGGGACAGTGACCTCTTCCGAGGTGATAGCTGGTGCAAACAAGTCAAGCAGAGCGGGATTGCTGCGGTGGGCTTCGCCTCCGCTCTGGCTGGCCAGCGCTTCCACGCTCCAAGGCCGATGAAGCAATGGTTCGTCAGTGAACTACAGGAAGCGCTCGCTACCTCCACGCACGACTTGCAGATGATCTTGAATTATCTGGATACGCGCGGCGATCTCGACATGAAACGTGTCGGTGCGTTCGGTCAGGGATCTGGCGGCAGTATTGCTATTCTCGCAGCGGCAGCCGATTCGCGCATTGCCGCTCTCGATGTCGTCGATCCATGGGGCGACTGGCCCGACTGGTTGAAGAGTTCAAAGCAAATACCGGAGAACGAACGCGCCGCCTATCTCAAGCCGGAGTTTCTTCAAAAAGTCGCTAACCTCGATCCGGCAAAATACCTTCCTCAGTTGAAAGACAGGGCGGTCCGAATCGAGCAGGTGATGGACTATCCGGTCACTCCGCCGGATGCCAGAGACAAGATCGCTGGCGCCGCACCAAATCCGACCGATGTGAGTCGGTATGCAGACATTATCGCGTTAGAGAAAGTTTGGCGGTCAAGCGGCTTCGCTGGGTGGCTCGGAGATCAGCTACATTCGACCTCTTCTCATTAAATTGACATGCATCCATCCTTCTAATTTGATCCTCTTGGAACGCTCTGAACTCCTCATGGAAGCTGGCAGAACACCGGAATGCAGAAAACACCGGAGAAATCACATTGCTGTCGAGTGTTCTGGGATTCATCAGAAATTCAGATTAGTGGGACTAAGCTAAACGATGGAGCACGGCACATGCGGATTTTAATAGTTGAAGACGATCCGAAGATGGCGCTTTTGCTCCGTGATGCTTTGGAGAAGCGGTCTCATCGCATCGTTCTCGCCGCAACCGGAAGGGAAGGGCTGGATATTGGCCGTAGCCACGAGTTCGAGTCCATTGTCCTCGACGCTATGCTGCCCGAAATGGATGGATTTACCGTCGCGCGTTCACTTCGCGAGAGCGGTGTATCCACGCCGATTATCATGCTCACCGCCCGCGATGCTACAAAGGATGTTGTGAAGGGGCTGGACAGCGGCGTCGATGACTATCTGACCAAACCGTTCGCCTTTGAAGAGCTCTTTGCGCGACTGCGTGCCCTCGCGCGGCGGCAGAATACCGGCCCGTCCATGCAGTACCAAATGGAAGACCTTCGGCTCGACCCGGAGACACATCTTGCGTCGCGTTCGGGAACTCCGATCACACTTACGCGAACCGAATATCTGCTGCTTGAGTTCATGATGCGTCATCCGCATGCCGTCCTGCGAAGAGACGCGATTATCAATGCCGTCTGGGGCTACGAGCGTACGGTAGAAAACAACACACTCGACGCATTTATGAAGCAGTTACGATCCAAAATCGACGGCAATTCCGATAAGAAGCTCATCCAGACCGTCAGAGGATTTGGGTACAAGTTAACTGCGGGGAATGCATGAAGACGGTCTCTATTCGCATCCGACTCACGCTTTGGTATGCCGCGCTGGTCGCCATGATTGTTATGGTGCTCGGTCTCGGAGTGTTTTACGGTGCATCCTGGGGGTTGCGAAAAGTTGCCGATCAGGAACTCACCTCCGGGATAGATGGAATAGAAACTTTTCTTCACCACAAGCTGGCAATTCACGAGATGAACAACCTGGGTGAGGAACTCCGCGAGCACTCAGCACTGCTGCCGCGCGGAAAAATGTTTCGCGTTACAGACAGCTCCGGCTCTGTGGTCTACCAGCCCGATGCGATGGCCGTCGTAACTGCGATTATTCCTGGACCTCATGAGATTCGTAAAGGGAATATCTCCGTCAGCTCACGATCGTTCCGTACCATCAGCCGTTTCGCCACTGTCGGTCCGTACACGTTTCTTCTACAAGTGGCTGTTGACCAAACCGAGTATCAGAAACTAATGACAGGACTCGGTTGGCTACTTATTCTCAGTATTCCGATCGCAGGCCTGCTGTCGGCAGGAGCCGGCTATTGGATGAGTGGGCGAGTTCTAGCGCCTATTGAACAGATCACGCAGACGACAAACTCCATTGATGCAAGCAGTCTTAAGCTTCGACTGCCGCTACTGGGAACAGGCGATGAACTTGACCGGCTATCTTCAACGGTCAACAATATGCTCGACCGCATTGCCGCTTCGTACGATCGCATCTCGCAGTTCACTGCAGACGCGTCGCACGAACTGCGTACTCCCATTGCCAGGGTGCGCTCCACTGCTGAATTGCTACTGATGGGGGTTGCCGGTCGGGAACGTATCGAGCGGGGGCTCTCGGAAATTCTTGCTGAGAGCGATTACATGACTGGCTTGGTCCGCGATCTATTAACGCTCGCACGCAATGGCCTCGAAGAGGGCCAGGCGCAGATCGAACTCTTTGAGCTTGGTGAATCTGTGAACGCGATGCTTCCGCGGGCGATATCTCTGGCTTCGACTCGCGGGATCAAGGTGGAATTGATGGCTGGAGAAAAGATCCTGCCCTTGAGGGGAAACCAAAGTGTCATCGAGCGCACACTGATGATCCTGATCGATAACGCAGTCCACTACACAGCGCCTGGCGGCAACGTATGGATCACTACCTGGAGCGAAGAGAGCCTGTGCGGCTTCACTGTGCGTGACAATGGTGTCGGAATTGCCGAGGCAGATCAGAAGCATATCTTCGAGCGCTTCTATCGAGTCGACGCTGTGAGAACTCCGGGAGACGGAGGCTCGGGTCTAGGTCTTTCCATTGCTAAAAGTCTGGTGGAACTCCACGGCGGAACAATCCATCTGTCGAGTGAAATCGGAAAAGGGTCAAGCTTTGAGGTTTCTTTTCCGCGGGCTGACCTTCGTCATGCGGTTGTTGAATCGCAGATGGCGATTTAGAAGACATCAACCTCAGAAGAAATTCAGATGCTCTGCAATATGTTTGTCACGATGATGTCCCTTGCAAAGATCCGACTGCGCGCTGTCGCATGCATATTGAGCCTCCTCTTCTGCGGTACCCTTTTCGCACAGGTCAACGTGACGGGTACAGTTCTCGATCCCGACGGAGCGGCAGTGCCGGGAGTGAAAGTTATGCTTCACTCAAAGCGTGGAAAAACGCTGGCAACCCAATCCTCCACCGACGCCGAAGGCCGGTTTCGCTTCGCGCGTGTTGCTCCTGGCGACTATCAACTTGAGATACCCGCAATGGGTGGATTCGAGCTTTACCAGATACCAGTACACGTTACTTCCGAAACTTCGGCTTCTCTGCAAGTGCGGCTGGCATTAGCATCCGTGGCGCAGGACGTAACGGTTGCACCGGAACCAAGTCAGGTATCACTGGATGCGGGATCGAATCGCGATCAGGTAACAGCCGACGCGAAGATGCTGGAAAGGGTGCCGGTGTTCGACCAAAACTATATTGCGGCACTCACGCCCTTTCTCGATCAGACAGGCGTGGCAACCGGCGGTGTAACCATTATCGTCGATGGTGTCGAGATGAAAGGGACCGGTGTGTCAGCCTCGGCGATCGCTGGGGCGCACATCAACAATGATCCTTACAGCGCTGAGACAAATCGTCCGGGCAAGGGAAGAATCGAGATCATCACCAAGCCGGGCACTCCACAGACACACGGCACTCTCAACTTCACCTTTCGGGATTCGGTTTTCGATGCCAAGAACTACTTCGCTCAATCGAAGCCGTTTGAACAGAAACGAATCTATGAGGGATCAGTCACCGGTCCTCTCGGCACCGATCGGAAGACGACTTTCCTAGTCTCCGGATCTAGACAGGAAGACAACCTGCAGTCGATTATTCATGCCGTAACCCCAACGGGACTGTTGACAACTAATGTGCCGACGCCGCTCTACGATACGGAGTTTGCTGCGCGAGTAAGCCACGATTTTTCACCCTCTCACCGTGTCTCCTTCCAGTACAACGTCTCAGACACGGTTACACGAAATCAAGGGGTGGGCGGTCTCGTGCTCAGTTCTGCCGGAGTCAACGCGCAGGCACGTGAGGACGACGTGATCTTCAATGACCGCATCGTCATTTCCCCCTCGCTACTCAATCAATTACAGCTATTTTTTGAGAAAGATTACGACCCGATCCGCAGCGCATCTCCGGCGCAAAAGATAGTAGTCGATGGCAACTTCACGGCAGGCGGCGCACAGGCGGACATTTTGCAGACGGAGAACAATCTGAAGATCAACGATATTGTCAGTTGGAATCACAAGCGCCACTTTCTCAAGTTTGGGGTGAATATTCCGAATCTGAGTCGCCGTGCATGGGAAGACCACTCTAACCGTATCGGCACCTTCAACTTCGATAGTCTCGCCGGTTACGAGTCGAACACGCCTTATTCGTTTACGCAGCAGGCTGGCGTCGGCCGCACAGTTTTCTGGATAAATGAAATTGGTACCTTCATTCAGGATCAGATCCAGGTACGCCCGAACCTGCAGGTCTCCGTAGGTCTGCGCTATGACTGGCAGACCTACTTCAAATCCGTCCACGATTTTGCGCCTCGCCTCTCGGTTGCTTATACGACGTCCGATCACAAGTCCGTGTTGCGAGCAGGCGCAGGAGTCTTCTATGACCGTACCGGGGCTCAACCTATCGCCGATCTCAAGCGCTATAACGGCGTAATTCTCCGTTCTGTAACACTGCTCAATCCGACTTATCCCATACCTTATCCAGCGGGTACGGACCTGAACGGCATTCCGACGAATCTGGTTCAACTTCAGCCGGGAGGAAGAATCCCTTACATCACCAACTTCAGTGTTGGAGCAGAACGGCAGCTAGCCAAAGGGCTTACACTCGCCGCCACGTATCGTGGAACAATTGGCGTCGCACTCTTCCGTTCACGCGACGTGAACGCGCCTCTTCCTCCGCTCTATGCAGTGCGGCCCAACTCCAGCATCGGCGTTGTACGTCAGATTGAATCGGAGGGCCGCCAGATCGGCAACGCGCTGGACCTAACGATCGAAGGCAAGGAGGACCGCTGGTTTTCGGGGCATGCGCAGTACACCTTTAGCCATACGAATAACAATACCGGAGGCATAACGTGGTCTCTGGCGAACCAATACACACTGCAGGGAGAATATGGCCGCGCAAACTTCGATCAACGCCATCGGTTTAATCTTCTAGGGACCTTCAACGAGGACCATTGGCTGAATCTCGGTGTCGCCGTGAAATTGTATTCCGGGACGCCCTATACAGAGACATCGGGAGTTGATGAGTTCAATACGGGTATTTTGAATGCGCGACCCGCAGGGGTGGGCAGAAACACCCTGCAGACTGCTGGCAATACTGAATTGGATCTGCGCTGGAACCGTGATGTCCCTCTTCCTTATAAGCGTGGGGATGTGAAACCAACCTTCTCTTTCGCGGTCGATGCCTTCAACATTACGAACACCACGAACTACACTTCTTATGTCGGCAATGTACGTTCATCCCTCTTTGGGCAGTCGACAGCGGCTCTTCCAGCGCGAAGGCTTCAGTTGAGCGCACGTTTAAAGTTCTAGCTAACTAAGCGCATGAATCTGAATATCTCGTGAGTAGCGATTGTCACAAGATTGACCGCGTAGTCACCGTTCTCAAATACCGCGATCGCTACACTGAATTTGTTCAGCATTGTATTCAATTCTCTCCAGGAACCATGATGAGACCTCGGTTGTCAGCGCTTTTTTGCGCAACACTCTTTTTTAGCGGAGCCGGTTATTCGCAGAATTTTGCGCCCTCTGCATCTTCTACTACGGCTCCGTCCCTCTCGCTTGTGAAGACTTACCAAATATCTCCGTCGGCGAAGGGAAGCTTCGACCACCTCGCTGTCGACCTGAAGCGGAATCGGCTCTTTGTCACCCCCGAAGACTTCAAGTCTGTGCTCGTCTTCGACCTTTCCTCCGGCAATCTCATTCGCCGGATCGAAGGCATCGCGCGACCGCATGCGATTCTTTATCGCTCTGATGTAGATCGGTTATACGTGACGGATGGTGGTGATGGCTTGGTCCGCGTCTTCGACGGGGAGACCTACCGCTGCGATCTGCGCGGCCCAGCCTGCCGCGACATCCATCCGCTCGAGCGGGAGCCGCGTCAGATAGCGGCGCGGCCGCCGTCGGCGGGGACCGCCCGCACCGTAGCGGCGGCCCCGGTCGACGGCGCCATTCCCAGGCGCTAGAGCGGTCCCGGCGTGTCAGCCGGTCGCGATCACGATG
>Ga0137412_10005523_pt1 | contig 10103 bp, 5 predicted proteins | sample CZODoug2_1_16fun_FD_122160 | JGI IMG/M metagenome (GOLD analysis project Ga0137412, IMG submission 122160) | Vadose zone soil fungal communities from Angelo Coast Range Reserve, California, USA - CZODoug2_1_16fungal (Hybrid Assembly) | ecosystem: Environmental > Terrestrial > Soil > Vadose zone... | reverse complement strand
GGTGTAGCCGCCATGGCACTGGCCGCAATTGCCGGCAATGCCCGTGTGCAGGACGGCGACCGAGGCGAGGGTGGCGTAACTGGCCTGCGTGCTGCCGATAGCCGTGTGACAGACCGAACAGGTCTGCGTTCCCGGGGTGGGCATGTGCCCCGCGGGCAAGGCGGTGCTGGTCCAATCCGTGGTGTTGTGGCACCCCGAACAGTCGCCGGAGACTTCCTGCGGATTGCCGCTCGACAAGTGGCCTGCGGGCCGGCCTTGCAGCGCCGGCGTCGAGGCGAAGGAGAGGCCCGCCTCGTGGCAAGTGGCGCAGGTCATCGGCACGAAGGCGTGCTTGGCGGCGCTCATGGCGGTACCGGCGAAGCCGCCGGTCACGTAGTTCTTCGCATGACAGGAACTGCAGTCGCTTCCCGACAGATAGGGAATGTGCGGCGACGGCGATATACCGAAGGCGGCCTTCGGCACGTAGCTGTTGTACCAGGTCAGTGCCGCGGTGTAGTTGCCATGGCACTGGCTGCAATTGCCGACGATGCCCGTGTGCAGGACGGTAACGGAGGCGAGCGTGGCGTAACTCGCTTCCGTACTGCCGATCGCGGTGTGGCACACGGAGCAGGTCTGGGTACCCGGGGTGGGCATGTGCCCCGCGGGCATGGCGGTGCTGGTCCAGTCGGTGGTGTTGTGGCATCCCGAACAGTCGCCGGAGACTTCTTGAGGGTTGCCGCTCGACAAGTGGCTGGCGGGCCGGCCCTGTAGATTCAAGGCGAGGCCCGGATAGAAAGTCAGGTTGGCCTCGTGGCAGGTGGCACAGACCGCGGGCACGAAGGCGTGCTTGGCCGCGCTCATGGTCGTGGCACCGAAGCCGCCGGTCACGTAGTTCTTCGCGTGACAGGAACTGCAGTCGCTGCCCGACGTATACGGAATGTGCGCGGGCGTCAGTATGCCGTCCTTCGGCGTGTAATTGGTGGCCCAGGTCAGGGCGCTGAAACCGCCGTGGCAGGTGGCGCATGCACCCGCGATGCCGGTATGCAAGACCGACGTGGTGGCCAACGTTCCCGTCGTATAGTCGGCGGGGGCGGTGGTGTGACACACCGTGCATCCTTGATTGCCGGGGTTGGGCATATGGCCCGTCGGCATCACGTTGCTGTTCCAATCCGCCGTGGTATGACACTGGCTGCAATCAGCCGGAGCCGCCAGTTGCCCGGTGTGATTGGCAGGGCGGCCCTGCAGCGCCGGACTTGCCGCCCCCATGGTGAATGACAGTCCCGCCTCATGACAGGTATTGCACGCGGGCGGCGTGAAGGCGTGCTTGGCCGCGGTCATATTCATCGGTCCGAAGGTGCCAACCGCGTAGCTGGTCGAGGTGTGGCAGGAACTGCAGTCGGTACCGGAGAGGTACGGGATATGCGAGGGTGTGAGCAGCGCGTCCTTGGGTGTGTAGTTGTTGGCCCAGGTCAGCGCCGCCACGTTGTTGCCATGGCATAGACCGCAGTTGCCGGCAACGCCCGTGTGCAGTACCGAGTTCGCCGCCAAGGTCGCCGCCGTGTAGTCGTTCGGCGCGGACGAGTGGCAGGTGACGCAGGGGAGATTGCTCGGGTTCGGCATATGCCCGGCCGGCATCGCGTTGCTCGTCCAGTCCGTCGTCGTGTGGCACACCCCGCAGTCGCCGGTGGCCATGCGGGGGTCGTTACTGCTGATGTGGTTGGCCGGCCGCAGCTGCAGCGGGGTGCCGCCACCGACGTAGAAACTCTTGCCGGTGTCGTGGCAGATGTCGCAGGTGGTGGACACGGCGCCATGCCTGGTGGCGTTCATGGCCGTTGCCGGACCGAAGCCGCCGGCCGTATACGCGTTGCCGTGGCAGGCGCTGCAATCGGCGCCGGCCAGGATGGGAATGTGCGGCGGCACGAGCGGTGCCTTCTTGGTGGGCGACACGCCGGAAATCGTCATGGGCATGTACGGCGCAGGAATGCCGGCGAAAGTCTGACCGGCGTGGCACAGGGTGCAGTTGGCCACGTTCAACCCGGCGTGCAACTGATTGATGCTCGCCGAAATGACGGTCCAGGTCTCCGCCGCCGGCGTGTTCGCGTGGCACGAAATACAGTCCTTCGTCATGGCATTCAGCGGGACGTGATTGGCCGGCTGCCCCGCGACGGTGCCGCTCGCGAGCGGTTGCGAGCCGCTGTGACAGGGCAAGCAGGTATTCGCCGTCGACATCTGCGTGTGATCGAATTTGGACGGTACCCAGCTCGGCGTCTTGGAGCCGATGCCGGTGGTATGGCAGTTCTCGCACAGATTGCTGGTGGGCATGTGATTGCCCTGTTTGCCCACGGCTTTGACGCCGTTGTGGCAGCTGAGACAGCCGGTGAGGATTCCCGTGTGATCGAAGACGGCGCTAAGCCAGGTTGTGGTCAAGTGGCAATCACCGCATTCGAGAGTCGTGACGACGTGGCCCTTGGGCTTGCCGGAGAACGTCACGCCGTTGTGGCAGATGATGCAAAAACCTTGGACCGCCATCGGGATCTGCGTGTGATCGACCGTTTTGGGCGGATTCCAGCTCATCACCGTGTGGCAGGCTTCGCACTCGTTACTCGTTGCCGGGTGGGTGGGTCCCTTGCCCTGGGCAATCGTGCCGTTGTGGCAACTGACGCAGCTGCCCATCACCTCGCCGTGATCGAAGTGCACGTCGGGGCGGAAAGAGAGGGTGTTATGGCAGGCCGCGCAGTTGTTCGTGCTCTGGACGTGCGTCTCGGTCTTCGGCGTCGCGTTGAACGTCGAGCCCCTGATGTGGCACACGCCGCAGTTGCGCGGCGTGCCTTTGAACACCGCATTGAGGTGGCAGGACTCGCACGGCAGGTCGCGGTGCACGCCGTCGAGTTCGAAGCCGGTCGACAGGTGATCGAAGGGAATCGTGATGGGCGGCGCGCCCACCGCGGCGACCGCCATCGAGGGCGCGAACATCAAGAATGACAAGACCAGCAACGCCATCGCGAGCGAGATCTTGCCGAGCGGCGCAAGGCCGAAGGGCGAACTCGTTGCGGATGGAGGGCGGGGTGTCATGTTGCCTTATTGAATCCGTGCGCCTTTCCAGGAATCGGTGGAATGGCAGCGGCCGCACTGCGCGCCATACTGCCCGAGATGCCGGTCATCCTTGCTGTGACAGCTCCCGCACTGCGACGACATCTTGACGGTGCCCGGCGGCTCGTGATGGCAATCGGCGCACTGCAGCTTGGCGTGTGCGCCCAACAGCGCGAAATGAGTTTCTTTGCCGTGATCGAAGACCCACAACGGCCAGCCGTTCGTCGAATGACAACTCTCGCATTTCTTGCCCAGTCCGCCTTTGTGAACGTCGTCATGCGAGTGGCACTCGACGCATGTCCCCGGCACCCGATTGAAGGCCATGGTCGCGTGGCACTGCGCACAGCTGACGACCCGATGCAGTCCCAACAGCGGAAAATTGGTGAGGTCGTGATCGAAAACGATGTCGGAGCGCCAGGACTGCTCGCCATGGCAGGTTTCGCACCCGGCCTTGAGCTTGCCGCCATGCGGGTCTTCGCTGCGGTGGCAGCCAGCGCAGTCCTTGGCGAGCTTTTGGGTGGCCACGGACGCGGTATGACAGGCGTAGCAATCGATCTTGGCGTGCGCACCCAGCAGCGCAAACTTGTGCCGCTCAGCATGATCGTAGGTCTTCACCTGCCAACGCTCGTTGTCATGGCAGTCGCCGCACTTCGGACCGAAGCGGGCGGCATGAGCATCATCCGCTTGGTGACAGCCGTTGCAGTCCTTCGGAATTTTATCTTTGTAATTGCCGGTCCGATGGCAGGCGACGCAGTTGATCCGGTCGTGCACGCCCAGCAGCTCGTAATTCGTCTCCTTGAGATGGTCGAACTTCGCCGACTTCCATTCCTTCGTGACGTGGCACTTTCCGCAGTCTTCGCCGCGTGCCCCGCGGTGCTCATCGTCGGTCGCGTGACAACCATTGCAGGACTTGGGTGTCTGCTTGTAACGGCCGCCGACGTGACAGGCATCGCAGGTCACGGTCGCGTGCGCCCCCGTCAGCTTGAAGTCCGTCTTGTCATGATCGAACTTCCCGCCGGTCCAACTCATGGAGCTGTGGCACTCGCCGCATGATTGGGTGAGCTGCCCACGGTGTATGTCGTCATTCTTGTGGCAGCCGACGCAGGTCGAAGGAGCCTTGCGCCATGCCGCGCCTTTCTTGTGACAGCTTTCGCAGCCGAGCGCGGCGTGGGCCCCCTCGAGCGCGAAGTCGGTGAGACGATGATCGAATTGCGCGCGGCTGAGCTGAACGATGTCCGCCTGCCGGCCCTTGTGTTCGGTGTGGCAAGCGCGGCATTCGCCGACGCCGGCGTTGCTCATGCGGCCGTGATAGCCCTGATGTTGCCGCACGTCGGCGGCGATATCCTTGTGACAATCGAGGCACAGCGAGGTCTGAGTCTTGACGTTGGAGCGGTCATGGCAGTTCGCGCAGTCCACTTCCTGCTTTTCATGAGCGCGCGTCACTTTCCCCGGCATGAGCAGTGTTTCCACCGTCGCCGCGAAGGCACTCGAGACCGCCATCAAGGAGATCGCCATCACCCACGCGGCTCCTCTGATCTTGCCGTTTCTTTTTCCACTTCCCTGTGCACTCATCGCCCGAAATCAGTACACGTTGATCGCAATCACATGCACGAACCCGGCAATCAACAACATGAAAAAAAGTGGAATGTGCAGGACATGCCAAAATGAAAACAAGCGTTCATATATTCGGTATTCCCGCATGCGCCGACCGGCCTCCAGCCGTCGATAGGCGTAGCGGCGCGCTACCGTGGCGAGCCGCTCGGCATGCTTCGCTATCAGCGGCGATTCACGCCGCAGTGCTTTGCTGAGCGCGAGCTTGATTTCTCGACGCACGATGACGCGCGCCATGGTGATGCGGTAGGGACCCGTAAACAGGTGTAGGAATCGGGCCACGTGTCCTTTGGGAGGCTCGATCAATCGCTGCTCCACGTGGTCGATTGCGTCCAACAGACCCGGCAGAAGTTCAAACGATGTCCTTTGCGCGCGCAGACGAGTGCCGACGGCTTTCAATTGATCCAAAGTGACCTCATGGCCGTCCATATGCGCATGCAATCGCGTGTAAATGTATCGGCCAATCACACCGCTGCCGGCGACCAGCAACATGCAAATGAGGGCGACGTTGCTGTTGGTGGCTCCCAGGCTGAAGTTGGAGTGAAACAGTACGAGGACCGGCCCGACGACGCCGAGGACCATGTGGAAGTCGAACCAGGCAGGAAGCCCACCCATCCAACGCAGCCATGCCAAGCGCTTGCGCGCCGAATACAGCAGCAACAGCAGCATCATCGAGCCGCCGGTAATTCCCAGCCAATAGCCGATGCCCCGGTTCGGCGTGATGTAGCGCTCGAGGTGGGCGCGGCTGCCCCACGCTATCAAGCCTAGGACCACCACGCTCCACAGTACCGGCCAAGGCACGCGGCGGCCTTTTTTCTCCGCCGGAATGGTGCCGGCGATGGCGTTCATTTCTTGAGTGCGGGCGTTCACGTGATCACCCGGTCGATCGTTATCTTGAGCGGCTGATGGTCGGCCGGATTGATCACGCCGCTCGAGCCCTGCAGATCTCCTGCGGCCGGCAGCGGCTGACCTTTCTGAGAAATCCGCGCCTCGATGGTCACGCGACCCGCGCTCGAGAGGTTCCGTCCGGGCATCATCGACTGTGAGTCATCGAGCGTAAACTTGAGCGGCCAGCTGCCAACGCTGCCGCGCAACACAGCGACGGGAACGCCGGGTGAGTCGACGGACTTGGCGACGATGAACAGCGTTTCGCCGGTGCTGGCTTTGCCGTTCAAAGCCGCGGCCAAGGTAACCTCGCCGCTGACCGTTGCACCGCCGCCGGCAGTGGCAGCACCGCCGGCTGTGGCAGCACCGCCGGCTGTGGCAGCGCCGTTGACCATGGCGCCGGAGCCGGCCGGACCGGCCGCCGCCTTGGCGTCCTGGCTGAAGGACGGCAACTGTTTCGCGCGCGCCTTGGCCGCATCTGTCGGGCGACCCAGAAACTCGAATGACTTGGCCAGCAGCTCCCAATCGTCGGGGGTGCCGCCGCCCTTTGCGAGCCGCGCTTCCAAGGCCGAAATCGCGGTGTCCATGGATGCCGCGCTGGGTTTGGGGGCACCGCCGGATGCCGTGGATGCGCCGCCGGATGCCATGGTGGATGTTCCGGTTGCGTCGCCGAATACTTTCGCTGCGCTGCCGAAGGCTCCGGTGTTGTCGGGTGCGGCGCTGGCTATGGTCGTGGCTGACGTTGCCGGATTGGTTCCCGCGGGGCGCTCGAGCCAGTACACGCCAAGGATCCCGACCACGATCACTGCGGCACCCACGGATGCCTGCCACGGAGCCGCCGGCAGCGCGGCAAAACGCGGCATGCTTCGCAGCCACGGAGATATCACAACGAGGGAAGCTAACGTCGTCAGCATACCGGCCAAGAACCAGAATAACGGCATTAAATCTCCCGAAAACGCGCTCACCCCGAAGACCGTTGTCCCTACACAGCGCTCTGATCGCGTCTGGTGCGCGATTGTAATCCTGCCGAATCGATTCGATACAATGTGCGCAAAAGGCGACACTTTCGCGAGGTGTAATAAGTGACCAAACTCGCACATACTCAAGTCCTGACCTTCAGCCCGATTTTACTTATTCCTTCACTCATGAGCTGACAAAGCATGGATGTATCGTTGGCCATTTATGCGATACCGCTGGCGCTGTTCACCGGTATTTATATCTGGCGCCAGCGGCGCACGCAGCGGCGTCACGTCCTTGCCCTGCAGGACACCATATCGGCCGGGATGACCGAACCTGCGTCATTGCATCCGCTCATCAACGACAGCAAATGCCTGGGTTGCGGAGCCTGCGTCAAGGCCTGCCCGGAGACCTCGCATCACGACGTGCTCGGCCTCATCAACGGCAAAGCGGTACTGATCGGCCCCACCGAGTGTATCGGACACGGAGCCTGCAAGACCGCGTGTCCATTCGATGCGATCACTTTGGTGTTCGGCACCGAGCGGCGCGGACTGGATATTCCGGTACTCAAGCCGAACTTCGAATCCAATGTGCCGGGTATTTTCGTGGCCGGGGAACTCGGCGGCATGGGCCTCATCAAGAATGCGTTGACGCAGGGCCGCCAGGCCCTCGAGGCAATCGCCAAGACGGCGGTGAAGCGTGACGGCGTGCTCGATGTACTGATCGTCGGCGCCGGACCCGCCGGCCTTGCCGCATCGCTCGCCGCGAAGAAAATGGGTCTCAGCTACCAGACCGTGGAACAGGACTCGCTGGGCGGCGCGGTGTTTCAATATCCGCGCGGCAAGCTGGTGATGACCGCACCCGTCGACTTGCCCATCGTCGGCAAGGTGCATTTTCGCAATACCACCAAGGAAGTGCTGCTGAAGTTCTGGATTCAGGCATGCAACGGCAATGGTTTGAAGATCCTCTACAAGGAACGAGTGGAAAGCATGGAACGCAAGGACGGAGTGTTCCACATACGCACCAGCACGCAGCAGTATGTCGCGGCGGCCGTGCTGCTGGCGATCGGTCGGCGGGGCACTCCGCGTAAACTCGGCGTGCCGGGAGAAGAGTTGCCGAAGGTCGTTTATCGCCTCATCGATCCCGAACAATACCGGGGTCAACACGTCATGGTGGTCGGCGGCGGCGACAGCGCGCTCGAGGCGGCGGCCAGCATAGCCGAGTTGGGGGATACCGAGGTTTGCCTCTCGTACCGGGGCGAGGCATTCCAACGCGCCAAGCAGCGCAATCGGCAGCGCGTCGAGGCGGCGCGCGCCAAAGGCCAGCTCAAGGTGTTGTTGAATTCACAAGTCCGCGCGATCCGGCCGGACGCGGTGCTGTTGAATCAATCGGGGAAGGACATGCAGCTTGCGAACGACGCGGTGATCGTCAGCGCCGGCGGCATTCTGCCCAATGATTTCCTGAAATCGATCGGCATCGAGGTTGAGACCAAGTGGGGCACCGCTTGATGCGGCTACGCCGCGCGCGCGGACCGATCGCCGCGCTATGCTGTGCCATCAGCCTGTCGGCGGCCGCGGCCCCCAAGCAGGTAAAACCGAAGGACCCGTTGGAACCGGCGCGCGCGGCGCTGCGTACGCTGCAGTTCGACAAGGCGATCGCGTTGCTCAATGCGGCCGGCAACGCGGGCAATGCCGATGCGCAGTATCTGCTCGGGCTCATTTACTTGAATGGGGTGGGCACCGTGTCGGACTCCGCGCGCGCCCGCGCGCTGCTGCAGAGCGCTGCCGAGCACGGGCAGGGCGCGGCTGCGTATGTGCTGGCGGGCGAGTTCGCGCACGAACCGGGCGCGTCGAGTGCTTCGTCCGACGCGGCCCGGCAGTGGCTGGAGCGCTCCGCCAAACTGGGTTATCACCGCGCCGTCGACGCACTGCGATCGGGCCGGCCGCTGCTCGATCGGGAGTCCGTGGGCGCCACCGATCCGACTTTGATGACACCCTGGGTCATCGATTGCGTGCGCAAAGACGATGCCGCCGAATTGCGTCGGCTCGGGCCGGTTACTGCGACCGTTCGCGATGAGTTTGGCCGTGGTTCGCTGTCGCATGCGGCGGCGGCCGGCTCGCTTGCCGCCGCCACCGCGCTGTTGGAATTGGGCGCCGACGTGCGTGCCGCTGATATGGCGGGTACCACCGCGTTGATGCTCTCAGCCGAACGGCCCGATGACGCCATCCTCACGCTGCTGTTGCAGCACGGAGCGGACCCGCAAACGGCCGACGCTGAGCAGCGTACCGCGCTTTTCTACGCGGCGCGGGCGAATCGCGCGGTAAACGTGGTCGCGTTGCAGCGCGCCGGCGCGGTACTCGACGCGCGGGACAGCCGCGGATACAACGTGCTCGATGCGGCGCTCGTGGTGGGCGCCGAGGACGCCGCCACGCAGCTGCGCGCTCTGGGTGCCCGCGCCAACCGAGTGACCATCGACCCGGCACGCCAGAGCGGCAAGTTCGATCCCGCGCACCCCGGTGAAATCTATCGCGGCTGGCCGCCGCTCGCGCTTGCCGTGTCCCGCAACGATACGGCGAGCGTACAGCAGCTGCTGGGGAGCGGCGGCGATGCCAATTTGCGGCTGCCGCAGGGCGATCCTTTATTGAAGGTAGCGGCCGACGCGCGCGCGCTGCCGAGTCTGTCGCTGCTTCTCGCAGGCGGCGCGGATGCGGCCGCTGCCGACCACACCGGCCATAGCACGTTATGGCTTGCGTCGACCCGCGATGACCTCGCCGTCGTCAAGGCGCTGCTTGATGCCGGCGTGCGGCCGGACACTCATGCGGCGACCGAACAGACTCCGTTCCTCGCGGCGCTGCGCGCGAAACACTCGGACGTCGCGGAGACGCTGCTCGCTGCGGGCGCCAACCTCGAGGCCACCGACGCGCAAGGCCGCACGCCGTTGATGCTGGCCTGCGCCAGCGGCGAGGCTGCGCTGGTGAAAATCCTGGTCGAGCACCACGCTCGAATCGATGCCGAAGATCATGAACGCCGCACGGCTTTGTGGTACGCGGCGGCCAACGGTTCCCGAGACGAGGTGGTGTTGCTGCTGGCCGCCGGCGCAAATTCAAAGGTGGCCGACGAGCGGGGCCTCACGCTGTTGCACGCTGCTGCCGCACAAGCGGGCGCCGGCGTCTTGACACCCCTGTTCGCGGCCGAGCTGTCGGCAAACAAGCGCGACCATGACGGCGACACGCCGCTCTTGATCGCTGCCGGTACGGGTCACGCTGGGGTGGTCCAAGCATTGCTCGCCCGCTCGCCGGATCTGGACGTGCAGAATGCGGCCGGCGACACGGCGTTGATTGCCGCGAGCCGCGGAGGCTATACGGCCATCTGCCGCATGCTGGTAGCGGCAGGCGCAAATAAACTGCTGCGTAATAGTGCCGGCGTTACGGCGAACGACGTCGCCACGGGCCGCGGCTTTACGTCCATCGTCAGCGAGTTGGCCGGCAAAGGCTGAGTTTCTTTACCGTTTGGGACCGTTGAGCGGGACGCGCGGGTCTGGGTTGGGGCGCGGGTTGGGCCGGATCAAGGGCTTCAGCGGC
>Ga0137412_10005521_pt1 | contig 10106 bp, 7 predicted proteins | sample CZODoug2_1_16fun_FD_122160 | JGI IMG/M metagenome (GOLD analysis project Ga0137412, IMG submission 122160) | Vadose zone soil fungal communities from Angelo Coast Range Reserve, California, USA - CZODoug2_1_16fungal (Hybrid Assembly) | ecosystem: Environmental > Terrestrial > Soil > Vadose zone... | reverse complement strand
GTCGCTCACCGCGTTGCCGGCCACGCCGTGGACGGCTGCCGTCGCCTTGTCGTTCTGCACCTCGCTGCCGTCCCATTGGATGTGCAGGTAGTCGCGGACGAACGCGGTCGTGCCGGCCGCCTGGTCGAGGATGTCCTGCCCGGACATGAACAGGCGTCCGCCACCGTCCAGGAACGTCTTCAGCTCCGACTCGTACGGCGAGATCGGACCCGGGTAGGCGTTGCCGGTGAACCACACGACGTTCTTGTGCGCGGTCAGCAAGGACACCGGGATCTCCGGATCGGCCGACAGATCCCAGTAGCTGTAGCTGGCGCCGTTCGCGGTCAGCGCGTCCTGGTAGTAGGAGGTGACGTCTGGGTGGCCGGCGGCCGGCGAGCCGTCCTCGTCGACGACCAGCGTGTCGGCCGCCACCGCGATGGTGGTCAGCGTCGCAGTCGCGCTCGCTGAACCGGAGCTGGCGGTCACCGTCGTGTCGGATCTCGCCGCGTTGGCCGTCGAGGCAGGCACGCTCACCTTGACGCAAACGTCGACCGTGTCACCGGGCTGCACCGTCGCCGTGGCGGTCAAAGGCGTGGTGCAGGTCGCGTCATACGCGGTCGCCGGCCAGGTGCTCGACGAGGCGATCGCATAGCTGTCCGGCAGGTAGCCGCCGTTGCTCAGGTGGACGGTGTAAGACGCGTCGGTACCCACACGCGCCGCGCCGGTCTGCGTCGCCGGCGATGCGGTCACCAGATGCGCTGGCGCGATGGGCACCGTGTGCGGGCTGCCCACCGCACTCGGTCCCTGATCGGACTTCACCACGATGCCGTCGTTGACGATCGAGTGCACCGTCGAGGCGAGGTTCGGGATGATCTTCAGCGCGAACGTGACCGAGACGCTGCCTCCCGCGGGCACGGTCAACCCGCTCCAGCGCACGGTCCCACCTCCGAATGTGCCGCCGTTGCCGGCCGACACGAACGACGTGAACGCCGGGATCGGCTCCCTGATCGTCACGCCCGTCGCCGCCGCGTTGCCCACGTTCTTGACGGTGATCGTGTAGTTGATCGTGCTGCCCGGCCCCACCGGCTTGCCGCCGTCGGACTTCGACACGACGAGCGCCGGCGTGTTCGCCCCGGTGCTCAGGGTGTAGGCGCCGCGACCATGCGTTCCCGCCGCGATCACGGCGTGCGAGGCGTCGTAGTCGAGCTGCCACACCGACACCTTCGGCATGCCGCCGCCGAGACGCTTCCAGGTCGTCCCGCCGTTGATCGAGACGAACGACCCGACGTCGGTGCCGGCATAGACGATGTTGTCCGACGACGGGTCGAGCACGATCGAGTTCACCGGAACGTCGGGCAGCGAGCCGGTCACGTTGGCCCAGTGCGCGCCGCCGTCCGTGGTCTTGAAGACGTGCCCGCGATTGCCCGGGGTCGCCGCGCCGAAGCCGGCGTAGGAGACGTACGCGGTCCGCCAGTTCGAGCGGTCGACCGCGAACTGCGTCACCGGACGTGCAGGCAGGCTGTGCGTTCCGACCTTGTGCCAGCTCGGCGACGCGGCGGTCACCGCGTCCGGGCTTACCGACACGACACCGTCGTCCGTGCCGACGTACGCGCCGTCGCCGCCGTCGGCCGAACCGATGGCGCTGATCAGGCAGCCCCGCGCGCCGTTCGGCGCCGTGCCCGGGCACCCGGTGGTGAGGTCGGGGCTGATCACGTCCCAGTGCACATCGCCGGCCGCGGGCGTCTCGGCATTGTTGCTGCGGTAGAGCCGGTAGGTGCCGAGGAACATCTGGTTCGGGTTCGCGCGGTTCTGGATCCACGGGACGTAGAACTCGGCCCGGTCGGTCGTGTTGATACCGCCGTCGATGGCCTCGTTGCCGAAGAAGGTGCCGACCTCGCTCGGGTCGTAGCGATAAGGAGAAATGCCGAAGTAGCTGCCGAACACGTAGGCCGGCAGGTTCGCGTTGTTCGGGTTCGGGGTCGTCTGGTCGACGATCACCTGACCGCCGTCGCCGCCGGCCTGATCGAACCACCGATTGTTCGCGAGCGACTTGCGCTGGGTGCCGTTGTCCTGCGTGCCACCCCAGTACTGGCCCGGCACGTTCGGCACGGTCGCCATGCTGGTGAACTGCGCGATGCGCAGCCCGGTCGAGTGCACGAGTGCCCCGGTCGTCGGGTTCACGGTGCCGTTGAGGTTCTCCCAATCGGCCGCCGAAAGCGGATCGCCGGCGCCGTTGCGTCCCCCGCCGGCGAACGACTGCCAGACGCCGCCGTCGTTGCCGATCACCACGTGCTGCGTGTTGTTGGGCTGGAACGCGATGGCGTGGAAGTCGGGGTGCAGGTCGTACCCGACGCTCTGCCAGGTCTGCCCGCCGTCCTTGGAACGGAAGACGCCGCCGGACTGCGGAGAGAAGTTGTAGCCGTAGGAACCCTCGACGTAGAGGACGTCGGGGTTCGTCGGGTCGGGCTTGACCTCGTTGTCGTAGAAGCACTGGGTGCCGCAGTAGTCGAGCACCGAGTTGACGCCCGAGCCGGTGGGCAGCGCTGCCCACGTCACGCCGTCGTCGGCGGTCTTGTAGATCGACGACTTGTGATAGACGTCGGAGAGATCGAAGTAGTCGAAGCCGGCGTACACGGTCGCGTGCGCGGCGCCGGCCGGATGCGAGAGGCCGAGCGAGAATCGGGTGCCGCCCTCGGCGAAGTTGCCGGCCGGCAGGTTGCCGAGCGCGCTCGCCCAGGTCAGCCCGCCGTCGGTGGAACGGTAGATGCCGTCGCCCCAGAACGACGCCCACAGGACCTTGAAGTTCTGCGGGTCCGCGACCAGGTCGGTGGCGCCGTGGATCTCGTTCGTGGTGCCCTTGCGCAGCGTCCAGTGCGCGCCGCCGTCCTTGGACTCCCACACGCCGAAGGGGGTCTGCGCCGGATGCGTGGTGCGCCGCGCGCCCCCGCGCCCGCGCACGGTCGACAGGTACAGGTGATTGGCGTTCGCCGGGTCGACCACGATGTCGGTGGACGCCTGCCCGTCGAGCAGATCGCCCGAGACGTGCTTCCAGGTCAGGCCGCCGTCGGCGGACCGGTACACGCCGTCGCCGTAGTAGCTGTCCCCGGAGAGCGCACCTTCGCCGGAGCCCATGTAGACGATGTTGTCGTTGCTCGGGGCGATCGCCAAGGCCCCGACCGATTGGGTGTCGGCGTCTGGCGTGCGCGACGTCCATACCTTCGTCGTCGAGTCGTACGTCCAGATGCCGCCCTGCGCGGCACCGAGGATGATCGTCCCGTCCTTGCGGACGGCCAGCGCCCCGATGCGTCCGGACACGGCCTCGAACGTGTTGGACGTGCGCGCGACCTGCACGACCGGATCGGGACCGACGTTCGCCCACGTTCCGCCGCGAGCGGCTCCGCGCTGGGTCTCGGCGGAGATGCCGCTGGCCTGGGTCGAGGCGTGCGAGCGCAGGGTCGCCGCCTGGTCCATCGAGATGCCGCCGTCGTCGCCGGCGAGCAGCCGGCTCCAGTAGTAGGCGTCGCGTAGCTTGTCGAAGCTCGCTTCGTCGTCACCGTTCTCGTGCTCGCCCTTCGGCGTCAGCAGCACGGGTGTGTCGTCCGCGGGAGCTGCTGGCGCGGGGGCGGCCGATGGCGGCTGCACCAGCGAGATCAGCGGAACGATCAGCGCGGCGGCAGCGATCAGGACGTAGCGGGCATGGCGGCGCGTACCGGTCATCGAGGCTCCCCGATCGGATTGCGCGTCCGTTGGCTCGGAGCGCTGGGCCCAATCCGCGGGCAGTCTTCACCCGCATGCGCCATTCACACAAGGGTCACAGGTGCAGACGGCGCTGCACTGCCACAACTGACTCAGCCGTCGCCATCGCCACTCTTGGACGCTGCCCGTCCGCGCCGGGTACCTCGTCCGGAAAGTGCACTTTACTGGCTCCCGGGATCGGGAGCGGCGGAGTTGTTCGAGGACAATCACTATGGCTGGCGTCAAATGGTGTTGTGGCTAACCGCCATTAGCCGCTGGCCGTACGATCGGCCCTGTGCGCGACACCGTAGATGCCGGCGCCGTTCATCGAGCGGCCCTGCGCCTGTTCGCCGAGCGCGGCTATCGCGCTACGACCATGGCCGACATCGGCGGAGCCCTGGGCATCCGGGGCCCAAGTCTGTACAAGCACGTGTCGTCCAAGCAGGACGTGCTCGCCCAGATCATGATCGACACGATGAACGCTCTCATCCACGATCAGCAGGCGGCGCTGGCCGCCGCGCACGACCCGGGCCGGCGGCTGCGGCGCGTCGTCGAGGCCCACGTGCACTATCACGCCACCCACCGCCACGAAGCGTTCGTCGGGAACCGCGAGATCTCCAGCCTCGAACCGCGCCATCGGCGGCGCGTGCGCGCCCTGCGAGGCTCCTACGAACGGGCGTTCCGCGCCGTCATCGACGAAGGCTGCCGGTCCGGACAGTTCACCGTGGCGTCCGCGCAGCTGGCGTCGTTCGCGATCGTCGACATGGGCATCGGGGTCGCCGCCTGGTTCCGCACCGGCGGGGAGCATTCCGCCGACGAGATTGCTCACATCTATGCCGATCATGCGTTGCGCATCGTCGGCGCGCGTCCCCGGGCCGCGCGTCCCCGGGCCGCGCGCTCCCGGCCGGGCAGAGAGGATCGCGGGTGAATCGGCAGGCGGCCCGATGGGGGGCCGAGCGGAGTCCGAGCGCGGGCTGCTGGTCGGCGGAGGAGCTCGTCGACGTGAAGGAGCGCTCCGGCGAGTCGGTGGGCGTGGTGATCCCGGCTCGCGACGAGGAGGCGTCGGTCGGCGAGGTGGTGGAGCGGATTCGTGGCGAGCTGATGGAAACGGCTCCGCTGGTGGACGAGTTGGTGGTGATGGACTCCTTGTCGTCCGACGGCACGGCCGACCGGGCGCGACGAAGTGGTGCGGTGGTGCACTCGGTCGCGCAGGTGCGTTCAGATCTGGGTGTGTACGCCGGCAAGGGGGAGGCGTTGTGGAAGTCGCTGTTCGTGACGTCGAGCAGCGTGCTCGTGTTCGTCGACGCCGACCTGACCGAGTGGGGTCCGCACTTCGTGACCGGGTTGCTCGGGCCGTTGCTGGGTGATCAGAAGACCTTGCTGGTAAAGGGTTTCTACGATCGAGTGCTGGATATCGGTGGTGAACCCAGCACCCAGGGCGGGCGCGTGACCGAGCTGGTGGCTCGTCCGTTGCTGGCGATGCGATGGCCGGAGCTCTCGGCGGTGGTGCAGCCACTCGCGGGGGAGTGGGCGATCCGACGGAGCCTGTTCGAGCGGTTGAGCGTGCCGGTCGGGTATGGGGTCGAATTCGCGACCCTGGTCGACACCTGGTCGCAGCACGGTCTGGCCGCGATCGCGCAGGTGGATCTGGGACGGCGCGGGCATCGCCATCAGACGGTGCACGATCTGGGCCTGATGGCGACCGAGATCCTCGCGGTGGCCGACTCCCGCAGCGGCCTGCCCGCGCCGCGGCAGGTCGAGTTGGCGCAGTACGGGCGAACCGCGCCCGGCGGCTGGCACACCCGGGAGGTGCCGACGTGGGAGCGTCCGCCCGCGGTGACCGTGGCATGACGGTGTTGCGGCTGCGCGATCGGCAGTTCGGTCCCGGGCAGTTCGCGGTGATGGGCATCGTCAACCGGACCCCGGACTCCTTCTACGACAAGGGCGCCACGTTCGCCTTCCAGGCCGCGCTGTCCCGGGTCGACGATCTCGTGACGCAGGGCGTGGACATCGTCGACATCGGCGGCGTCAAGGCCGCGCCCGGTGAACCGGTGAGCGTCGCCGAGGAGATCGAACGCACAGCCGAGCTGGTTACCGCGGTCCGTGCCGCCCACCCGCAGCTGATCATCAGCGTGGACACCTGGCGGCACGAAGTCGGCGAGGCGGTCTGCCGCGCCGGAGCCGATCTGCTCAACGACGCCTGGGGTGGCTACGACCCCGAGCTGGCCGAGGTGGCCGCCGCCCAGCACGTCGGCATCGTGTGCACTCACGTCGGCTACGTCGCCCCCCGGACCAGACCTCACCGAATCCAATACGACGACGTGACCGCCGACGCCATCTCGCACACCGTCGGCCTGGCCGAACGAGCCGCTCAGCTGGGCGTGCCGCGCGAGTCGATCCTCATCGACCCGGCCCACGACTTCGGCAAGAACACCTACCATTCGCTGCAGCTCACCCGCGAGCTCGACCGCATGGTCGACACCGGCTGGCCGGTGCTGGTCTCCTTATCCAACAAGGACTTCGTCGGCGAAACGCTCGGTGGCCTGCCCACCGACCAGCGCCTGATCGGCACCCTGGCCGCCACCGCGATCGCGGCCTGGCACGGTGCCGTCGTGCACCGCGTCCACAACGTCCACGAGACCCGGCAGGTCCTCGACATGATCGCCAGCATCCAAGGCCACCGCCCGCCCGGCCGCACCACCCGCGGCCTGGCCTGAGGAAGGGCGCTATCGCTCGAGGCTGGTTCGGTCCCAGTTGGCGGTCAGCGCGGCTGCTTCATACGTGCTTTGCGCGAACTCGAGCAGCACTTGCTCGGGTGCGGCGGCGGATCGCACCTGCTCGTACGGGAGGAGGAACTCGCCCAGCTCCTTGCTCCACGACGCTGCGCCGGGCGCGACGACCACATCCTGATAGCCGTCCGGCAAAGGGTAGGCGTAGGAGTAGAAGAAGCCCTCGCCGTCACCGCCGGGCCAGTAGCCGAGACTGCTGACCTCGTGCGAGTAGGCCTCGGCCATGACGTGCGGTCCGCAGTTGGGTGCGCCGCCCGGATGGGGTGGCGCCGGGCGTCCCGAGAAGCGGGTGGTCGCGAGGTCCAGGCCACCCCAGAACAGGTGCACCGGACTCGACTTGCCCACGAACCGGGCGCGAAACTGCTCGAAGACGGGAACCATCTGCACCAGGGCCAGCCAGAAGCGGTGCGCCCATTCGGGGTCGTACTCGGTGTGGACGTCGTCGGCGACGAACGGAATGGCGCCTTCGATCTCCACCGGCACCGGCCAGATGGCAGTGGAGATGCCCAGATCGACGAGCAGGCCCATGAACGAGGCGTAGAAGTCGGCGACCGGGCCGGACCGAAGCGGCATCGAGCGCCGCGATCCGGAGACGGTCACGATGTCCAGCCGGTGGGCGCGCAGGTCCAGGTCCACCTGGAAGCCCTCGCCGGTCGGGTGCGGAATCAGCGATGTAGTCAGGCCGCTCGCGCTGACGTACAGCGGCACGTTCCACCAGTGGTTGAGGAGCGGCGTGTTCGCCATACGCACCTTGCCGATGATCTGCGTCCACAGCTGCAACGTGTCGCGGGTGTCGTGCCATTCGGCCAACGGCAGGGCGGGCCAGCGCCCCTCGCGCGCAGCGGGCTGCACTACGGGCTCGCCAGATCGCCGGGACGGAGCCGGAATTCTTGTAGGCGCAGGCCGTGATACTTCTCGGTCTCGCCGACCCAGTCCATACCGATGCGGCGCACCATCGCCGTGGCGCGTGTGTTCCCCGGCCGCACCACCGCGATGACCTGTTCGATGCCCTGCTCGAACGCCCACCGGGCCAGTGCGAGCCCGGTCTCGGTGGCATAGCCTTGCCCCCACACGTCCGGACGCAGCTGCCAGCCCACCTCGAACTCGTCGTCGGGGGGCAGGGGCAGCAGGGTCGCCCCACCGATCAGCCCGCCGTCGCGCAGCTCGACCGCCCACCGCCCGGCCGGGGCGAACAGCCGCTCGTCCTCGGCCACCCACTGCTGCAGGACCAGACGCATGCCGGCCTCGTCGGGGACCCGGTCCATCGCCGGCGCCAGCCATCGGGCGACCTCGGCGTGGCCGTAGGCGTCCAGTGCGGATGCCGCGTCGTCCACGGTCCAGGGACGCAGGACTAGGCGCTCGGTCTGCAGTCGCTCGGTCATGAACTCACGATATGCGCGGGGCGGTGCTGGCCGACAGGAGCTCGCGGACGCGGGGGACGACCTGCGTGCCGTAGAGCTCGACGTTGGTCATCAGCGCGCTCTGCGCGAGCCCGGGCATGCCGTACTTCAGATCGAACCGGTTCGCCTTGAGGGTGGTCAGATTCGTCGCGATCTTCTGCGCGACGGTTTCCGGCGCTCCGACGTAGAGGGCTCCGTGCGGCCCGACCTCCTGCCGGAAGGACGCCTCGGTGGGGACGGCGAAGCCGCGGATCTCACTGAAGCGGGTGATCGTCTCCAGGTAGCGCGGCCAGAACTGTTCCTGAGCCTGCTCGTCGGTGGCGGCGACGTGCCCGGGAGCGTGCACGCCCACCGGCAGCGGGTCGCGGCCGAAGCGCTCCAGGGCCTGCTGGAAGAGCTCGGAGAACGGCGCGAAGCGAGCGGGGTTGCCACCGATGATCGCGAGCATCAGTGAGAAGCCGTAGTGCGCGGCGCGGACGACCGATTGCGGGCTGCCGCCGACTCCGATCCAGGTCGGAAACGGTCCGGATTCGGTGTGCGGGACGACGTCCTGGTCGTGCAGCGCCGGGCGAGTCTTACCCTCCCAGGTCACCGGACCGCCCTTCAGCAGCTCGGCGAACAGGTTCGTCTTCTCCTCGAAGAGGTCCTCGTAGTCGGCCAGGTCGTAGCCGAAGAGCGGGAACGAGTCGACGCTGGAGCCGCGTCCGAGGATGACCTCGGCCCGCCCGCCCGAGACGGCGTTGAGCGTCGAGTAGCGCTGGAACACCCGGACCGGATCGTCCGAGCTCAAGACGGTGACGGCCGACCCGAGGCGGATGCGGGTCGTGCGCGCCGCGATCGCGCTCAGCACCACGTCGGCGGCTGACAGCGGGAAGTCGTCGGTGTGGTGTTCGCCGATGCCGATGAAGTCGACCCCGACCTGATCGGCGAGGACGCCCTGTTCGACGACGTCGCGAATCGTCTGGGCGTGTGTGGTCCAGCGACCGTCGTCATCGCTGGTGCGGTCGCCGAACGTGTCCATACCGAACTCGAGTGGGAAAGTCATGGTGAAACCTCTGTCTGATAGTTGGTTAGGCGGCTTCGGCTTGCACGGCCAGCTCGAACTCGGATCGGCGCAGCTGCGCGCCGAAGACCGGGCCGCCGGGTTCGAGGTGGCGTCCGGCGCGCAGGCTGTCCAGCCGGACCGTGTCGTAGCCGATGCGTTCGACAACCTCCGCCACCACGTCGCGAGCGTCGAGGTCGTCACTGGCGACGCCGAGAGCGCGACGGTCCGGCGCGCCCGCCGGGCGGCGTTCGTCCTCCAGCTCGTGGTAGCCCAGGTGATTGAGCGTCTTGACGATCGTCGAGCGGGCGAGGCGATGCGCAACGATCTCGCTGCTGCCGTACCGGGGATCTTCGAACATCTCCTGCACGCCGTCGATGGGCGGCCAGTAGTTCATGATGTCGACGACGATCTTGTCGGCCACCAGCGCCGGGTCGAACGTCGCGAACTTGTGCAGCGGGATGGCCAGCACCACGATGTCGGCGTCCTCGATCGCATCGGCCGCCCATCGCGGCTCGGCTCCGGGGGCGAGGAACTCGGTAATGAGCGCGATGTTCTCCGGGTCGCCCGACGCGGCGATCGAGACGGGATACCCGGCAGCGAGTGCGATCCGCGCGATCACCGGGCCGACGTGGCCCGCACCCAGTACGGCGATCCGCGGCGACGTCATGACCGCTCCCCAGGATCGGAGAGACGCAGGTGGCTCTGCAGCGCCTGCAGGATGTCGGCGAGCGCGTCGAACTGCTCGGGCGTCAACGCGTCGGCGAAGTTCTTCTTGATGGCTCGGGTGTGCGGGGCGGTCGCCCGGCGGAATGCCTCCGCTCCGGCGGCGGTGAGCGAGACCTCGGCGCCACGGTTGTCGGTGACGCAATCGTCGCGCCGGATCAGATCGCGTCGCTCCATCCGGGCGAGATGGTGCGAGAGCCGGCTGCGCTCCCAGTCGATCGTCGCGGCCAACTCCGATGACCGCAGCGAACGGCCCTCCGCCTCGCGCAACGGCAGCAGCACCTGGTAATCGGCCGGCGAGAGACCGGTCTCCTGCAGCAACTGCGCCCCCAGGATCCGGCGAAGCTCGGCCGTCGTGTCGACCAGCGATCGCCACGTCGCGAGCTGCGCCGAGGTCAGCCGCCGCCGGGTTGTCGTAGCGGCACTTCGGTTGCC
>Ga0137412_10005519_pt1 | contig 10108 bp, 10 predicted proteins | sample CZODoug2_1_16fun_FD_122160 | JGI IMG/M metagenome (GOLD analysis project Ga0137412, IMG submission 122160) | Vadose zone soil fungal communities from Angelo Coast Range Reserve, California, USA - CZODoug2_1_16fungal (Hybrid Assembly) | ecosystem: Environmental > Terrestrial > Soil > Vadose zone... | reverse complement strand
CTCGCAGTGGTGGACAGCCTGTGCGACCGGGTCGCGGTGATGCGCTCGGGGTGGGTCGTTGAGCAGGGGCCGCGCGCCCAGGTGCTGCGTTCCCCGACACACCCGTACACCAGGGAACTGCTGCTCAGCTCCCCGGTGCCCGATCCGGGGCAGCAGCGGGAACGGCGCGTCCGGCGGTTGTCCCAGGCCGACCCGGCGGCGCCGCCAAGGCCAGCGGCATGAGCGGGGCCACCGGGACCCAGCGCGCCGCCGGTCAGCGCATCCGCCCGCACACCGGGCTGCGGGCCGGCGTGGATATCGGCGCGACCAAGACGTTCGTCGTGCTGCGCGACCGAGAGGACTGCCTGCTCGCCGAGGCGGAGGCGCCCACCCCGGCCCGGCGCGGCGGCGAGGCGATCCTGGACACCGCCGCCGAGCTGGTGCGCGGGGTGTTGGCCGGGGTCGGGGCCAGCCCAGCGGAGCTGAGCGCGGTCGGGGTCGGGGCCGCCGGGGTGATCTCAACCGGCGGAATGGTCACGGCGGCCGGTGACGCGTTCTCCGGCTGGGTGGGTACGAAGATCGACCTCGAGCTGTCCCGGCGGCTCGACCGGGTCCCGGTGCGCAGCGAAAACGATGTGACCGCGTTCCTGCGGGCCGAGCTGGACGAACTGGGCACGGACCAGCCCCGGCACGCATTGGCCGTGGCAGTGGGCACCGGAGTGGGCGGCGCGCTGCTGGTGGACGGGCGGCTGCTGCGCGGCGGTGGCGCCGGCGCCGGCGAGATCGGACACATCGGCGACTTCGGCGACGAGCGGTGTTCCTGCGGGCGGCGAGGGCACCTGGAGGCGTACGCGGGTGGCCGCGCGCTCACCCGGCGGTACGCGGCGGCCACCAGCCGGCGGTGGAGCGCCGAGCGGGTGGCCTCGTCCGCGCTGCGCGGCGACCCGATGGCCATGGCGGTGTTCGAGCGGGCCGGGCGGTGCCTGGGCACGGCGATCGGCCAGGCCACCGGATTGCTCGGCATCGACCTGGCCATCCTGGGCGGTGGCGTGGTTCGGTCCTGGGAGCTGCTGGAGCGGCCACTGCTGGAGGCTCTCCGGCAACACCCGCTGGTGTCCGGGCGGTCGGTGGCGATTCGGCTGTCCGAGTTGGGGGAACGGGCGGTGGCCCTGGGCGCGGTGGCGCTGGTCTCCCCCGCCCCGGACTAGAGCGTGTCTCCCAATCCTATGCCGAGTGGCGTGGTGGCCAGGTGGGCGCATCGCAAGGTCGCGCCTTCTTCGGAGTCGCCGGTCCCGTTGTTGGACCGGCGGCGACGACAACGCCGCGAGGTGTCTGCCTGGGCGCCACGACGCCGGCTGAATGGTTTGGGAGACACGCTCTAGTCCAGGCAGTCCTGGCTCGACACCAGCTCGGCCCGCATGTTCCGTTCCATCATCCGCAGCGCGGCCCGGCCGAGCTCGGCGTCGACGTGGGCCACCGCGTCGGGCGGGATCCGGATCGCAAAGTGCCGCACATGGGCGTCCAGCGCGCTGTAGAGGATGCACTGCTCGGTGACCTGGCCGGCCAGGATCACCCGTTTCACCCCGAGCCGGTTCAACAGATACTCCAGCGCGGTGCTGTAGAAGGCGCTGTGCCGGACCTTGGCCAGGAACATGGTTTCGTTGGCCGGGCGGATCGGCTTCACCAGGTCGGGGCGCTCACCGTCCAGTGCGCGCTGCACGATCTGGTCCCGGCTCGCCGCGAAGTCGCCGTAGTTGTCATTGACGTAGATCAGCGCGACGTCCGCGCGCTCGCGCGCCCGGGACGCCAGCTTCGCGATCGGCTCGATCATTCCGCTGACGCTCGCGGTGAGCTGCTCGGCGTCCTGGTGCCGGTACGGATTGAGCATGTCCACCACGACGAGGGCCGTGTCGGTCATCGCCGGCTCAGCTCGGATCCTGCAGCACGGAGTCGAGGAACTCCGTGGCGATCTGCCTCACTTTGACATTGCGGTGTTGGGACAGCTCCACCAACTTCTCGAAGGCTTCCTGGGCGGTGCACCGGTGCACCGCCATCAGAATCCCCTTGGCCTGGTCGATCTCCGCGCGCGAGCCGAGCGCGATCTCCAGGTTGCGCACCTGGTCCCGGCACTGTTGCCAGTGGGCGGCGTTGCTGATCCCCTGCGTGGCGGCCGCGCTGAACAGCCGCATCAAGGCCTCGTCGAACGGGTCGAACGCGGCGGCGGTGTGGCTGTAGAGGTTGAGCGCACCGACCAGCTCACTTTCCCGACCCTCCGCCTCGACAAACAGCGGCACAGCCAGGTAGGCCTGGACACCGAGCCGCTCGGCGGCGGCGCAGAACTCCGGCCACTGCTCCCGATGCTCGGTGGCGCTGGCGCGCACCGGTCGGAGCGAGCGGGCCGCCTCCAGACAGGGCCCGTGATCGGCGGCGTACTGGTGTTTGTCGATCTCCAGGTACCGCTCGTCCGTCCAGGCGACACTCTCCGGCTCGTGCCGGCCCAGCCGGGTGATGGTGACCGCATCCGCGTCCGGAAGCAGCCGGGACGCGCTGAGCACCACCCGCTCCAGCGCCGTGGCCAGCGGTTCCTCCGCGGCGAAGATGTCGCGCAGGCTGGCCAATGCCTCGGTGGTGAGGTCCAGGCGCTCCAGCGCATCAGGCCTATCAGTGTCCACAGCCGCGCCCATCCCGCTCCACCCGAGGCCCGCCCTCGGACGGTTTCCTCGCGCCGAACCAGCCCTGTTGGTGGGTCCTGGCAAAAACCGCCCAAGACACTACCCCGGCCGGTAAGGCTCATCTAGGTGCGGACAGCGAGTACCTCGAGGTGTCGGTCAGCCGGCGCCGATGTCGCGCAGCGCGGTACCGACGTCGTGATGCAGTCTCAGGTGGCTGTCCACGCCGGTGGTCCGCAGGGTCCGGTGCACCGCTCCCTCGCGGAGGACAACGATGCTGAGCGGGATGTTGAGCTGAACCGCCTGCCAGTGCGCGTCCACCAGCACCGCGATTCCGGTGGATCCGAGGAACGTGACATCGCTGAGATCGACAACGATCGGCACCGCATCCGGCCGCTCCAGCAGTCGAGCGAGCGCGGCGCGCAGCCGCGGCCCGGTCTCCAGGTCAACCTCACCGGCCGAGGTGAGGACAATCGCGGCGCCGGTGTCGACCGGGTTGAACCGAAGGAGCCCGTCGTCACCTGCCTCAACGACATCATCGCGCTCCATGCGGAGCGACCCTACCTCGCCGGGGTTATCCGCCCGCGACGTGACCGACCAGAATCCCGCCGACCAGCCCGCACGGGTGCCCCGCGGTTGGCCTCCTACCAGACCGGGTAGGCAGCGCCGGGTATGGGAGGTGGCATGACCAACAGGACTGATTCCGACGCGGAGCGCCCCGGGCGCAACGATCAGGCCCGGCAGCGGTTGGCCGATGAGCTGGAGATGCTGCGGGAGCAACGCCGCGACCTCGAGGGCGGGCAAGGCAACAACGACCGGGCGAACGACTTCGGGGACAACGCCGAGACGCTGCGCCGCGCCGACGATGTGGCGCGCATCGACGATCGGATCAACGAGATCATTCGGTTGCTGGCCGTCGGCACGTCGGCGCCCGGGGTGAATACCGAGCAGGACACGCCCGGCTGGCTGGCCGATGGCACCACGGTCACCCTTCGCTTCGAGGACGGCAGCGTGCAGACCCTGTACGCGGTGGCAATCACCGAGGAAGTGCCCGAGCAGGAGCAGGACAGATCGCTGAGCCTGGACAGCCCGCTGGGTAGAGCGCTCGCCGGGCGCGCGGAGGGCGACACCATCCACTACGACACCCCGGACGGACCCCACCAGGCCGAAGTAGTAAAGCTGGCCCCCCCCCACCTAGCCAGACAAAGAACCCGCCGCGGCGAGCTCGCCACCGCCGCACAGAGCTGGCCCACCCCGCACAGACCCTGCGCGGTCTGCACCGCCTGCACCCGGTCTGCGCCGGCGCAGCTCGCCGACCCGACGCGCCGGGCCCGGCTCGCCCTCGCCGAACTGCTGGCGACCCTGGTCTGACGACGGCGTCCTCGCCACCTACGTGCTCCGCCGTCATCGCCCCAGCGGAGGGATGTCCAGCGGCTCGACCGGCGCCGGCAGCGTGGTCACCGCGCCGACCGCCCCGCCCGGGTGGGAGTAGTGGACCTTGTCCCAGCTGTACTGGCGCGCCCGCATGAGCACCACCGCGAGTGCGTCGAGCCAGGCGCTGTGGGCGAGTGTGCTGCCCATCGCGATGAGGCCGCCGGGGTCCGCCGCGGTGAACGGCCGGAACGTCACGGCGATATCGGCGTTCTCGGCCAGCGTGGACGAGGCGTTGAAGGTCAGCGCCACCACCCGCACGCCTTGATGTTGCAGCCGGGCGGCGAGGTTGTTGACCTCCTCGCTCGACCCGCCTCTGGACAGCGCGATGAGCACGTCGTTGGGGCTCAGCGCGGCTAGCGAACCGTGCAGTCCGTCTGTCGGGTTGAGGAAGAACGCCGGCGTGCCGGATACCGCGAACAGATGCGCGGCGCGTCGGGCGACAAAACCGCTGGTGCCCGCTCCGGTCACCACGACCTTGCCGGTGCTGTGCAGGAGCAGGTCGGCGGCCCGCACGAACGATTCGTCGATCTGCTCGGAGATGTCCAGCACAGCCTGGGCTTCGGCGGTGACAAAGTCGCGGGCCGCGTCAAGCACGGCGGCGGTACCGGTGGCCAATGCGGGTTCCCTCGGCAGGTTCATATCGGCTGGCTCGGCTCTGTGTCCGGCCCTCACAGCAGGACCACCGCTTTCAACGAATCTGGCTTCAGGTCAGCGTTGAGTGCGTCCTCGGCGTGCTCGAGGTCGAAGCGGCCGGTGACCAAGGAAGCAAGATCGACCTGCTCGGTGGCGGCCAGGTGCGCCGCGGTGGGCCAGGTGTCGGTGTAGCGGAAGATGCCGGTCACATTGAGCTCGCGGGTCTGAATCACCGATATCGGCAGTGCCACCTCGTCCGCGCCCATGCCGACCAGGACGACGGTGCCGGCGCCGCGCACCGCGCTGATGCCAGATTTCACCGCCGGCGTCGCCCCCGAGCAGTCGATGAAGGCGTCGACCCCGAGCTCGGCGACGGATTCGGTGATCGGGTCCATGGTGTGGGTGGCACCGAAGCGTCGCGCCATCTCACGGCGCTCGGGCACCGGGTCGGTGACGATCACCTCGGCGGCGCCGAACGCTCTCGCCGCCTGCGTCGCGATCACCCCGATCGGTCCCGCTCCGGCGACCAGGATCCGCGAGCCGGGAACGATCTTCGCTTTCCGGCTGGCCCAGATACCCACCGAGAGCGGCTCGAGCAGGGCCGCGACCTCATAGGAGACCGAGTCCGGGACCCGGTGCGCGAACGCCGACTGGATCGTCACGTAGTCGCAGAACGCGCCGTCGATGGGCGGGGTGGCGTAGAACTTCATGTCCGGGCAGAGGTTGTATCTCCCGGCCGAACATTGCGCGCAGACCCGGCAGGGTCGCTGTGGCTCGATTGCCACCCGCTCGCCGAGTCGGGAGTCCGGCACGCCCGAGCCGACGGCGACGATGTGGCCGGACACCTCGTGGCCGAGTACCAGCGGTCGGTCGACGACGAACTCGCCGATTCGGCCTTCGCGGTAGTAGTGCACATCCGAGCCGCAGACACCCACTGCCACGACCTTGATGAGCACCTCGTCGGGCTCGGGGGTCGGCACCGGCCGTTCCTCGATCCTGATCTCGCCCTGGCAGATCAGCACGGACGCGCGCATCGCGGCGGGGATGTCGGGTGAACCGGATAGTTGTTGGTCAACGCTCATCGTCGCTCCTGTTGCGTGCCTGGGGTTGCTGGGTTTCCGGCTCCGTGGTCGGGGCGAGGAAGAGTTGGCGTCCGACGACGACGTAGCTGGCGCCGGCGGCGAGCACCTGGGCCACGTTGGCCTCGCCGACCCCGCCGTCCACGCCGACCGGGCGCTGCTCGCTGGCCGCGGCGACCTTCGCCAACAGGGTGAGGTCCGACCGACCAGGGTCGCCGGGTTCGAGCAGCATCACCAGCAGGCCGTCGGCGTGGGCCAGCGCGTCGGCGCACTGCGACAGCGTCGTTCCCGGTGAGATGGCCAACCAGGGCCGGGCACCCGAGGCGCGGATCCTGGCCGCGGTGGCTTCGACATCGTCGAGGTTCTCGAACGGGAAGGTGACCCTGGTGATGCCGGGGCGGCAGACCACGTCAAGGGACGCCATGGCGCCGGCGGTGAGCAGGTGGACGTCGATCGGTCCGACGCCGCCGCCGGCCAGCGCGACGATCAGATCGAGGCTGACGCCGTGGCGCTGGTCAGCGAATACATCCGCGTGCACCCAGGCCAGTCGACGCGCCAGCAACCGCGCCATCGCCGGCCGATCCGGCGCCGGGACCGCGTAGATGCTGCCAGCGAGGTCCACGCCTGAGCCACGGTGCAGGCGGTTGGCCAGCGCCGCATTGAAGTTCACGCCCGCGTCGACGCAGTCGGAGCTCACCGGCGGCCGCCAGGGGAGACACCGTCGAAGGCGGTCCAGTCCGCAAGCGTTCGGTAGCGCCCGAGCAGCTCGGCGCGGACCTGTTCGGTGCCGGCACGGGGTTGAGCCACCGGCTGTGCGCGGGGAGCCCAGGTCCGCTGGAGCTCACGGATCGGTACACCGGTGGCTACCGAGGCAGCCTGGACAGCGGCACCCCGGGCGGTCGCCTCATCGGCGTCCTTCGGGTCGGCCACCAGAATCTCCCGGCCGGTCAGGTCGGCCAGGATCTGCCGGTACGCCGGCGAGCGCGCTCCTCCTCCGGTGAGCAGGACCCTTCCGTCGGTGGCGATTCCGGCGGCGTTCAGGCAGGCCTCACCGCGTAGCAGGCCGAGTACTACGCCGTCGTGCGCGGCACGGGCCAGGTCGTCGCGGGTCGTCGCGGAGGTGAAGCCGGCCAGCAGCCCGGTGGCGGTGGGTCGGTCGGGCTTGCGCTCGCCGTCCAGGAATGCGGCCATCGTCGGCGCTCGGCCGGGGTCCGCCGAGAGAGCCATCTTGGCCAGCTGCGCCTGGTCGACACCGAGGATCCCGGCCATCCAGTCGGTCACCCGCGCGGCGTTCAGGGTGGAGACCAGTGGCAGGTAGCCGCCGGACATGTCGGCGACCCCGTCGACCATGCCGGTGAGGTCGAAGACCGGCTCGCGGGCCGCTGCGAACACGACGCCGGAGGTGCCGATCGCGTAGACGATGTCGCCCGGTTCCACCGCGAGCCCGAGCGCCGCGGCGTGCTGATCCCCGCCGCCGGCTCCGATCAGGACGTCAGGACGGAGGCCGAGGTGTACCGCCATCGGCGGGGTAATCGTGCCCGCCGCATCGTTCGGGCCGAGCACGTCCGGAACGGTGGCCGCCCAGTCACGGCGGCCCACCGCCATCGCGAGGAAATCTGTCCGGTAGCGGCCCTGCGCGCAGCTGTAGTACCCGGTCCCGGACGCCTCGGACCGGTCGGTGACATGACGCCCGGAAAGCCGCAGGGTGAGCCAGTCATGCGGTAGGCAGATCCGGCTGAGCCGGGCGAATCCGTCCGGCTCGTTCTCGGCGAACCAGGCCAGCTTGCTCAAGGTGAACGCCGCGGTCGGCAGGGAGCCGACCGCCTTGATCCAGTTCTCCGGGCCGATCTGCTCGCGCAGCCGATCCAGCTGTGGGGCCGACGTGGTGTCGTTCCACAGCTTGGCCGGGCGGATCACTGATCCCTCGGCGTCGAGGGGCACCAGCCCGTGACACTGGGCGGCGACGGAGATCGCGGCGATGTCGGTTCCGCGCACCCCCGCCGCCTCGATCGCGCGAGCGAAGGCGAGTTCGAACGCCTCCCACCAGTCGGCCGGATGTTGTTCGCTGCACGGGCCGTACGCGGGAGGGTGCGCGGCTGTACCGGTGCCGAGCAACAGCGCGCCATCCAGATCGCGCAGCTCGACCTTGCACGACTGGGTCGAGCTGTCGACACCGGCAACAACGGCCACGGTTCGGGTCCTCTCAGCGCGGAGTGGTCAGCAGGACTTGTAGATGAAGGGCGCGGCGGCGGGCGAGTCCACGTTGTCCTTGGTGATGGCCAGCAGGCCGGTGATCTTCTTGGTCGGGACGGTCTCTTTCTTCCCGAGGTTCACCGCGTAGTCGACACCGAGAACGCCCATGTCGAAGGGGTTCTGGGAGATGATCGCGTCGATGTCGCCGGCCTTGAGCGCCTCCACCTGGCTGGGCTGGGCGTCGAAGGCGACGATCTTCACGTTCGCGCGGGCGTTGGCGTTGCGGACACCGATCGGCGCACCGTCCCCGGTGAAGTTGTCCACCGCGAAGACCCCCTTGAGGTCCGGGTTCGCGGCCAGGACGGACGACACCTTCGACGCTGTGGCCTGAGCAGAGTGGTCGGCGTACTGCGTCGTCAGCACCGTGATGTCGGGGTATTTCGCCTTCATCTGGTCGACGAAGCCCTGTACGCGCTGGTCGTCGGTGCTGCTGCCGGGTGGTTCGCTCATCGCTATCACCTTGCCCTTGCCTCCGATCAGGGTCGCCATCGTGTCGGCGCCGAGGGCACCGCCGGCGATGTTGTCGCTGTTGACCTGGCTGGACAGATCACCGGGGTTGTCCAGTTCGGTGTCGACCGTGATCAGGTTGATGTTCGCCTCCTTCGCCTGGTGCATCGGCGCCTGCATGGCGACCTTGTCGGTGGGTGCGATGAGGATGGCCTGCGGGCGGCTCGCGATCACCGAGCTGAGCACCGGCTGCTGCGCCGCGGGGTCGAAGGTGCCAGGGGCGGCGTAGTTGTACTGGACTCCCAACTTCTGGGCCTCCGTCTTGGCGCCACAGTCGATCGCCGCGTAGAAGGGGCTGTCCCGCACCCCGCCGATCAGTGCGACGCTCTGCACGGGCTGGCTGTTGTTACCACCCGTGGCAGAGGCGGCGCTGTTACTGCACGCCGCCGACCCGAGCGTCAGGGCGACGAGCGCCGTGGTGGCGAGGATGGGGCGCCAGCGGTGGGGCATGAGACTCTCCTTTGAATCAAACCGCGAAGATCAACCGCACGAATCAACCGCGCTGAAGTACTGGGAAACTCAGAGGCGGTTCTGCGCGCCTCGACGGAGTTGGTCGACGTAGACCGCACCGACCAGCACGGCGCCGACAGCGAAGGTCTGCCAGAACGGCTGGACGCCGACGATGACGAAACCGGACGCGAGAGTGACCGGCACGAGAATGCCGACCACGGTGCCGAGCATGGTGGCGATACCACCGAAGAGACTGGTTCCGCCGAGTACGGCCCCGGCGATCGTGGTCAGGTTGTCGCTGGTGTGCCCTCCGATCGTGGTCGTGGAGAACTCGGCCAGGCTCATCACACCGGCCACTCCGGCCAGCGCGCCGCTGAGCAGGTAGATGGTGATCAGGTGTCGGCGGACCGAGAGTCCGGCACGTACGGCACCCTCGGGATTGGATCCGATCGCCTTCGTGTGGACGCCGAACCCGGTCTGCCAGAGGACGAGGCCGCAGAGGGCGGCCACGATGACCGCGATCACCACGAGCAGCGGTATACCGGCGACGTTCTCGTACCCGATCTGCTGGCTCATCACCAACGGGACCGCGCGGATGTCCAGGCCACCGCTGACGATCTGCGCCGCCCCGAGGGCCATGCCCAGGGTGCCCAGCGTCGCGATCAGCGGCGGCACCCGCAACACCGCCACGAGCAGCCCGCTCACCAGGCCCCACAGGGCGCTGGCCAGGATGCACACCGCGGTGCCGACCAGCACCGCGCCCCACCCGGCGGTGGTACCGCCCATCCCGGCCATCACCTTGGCCGAGACAACGGTGCCGAATACCAGCACTGAACCGAGCGACAGGTCGATCCCGCCGGTGGCCAGGACAAACGTCTGGCCGACCGCCATCACCCCCACCACTGAGGCGGAGAGAGCGATGCTGCGCAAGTTGTAGGAGCCGAGGAACGCGCTGGGCTCCATGATCGAGAAGATCACGATCAGCAACCCCAGAATGACCAACATGCCCAGGCTGGGTCGACGGACCAGGCCCTGCACGACCCGCCCCGAGCGAGCCTTCCGTCCGGGTGCGCCCACCTTGGCGATGGTGGAACCAACCGAGGT
>Ga0137412_10005518_pt1 | contig 10109 bp, 7 predicted proteins | sample CZODoug2_1_16fun_FD_122160 | JGI IMG/M metagenome (GOLD analysis project Ga0137412, IMG submission 122160) | Vadose zone soil fungal communities from Angelo Coast Range Reserve, California, USA - CZODoug2_1_16fungal (Hybrid Assembly) | ecosystem: Environmental > Terrestrial > Soil > Vadose zone... | reverse complement strand
GACCGCTCGATGGTGCACCATCCGGCCCGGCGCAAAGACGTGGCGATCCCGCCGTTGCGATCGCTCGTCACGAGGCGCACGGCCACCGCGGCCGGGTCGCCGTTGACGCCCTGGCAGTCGCGGATCGTCAGTTGGGTCGGACCTCCGATGGCCTCGGCGATCGTCGACCAGAAGTAGCTGTCCTGGACACCGCTGCCCTCGAAGTCGAACACCCAGTTGTCGAACTGGCCGATGGTCTCGTACAGCCTGACGGCCGACACACAGGTGTCGGTGTCGGAGCAGAAGACGTCCCGCAGGCTGACGTTGCCGAGGTAGATCTTCACCGCCGAGCGGCCGTACCCGCTGAAGCTCAGGCCGCTGCCGTGCAGCATCTGGCGCCAGCTGTAGATGCCCGCGTCGCTGTGCCCCTGGAAGTCGCACATGCGCAGATCGACCGGATAGCTGACACCGAAGTTGTAGGAGCTCAGGCCCTGTGCGCCGAAAGCGAAGGTGACGTCCTCGACCGAGAAGTAGACGACTTGGCCCACGGCGATGCCCTGGCCGTACTGGTTGCCGGAGGTGCGGCCGCAGTTGATCGTCAGGTGCGACACGGAGTTGGTACCCAGCGTGTCCCAGCTGCTCAGGCTGGACGAGACCATCACGCCGAACCCGCTGCCGCCGCCGTTCGCGGCCCACGGCACCTGGAAGTCCGGCAGGCCGGCGGCGCCCAGCCGGACGTCCTCGTTCATCGGCAGTCGGGCGAACTCGCCATCCGACGCGTTCAGCCACATCGCGTCGGTGACGGCGGTTCCGGACGTCGTGCGCTGCGGCTGGCCCACCGCGTCCGCGTACTGCAGGACATTCGACAGTCGCAGGGCGGCAAAGGTCACGTCGAGGTTCGGGTCTACCTGGATCTGCCCGACTGCCGGCACGCTGTTGGAGGACGATGTGAGCAAGGCGAGGTTGAACGGCGAGTACCAGTTCGGGATGAACGCGAGCGTGCTGCTCGGCTGCCCCGGGGTCGGCCAGCCGTCGTTGACCAGACTCAGGTCGGGGGTGACCTGGCCGTGGCCGAGCCAGGCCGCGACGGCGCCGGTGCCGAGATCGAGTTGGAGTGAGCAGCGCAGCACGGGCTGGTCCGCCGGCATCGGGACCCTGATCTCGCGGCGCAGCCCGTCGTTGGTGCGGAAGGAGAAGCACATGAACGTGCCGGCGGGAAGCACCCGCACCTGCGCATACCAGGGGGCGGGCTCGCCCGCGGCGTCGACCAGGCCGAACAACTGCTGAAAGTCCGCCCAGGGCCCGGCGTTGTTCCGCACCACGAAGTCGAGGGTGAACTGCCGCACGCCTTGCCAGTAGTTCGCTCCGGACGGACCGAACGCGAACGGTGAAGCAGGGAACGACAGGGTGCAGACCTCGTCGGCCTTGGTGCGATATCCCCACCGGCCGACCCCGCCCACGAACGCCGAGTCGTCGAGGATCCCGTGCAGGTCGACCCAGTGATCGCCGCTCAGCGGATGCTGCCTGCTGCCGCGCGGCAGACCGAAGATGAACGCGGGGCTGTACGGCCTCGTCTCCACGACCGAGCGCTCGCGGGACTCGCCGACGATCCGGACGCGATTGTGGTCGACGATGACCGAACGGGACAGGACGTAATACTTCTCCGCCGCCGGAACGTAGACCGTCCCGCCGCCCAAGCCCGGGTCCGGGTTGAGGGCGTCGACCGCCTGCTGGAACGCCGACCAACAATCGGTCACTCCGTCGTCGGCCACGGCACCGAAGTCCTGCACATTCACTTGCACCGGATATTTCTCCGCTTCCGCCATGGGAGCAAGGCTCCGGAGCGCAAGAGTATTTTCGCAAGGCTTGTCCCACTGAACGGACCGCGGCCGGCCCACGACGGGAAGGCCCGCTGCGGCTGCGGCGCACACGCCCCTTGGTCCCCACGGCCGAGCATGGGCGGTTGCTCGGGGGACCAATGGAGCGCGGGCGAAGCGTACTCGAAGGCGCGTTCGTGTTGATGAAGGCGATCGATAAAGCGGGAGAAGCGAGCCTGACCGCGCTCGCCTCGGCCTCTCGACTGCCGAGGGCCAGTGCCTATCGTCCTTTAGCGCAGTTGGTCGACCTTGGCGCGGTCGAGAAGTTCGGCATCCACTATCGAGTGGGCGCTCATCTGTATCAGCTTGGTGGGGATTTGGGAGCCGTCGCCGGAGCGACGATCACCGTCTCCGTATTGCGGAACGGGGAAACCATCACGGTGGCCACTGCCTCCGTTGAGGCGCCGCTGGTGCCACACCGTCCGGGCGTGACGTGGCCTTGGGCAGTCGCCGCGGGGAAGGCACTCGTCGCGGTCGCCCCACCGAGCGTCCCGCTGGATCCCCTGCCCGGCTCATGGCAGCGCGAGGCAACACAGATCCGGGAGCACGGCGCCGCGATCGATCGCGAGAGCATGGCGCCCGGCGTGTTCTGCACGGCAGTCCCCCCGCTGACCAGCCCGGCTCAACGCATCAGCGCGCGACCGCGACCCGATCGCGAGACGGTCCGCCGCAAATCACAAGTCCGCTCAGCGGACTATCGCTTGCCCGGCAGCAGCGCAGGTGACGACACTCGATGTCAGGTGGACGCCGCGGGCAGATCCGCGTTCCCGACGGGTGAAGGCCCAGAATCCGCGAGCGAATTCACCGCTCCGGAGGTTCATCTCCATCGAGAAGAGGAACGGAACGGGTACTCCGATTCCAAGCGAAGTAACGACGTATCAAAAAAACTGACGCTTCGGCGGCTACTGCTACAGCCTGTAGTGGAACGGCAATCCCGACAACGGCGCCTGCCCGTCGACGAATTCTCCCGCCCACCAGCACCACGGCCAGGGTAGCGGGAACTTCATTCTGCCGGCCAACCCCGCAGAGCACATCTGACACGGATGTGCGCATCTGCCCCTGCGCGGTATGTGCCGGATCAACGTCCGGCACATACCCGGGGCCCAGCCACCTCCGTACCGTGCCGGTACTCGGCAACGGCAACATCGAGGGCCACCAGAACTTGCTTTCTTCTTCGCTCAGCAAAGCGAAAGGCGCTCTCATGTCGCCCAGGTCTGTCCGTCGGCGGACGGTGTTCACCGCCTTAGCCGGACTCTTCACCGTTGCATTGCTCATGTCCCCGGGCTCGGCGCTCGCCGCCGTGGGGCCGTCGGTCACGGGTGACAACGTGTATGTCACCAATGGCGCCTTGGATCAAGGAAAGCCGTATCCGAATATCGGAAGATTCAACGTCAACGCCAGCGGTTCGGTCACCCCGGCCGGGACCGCGCCGACCGGGTTCGACGCGCACGGCATCGTGTTCACGCCAAAGCCCGACAGTGCCGGCCGGCGCTACGCGTATGTCTCCGGCGCGGAGGGCGATAAGGGCGGCAGTATCGATCGGTACCTGGTCGCCGCCAACGGAGCTCTCACCCGGATCGGCGTCACCGATACGCCGGTACCTTTCGGCATCGCCATCAGCCCGGACGGCCGGACCGTATACGTGGCTAGTTTCGAAGACTGCGGACCTACCGGCACGGACCCCTGTGACCAGGAAGGCGCTGTCTCGGCGTTTCGCGTCGGCGCCGGCGGCGTGCTGACGCTGCTGTCGAAGACGGATACCGGCGCTCTCAACGGCAAAGGTGTGGCGGTGACCCCGGACGGACGTTTCCTCTACGTCAGTCACGGCGCTCCCCCTGATCCCGCGCCGGGTTCGATCGTCGGCTTCGCGATCGCCGCGGACGGCTCCGTTGTGAGTGGCAGCGTGGCCAGGGCGGAGGTGGGCGCTACCGGACACCGGGTGGTCATCACGCCGGACGGGGGCTTCGCCTATGTCACCGGTCAGGACGACGCGGCAGGCGCACCGGACGTTTTCGGATTCCGGATCGGCGCCGATGGTGGGCTCACCCCCGTTCCCGGCAAGGCCGTCGACGCCGGGACCTTGATCGAGGGCGCGGCGATCAGCCCGGACGGCACACGGCTCTACGTGACCGCACTCGGCGTGGCCGGGCCCGACGAGTACCCCGAACAGGACGGCCAGATCCGCATCTGAGGCTGCGGCGAGGGCAGGCGCGGTCGACTGTTCCGAACTGGGCACCGGCCCCGTCGCCACCTTGGTCAGCATGCCGCTGTCCCCGGGCCGGGCTCGGCTGCCTACTACCCTGACCTTGCCGCTCCACACGGCCGCAGACGCCGAGTAGATATCACCCAGAGTGATGGATCAACGGAAGATCGTGGCCGAGGGTGAGTGAACCCGGTGGGGTTGTGGTATCGATCCCCCCTCGGACACGTCACCACAACCCAGCATCGTCCGGGCCGAGATCCACTTCGGCCCGGGCGATTTGCCGTGCGGGTCGGCAGGTCGGGCGCGGTCCGACGTTCCGCGTCGCAGCTCTCCCTGCTTGCGCCGGTGGGCGCCGTCTTGCCACAGAAAGTCCACAGCAACTGATTGACAAACGCTGAGGGACGGCCGATCGTCATAGCAATCGATTGCAGTGCCACGGAGACGCGAGGGCTGGGCCAGCCACCTGCATCGATGGTGCAGACGCCCGATACGTCTTCAGATACCACGGAGCGACGGCCCCGGTGCGAGACCGCGATCGAGCGCACTGAGTCAGCACGACACAGCACGACACAGCACGACATCCCATCGGCTCAACGAAGAGTCAGGAGACCCCGACCATGAAGCGGAAGAAACACTCGAAACGAACATGGCAGGCCGCCGTCGCCACATGCACGCTGGCGCTCGCCGCGAGCGGCTGCGCGTCCGGCAGTGACTCAGCGGATTCGGGGCACGGTCCGCTGGTGATCGGGGCCTCCGTCTCCCTCACCGGTGACTTCGCCGACAACGGCAAGGCCGTGCAGCGCGGTTACCAGTTGTGGGCCGACTCGATCAACGCCAAGGGCGGACTCCTCGGCCGCAAGGTGAAGTTCAAGATCGTGGACGACCTGTCCAGCCCCAGCCAGGTCATCACCAACTACCAGAACCTGATCAACCGGGACCATGTGAACCTGGTCTTCGGGCCGTTCTCCAGCCTGTTGACCGTACCCGCCTCGCAGGTCGCCAAGCGCTACGGCTACGCGTTCCTCGAACCGGCCGGAGGCGGTCCCCAGGTCTTCGACCAGCACCTGCACAACCTCTTCTTCGTCCAGCCCGCGCCGTCAGTCAGCTCCGGTGACGTGTTCGCCAAGTGGGTGCTCTCGCTACCGGCCGGTCAGCGGCCCAAGACCGCGGCCTACGCCGAGCTCGACGATCCGTTCGCCAGCCCGATCGCGGAGAACATCCGTACCGCCTTCGAGGCCGCCGGCATCAAGACCGTCTACAAGCAGGTCTATCCGGCGGAGACCACGGACCTGTCCCCCGTGATATCCGGCGTCGCCGCCGCCCACCCTGATGTGCTGGTTTCCGGAACGCAGAGCAACGATGCGTACGCCCAGGTCAAGAGCCTCGTCCAGCTGAAGTTCAGCCCGAAGTTCATCTTCATGTCGAACGGTGCGAACTCGCCCCTTGAGTTCCCCGACAAGGTGGGCGCGGGCAACACCTCGGGCATCATGTCGGCCGGCGACTGGTACCCGAGCTCGACGGCCGCCGGCAGCGCCGAGTTCGCCGCGGCCTATGTGAAGAAGTACGGCGGCACCGCACAGCAGATCGACAACACCTCCGCCGAGGCGTACTCCTGCGGCCAGTTGCTTGAGGACGTCGCGAAGAAGACCGCGAAGATCGACAACGCCACGATCATCAAGTCACTGCACTCCGGTTCATGGCCGACGCTGCTCGGAGACCTGGCCTGGAACGCGGACGGTGCCCCGACCTCGGAGTTCTCGTTGGTGCAGTGGCAAGGCGGCAAACTTCTGCCGGTCTACCCCGCCGCCAAGGCTCAGGCGGCTCCCGTGTACCCGAAGCCGAACTGGGGCGGGTGAGACACGTGCACACTCTCATCCAAGGCGTCATCCTGGGTGTCCTCACCTCCGGTGTCTTCGCGCTCATGGCTTCGGGGCAGACACTGATCTTCGGCATCATGAAGGTCGTGAACCTGGCTCAGGGTGCCATGGTCATCCTCGGTGCCTACCTCTCCTACCAGTTGTTCACCTCCTTCGGCCTGGACCCGTTCCTCGCCATCCCGGTCACCACGGTGATCATGTTCGTGCTCGGTGTCGCCGTCCAGTGGCTGTTCCTGCGTCCGCTGAGGAAGGACGACCGCTCAGAACTCAGCCTGCTCATCACGTTCGCCGTCGCCCTGCTGATCGAGGGCGTCATGAGCATCACCTGGCACACCACCTCCCGCAGCATCAACACCGGCTATGCCAACTCCAGCTGGAGCCTGTTCGGCTACCAGATCACCTTGGTGCGGCTGTGGGCGTTCCTGCTGTCGCTCGCCGTGCTCGGCCTGCTCTACCTGCTGCTGAACCACACCCGGTTCGGCCGTGCGGTGCGGGCCACCGTGCAGAACCCCGAGTCGGCGAAGCTGCTCGGGATCGAGGCCGACCGCGTCTCCGCGCTCGGCTTCGGACTCGGCGCGGCAACCGCGGCCGCGGCCGGATCGGTGTACGGGCTGCTCTACCCGTTCAATCCCGGCAGCCACTACGACCTCATCTCCAAGCTGCTGTCCATCGTCATCCTGGGCGGACTGGGCAGTGTCGGCGGAGCGGTGCTCGGCGCGCTGATCGCGTCGACGTCCTCCGCGGTCGTCGCCGCCACCGTCTCGCCCGCCTGGTCGGAGATGACCTTCTTCGTGATCCTCATCGCGATCCTGCTGGTCCGGCCGCAGGGCATCTTCGGCACCACGGTCAGGAGCGCGTAGTGAACCGTCTCCGTGCCGCGGGCCCCGTCGCCTTCTTCGCGACCCTGGCCTCACTGCCCTCGTTCAACCTGGCCCACTGGTCCATCAACCTGCTGATCTTCACGCTGATGTTCGCGGTGATGTCCAGCTCCTGGAACCTCGTCGGCGGGTTCGCCGGCTATCCGTCCCTCGGCCACGCCGCGTTCTTCGGCATCGGTGCCTACGCGGAAGCGATCTGGTTCTCGCACCACTCGGTGAGCAGCGGCTACGAACCCTTCCTGATGCTGCCCGCCATCGGCCTGCTTGCCGCCCTGATCGGGCTTCCTATCGGCGCGGTGGCGATGCGAACCCGCGCCGACGTGTTCGCCATCGTCACCATCACGTTGCTCTTCGTGGTCCAGATGTTCGCCTTCAACCTGCACAGCATCACCGGCGGCGCCCAGGGCCTGTCCATCGCGCCCGCTCCCTTCCCGGCGGCCACCTACGAGCGGCCCTTCTACTACGTGCTGGTCGGCCTGCTCGCCCTCGCCATGGCGATCACCTTCGCCGTCATGCGCAGCAAGGTCGGGCTGAGCCTGGCGGCGCTGCGCGGGGACGAGGACAAGGCGCGCGGCATCGGCATCCGGGTGACCGGGGTCAAACTGCTCGCGTTCACGGTCAGCGTCGGCCTGACCGCCATGGTCGGCGCGGTGTGGGCGTACTACGAGGGCTTCATCTACCCGCAGTTCGCCGTCGATCCCCTCATCACCATCGCGATGGTCCTCATGACGTTCCTCGGTGGCCGCGCCACGCTGTGGGGCCCGGTCCTCGGGGCCTTCATCCTCGAATCCGCACAGCAGTACCTCGCCTACCGGCTCGGCGGCAGCCAGGTCTACCTCATCGCGTACGCCCTGGTGTTCCTGTTGATCATGCTGCTGCTGCCGCGCGGCATCCTGCCGACCGTGCAGGACCGGATCCGGCGGCGGCGCCGGCGCCAGGCCGTCGACTCCGGTTCGCCCACTCGTACGCAGCCGGCGAACGCGGCGGCGACCGCAGGAGGTGGTCAAGCATGACGGCACTGCTCGAAGTCACCGGTATGACCAAGGTGTTCGGCGGTGTCCGCGCCGTGGACGGCTGCTCGTTCACTGTCGAACCGCGGACCGTGACCGCGCTGATCGGACCGAACGGCTCCGGCAAGACGACCCTGTTCAACATGATCACCGGGTACCTGCGTCCGGACAGCGGGCGCGTGCGCTTCGCCGGCCAGGACGTCACCGGTCTGGACGCCGGCACCCTGTACCGCCGCGGCCTGTCCCGCACGTTCCAGCAGGCCCGGGTGATTCCCCAACTCAGCGTGCTGGAGAACCTGGTCGCGGCCGGCGGGTACAGCTGGCGGCAACTGCTCACCACCCGGCGGGTCGGCCGGGCCGACCGAGACCGGGCGGGAGAGCTGCTGGAGGAGTTCCGGCTCTCGCACGTGGCGGACCTGCTCGCCTCCGAACTGTCCTACGGTCAGCGCAAGTTGCTGGAGTTCGCCGCCGTCCTCATGAGCGATCCGAAGCTGGTGCTGCTCGACGAGCCGACCGCCGGCGTCAACCCGGTCATGATCGACACGATGGAGCGGCACATCCGGCAGCGGCACGAGGCCGGCATCACCTTCCTCATCGTGGAGCACGACATGTCGTTCGTCATGCGGCTGTGCGATCCGGTCATCGTCCTGGACCAGGGCAAGCAGATCTTCAGCGGCGTTCCCGCTGAGGTGTAGGCCAACGCGCTCGTCCTCGACGCCTATCTCGGGAGTTGACCGTGGCACCGATTCTTGCTCTGGACTCCGTCGTGGCCGGATACGGCGCGGGCGACATCCTCAAGGGCGTCGACCTGCGGATCGCAGCCGGCACCGTCACCTGCCTCATCGGCCCCAACGGAGCCGGGAAATCCACCGTCCTCAAGACCATCAGCGGGCTGCTGCGGCCCCGACAGGGATCCATCCGCTTCCACGAGCGGGACCTCAAAGGCCTCTCGTCGAAGGCGCGGCTGCGGCTCGGCATCGTCCATGTCCCCCAGGACCGCAGCCTGTTCCCCGCGATGAGCGTCTGGGACAACCTGCTCACCGGCGGGTACACCATCCGGGATCAGAAGCTGCTCAGGCAGCGGGTGGACCGGGCCGTCGAGGCCTTCCCGATCTGCGCCAAGCGGGCCCGCGAACACGCCGGGTCACTGTCGGGCGGCGAGCAGAAGCAGGTGGAGCTGGCCCGCACCCTGGTCCTCGATCCCAAGCTGATCCTGCTCGACGAGCCGTCCATCGGCCTGGACCCGAAGTCCCGCCAGCAGGTCTTCGCCAGTATCAGGCAACTCGCCGCCAACGGCCGCACCGTGCTGCTCGTCGAGCAGAACGCCCGCTCGGGCCTGGCCGCGTCCGACTACGGCGCGGTTCTCGAGTCAGGGGTGGTCCGCCTCGTCGCCACCGGCGCCGACCTGCTCGACAACCCCGAGGTGGGCCGCCTGTACCTCGGGGCGGCGGCGCGCTGACTGGGTGCGGGCGCGCTCACAGCGGTGCTCCGGCCGGCTCGGCCGGCCGGCCCTACCCTGAGGAGTCATCTCAAGCGGGTGGTGCCGCCCGCCCCCACGTCACTCATCGCTCACTTGTGGTCATTCGACCCTCCCCATGGGCCTCGGTGCCGCACCCTGGAGAGGGTGCGGCCTGCATCAGCTGAGAGCCATGGGGGCGCCGGAACGTTTACCGGGACTTCATAGCCGCACCCCTGTCACTGGAGCTACGGGGTCGGGGCGTACAGGGCGAGGCCGACCAGGCGGAGGTTGCCCGCGATGCCGGGCGGGAGGACCAGCCGGATGTCGGTCGCCGTCGTGCGGGGCAGTTGGTAGGTGCGGGCGTCATGATCGGAAACGAGCCGGAGGATCGGCCGCCACGGGTCGTCGGGTGTCGTGCGCGCGTCCAGCCGTACGTCGCGCAGCCAGGCTTCCGGGTGCGCGTTGTCGTCCCGCAGGGTGATCCGGTCGAAGGTCAGTGGTGTGCTCTGGTGGGACTGGACGAGCAGGTAGCACAGCGGGAACTCCTCCGCGGCGTCCTCGACCGTTTTCTCGGTGAGCAGCGGCTTCCCCGACGGCGCGGAGCCCGGGAGGAGCAGGCTCTTGGCGTCCAGCGGGACCGTGTTCCCCAGCCACCCGACGAAGTCGATCGTCGTCGTGGCCGGCAGCAGGTTGGTGAGACCCGTGACCGGGGGTGTGGTGCCGTTGCCGGTGACGGGGAAGCGCGACACCGGGGCCGTCTCCGGCACGAGCAGGCCGTTTCGCATGTCCGGCGCGGTGGAGCGCAGCAGGGTCGACCACGTCGGTC
>Ga0137412_10005517_pt1 | contig 10109 bp, 9 predicted proteins | sample CZODoug2_1_16fun_FD_122160 | JGI IMG/M metagenome (GOLD analysis project Ga0137412, IMG submission 122160) | Vadose zone soil fungal communities from Angelo Coast Range Reserve, California, USA - CZODoug2_1_16fungal (Hybrid Assembly) | ecosystem: Environmental > Terrestrial > Soil > Vadose zone... | reverse complement strand
GTTGCGGCCTATCACAAGGTGAGCGCGCAGGAGGGACGCGGCGGCGATGCGCATTGGCGGGAGATCGCCTGGCCCTATCCGCGCGACGCCTGGCCCGCCGGCCGCGCCTTCCGTTGTGATGCCGCGGCCTGCGGCGGCGCGGTCGAGGTTTATGTGCGGCCCAAGATCGGCTTCTGCAATTGCGACACCGGCGTTGCCGATGACGACGAGGTCGACCGCGTCGCCGATCTCGACCTGATCAGCACACGCTTCGTGCCGCTTGAAGCGGGCAGGGTGGTCCGCATCGCCGACATATCCGGCCGGTCGCGAAACTACGATCTCAAGATGGCCGACGGCTCGCAGCACACCGCGATCGGCATCGCGCTGTCGCACCGCTGCGATCTGTTGGTGGCGGTCGCGCAAGGCGACGGCGCTGCGCCGGAGTTGCAGCGCCAGGCATTGGCGTTTCTTGCGTCCGACGACATGCACCGTTGGATGATGGCGTCGCTGGGCGGGCATTGAGTCGTGAACTTCGCGAATGTGCCCTCGAGAAACACGGCGCGAATGCAGCTCAGAGACACTTCCTGCCGGAGAGATTCTTCATCATCGCGCCGAGACCGAACTGCCAATGTTCGCACTCGTCGCTCGGACGCATGCGATTGGTCAACTTGCCAAGCTTCGGTGTTGCGATCGTGACGATATCGCCGCGCTTGTGAGTGAACCCTTCGCCCTTCACATCCCGGTCCTTGATCGGGGCAAACATGGTGCCGAGAAAAAGCGCAAATCCGTCGGGATACTGGTGCGTGGGTCCGATCGTTTGTGTGACCAGGTCTTCCGGATCCCGGCTGATCTTGCTGATGGAGGAATGACCTTCAAGAACAAAGCCGTCTTCGCCGACGACTGTCATCGCCACATCCATCCCGCGCACGTCATCGAGACCAAAGCTGCGGTCGAACAGCCGCACAAACGGCCCGATCGCGCAGGACGCGTTGTTGTCTTTCGCCTTCGACAGCAGCAGCGCCGATCGTCCCTCGAAATCGCGAAGGTTGACGTCGTTTCCGAGCGCAGCACCGACGATACGGCCGCGGCTCGAGACGACCAGCACGACCTCGGGTTCGGGGTTGTTCCAGCTTGATTTCGGATGGAGACCCGCATCCATCCCGGTCCCCACCGACGACAGAACCGGCGCCTTGGTGAAAACCTCCGCGTCCGGTCCAATCCCGACTTCGAGATACTGGCTCCATGCGTGCTGTGAGATCAGCACGTCCTTCAGGCGCATCGCCTCGGCGGACCCCGGCTTGAGTTTTGACAGATCGTCGCCGACGAGTTTTACCACCTCCGCCCGGATCGCGGCCGCCGACGCCGGATTGCCGCGGGCTCTCTCCTCGATCACCCGTTCCAGCATCGATACCGCAAACGTGACGCCGGCGGCCTTGAGCACCTGAAGGTCGATCGGTGCCAGCAACCACGGCTTGGTGGAATCGCGCGCGTCCGGCGGTGTGTTGGTGGCGATGCCATCGAGATCGCCGATCCTGACACCCTCGACGCTCCGCATCGCAGCGGCCGGATCAGCTTCCTCCGCAAGCGCGCTCACGGTCGGAAAGCGCGAGGTCACATCGTAAACGCCGCCGCCCCGAACCGCCACCACCGAGGGACCCGACGCGGAAGGAAGCCACACACGGCCAATCAGCGTGCCGGCGGTGCCGTCATCGGGCAGTATCGATGCTGCGTTCAAGGAAATCATCGCCAGTCCCATCGTCGTGTTGTTGCGGGTGTCATAGCATTTGTGGATCGGGAGTCGAGAGAGCCGCGCGATGTGCGAGGCACTCTCGGCGCTACTGCGGGGTAATGCCGGCGTCCCGGATAGTTCGGTCCCACCTGTCGATTTCGGTCTTGAGCAGGCGTTCGAGCGCCGCGGGTGTCGCCTGCTCCGGCGATGGATCCGTCACAGCTATTCGCACTCGGCACACTGGCGTAAACCGCCCCCAAAGTGTTTAGAATATCCCGAACTCCACGCGGCATCCGGGAACTCGAATGACAGATTTGCTCAGTCGGCGTGATGCACTGTTGCGAACGGCGGGGCTTGCAGCCGCGAGCCTGCTTCCTGCCGCGCCTTTGCCCGGCATTACTGCGCCGCTGCGCCAGCCGGTTCAAGGCGGCGAGATCGACGCCGCGTTGCGGGCAAAGGTCGGCGCCGGGGAAATCCCGGGCGTTGTCGCGATGGCCGCAAACGAGCAGTCGGTGGTCTATGAGGGCGCATTCGGTGTCCGCAACATGGCTGCGAAAACAGCGATGTCGTCGGATACGATCTTTCGCATCGCCTCGATGGTCAAACTGCTGACGTCGGTCGCGGCGCTGCAATTGGTGGAGCGCGGCAAGTTGCGGCTGGACGAGCCGGCCGCCCATATCGATCCCACGCTCGGCTCGGCCCAGGTTCTTGCGGGCTTCGATGCGAAGGGTGTTCCGCAGTTGCGCCCGCCGCACAAGCCGATCACGCTGCGCCATCTGCTGTCGCATACCTCCGGGTTCAGCTATCCGCTGTGGGATCCCAACGTCGTGCGCTACCTCAAGGCCGCCCGCACCAACCCGGCCTTGCCGCGCCGGCCGCTGATGTTCGAGCCCGGAACGAAATGGGCCTATGGCGGGGGCCTCGACAACGTCGGGCGGCTGGTTGAAATCGCCGACGGCACCAGCCTCGATCGCTATTTCCGCGAACATATCACTGACCCCCTCGGCATGAACGACACGGCGTTCACCATCACCGAGAAGCAACGCGCGCGTCAGGCCAGCCTGCATACGCGCGGCGCGGACGGAAAGCTCAAGCCGCAGCCATTTGAAAAGCAGACGGTACCAACCGCGTTTTCAGGCGGCGGCGGCATCTATTCCACGGCGCCGGATTATTTGACCCTGCTGCAGGCGCTGCTGAACGGTGGAAGTTTTCGCGGCACGACCATCCTGCGGCCGAAGACCGTTGCCTTGATGGCGACAAACCAGATCGGCGACCTCGAGGTCGGAATTCTCAGGACCGCGAATCCGGCGCTTTCCAACGACGTCGATTTCTTTCCCGGGGTTCGTCTGCGCTGGGGCCTCGGCCACATGATCAATGTCGATGCGGTGCCGGACGGCCGCAGCGCCGGCAGCCTGACCTGGGCCGGCCTGTTCAATACCTATTACTGGATCGACCCGACCAAGCGGATCGCGGGCGTGATCATGATGCAGATCCTCCCGTTCGCCGACCAGCAGGCCTTGCAAGCCTATCGGCAATTCGAGCGCGGGATTTGCCACGCGTTTGCGCCGGTTTGATTTGGGTCGTACGCCGCGAGGCCGGGTTCAAACGCCGATCGCATTCTTCGCCACCACGTCCCGATAGAATGCCGCGCTCAGCTTGGGCACGCGGGCCTGGGTTTCGAAATTCACGTGATAGACCCCAAACCGCTTTTCGAAACCAAAGATCCATTCGAAATTGTCCATCAGGCTCCACAGGAAATAGCCGCGCACTGGCACGCCCTCGGATGTCGCGCGTTGTAGCTGGGTCAAATAGTTGCGCAGGAACATGATGCGATCGAGATCGAAAACCTTGCCGTCGGCGGCAAGCTTGTCTTCCGAGGAAGTGCCGTTCTCGCTGATGTAGATGGCGTCGATGTTCCAGATTTTGGCGGCCAGCCGCGGCGCCCAGTAGATTACCTCGGGACCGACGCGTAGCCATTCGGAATTCATGTGCGGGAACGAGGCCGGGAAGGGCAGCACCGCCCAGCCCGGCTTTTTCTCGGACGCGGCGATGTAGAATTGCGGGGCGTAGATGTTCAGCCCGACGAAATCGTTTTTGGACGAAATGATCTTCAATTCGTCGGCGGTGAATTTGGGGGCGTCCTTGCCGGCAAATTCGAGAAAGCCATCGGTGTATTTGCCCTCAAGGATGACGCCGAGGAAGCCTGCGTTCAATTCGCGCGTCGCCATTTCCGCAGCGCGGATGTTTTCGGGCGTGGCGAAGGCCGGCACGCAGGCGGCGATATTTTCGGCCGGGCCGACTTTTGTTCCGGCGCGGGCCCTGGCGCGGATCGCCTGCACGGCGAGCCCGTGGCCCAATACGACGTGATGACGAGCCTGGTTCAGTTCGGCCGTCGGCAGTTTCAGGCCGGGCGCGTCGATGCCCCAGCCGTAGCCGAAATTCAGAAAGCGCCCGGCTTCGTTGAGGGTGAAGATGTACTTGACGCGATCGCTGAGGCGCTCGGCGACGTAGCCGGCATAGTCCGCGAACGCCTTTGAGGTTTCGCTGGATTGCCAGCCGCCGACGCGATCCTGCAGCGCCTGCGGCAGATCCCAGTGATACAGCGTCGCGTAGGGTTCGATGCCGTTGGCCAGCAGCTCGTCGAGCAGGCGGTTGTAGAAATCGAGGCCTTTTGGATTGGGCGCTCCGGTGCCTTCAGGAAACACCCGCGGCCACGCGATTGAAAACCGGTAAGCCTTGACGCCGAGGTCTTTGATGAGCCGGACGTCTTCCTTGTAGCGGTGAAAATGATCGTTGGCGCGATCGGCGTTGCTGCCATCGCCGATCTTGCCGGGGGTGTGGGAAAACGTATCCCAGATCGAACGGCCGCGGCCGTCTTCGTTGACGGCGCCTTCGATCTGATAGGCCGACGTCGCCGTGCCCCAGACGAAGTCTTTTGGGAACGGTGCTGCGGCGTGGCGGTCTGGTGCCCGCTTTTTGTCCGCCGCCATTCCGGGCGAAGCTACGATCCCGAGCGCGGACAGTCCGGCGAGCCTTGCGAACTGCCGGCGCGAAAATGCGGAAAACATCAGTTGCTCCCGAACGGCTTACGGATCGATCTGGTAGGCGGAAATCCTGTCGATCTCGAATGCAACCGTATCCGGCGATTCAGCCGCGACGAAGCCCACGCCCAGAAAGAATTTCGAGCCCATCGCGAGATTGACAATCATGTACATGGGATCGACGAAGCCGGCAGGCACCTTGATGTCCGACACCGGCTTGCGGTCGATGAAATAGGTGATGCGATCGCGCTCCCAGAGCACGCCGTAGTCGTGGAATTCGGTCGCCGCATCCGGCACCAGGAAGTCGAACCCGCAGGACTTTATGGACCCGGTTTCGGGTATCCGCCAATGCGTCGTCATCACCATGTCGCCGGGCCGCTCCCCGCGCCCTTCCATCACGTCGATCTCGGGCGGCCAGCCGCCGTCATCGGCGAGCATCCAGAACGCCGGCCACACCGCCACGCCGACCGGAATCCTGGCGCGGATTTCGAAATAGCCGTATTTCTGCGCGAACGACCCCTGGGTGGTCAGGATGCCGGAAATGTATTCATTGTCGAACAGCACCTGTTTCAGTTCGGGCGGCGTGCGGCTGGCCGTGATTGAGAGCACGCCATCGCGCACGCTGAAGGGGTCGAGCCCGAGCGGCGTCGTTCCGCGTCCGCTGTAGCGCGGGTCGACATAGATCTGCTGCTCGCCATTGTAGGTGGTCTTGCGCTTGAAGTCGGAGCCGACGCCGCCCCAGTAGCGCGCTTCCGGCCACGCCGCGCCGCCGGCGTAATGCGGTACCCACTTTCCGCGCGACAGCGGATGTTCGTCGAAATCATCGTGAAACGTCCGGTGTAACGGCACCATCGCCATGGACACGCCCGGCGTTTCAATGCGGCGGCACACTTCGCCCGGCGGGCCGGCCGCGACGGGCAGCGAAAGTCGTGTCTGCGCAACGGTCGGGGCCTCTTGCGCGAAGGCCGGCGAGAGCGTGACGATACATCCGATTACGACCAGAACTCTCGGCGTCAAGGCGTCGATCCTCGGTCCGCACGGCGATGCGCGATCGTCGTCATTAAACCTCCGATCCCTTCGATCGGCAAGAAACGCAAGCGTGACCGGCAAGCAACGCCGGGGCAACGTCTACTGTGACGCCGCGCACATAACCGAAGGCCGCCAACGCCTAGTCTCGCTCTCAGGCGGACACCAGCAATTGAGATTCGCAAACCCAATTCCGTCTGTGGGTCACGATTGAAAGAAAGGGATTTTGGATGAAAAAGCTTGTTTTGACCATTGCCACCGTTGCCACGTTGGCCGCGGTGGCGAGCGCGCCCGCGGAAGCGCGCGGCGTGCGCGTGCGCGCCGGTGTCGCCGCGGCGACCGCCGCAGCCATCGCGGCCGACGCTTACTTCAATGGCGGCTATGGCTATTACTACGGCGCGCCCGCCTATTACGGCGGGCCGGTGTATTACGGCTATCCCGGCTGGCGGTACTATTGATCACCGCGTGATGGCCCGGAGAACGTGCTCCGGGCCATTCGCGTCATTTGACCCCCGCGCTCCCCGAGTTCTAAAATCGGCCGTCATGACCGACTTCCGCGGCGTTTTTCCCTATCTCGTTTCCCCCATCGATTCGTCCGGCCAGATTCGCGAAAGCGTACTCGCGCGGCTCTGCGACGATCTCATCGCCGCAGGCGTGCACGGGCTGACCCCGCTCGGCTCGACCGGCGAGTTCGCCTATCTCAACGGTGCGCAGCGCACGGCGGTGGTGAAGACCGCGATCGAAGCCGCAAAGGGCCGCGTTCCCGTCATTGCCGGGGTTGCCTCGACCTCGACGACGGATGCGGTCGCGCAGGCGAAGGCCTACGAGCGGCTCGGGGCCAGCGGCATCCTCGCGATCATGGAAGCGTATTTCCCCGTCGCCGACGCGCAGGTCGAATCCTATTTCCGCGCGATTGCGGATGCGGTCGATATTCCGGTGGTGATCTACACCAACCCGCAATTCCAGCGCTCGGACCTGACGCTCGACGTCATCGAACACCTCGCGGCGCATCCGCGCATCGGCTACATCAAGGATGCCTCCACCAATACCGGGCGGCTATTGTCGATCCTCAATCGCTGCGGCGACAATATCAAGGTCTTCTCCGCGTCCGCCCACATTCCCGCCGCGGTGATGCTGATCGGGGGAGTGGGGTGGATGGCGGGACCGGCCTGCATCATCCCGCGGCAAAGCGTTGCGCTCTACGATCTCTGCAAGGCCGCGCGCTGGGAGGAGGCAATGGCGCTGCAGCGTAAGTTGTGGCGCGTCAATGAAGCCTTCGCGCGCTTCAACCTCGCCGCCTGCATCAAGGCCGGGCTGTCGATCCAAGGCTACGATGTCGGCGATCCCGTCCCGCCGCAGGCCGCGCTGACGGCGGACCAGCGCAGGGTGGTCGAGGCAGCGTTGCGCGATCTCGGGTAAGCACGGCCGGCTCTTAGAAATGCCATGAAGCCCTCGCGTTTCCTTATCGTTATCCGTGGGCGACAGCTATCCGTTGCAAAAATCAAGATGGCTGGTCATTCCGGGATGCGCCGTCAGGCGCAGGCCCGGAATCCATAACCACGATCGTGAGTATGGATTCCGGGCTCACGCTTCGCGTGCCCCGGAATGACGGGGAGAAAATTGCAGCGTTGGCGGAACTGATCTGGTACGTTCCCGGCAAATTACACCGGGAGATTGTGATGCGCAGACTATTAACGGTGCTGGCGACGCTTTCGTGCCTGAGCCTGACCAATTGCGGCTACAACGCGATCCAGGGCAATGACGAGCAGGTCAAGTCGAGTTGGTCCGAAGTCGTCAATCAGTACCAGCGCCGCGCCGACCTGGTACCCAATCTCGTCAATTCCGTAAAAGGCTTTGCGCAGCAGGAAAAAGACGTGCTGCTCGGCGTCACCAATGCGCGGGCCAAGGTCGGCAGCATCCAGGCGACGCCGGAAGTGCTGAACGATCCCGCGGCATTCCAGAAATTCACCGCGGCGCAGGGTGAGCTTTCCAGCGCGCTGTCGAGATTGCTTGTCGTGACCGAGAATTATCCGCAGCTCAAATCGGATGCGCTGTTCCGCGATCTGATGGCGCAGCTCGAGGGCACCGAGAACCGCATCACGGTGGCGCGCAACCGCTACATCAAGTCGGTGCAGGATTATAACGTCGGCATCCGCACCTTTCCGAACAATCTGACCGCGATGGCGTTCGGCTACAAGGAAAAGCCGAATTTCTCGGTCGAGAACGAGAAGGAAATTTCGGTCGCACCGAAGGTCGACTTCAATCCAACGCCTGCGCCTTCGAAATAGTCGGCAAGCGGCGATGAACGCTGCAAGGGCCGTCCTCCTTGCGCTGCTCGTAGGCTGGGTTGTTCCAGCCCTCGCGCTGGTGGCGGTGCCGCCGCTCACCGGGCGCGTGGTCGACCAGACCGGGACCCTCTCGAGCGGCGATATCGCCTCGCTGGCGCAAACGCTGAAGAATCTCGAAACCCGCAAGGGCAGCCAGATCGCGGTGCTGATCGTGCCGACGACCGATGGCGAGGCGATCGAGCAATTCGCGATCCGCGTCGCGGAAGGCTGGAAGATCGGCCGCAAGAAGATCGACGACGGCGCGCTGCTGGTGGTCGCCAGGAACGACCGCCATTTGCGCATCGAGGTCGGCTACGGCCTCGAAGGGGCGCTGACCGACGCCACCACCAGGCGCATCATCGACGAAGACATCACGCCGAAATTCAAGAGCGGCGATTTCGCCGCCGGCATTTCCGCCGGCGTCAATCGCATGATCCGGGTGATCGATGGTGAAAAATTGCCGGCGCCGGAGCCGGAGCACTGGCGCAGCCCGATTCTGTCCAACTACATCGACCCGCTCAATCCCTTTGTCCTTGTCGTGGTCTTCATCGTCGGCGGCGCCCTGCGCGCCGTGTTGGGTCGATTGTTCGGTTCGGTCGCGACCGGCGGCTTGGTCGGAGTCTTGGCGTGGCTGTTCGTCGGGTCTATTGCCGCGGCGGCCATCGTCGGAATGATCGTGTTCATGTTCATGATGTTCGCCGACTGGGCGCCGCCGGGGGTCGCGCGCAGCGGAGGCGGAAGCTGGTCGGGCAGCAGCGGCGGTGGTTCGTGGTCCGGCGGCGGCAGCAGTTCAAGCGACAGTGGTGGCGGGTTTTCGGGCGGCGGCGGCAGCTTTGGCGGCGGCGGCGCGTCCGGAAGCTGGTAGAGAGATCTGATAGATATGGGCATCAGGCGCATCGGCAGGCATCTCCTCGAACACCGCTGGCGGCTGCGGCGGATTTTTTCGCCAAAAGTGCTTGATGCGATCGAGGCGGCGATCAAGGCGAGCGAAGCCACGCATTCCGGGCAAATCCGCTTTGTGGTCGAAGGCGCGCTCGACGGCGCGCCGCTGTTCCGCAATCAGTCTGCGCGCGAGCGCGCGCTGGATATTTTTTCGAAGCTCAGGATCTGGGACACCGCGCACAACAACGGCGTGCTGATCTATCTGCTGCTCGCCGACCGCGATTTTGAGATCGTCGCCGATCGCGGCATCGACGCAAAAGTCGGCGCCGCCGGTTGGGAGAAAATCTGCGTCGAGATGGAAAGCGATTTCAAGGCGGGAAATTTCGAGCGCGGCGTCATCAAGGGCATCGAAGCGGTGTCGCGGCTGCTGGCGCAGCATTTCCCCGCCGAACGCGGCAGCGGCAACGAACTGCCCGACGCGCCGGTGGTGATTTAGCGCGTCATTCCGGGCCTGGTCCTGCGGACCATAGTGAAGAGCTACGCCTTCACCGACGGCCGCTCGGCCACGCGCGCCATCCAGGCCGCGATGTTGCCGTTGGCGGCGTCGAGCGGCTGGCCGACCTGGTTGCCGAAATCGATCCAGCAATAGAGCAGGATATCGGCCAGCGTAAAGCGCTTGCCGCACAGATAGTCCTTGCCGGCCATCTGGCCGTTGAGCCATTGCAGCCGGTTCGCCGCGATCTGCTTCAAGCCGGGCGAGGCTTCAGGTGCGCAGGGGATTCGCTTTTCGAAGAACTTCAGCGCCTTGCCGAAGCGATAGCCGTTGGCGAGCGGCTCACAGATGTTGAGATCGACCCTGCGCGTCCACATCCGGCACTCGGCACGCTCCTCCGGCGTCGCCCCGATCATGGGTGGCTTCGGATTCTTCTCTTCGAGATATTCGCAGATCGCGGTGATCTCCGACAAATAGATGCCGTCATCGAGTTCGAGCGCCGGCATCTGGCCATGCGGGTTGCGCTTCAGGTGCGCTTCCTGCCGGTTTTCGCCGCCTCGCAGGTCGACGGTCTGCCGGGGTATTTCGATGCCCTTCTCTGCCGTGAACATGCGGACAATGCGCGGGTTCGG
>Ga0137412_10005514_pt1 | contig 10109 bp, 12 predicted proteins | sample CZODoug2_1_16fun_FD_122160 | JGI IMG/M metagenome (GOLD analysis project Ga0137412, IMG submission 122160) | Vadose zone soil fungal communities from Angelo Coast Range Reserve, California, USA - CZODoug2_1_16fungal (Hybrid Assembly) | ecosystem: Environmental > Terrestrial > Soil > Vadose zone... | reverse complement strand
TTGCGGGTGTCGAGCAGTGGCGCCCAAGCCGATAATCGCGGCTGCATGGCGGCGTGGAATCCCAGGCACCAGGGACGTGCATCGACCTCGCCGTTCGGCTTGCGCTGATGGATCGGCTCGAACTGATGCGGAGCGGTCGAGAGCGTGTTGCTGATGTCGTTGTGGCGACGCACGACGGCGGAGATCGCCGCGAACTCCGGCGTGCCGCCGTGGTTGAAGGCGTCGGCGTCGATGGCGAGCAGCGGGCAGATCCAGTCGAGCGGGCTGATCGATACCGGACCGGCCACGATCGCGGTAACGTAGCCGTCGAGCGTCGGGATGCTGGTGGCGACGGGACGCCGCTCGGCGCGAGCCTGCAGCCATCGCCCGAGTTCGTCGAGCGGCATGGCGGCTGCCGCCATCGATGATGAAGATGATGATGATGATGAACGGCGGCGCCGGCTCATGCGGCCGCCTGTAGGCTGCGCGCGCGGGCAGCCTTCCAGTTCCAGGCCAGCAGCTCGTGCAACCGATGGCTCTTGGTTCGCCCGGAGACAATGCGCTCCAGCACATCGGCCAGATAGGCCTGCGGATCGAGTTCGTGGAGTTTTGCCGTGTTCACCAGCGATGCCAGGATGGCCCAGCTCTCGGCGCCGCCCTCGCTGCCGCTGAACAATGAATTCCGTCTTCCCATCGCAATCGGGCGCATTGAACGCTCGACCGTGTTGGTGTCGACCTCGACGCGCCCGTCGTCGAGGAACAGCGTCAGCCCATCCCAGTGATTGAGCGCATAGTTGATGGCCCCGGCCAGCGGTGACTGGGAGAACAGCTGGCCGAGCATCGAGGTCAGCCGTGCCTTCAGCGCCTCCATCAGCGGCGCGGCTCTGGCGCGACGGATCGCGAGGCGCTGCTCGGCGGGGCTGCCGCGGATCTCGGCCTCGATGGCGTAGACCGCCTGCAGGCGTTCGATCACCTCGTGCGCGAATGGCGACTGCGTCGTCTTATACACCTCGACGAATTTGCGTCGCGCATGCGCCAGACAAAAAGCCAGCCGAATCGTGCCACCATGATCGCGCGCCAGCGCCTTGTAGGCGGCATAGCCGTCCACCTGCAGGATGCCGGAGAAGCCGGTCAATTGCCCGGCGATCGCCTCGGTGCCGCGGCCGCCGGCGAACACGTAGGCGACCGCCGGCGGCGACGGGCCGCCCCAAGGGCGATCATCCATCGCATGCGCCCAGAACTGGCAGGTCCGGGTGCGATGTCGCCCCGGATCGAGCACCGGCATCGGCGTCTCGTCGCAGAACAGCCGCGGCGCCGCCTGGATCGTCTTGAGCTGCAGCTCATAGAGGCTCTTGAGCCACCATGCGGCACGCTTCACCCAGCCGGCGAGCGTCGCGCGATCGAGCTGGATGCCTTGACCCGCCAGGATCTGCACCTGCCGATACAGCGGCAGATACCAGGCGAACTTCGACACCACTACGTGGGTCACGAGCGCGGTCGAAGCCATGCCGCTCTCGATCAGTCGTGGCAGCACCTTCGCCTGCACCACGCCATCGGTGCAGCCGCGGCAGGCATATTTGGGACGGATCGTGCGCAGCACCCGCAGGATCGCCGGGATGACGTCCAGCACCTCGTTCACGTCCTCGCCGATCTTGTGCAGACGGCCCGCGCAGCACCGGCACGCCGTCGTGTCAGGCTCGATCACCTGTTCGCAGCGCGGCAAGTGCTTGGGCAGTGCGCCGATGTTGCGCCTCGCCTTCTTGCGTGGGCTCGCGGGCGGCTTGGTCGCAGGCGTATCGTCGTTCGCAGGCAGAGGCGGCGTGACACCGGTGGCGAGATCGTCCAGCTCCAGCGCGAGCTGCTCGGCGACGATCGCCGCGAGCCGCTCCGAACGCTTGCCGAAGATCATGTCGTTGAGCGTCCGCATCAGCACGCGTAGCTTCTCATTCTCGGCGTCGAGCGCGAGCACCATCTCGGTCAGTGCCGCTGCGTCGGTCGGGAGAGTTTCGGGACGAATCGCCATGAACAAAAGATACATGCACTCGCGATAGGCTCCAGCGAAATCCTCACATCTCATCCGACAACAAACGGTTGTCTCACAAGCTTTGGCGAGGCCCGCGTCCAATCGAGTCCATCGAGCAGCATCGTCAGCTGCGTCGGACTGAGATGAACAACTCCGTCGCGGATCGGCGGCCAGGTAAAGCGTCCCTCGTGCAGCCACTTCGTCACCAGCACCATGCCGCTGCCATCCCACGCCAGGAGCTTCACTCTATCCATGCGCTTGCTGCGGAACACGAACACGTCGCCGCAATACGGGTTCGTGCGCAGTGCTTCGCTCACCAGCGCCGACAGCGTGTGCACCGATTTGCGAAAATCGATCGGGTGTGTCGCCACCACGACCTTGAGGTCAGCCCGCAGCGCGATCACGCCCCGCCTCGCAGCGCCGACAGCACCGTCGAAAGCGTCGTCGCATCGACCCCCGGCTCGACCCAGATGCGCGCCCCGCTCACCTCAATCTCGATCTCCCCGCGGAACTGGCCTGGTGGCGAGACCATCTCCCGCGGCATCGTGTTCGAAGACGCAACGCGACCCGGTCCGCCTGCCGTCGCGAAGCAGCCCTCGGAAGCGATCCGGACCGGCACAAAGCCGGGCGCGTTGGCACCTGCCGCTGCCGCCAACTTGTGTCGCCACACCGTGAGCAGCCCACGGGCAACGCCATTGCGGCGCGCGACCTCGGAAATGTTGGCGCCCTGCTCGAAACTCTCCGCTACGATCCGGGCCTTCTCCTGCGCCGTCCACCGGCGCCGCTGGCGCTGTCCCGTAATCACCTCGATACGACGATAAGAACCGCCATCCTGCCTGGCATCAAGCATGACATCTGCCATCGACTTTCTCCCAACAATCAGCTCATGCCAGGCTGTATCGCAGATCAATCGCGCGACCGCGAGGTGGGGGCCTCATGCCGGTAACGCCTCATGTGTCGCTGTCCCCGAGCTCAAAGTCGCCGACAGCGAGGGCACGTATCCCCCAGGGCGTCTAGCGCTTCGCTAAGGCCGCTCTAGAACGCGCGCCGCCCGAGCCGCGGACCACTTTGCCCTGTCCGCGCGCCATGGGAATGCCTTGCTCATTGAGGCCCGCTCGATGGTCCGCAGGCTCGTTGCGCCGGCTGCGAGCCTGAAACGTGGCACTCTGGGAGAGGATACGATTCGTGCACGGCTCCGTTCGCACCTGGTACCTTATGATGTATTGAACGTTGGAGGCTATGCTGAGATAAATGACCTCGACGCACGAGAAGCAAAAGTACGACACGATTTCAGCTCATTCTTGCTCGGACGTGCAAAAGTCCATACTTCCGGTGATATGGGCACTGTGCGATAGGCACGAGGATGCGCCCGGTCCCAATTCGGTAACGCTTATCGGCAGATGACAACCCCTCGCGAGAACATAAAGTGGGTCTCGGAAGCGGCCAACGAAATGTCATGGAACATAGCCCCGGTCAGAGACGTACATTGAGAGCGCGCATCAGATGTTATGAAAACTACGAGTTCAAATGTCTGATCGATCTTCCACATCGATCCATCACCTGCCCTGAAAGTTTGGCTTGCGGCGCTCATTAAAGGCGAGCACGCCTTCTCGCCGGTCCTCCGTCGGCACCAGGCGATTGTAAGCTTCAATCTCGAAGGCCAGGCCGTCGGCCAGCGACATTTGCAAGTCACGATGGATCGCCTGCTTGACCTGACGCACCGCGAGAGGTCCGTTTCCGGCAATCCGATTGGCGATGGCAAGTGTCGCCTCCATCACGTGCTCCGGCGGCAGCACACGATTGACCAATCCCCATGTTTCCGCCTCGCTGGCCGAAAATGGCACACCGGATAGGATAAGCTCCTTGGCCCTACGCTCGCCGATAGCTCGCGCCAAATTCTGCGTTCCGCCGGCTCCGGGCGTGATACCGCGCATCTGCTGACCTCGAAGCCGAACTCATCGCCGACTTCCTGACGCACGTCGAGAGGGAGCGGCGGAATGGCGCTCGTCCGAAGTTGCGGGCGAACACGCGCTTCAAATGATCGTGACGGTCGAGCTTCAACTCGGCGTGAGAGCGGCAGGCGCCGCGTCTTGATCGTCCCTACTAGGAACGTCTGAGACTGAAGAGGCATCATAACAGCGAGTGAAATCGAACAATGGCCGGCTCCGCCGAAAGGTCCTTAAATCAATCCGCGGCTCTTGCGCCCCGTCCCGCAAGTCCGATTCCGGATCTTGAATTTAGCTCGCTTGTCAACATTTCGCCGCCTGAGATAGTCAGACGCCATTCCAAGGCCTGGTCGGGCTTGTACGTGGAAACGGTTCAGGTCACGCGGCACACGCCGTTCGAATATGGATTCCGGGCTCCCTGCCATCTGCTCATTGCTGCAGAGCTCGCGGAGCGCTACGACGGTGAGACCTTTGTTGAAGGCCTGCCCCGGTCGACCTTGCGCGATTTCACGCAGAAGCTGACCTTCGTTCCTGCCGGGTATGACTTTCGCGGATGGCAGAAACCGCGCGCGCTGACGCGTACAACCTATTTCTACATCGATCCGCGCGGGCCTCTCGCCGATCCCGAGCTGCGGTTCGGCGAGATCGAGTTCAAGCCGCGCCTGTTCTTTTACGATCGCGATCTCTGGGAGATCGCGCTCAAGCTCAAGTCGCAGGTCAACCCGGACCCGATGTACCCGCAATACGCCGAAGCGCTCGGCATCGTGCTGACGCACGAGCTGGCTCGCATCAGCAGTGATACCGGACTCCGCAGGCCCGTCAGTCGGGGAGGCCTTGCGCCTTGGCAGCAAAAGCGCGTGGCGGCCTATATCGAGGAGCGTCTCGCGTACGACATCCCGCTCGCGACCCTCGCCGAGCTGGCGCGGCTCAGTCCCTACCATTTCTCCCGGTCGTTCAAGCATTCCTTCGGCCTGCCGCCGCACCGATATCATGCAAATCGCCGAATCGAACGGGCCAAGCAGCTATTGGCGAATCGTGAGCTGTCCGTAACCAACATTGCGCTTGATGTCGGCTTCAGCGAGACGAGCACGTTCAGCGCCGCATTTCATAGGCTGACCGGCCAAACCCCGAGCCGTTATCGTCGCAATCTCGATTAGAAGAGTCGAGCGCGGACACGGGGCTGCCGTTTCGTCTAGTACAACGACAACGATGTTGATCTGAGCAGTGGTGGCGGCAACGAGTGCAGCAGAAACAAGGATTGTCTCTCCGGGGAGAGGCACGCCGGCACTTTCGAGCGCAACAACACCAAAGATGATCCACGGGCCGTAAGTTGGGATCAAGCTAATCAAGGCGTCCGACAAAAAAGTAAACTCCATCTTTTGAGGTCCCATATCCGTGAAGACGCACAACCCTCGCGGCGAATTGCTACGATGGTGGATTCGAAATGTTGACGATATTTCATGGTGCTTCACCAAATGGTGAGATACTCGCAAGCGATTGATTTGTAAGCAGCCGGCGATGGAAAGATCAGCTGCCGGCTCTTACCTAGAGTGTGTGGAGGGTCCGCCATTCCTGGCCGCTGGTCCAATGGATAAAAACGCGCAGCTACATTAGACATTCCGATGGCCATCCTGCCCAGTCTTCAACAACTCCGTTTTCTCTGTGCTTTGGCCGAGCAATGCCATTTCGGCCGTGCTGCGGAAAGTTGTGCCGTCACGCAGTCGACGCTGAGCGGAGGGATCAAGGAGCTCGAGGCACGGCTGGGCATAACGCTGTTTGAGCGCAACCATCGCCGCGTGATGCTGACACCCTTGGGGAAAGAGATCGCGACGCGCGCCCAGCGCCTGCTGGTCGACGCCGAGGAATTGGTCGGGTTGGCCCGCAACGCGCAGGAGCCATTGTCCGGGCCCCTCCGGTTCGGGGTAATCCCGACCGTCGGGCCGTATGTCCTGCCCTCACTGTTATCGCATCTGGGCGCTGCGCGGCCGAAGCTCAAGCTGCACGTGCGGGAGGCTCCGACTGCGGTCCTGCTGGACAAGCTCGCCGGAGGAGAGCTCGACATTTTGCTGGTGGCCGTTCCTTACGAACTCGGCGATGTCGAGACGATGGAAATCGCAAAAGATCCAATCGTCGTAGCGATGCCATGCAACCATCCTCTTGGCCAGCACAAGGTCGTGAGCCGTGATGATCTGGCCCGCGAGCAGCTGCTCCTGATTGAGGACGGGCATTGCCTGCGCAGCCATTCACTGCAGGCATGCCGGATCGTGGATGCGGTTCGGAATGAGGTCTTCCAGGCGACCAGTCTGCGAACGCTTGTCCAGATGGTCGCCGCGGAAATTGGCATCACGCTAATGCCGCAGATCGCGGTGGATTCGGAACTCGCTTCAACTCGCAATGTTGTGATTCGGCCGCTCTCTCCAGACAAGCCGTTCCGGACCCTGGTCCTGGCCTGGCGGCCGACATCCTCGCGCGGCGTCGAATTCAGGATGCTCGGAAATCTTATCGGAGAGTGTCTGAATATTACCAAGAGGGCATTTGCACCTGACCGGGACACTGAAGCACTACCAGCGCGCTAAGCCGCGCATCACGTAGCGATCCATTGTGGCGACGCCTGTCAGGAGCGTCGGTCCGTATTTGTCCATCCTGCGCGGTTGATCAGCATCATCCTTTTCTGTGCTGATGCCAGTGCCATCGGGTGCCCCGATTACTGCCTTCGAAATTTCCCGTTAGCTATTCGGAGCCGCACGACCACATGAGGGCCGGGGCGAGAAGTTCGATGATCGCTGATGGCTCTGCCCGTCGAAAGGAAAGATTCATGACTGGACGAAAAACGATGATGATATTGGCAACCGCCCTCCTTGCCGGCTCTCTGCTCGCGACGGGTGCACAAGCACGCGGCGGTGGAGGCGGTGGAGGCGGAGGTGGCGGTGGTGGACACGGGGGCGGCGGCTTTGGTGGTGGCGGTGGCTTCCATGGAGGCAGCATGGGCGGCTTTGGCGGCGGCGGCTTCCACAGTGGCGCTTTCGCTGGAGGATTTCACGGTTTTGGCCCCGGTCCCGTCGTTCGAGGATTTAATGGCCATGACTACGGGCACCACCACTACGACTACCGGCCGTATGGCTACTGGAACGACTACGCTTACGACTATCCTTACTACACCTACGGCGATACCTACTACGACAACGGCAGCTGCTACGTTGTTCAGCGAAGGGTGCGCACCGCGCATGGCTCGCGTCTGCAACCCCGCGAGGTATGCGGTTGATCGACCGTCGCGTATCGCTGTTAATCGCGGTCTGAAACGTCAACTGACGCTTAAGCGTCGATTGCCATGAGATGACCTCAGCGCGGGACCGCGCTGAGGTCAATTTTTGCGGGAGGCGCCTTCTTTCCCATCGCGACCCGTTGCGTTTCCACAATCACGTAGCTGTCCTCGACATCCACCGGAAACGTCTCGACGACAACGGCGCTTGGGACCTAAACGCCTAATGGCGTACCCAAACAATACGTACAGCTTCGGTTGCTATAAGGACGGGATGGAGTGCTGGCTGACTTCTGTGAATGCGATCGGTGGGGTGCAGATAGGCAGGATGGATGCGCCGTACGCATATGAGATGCTGAAGTGGACGCAATACGAAGTGGTCGCGGGCTTCGAGGGCCAATTCATTTGTTTGAAGACTACAATCACGATTGAGCGCAGCACGAAGCAGGAGCCGTGGGTCGAAGAACCGGTGAATCAGACGCTGCCGCTCTGCAAGGATGCGGAGAATAAGATGCGGAAATACACAATCGAGAACTCGCCCGGCTGGAATAGGGCTTTCGGGGAAAACCTTATGAGGCTGATCCTTGGGCGTTTGCTGGACACAGCTTCTTACCCTGCTTGGTTTTGCCATCACAAACGTGAATACCAAAGCTTCGAGCGCGTGATGCACTTGCCGCAGTGAAAAAATGCCTTTTCAGCTTTCACGATCACCGCCAGATCGGGTATTTGGCCATGACCCGCCATCGCGTTACTAATATCCTGGTCGCGAACAATGATAGCCCGACCGGTAACGCGAAGCGTTTCGCGTTGACCCGGAACAAAGAGGATCAACCCAACGCCGGGATTTTGCAGTAGGTTCTGGAAGTATCGACGCGGTTTCCGCGCCGGTCCGGAATGGCGAGGGCGTATCGTCAAGACATCTGACGAATCCCGCGCTATCGCCCTTCGGCGACATATCAACCGGGCCAAACGGATCGGTTGAGCCCACCACAATGAATGGCGATGCGGCGATAAAGTCCCGACATCGGCGATCGAGTCTATTGAGAATCTTGCTGGTGAACCACCTGTTGGCAGGCCCGACAATTTCCCGTAAGTCCGTCTCGGTTGTGATGACCCCATCGAAGCGCTGATCGAGCGCCGCCGCAGTTTTTGAATCCAAGTTCCGGGCCCTCCACGAGACATCAACATTCCCGCCGCATACAGCGATATTCGGGATCACGCGCGGCTGGTTCGCATGCACGCAACTTCCTTATTGGGTCCTTTTCGTTGCGCACCGAGGACGGAGCGGCTGAGCTGACGTCACATCATGCCGCCGCTCGAACAGAGCGCGCTCTCCTGATCTCCTCGAGGAGATCATCGACACCGGCAAGCGCGAAGCTCAGCGCGGCCTTGTCGATGAGGCGGCCATCGCGCACCTTCTCATGCACGCTGCCGATCACGATCTGCGGCCGGAGAACGGGGCGTGCCGGGATCGATACGAGCGTCTCATTCATCTGCTGCTGCGCGCGCACCCCGCCGGTGAAAGCCGGCGAGGCCGTCATCGTTAGCACCGGCTTGCGCATCAGCGTCGAGCGTCCATAAGGCCGAGAGGCCCAGTCCAGCGCGTTCTTCAAGACGCCGGACATGCCATGATTGTACTCAGGCGAGATCATGATCACACCATCGCTGCTCGCGATGGCCGAACGCAGAGCGCGCACCTGTTCCGGTACATGCTCGCCATCATCATCCTCGTTGTAGAGCGGCACCCCGTGCAGCGGGAAGATCTTGAGCGCGGCCTTGGGCGCAAGCGCGTCGAGAAGGCCGTGAAGCACCGCGGTGCTGTTGGAGGCGCGGCGCAGACTGCCGGAGAGGCCGAGAAGGCGGAATTGGGTCATCGAGGGCAGTTCCAATGGCTGGGATTTCAGGTCGCGACCAAAGGAACATCACGATGATGCCCGGTGAGCTCAAGTAAATTCCTTTTTAGAAATCGACTTAGGGTTGGTCTCTGATTGCTCGCCGTCTCGATAGCAGCACCGCCAAATGCGTGCGACGAGCGCCACCTCCGGTACAATTGATTTTCACATCGACGAAGTCCAGACGAAATTTCTACGCGCAAGTTCAACGCAGAGTCTTCACGTACGTTTGCCGCGCATCCGTTCAGCCGCGAACACTCAAGCGTGATGAGCACGGTGCTCGTTTCTTCCTACATCTGGAAATGAGGCGCTTGGCTTGCGTTCACGGCAGACGAAGAGCCGTGACCGCGAAAGCGGGCCAGCACTCGCGAAAATCGTACGAGAGACGGGTCTTGCATGCAGTGCGGACACTTCGGCCGACTGAAGCTCTGACGCGATAGACCACGTGAACTCGGCTGTCGTCAAATCTGACGCAGCGGACCACGTTTTGCCGGACCGCAAGGGCACAGGACAGGAGCAGCTAATGCGGGATCACGACGTGCAATCATCGGTGCTGACGCGACGGCGCGTGCTGGGTGGAATGGGGATTGCCAGCTTGGCACTCATGTCCTCGCCGGCGTCAGCGCAGGAGACGGTCGATCTGCATGTGCCTGGCGGTCCGAGCACGCGGGTAATCACTACATCCTATCCGCAAAAGGGCCGAATGATTCTGCAGCGTACGAGTCCGCCATGGCTTGAGACGCCCTTCGAAGTCTTCGACAAGGGCGTGTTCACCCCAAACGACCAGCACTATGTCAGCTGGCACTGGTCGAATTTTCCGGGCGACATCGATGTGGATAGCTTTCGTCTGACGGTGCGCGGCCAAGTCAATCAGACCCTCTCGCTGTCGCTCAAGGATATTTTGCAGGGTTTGCCGAGATTCGATATCGCCGCGGTCAACCAATGCGCGGGTAATTCGCGCATATACGCCGTCCCACGCGTCGCCGGCGCTCAATGGGCAGATGGTTCGA
>Ga0137412_10005513_pt1 | contig 10112 bp, 11 predicted proteins | sample CZODoug2_1_16fun_FD_122160 | JGI IMG/M metagenome (GOLD analysis project Ga0137412, IMG submission 122160) | Vadose zone soil fungal communities from Angelo Coast Range Reserve, California, USA - CZODoug2_1_16fungal (Hybrid Assembly) | ecosystem: Environmental > Terrestrial > Soil > Vadose zone... | reverse complement strand
TGATTTCGCCCACCTGTTTTTCGGTGGCTTCATCGATGATCGCGATATGCCCCGGCCGTCCGCCGATATATAAGAAACCGTTGCCACCAATCAGTTTCTCTTCCGCGCCGAACGTTGGAACCAGAGCCGAACAGAACAGGAGTGCGGACGCTAGAATTTTCAGCCTCATGGAAATACCAAGTCGATCTTGCGCCAGTCTTTCTGCGCGGCGGCGCACTTCGCAGTCCAATCCGGCGCGTGATTCAACTGATCCGGCACCTGCGCCGGCCAGAAGCAACCTTCATGGCAGTCGAAAATATCGCGCTCCACCGGCTGGCAAAGGCCGGCCGTTCCGCCGGAGGAATCGACTTCCCAACCGGGCGAGAAGACGATGGCGCAACCCATCGGAACGTGAGGACGCTGCGCGGCGGGGCCTTGCGGTCCTTGCAGAGCAACCACATCGTTTTCGATGTGCTCTTCAATACGGCGCGCCTTATGATTAACGGCTCGAAGATGTTTCATTCTGCGGCTTTCCTATCGGAAAAGTGTCTCAAAAAATCAGGGTTGTGCGCGGCAATCGCGCCGTAGATTTCGAGGCAGGTGTTGGTCCAGCCGCGAATCCAATCGCAGTAATGAAGGTTCGGATGGCCGGTATCGCCGTAGCGGACGTAGGCTTCGTGATGGCAGCCACCGGCGTCTATCATCCAGCTGCCGCGCTGCACTTGCATGAGGCTGGCGTGCAGGTGGCCATCGTCAACCCTGCGCAGGTCAAAGACTTCGGCAAGGGCTGGGCCGTGCGCACTAAGACCGACCGTATGGATAGTTGGGTATTGGCCCGCTTTGGCCAAGTGAATACGCCCACGCCCTGGCAACCTCTGAGTGTGGAAGTACGGGAATTACAGGCACTGCTAGCGCGTCAGCGTGCGCTGGCCGAAGACCTGCAACGCGAACGCAATCGCCTGGAGAAAGCCGACGCCACGTTGACCCCGACGTTGGTGCACCAGTCCTTACAGGACAGCATCGTGTTCCTCACCCAGCAGCTCAAACGCCTACAACGGGATATCGACGATCATATTGATCGGCATCCGCGTCTGCGTGAAGACCGCGCGCTATTGGAAAGCATTCCCGCCATCGGCGCGCAGACCGGCAAACATATGTTGGCGCTACTGCATGCCCATCACTTTGAGCGCGCCGAACAATCCGCAGCGTATCTCGGCGTGGTGCCCGTCGAACGCCAATCCGGCACCTCGGTACACGGCAAACCGCGTTTATCGAAAGCCGGTCCCGCGCACCTACGCGCCATCCTCTACATGGCGGCCATCGTCGCCACCCGCCACAATCCACACGTGAAAGCGCTGTATGAACGCTTGCTTGCTAAGGGCAAGACCAAGATGGCGGCACTGGGCGCCGCCATGCGCAAACTGGTCCATCTGTGTTTTGGCGTACTCAAATCCAGGCAACCTTATTCACCCACTCATGGCATCAATGCTTGACGCACAAGACGGTATCTACAAACTAGTTCAGATGCACTTGTCTGCCGGCTTAATAGCTTCCTGCTGCCTATTTCTGCTGGCAGGTGGAGACATCAGTCAGACGACCCACTTAACGCTGCTGTGATCGCCACGCTCGGTCGTGCATTGTTGCGAAATCAGCTGCATCATCGTTCGCTATTGGTTGATCGCAAGTCCCGTAAATTATGAACAATCTAGTCGCTCCGCTGCCTGTCTTCGGTTTGCCGGTTATCACGGCGCGCGTCAAAGCTCAGCCTGAACATTTTGTGGTGCGTGAATGGCTCGGCTTCGCCGCAGACGGCGAGGGCGATCATATGTTGCTCACCGTGCGCAAACGCGGCGCTAACACCATGTGGGTCGCTAAACAGTTGGCTAAACATGCCAACGCTGACGCGCGTGACGTCGGTTTTTCCGGGCTGAAGGATCGCCATGCGGTTACTGAACAGGCTTACACCGTGCCATCGCGCGCTATGCCGCCGGAAGCTTGGCTCGGCCTGGTTGGCGAGGGCTTTGAAGTTATCGCCGCGGCGCGGCATCGGCGCAAACTCAAACGTGGCGCCCATAAGGGCAATGAATTTGAAATTAACTTAACGGATATCGACGGCGACTTCATCGCCTTACAAAGACGCCTGGAGCACATCAAGCAGACCGGCGTGCCAAATTATTTTGGCGCGCAGCGCTTCGGTAATAACCAACATAACCTTGCAATGGCACAGGCTTGGTTCGAGCAGGGCCGAATCATCTATGATCGGGCACAGCGTGGTTTCGCATTGTCTGCAGCACGTGCGTTGATTTTTAACGCGGTATTGCAGGCCCGAGTGGAACGTGGCGATTGGAATCAATTGTTGGCCGGCGATGTTGCCAATCTGAATGGCAGCAACAGCGTATTTGCGGTTGACGTAGTGGATGCGGTGCTGCAGCACCGCTGTGCCGAGTTCGATATTCACCCCACCGGTCCGTTGTGGGGTAGCGGTGAATTGGCCAGCAAAGGAGAGGTGATGGAGTTGGAACGCGAGGTCGCCGCAAGATTCAGCAGTTTCCAAACTGGACTCGGCCAGGCGGGCTTGAATCAGGAGCGTCGGGCACTGCGCATGTGGGTGCGGGATTTCGCGTGGACGCTTGAGGCAACGCAGCTCATACTTCGTTTCAGCTTGTCGAGAGGGTCATTCGCCACCACAGTGATTGCCGAGTTGTTGGGTGCTGCGGCGAACGAAGTTAGGGAGGAAGAGGATGCTTGAAGAATATCAACACGGCGAAGTCCGCGAGATTCGCCTGGCGCGCGTTCCCGCCAACGCACTGAATCAACCATTAGTAGTCCAATTGACCAATCGTTTACGCGCAGCATCGCTGGAAGGCTCGCGTGCCGTCGTGTTATCGGGTTCGCCGGGAATGTTTTCCGGTGGCTTGGATGTGCCGATGCTGATTGCGTTGGACTGGAATGATTTGCAGCGCTTCATGCGCTCGGTGCTGGCCTTGCAACACCAGCTTGCGATTCAGCCGATACCGGTAGTTGCGGCTATCACCGGACATTGCGCCGCCGCTGCCGCCGTCGTTGTCGCATTTTGCGATTACCGCATCATGAGTGAAGGCGACTACAAGATCGGTCTGAACGAAGTAGCCGTCGGTCTGTGTCCCGGACGAATTGCTTATCATGCGTTGCGTCGCTTACTGGGCGCTCGTTATGCGGATCAGTATGTATCGCGCGGTGAGTTTGTTGCGCCGCCGGAAGCGTTGCGCATTGGTTTGGTGGACCGGCTCGCTGCGCCGGAACAAGTGATTCCGGAGGCAATTGAATACGCACAAACGTTTCTCAAGTTGCCGCAACAAGCGCTATATGAAACTCGCCGCATTGCGCGCGTTGATTTGGTTGCGCTGTGCGATGAAGCGATGCGCGATGACTCCGAGCAATTGCATAAACGGTGGTTTAGCGATGAAGCGTAACAAGGCCTACGTTTGCTGGCGGCGAAGCTGAGTAAGGAATGAGAGCTGGTGAGCAGTGAGTAGCAAGAAAGGCCTGCTTCACTAAACACTACCCGCTGCTCACTACCCGCTTTCCGCTCCCCTTCAGCAGCACATATACCGCGCCAGTTCCGCCATCCATTGGCCGTGCTGAACCGAATGCACGGACTGCATCGTACTGGCGCAACCACACGTTCACCACGTTTTTAAGTACGGGTCCGCGCGGTCCTGAACCGCGGCCTTTGCCATGCACAATGCGAACACAGGTCTTGCCTTGCAGCAACGCGTTGGCAACGAACGTTCGTAAGGCTGCACGCGCTTCACTGGCGGTCAGTCCATGTAGGTCGATTTCGTCCGCCACCGTGTATTGACCACTGCGCAACTTACGTAACACGCGCGGCGCTATATCGTCGCGACGGAAACTCAGTTCATCGCCGGTTTCCAAGCTCGCCGGATCGGCAACGGGTAGTAGACTCTCGCGCAGGACCTGCTGCTCATCGGCGCGCGTAAACTGCGCGCGCGGCGCGGGTTTGGGTTTCTTCGGTGCAGCGCGATTGGCCGGCCGCTGATGTACGTCGCGTACGGCTTCGCGGAACAGCTCGGCTTCGTCAGGCGGCAACTTGCTCATGATTCATTGGGCAATCGTCAAGCTATCGGGATTAAAAGCGATTCCAGTATAGTTGCGAGGCGCTTACAGGCAATGGCGAGCGCGGCAAATTCCGAAGTGAACCTGGTACTCCCTTGAAGATTCTCATCAGCAATGACGATGGCTACCGCGCTGCAGGCTTACAGCATTTAATTGGTGCGCTTAAATCGCTGGCGCAGATAACCGTCGTTGCGCCGGAACGCAATCGCAGCGGCGCCAGCAATTCACTCACGCTAGATGTGCCGTTGCGCGTCACGCAATTCGACGAGCGCATGTACTTCGTCAACGGCACGCCGACCGACTGCGTGCATATGGCCATTTCAGGCCTGTTCGACGAAGAGCACGACATGGTGGTGTCGGGCATCAACGATGGCGCCAATCTCGGCGACGATACGCTGTATTCCGGCACGGTTGCCGCGGCTGTTGAAGGCCGTTTCTTAGGTCTGCCGGCGATCGCTATTTCGCTGGTGACCAACGGACCGGGCGAAGCGGGACATCACTTTGCAACCGCCGCGCGCGTGGCGGCGGAACTGGTGATGCGTTTACAGCGCACACCGTTAGATGCCGCGACCATCTTCAATGTCAACGTGCCGGACTTACCTTACGAGCAACTGAAGGGTACGCAAGTGACTCGCTTAGGGTTTCGGCATCGTTCTGAAAAAGTCATGCGTGCGCACGATCCAAGGGGCCGCGAATTATTTTGGATTGGTCCTGCGGGACTGGAGCAAGACGCTGGACCGGGCACCGACTTTCAAGCGGTTGCCAATGGTTATGTGTCTATCACGCCACTGCAGACCGACCTTACGCGACATGCGATGTTGGATGAACTGCGCGAGTGGCTAGCGGGTCGCTCATGACCGTCGCACGGATGCATGCCGGCATTGGCATGACCTCGGCGCGCACGCGTGATCGTCTGTTGCAACGTTTGCAAGCACAAGGCATTCGTAACGAAACGGTACTGCGCCAGATCCGCGATGTGCCACGGCATTTGTTTGTGGACGAAGCATTGGCAACGCGTGCCTATGAAGACACCGCGTTGCCCATTGGTCTAGGGCAAACAATCTCGCAGCCTTTCATTGTGGCGCGCATGACCGAGGCGTTGTTCGATGGCGCTGAGCCGCGGAAGGTATTGGAGATTGGGACGGGCTGTGGCTATCAAACCGCTGTGCTGGCGCCATTAGTGAAATTTCTCTACACCATTGAACGCATCAAAGAGCTGCAAGATCGCGCCAAGCGAGTGCTGACACAGCTCGGCATTCGCAATGTCTACTTTCGCCATGACGATGGTTTCAAGGGTTGGGCTGGGCACGCGCCTTACGACGCCATTATCTGTGCCGCAGCGCCCTTACAAGTGCCCGATACCTTGTTGAAGCAGCTCGGCCCGAATGGTCGCTTGGTGATTCCGGTGGGTCCCGAGGGGCATCAAGACTTGTTACGCATTACACGTCGTGTGGATGCGCGCGGTGAAGAATTCGTGACCGAGCGGCTTGGGCTCGTGGCCTTTGTGCCGCTGGTGACAGGTTTACGTTGAGACCAACGAGGCAGAGCTGATGCAGCAGCGGGTGAGCTTATGGGCTCGCATCGCAAGCGTTGGTCTGTTGCTGCTGATCGCTGCATGCAGCTCACAACCCACTCGGGCGCCGCGCACCTATACGGTTAAAGCCGGCGATACCTTGTATTCAATTGCGATGCGTTACGGAGCCGATTATCGCGAGTTGGCGCGTTTCAACGGCATCGGCAACGACTATCGCATTCGCGTCGGCCAAGCGCTGCACTTTCCAAATGCCCGTGTGGCTAGCGGCCCAACCACGGCAAGCAAATCATCGAGCACTGAGCAGCTCGTGCTACCGCCAAGCAACATCGTTTGGCATTGGCCCACGGCTAGTACTAGCTATGCCGCGACAACGCGCCCAAACGGCGGAAGGGGTCTGTTAGTTAACGGAACTGGCGGTCAAGACATTCACGCGACGGCCGCGGGTAAAGTTGTCTACACCGGCTCGGGGTTGCTGGGTTACGGGCAGTTGATCATCGTCAAACATGACGATACGTATCTCAGCGCTTATGGTCACTTACAAGCCGTGCTGGTTCATGAAGGTGAGCAAGTGAGTGTTGATCAAAAAATCGCCACGATGGGCAATGGACCGGCAGGCACGCCGCTGCTTTATTTTGAAATTCGAGCTAACGGACAACCGATCGATCCCTTGCCATTGCTGCTGCCGCAGCAGTGATAAAATTTCAAAATGCGCCTGAAATATCAGTATAAACCGTTGCGCTTCCAAAAATGTTTGTGCAGTATGCGCACCCAATGTCGCATTAAGACGACGTCCCAAAAAAATCAGGACCACCGAGTGAAGACGCGAGGATGGAGGGGGATTCGAGGCTCAGTGCGAAGAAGAAAAAAATCATAAGAAGAATAAGAACGGCCGTTGCGCCCAGCTAACGCTTGTGGCGGCGGATTGACCGAACACTTCAGTTTTTCGCGTCTTCTCTCGGTGGTCTTGGTTCTCATAAGGGCGGGTTTAAAACCCCGCCTTTATTTATTTGGCCTCCTGCTTTTTTGGGTCGTTCGTCAGCCCGACCAAAATCGCTCTCACCGCAACAGTAGCGCGGCCACCACGCGCCGGTCTTCGCTAAGCAAAATATTGAAGGTGCGACAGGCCGCGCCCAAGTCCATTACTTCAAAGCCAATCTCGCGCGCTAGGAATGCTGCAGAAATCGCCGACGCAGGAAATTGCTGCCGCTCACCCGTGCCTAAAATGACTACTTCAGGTTTGAACCCGAAGATGGGCTGCAGGTCGGCGCTGGTTAACGCATCCACACTTTGCGCGCTCCAATTGGCGACGATCTGATCTTGAGTAATCAAGCAGTTGCTATGTAGCGTTTGATCGCCTATGCGCACTTCGCCCGCGGCATAGGCGCGAATAAGATTTTGGTTACGCGAGGCAAGAGTTAATTTCATCGGCTACGTTTCCTCGTGGACTCGGTGCCGCTACGATAGCGATCTCACTGCGGTAGCTCAATTCGCGCTGCGGCTCAACTGGCGAGTGGAATGGCTGATATTAAACATCTTCGGCTGGTGTTGCCCGATGTCCTTGCGCGGTTGCGTGAAATGCAGCAGCGTAATGCGACAGCGGACGTTCCAGTCGTGTTACGCACGCTGCTGCAGCAAGGCGTGCGGCAGTGCTTGTGGTCGAACGATGAGCTTGCCAGTGCGCGACTCGATCCGTGGCAGCAGAGCCTGCTGCAGGCTGTGCCATTGGAGTTGCGCGCTCATGGGCTGGCGAGTGCGGCATTGAACTGGCGCGGCGAAGGCGGCATGGGGCGCGGTGGTACCTGGTTGCAGGTCGAAGCGATTCATCTTGAGGCGGGGCTTGACGATTTACGTTTGGCGTTTCCCCCGGCATTGAGCGTCGCTGAAGCGACGCAGCTTAGCGCCAGTTTGCAGCCGCTGTTCTCATTGGCAGGGTTTGAGTTGCAAACCTCGTCGTTGGGAAATTGGTATTTGTGGCGCGCACCGCCGCTTGATGTGACCACGTATTCGCCGCGCAGCGGCTTTGCTACGCGCATGTACGACATCATGCCGCGAGGTACGCACGGCGCAGAGCTGCGCCGTTTGATGACGGAAGCGCAAATGCTATTGCACCAACATCCGGTCAATCTGCAGCGCGAGCAACGCGGCATCGCCACTGCGAATGCTTTATGGTTCTGGGGCGCGGGCTCGCCGGAAATGGTGACCACTGGTTGGCGACAGCGCATTCTCAGCAATCGACCTTACGTGCAAGGGCTGTGTGAGCATCTCCATGTCAGTTGTTGGCCCTTGCCGCCCGATGCCACTGCTTTATTGAGTTTGCAGGACGATGAAGTGCTCGCGGTAGTGAATGGCGAATCGTTGATGCAATTGGCGGACGAGTGGTTGCAGCCCATCGCATTAGCACTACAACGGGGTGACATCGGCCGATTGGATTTGTATCTGGACCAATGGTGCGTGACCTTACACGGCGGGCGTTGGCAACAGCTGCGTCGCTACGTGTCGCGTGGCGCGCGTGAACTTACGGAAATACTGGCTTGAGCAAACGCATTATTCGTCGACGCACGTTGCTGGCCGATGCGCCAACCGACTTGCACGCTTCGTTGTTGTTACAACGTATCTACGCATTGCGTGGCGTACGCAGCGCGCAAGAACTGGATCTATCGTTGGAGCGCTTAATTCCAGTGAGTCAACTTACCGGCACAGATGCTGCAGTGGCGTTGCTCTTGGAACACTATGCGTGTCAAAGTCGCATCGTCATCATCGGCGATTTCGATACGGATGGCGCAACGAGCACTGCGTTGGTGGTGCGACAACTGCGACGTCTTGGCTTCAAGCACGTTGAATTTTTAGTGCCGAATCGCTTTCAGTTTGGCTATGGACTCACGCCGGAGATCGTGCAACTTGCCGCGGATAATAAGCCTGACTTGATCGTTACAGTCGATAACGGAATCTCCAGTGTGGCCGGCGTCGCGGCAGCCAATGCACTGGGTATTCAAGTATTGGTCACCGATCATCACCTTGCGGGCAGCGAACTACCTCAGGCTGCAGCGATGGTAAATCCCAACGCACCGGGGAACACCTTTCCCAGCAAAGGACTTGCAGGCGTGGGCGTGGCGTTTTATCTGATGGCCGCACTCACCCGCAGCATGCAACAACAAGGCATGGTCTCCGCTGAAACTACTGCGGTGGCGCACTTGCTGGATTTAGTGGCGTTGGGCACGGTGGCCGATGTGGTGCCGCTCGACGCCAACAACCGCATTCTGGTTGCACAAGGTATACGTCGCATACGCGCCGGTCGTTGCGTGCCGGGCTTGCGTGCTTTGTTGGAAGCGGCGAATCGACGTGTTGATAGCTGCGTGGCGAGCGATCTCGGCTTTCAAGTGGGCCCACGACTTAACGCGGCAGGGCGTCTTGAAGACATGACCTTAGGCATCCAATGCCTGCTAACCGATGACCTCGATGCCGCGCGTGTAATCGCCGCGCGACTTACGCAACTCAATTTGGATCGACGCGACATAGAACAGCAAATGCAGCAAGAGGCCTTAGCTGCGATCGAGGACATGCAGCTTGATACCGAATCGTTGCCGCTAGGTCTGTGCTTGTATGAAGAGTCTTGGCATCAAGGTGTGGTGGGGCTGGTTGCCTCGCGCATCAAAGATCGTGTGCATCGGCCAGTGATCGCGATGGCGCGCGCCGATGAGCTCACTCTTAAAGGCTCGGCGCGCTCCGTCCCCGGCGTGCATATTCGCGATGTATTGGATGCAGTTGCAGCGCGTCACCCAGGTTTGATTGATAAGTTTGGCGGCCATGCGATGGCTGCAGGCCTATCGATTGGCATCGACAAATTTGCCGAGTTCTGCGCGGCCTTTAATGACGAAGTCTGTCGTTGGATGACCCACGACGATGCCATTGGCATTGTGTTGAGTGACGGCGAACTCGCGCCGAACGAAATTACTATTGCGGTGGCGCGACAACTTCGCGAGTCAGGACCGTGGGGGCAAAATTTTCCAGAGCCATTATTTGATGGACAGTTTCGAGTACTTGAAACCCGCACGCTGGCGGAGCGTCATTTGAAACTCAAGCTCGAAGTAAACTCATTGAATGGCGGCGCAGCGCCTTGCGAAGCCATTGCATTTCGGCATTTTGATTATGACGATGCACCGCCGGTTCGCGTTGACGATCAGGTGCAGTTGGCCTACCGCTTGGACGTGAATGAATATATGGGTAATGAACGTGTGCAATTGATCGTTGAACAGTTGCACATCGTAACTTGAGCTCGCACACCTAAGCCTCACATAAATAATTTCGTTTAACTCATGCCTATTCGCATTCTTCCCGAACAGTTGATTCATCAGATCGCGGCCGGCGAAGTCGTTGAGCGACCCGCTTCCGTGATCAAAGAGTTGGTGGAAAACAGTTTGGATGCCGGCGCCAGCCAGATCGATGTTGAGGTGGAAGAGGGCGGTGTGAAACTCTGCAAAGTCCG
>Ga0137412_10005512_pt1 | contig 10113 bp, 13 predicted proteins | sample CZODoug2_1_16fun_FD_122160 | JGI IMG/M metagenome (GOLD analysis project Ga0137412, IMG submission 122160) | Vadose zone soil fungal communities from Angelo Coast Range Reserve, California, USA - CZODoug2_1_16fungal (Hybrid Assembly) | ecosystem: Environmental > Terrestrial > Soil > Vadose zone... | reverse complement strand
ATGAAATGTTCCGTGGAAATGTTCGAGACGAACAGCGACGCTCCAATGAAAAACCAGCCGATATCGCGCCCCGCCAGGAAATATTCTTCGGAAGTGCGCTCTTTGCGCGAGAAGTAAAACCCGATACCGAACACCACCAGGAAATAAACGCCGATGATCGTAAGATCAAGCGGAGCTAGCGCACGGTGCGCCGCGACTCCCGCTTGATACACTGCCGCTAGACTACTAACTCCAGCGAAGACCATTCAGGCCTCCTTTTAAATACGAATCGCGAAGCGAGCCCGTGCGGCCACACTCCGCCCCTGTCATTGCGGTAACGCTGCAGTTAAAAACGTCCTGCGGAGTGTATACCACCCGAGTTGTGCGCTCAATCCCGGATTCGCTCGCGCTACTTTTTCTGCTGGCGACCGCCGCAGCACTTTGTTGCGATGAAAGGCCGTATTTCCGGCGTTTGCCGATGGACTCGAATCAGCGTAAAACAACAGATGGACGGTAAACCTGCTCGATGGCGCTGGTCGAATTTCGCAATGTCGTCAAAGATTACGCAAGTGATGGCCAGAAAGTGCGCGCGTTGGACGACGTCTCACTCTCAGTTGCTCCGGGCGAACTCTTCGCTTTGGTCGGGCGCAGCGGCTGCGGCAAGTCGACCCTGCTCAATCTCGCCGGCGCCATGGATTTTCCCACCTCGGGTACAGTCCTCATTGACGGCCAGCCTACCTCCGGAGCGTCCGATCAGCAATTAACCCAACTCCGCCGAGATAAAGTGGGCTTCGTGTTTCAATCTTTCCAGCTTCTCCACACTCTTTCCGCAGTCGAAAATGTCGAACTGCCACTGCTCCTCGCTGGCCGCAGCGACGCCCGCAAATCGGCCCTTCGCCATCTGCACGCTGCACAGCTCGACGGCCTGGAACAACGCTTGCCTCACCAACTTTCTGGTGGACAGATGCAGCGAGTCGCCATCGCTCGCGCTCTGGTCAATTCGCCAAGAGTTCTGCTCGCCGACGAGCCCACGGGGAATCTGGACACAGCCACCGGCAACGCAATCCTGGAACTGCTGCTACGGCTTACCCGCGATCAAAACACTGCCACGCTCATCGCCACTCACAGCGCGGATGCCGCGGCGATCGCCGACCTCATCATCACACTTCGCGACGGCAAGGTCGCCGACATTAAACGCCAATGATCTTGAGCGCTTGCACGAAACCTAACCGTCCACTCCGCTTCCGGAACACACGCGCGTGACCGCCCGCGTGAAACTTTTCTGGCGCCTGATGGTCAAGCCGCTCGCTGGCGAGCCAGTACGTACCGCTCTCACTGTTTTCGCCGTCGCGCTCGGCGTCGCAGTGGTTCTGGCCATGGATCTGGCGGGAGAGGCGGCCACCGGCTCTTTTCATTCTTCGCTCGAAACGCTTTCCGGCGAGCAAAATTTCGAGGTCATGGCCACCGGCGGTATCCCCGATGAGCTGGTCGGCAAGCTTGTTTCTCGGCCATACGATTGGCGCATCACTCCGCGCATGGAAGGCTTCGCCGTCGTCGCCAACGCAAAGACGAATCTTCCTCTCGTCGGCCTCGATCTGATCGCGGAATCCAATCGGCTCTCGCGCAAAGATTCCGCCGCATCTGCCGCCACGGCCATCGAGAATACTTTTGCAAGCGCTGATTCGTCGTTGCAAAGTCTTACAGCGCGCGATTCCGTGTGGGTCGGCGAATCGCTTGGCAAACGATCGGGCGAAACGATTCAGCTCTTAATTAACGATCGAATTGCGACCTACACCGTTCGCGGCACTTATCCCGATGCGAGCGGCAATGAATCCGCCATCGTCATGGACATCGCCGCTGCACAGGCGGCTCTCGGCCGTTTTGGGCGCATCGACCGCATCTACATTCGTATTCCACAATTATCCGGGGGCGCTAATATTTCACTGGATGAATGGCAGCGCCGCATCCAGGAAGTCCTTCCCGCCAGCATGCAAGTCCGCCGCGCAGGCGCTTCCACAGACGAAAACCGAAAAATGCTCGCTGCGTTTCGCTGGAATCTCCGCCTCCTCAGCTACATCGCGCTGGTGGTCGGCGCATTTCTTATTTACAACACCATTTCCGTTTCTGTGGTTCGTCGTCGTGCCGAGATTGGGATCGTTCGCGCCACCGGCGCCAGCCGTCGGCAAATTTTCGCCGCATTTCTCGGCGAGGCGGCTCTTATCGGACTAAGCGGGGCGCTGCTCGGTATTCCGCTCGGCCGTCTAATGGCCACTGGGGCCGTCAAATTAATGGGCGTCACCGTAAACGCGCTGTACGTCACCAGCCGTCCAGGGACGATCACGTTTACAATGTGGTCCGCTGCGCTCGCTCTTGTTGTAGGCGCCGGTGTAACGTTGTTTTCCGCCTGGTCCCCTGCTCGCGAAGCTGCAGGCGTTGCCCCGGTCGAAGCCATGGCGCGTGGCCGCCGAGAATTCGAAATTCGCGTCACCAAAGCTTCCGGGCTGTGGTTTGCTGTGATACTTGCTCTCGCCGCAGCTGCCGCGGCGCGTCTTCCAGCAATCGGCGGTAAACCGCTTTTCGGATACATCGCGACGCTTCTAACTGTCGGCGCAGGCGTCTTCGCGATTCCGGCGTTCGTGGATGCAACCATGCGCGCCGCTTCGAAATTTCTGCAAAAAAGTCTCGGTGTCGAGGCGCTTCTCGCCTCGCGCAGCCTGGGCGCCTCGCTTCGCCGGACTTCGGTACTCGTCGCGGCTCTGTGTACTGCCGTGGCCATGATGACCGCGGTTGGAATCATGGTTGGCAGCTTTCGCCAGACCGTTGTGACCTGGATGGATTCCGAACTCCCAGCCGACCTGTATCTCCGGCCCGCCGGAAATCCCGCGACGGACCAGCATCCTACCATCTCGCCAGCACTCTCCGACGCCATCGGCAAACTCCCTGGAGTGCAAACCGTGCAGCGACTTCGCGCTTACGAAATCAGCTATCAAGGTATGCCGGCCACGCTCGGCTCTCTCGATATTGCAAACACGCCCATCAATCGCAACACGGATTTTCTTTCCGGCCGTCCGACCGACTCGGTATTCGCTGAACTCCGCGGCTCGAACGCAGTCATCGTCAGCGAGCCTTTCACCTACAAACATCACGTGAGAACCGGCGATCCGATCGAACTCGCTCTTGGCGAATCGCGCGCCAGCTTCCGTATCGCCGATGTCTATTACGATTACGGCAGCGAACGCGGCGTGATCCTCATGGACCGCAACGTTATGCTGAAATATCTTGCGGACCCTGCGCCATCGAATCTCGCTATCTTCATAAAGCCCGGTGTGAATGTTGCCACGGTCCGGAGAGAAATCGAACGTGCGGCGACAGACAGCCGGATTGTGATTTTCGCGAACGGTGATCTGCGCACCCAGGCCGTGCAAATCTTCGACCGCACTTTTGCCATCACCTACGCCCTCGAAGCCGTGGCTGTCGTCGTCGCTGTGATGGGCGTCGCCGGAGCGCTTCTGGCGCTGGTCATCGACCGCCGGCGCGAACTCGGGCTCCTGCGTTATCTGGGCGCATCCAGCGAACAGTTGCGGAAGCTGATTCTTACGGAAGCCGGACTGCTTGGCTTGCTGGCAAATCTTTCCGGCCTGGTTCTGGGATTTTTTCTTTCGCTTATCCTGATTTTTGTCATCAACAAACAATCGTTTGGTTGGACCATTCGTCTTCATTGGCCCGTCGCGGTGCTTCTCGGCGCAACTACCGTGATTTTTCTTGCGACACTGTTAGCCGGATACTACCCTGCGCGCATTGCTATTCGCCTGAATCCGATCGAGGTGGTACATGAGGAGTAGCCGCAAATCACTGTGCGCAGTGGCCTTCGCACTGCTGTTAGCGCTGCAGCCGCTGCTCGCTCAATTCAAACCTGCGCTACCTGGGTACCGTTACGAATTCCCGCGCGATTATTTCAACCATCCGGACTACCAGACCGAGTGGTGGTACTACACAGGAAATTTGCAAAGCACAGATGGCCGCAAGTTCGGCTTCGAACTCACTTTTTTTCGTGAAGGCGTAAGCCGTGATCCTGCGAACGCCTCTACCTGGGACCTTCGCGACCTGTATGTCGCGCACTTTGCGGTCAGCGACCTCGATGGAAAGAAATTCCTTCACACTGAACGCACCAACCGATCCGGCCCTGGAATTGCCGGCGCGGATGCATCCTTGCAGAAAGTTTGGAACGGAAACTGGAGTGTGATTTGGAAGGATGGCAGCGAGAAATTGTCAGCGATGGCGGATCAATTTGCGATTAACCTGACGCTAGGATCGCAGAAGCCTGTGGTGATTCACGGCCAAAACGGCATCAGTAAAAAATCCGCTGGAGCAGGTCGCGCCTCGCATTATTTTTCGGAAACTCGTCTACGAGCTTCCGGCCGCCTCGAAATCGGCTCGAAACAATATGACGTTGCGGGCCTGGCTTGGACGGACCACGAATTTTTTACGCAGCAGCTTGATGCGCACCAGGAAGGTTGGGATTGGTTCAGTTTGCAACTCGATGACAACACGGAGCTGATGTTATTTAACATTCGAAGAAAAGATCAATCCCGCGACCCGTACTCGGCAGGTACCTTCGTTGATGCGATGGGGAATTCACGGGAGTTGGGTATGCACGATTTTCAACTGGAGCCGATTGGGAGTGAGAACTGGACTAGCCCTGAAACCCGGGCAACTTATCCGATGCAATGGAAAATTCGCGTGCCTTCGCTCGGCATCGACCTACAGGCAACAACTAAGCTCCCCTCGCAGGAGGTTAGCGATAATTCGAAAATCGTTCCGAGTTACTGGGAGGGCGCGATCATCCTGACCACAGCGAAGTCGGTTGCAGTACGCGGGTCTGGCTATCTGGAGATGACAGGCTACGAGCATAAGTTGAACATCCCGTAGCCGGCATCTCGCCCCATGGCTAGTGCGGCCATACGCGGGGCCAAGTTCAAAGGACCGGCCGCCGACCCTGGATCACGCGGATCAGCACGACCGCTATCGCAAGAATCAGCAGAATGTGGATATAGCCTCCCAAGGTATAGGAAGAAACCATTCCAAGGAGCCACAACACGAGCAAGATTACGAAGATAGTCCACAGCAAAGTTTTGTCCTCCTCTTACTTTCTAGTTTCGATACTATCCGAGTCCAGCTGAGCGCGGAGCTCCCCTTTTGAGAGCTCCGCATTCCATTCTTTACGCCTCGCCTATCGGCCGGCGCCGCGAGCGCGATCACTACGCTTTTCGGTTGCCATCTCATCGGTTAGAGTGTCGAAATAATTATCGACTTGTGCTTGCGCCTCTTCCTTTGCGACGCCGTAGCGCTCCTGAATCTTGCCGATAAGTTGATCGCGCCGGCCTTTAATCACCTGAAGGTCGCTGTCGGTCAACTTTCCCCACTTTTCTTGTACTTTGCCTGAATATTGTTTCCATTTGCCTTCGACTTGTTCCCAGTTCATAACAACCTCCGGTCTATTTGGGCGGCGCACGCGTGTTAATCCGCGATGCGCAATCTGTTTATCTGTTTTGAGCAGACCATGTTGTTAAACTTGCCGGAATACGGCGAACTCCCGAAGAGACTGGGAATCAAGTTGTAGGCGTCCCCAACCGGAAGGCGGCGAAGGAAAATACGATCCTTAGGCACGTGGTCTAGACGTGGCAGTCCATGTAGTCAGTATGGTTTTGTACCTTCGAGGTCATCGGGAGTGAAAAATTCCCTGCACTTTATCGCCACTCGTACCGCTGGGATGAGATGCCTTCCGGACTCGACCTTGAAAAAACAGCCGCAGGCGCCTGCCCTTCGCGCTTCGTCAACAAACGACGGAAATTCATGCAGGGTGGTCAAGATTACGCGGACTTTCTGGTTGAACTTGAGAACCTGTCGCGTAGCCTCCAGTCCGTTAATTTCAGGCATCACGAGATCCATGACAATGATGTCCGGATGAAGGCTGGTGGCCAGCGCCACCGCGGAGTTGCCATTCTCTGCTTCTCCGCAAACTTTCCAGCGCGGGACAGTTTCGAGAATGTTGCGCAGAAGAATTCGCACCGCAGGGTGATCATCCGCGATAAGAATTCTTAATGCTTCCCTCACTTTGTGGGGACATCGCCACTGCAACAGAACTCACGCGGGTCAACAATCAGCATAACGCTGTAAAAGTTAGGACGTGCACAATCGCGGCGGTGCACGGAACATCAGAGTTGCGACTACGCCTGAATAATATTGTTGCGGATCGCGTAGCGCACCAATTCACTGACCGAGTGGCAATCCAAGCGCCTCATGATATTGGCACGGTGGGTTTCCGCCGTCTTTACGCTTAAGCCCAATGCGACAGCAACTTCCTTGCTGCTTTTGCCTTCGGCGAGCAACTGCACGATCTCCCGCTGCCGTGGCGTGAGCCGCGTCGCTGGCACATCCGTTTCCGACGACGCCCGTGGCTTCTTGTCGAGATAACCATCGAGCACCATCTGCGCCACGCGTGACGTGAAGTAAGTCTTGTTTCGTCGAATAGCCTCGACCGCGTTCACCAAGTCCTTGGTCGCATCGGACTTCAGCAGATATCCGCGTGCACCCGCATCCAGCACTTCGCGAATAAGTGGATCTGATTCGTGCATGGTCAGAATCAGCACCTTGGTCTCGGCGTTTTGCCGCAGCATCTGCCGCGTGGCCTCCAGCCCGTTCAAGCCTGGCATGCTTACATCAACTACAGTAACGTCGGGTTTCAACGTGCGCGCTTTATCTACGGCTTCTCGGCCGTCGCAAGCCTCGCCTGCGACTTCCCAACCGGGCTGCTCTTCCAAAATACTGCGCAGGCCTTTCCGTACGATTTCATGATCGTCCGCCACCAGCACTCTAAGAGTCCCCATCGTTATCCTCCTCAGGCTTTTTCCAATCGAGCGATTTTCCAGAACACATCGCGTGAAGCAGCGGCACACGTGCAATGGCAAGGCATAGGCCAATCGGCGAGCGCTGGCTAGATTACTGTAGGAAAAGACTTTAGGACTTCCAACCAGTCCTAGTACGTCGATCCACCATGCGCTGTCCTAGGAACTTTTTACATCGCAACCGTGAAATTAGTCCGCCGTACCGCCTTTTGGTTTTCGCAAATTCAGGTAGTCGTGCGATATGTTACTACGGCAATATCGTACTAGTCCGGCGCCGGGCGGCCAGAACCTCCGTGTTTTATTGTGCTTACCGACAATGCGTTTCACTTCCAGAAAAAGTAAATGGTCCGCTGTATGGCTTTGGGTAAGTTGCGTGCCCCAGAATGCCTGCAGTTGAATTTTCACTTCTCTTGGGAATTGACGAAAGTGCGTTTGTTCCCGATCTTGATGAACCGGAGGATTCAATTATGTTGCGCTGGGCTCTGATCTTTTTCGTTGTGGCGTTGATGGCGGCAGTTCTCGGTTTTACAGGAATCGCTCTTGCGGCGGCCGGCGTGGCCAAGATCCTTTTCTATATCTTTGTCATTTTGTTCGTTCTGTCTTTGTTGGGCCACGTTGCGCGCAGACCTTGAGCCGAGCTGATAAAGACTGGGTCGTGCTGGTAACAAAGTGGAGGCACGGGAATGCGAAGCGGAACGCTGATTGGGCTGGCGCTGGTAGTGCTCGGGATTCTGGCGCTAGTGTACCAGGGCATTGGCTATACGAAGCATAAGGATGTAGTAGACATCGGCCCGATTCATGCTACCGCCGACGAGCACAAAACGATTCCGTTGCCGCCGATTCTTGGCGCCATTGCTTTGGTGGGAGGAATTATCCTGATTGCGCGAGATCGAAAATAAGAATCAAAAGAATTTTGCAGATAGGGTCCAAACAGAAATGCAAAGCCAAATGGGAGGAATGTGATGAAACTTACAAAATATCTGGCGGCGGCGCTGCTTTTGATACCGCCGGCCGCGTTTGCGGCGCCGGCCAGCGGCGATAAAGATAAAGACGAAGTAAATCGCATTGAAAATGCCGGCACGGTAATGGAAGAAATCCTGAACGTGCCCGACGACATTCCGCAGGACTTGCTCAACAAGGCGCGCTGCGTGGTCGTCCTTCCGTCGGTGCTGAAAGCGGCTTTCGTCGTCGGCGGCAGCTACGGCCGGGGCGTGATGGTGTGTCGCACGGGCGAACATTTCCGCGGTCCCTGGGGCGCGCCTGCCATGTATGCGCTCGAAGGCGGCAGCATTGGATTACAGATTGGCGGACAAGCGACTGATTTCGTCATTCTGGTCATGAATGATCGCGGCGCATCGAGCTTGTTGAAGAGCAAGGTGAAGCTTGGCGCGGATGCGGCGATCGCTGCCGGACCGAAAGGCCGCGATGCACAAGCAGACATGGACGCGTACATGCGCTCCGAAATGTTGAGCTATTCGCGTTCACGCGGCGTTTTTGCGGGCGTGTCGCTGGAAGGTTCCACACTTCGCCCGGATGGCGATGCCAACCGCAAGCTCTATGGCCGAGATGCCTCTGCCGCCGAAATTATCACTGAATCGAAATTCCAGGCGCCAGAAGCAGCGCATAAGCTCATCTCGCGCTTGCAGAAGGCTTCGCCAGAACTGCGGCCTTAATCACATAACAAATAAACAGGGAGAGCGGGAGCAGACACTGTCTGCTCCCTTTTCATTGCCGCTGTTGGACGCGCATTTCCCGTTTACGATCCCTGTAAATTCTCGCCACGCTGCAGATGACTGGGGATTGGCGATGCGTGGCAAATGCCAGTGGAAATAACCGGCAACGACTCGGAGAACAAAGCAACAAACGCCACCAGCAATGGCCGCAAGTGTCGCCGAAATGACAATCAAAATCACGGCGCCCACCAGCGCGGCCATCGCATAAATATCCGCTTGCCGGGCGCGAGGAACGTGCGCGAGAACAAAAGTTCTGCAAAGAAGCAGTCCGAGCAGCATGAGATACGATTCCGGAAAACTCTTGTTCGCCGTCGATATTGCCGGAACGTTTCTGAATCAAGTCGCGCAACAACGATCAAATCGTTGGGCCAAAAAGAGAAGGCTGGTAGACTGCCTCCCTTAACGCACGCGCCCGGCGACGGAGCGTGAGGGACAAACTCCAGGGAATGCCGGTTAGCTACAACAAAATTGCGGGACAAAGCGTCGAGCGACTTGCGGCGCTGAGCGATGGCGTATTTGCGGTGGCGATGACACTGCTTTTGCTGGAGCTGCACACTCCGGCACAGGATGTGATTCACAGCGAAAGCGATTTGCTGTACGCAATGGCCGCACTTGGGCCGCAGCTTGCCGTGTATCTCATGAGCTTCCTGACACTGGGAATTTTCTGGATGGGCCAGCAAACACAACTGAATTATCTGCAGCGATCAGACCGAACCCTGAGTTGGCTGCACCTGGCATTTCTTTTTGCGGTGACCCTGATGCCGGTGTCCACGCGGTTTTTGACGGAGTTTGCGCAATACCGCTCGGCGCTGCTGGCGTATTGGGCGAACATCTTGTTGCTGGGGGTCATTTTGTACCTGAGCTGGGGCTGCGCGACGCGCGCACATTTGATCAAAGACGAAATTCCGCCGGAGGTGCCGTCAGCGATTTGCCGGCGGATCGTGGCGGGACAAGTGCTCTACGCATTTGGGGCTTTGTTATGCGTGTTCAATAGCTATTGGAGCATTGCGTTTATCGTCTTGGTGCAGATGTACTTCGCCATCGCGCCGCGCCTGGGTGGACGTGAGGCATGAGCCGATGACCGTTGACTAGGCCTGGCGAACTGAATTCGTGGTATAACCTCACGCCATGAATGATAAATTGGGAAGACGTTTGTTTATTGCAGGCGCAGTGATGCTGATCGTGATTGCAGCCGTACATTCCATTTCGCTCTTTCAGAAGCCGATGGTCCGGAATGATTCTGAGAAGCAGTTGATGGAACTGATGACCACTTATCGATTTACAGTCATGGGTTCGGTGCGCACGATGAATGATTTTTTGCGGGGATTCAGTATTTCGTTTGGTTTAGCGTCTTTGGGATTTGCAGTTCTTGATTTCACTCTTCGCCGGGAACGGGCAGCGCTCTTGAAGCGAGTGGCACTGGTTAATGTCACCTGGCTGGCGGTAATGACCGGAGTTTCCTGGCATTATTTTTTTGCCGCGCCTACGTCGTTTTT
>Ga0137412_10005511_pt1 | contig 10113 bp, 14 predicted proteins | sample CZODoug2_1_16fun_FD_122160 | JGI IMG/M metagenome (GOLD analysis project Ga0137412, IMG submission 122160) | Vadose zone soil fungal communities from Angelo Coast Range Reserve, California, USA - CZODoug2_1_16fungal (Hybrid Assembly) | ecosystem: Environmental > Terrestrial > Soil > Vadose zone... | reverse complement strand
CGAAGCGATTTGAAACTCGTTCGCTGCTCGCGCTCTCTCGCTCCTACCCTCGTCGTATCGACCCAAATTCTGCGGGCCAGTGCCGCCCCGCCGCTTGGCTGCCAAGGAAAACGAAAAGCAGAGTAACTAGCGCGTCAGGAGGCACTCGCATCTACCCCAGTGTCGCGCGCGGCGTTCGCGTTACGCTGAAACACGTCCTTATCCGAGGCCAGGGCGTTCTCCAGGTTTGCGATGTGGAGACGGGCCAAGGACACGTAGCCTTTCATATCCTCGGTATCCAATTGCGCCATCTCGCGGACAGAAGCGTCCTCGTGTTCGCGAAAGAGTTGCGCGGCGCGCTGGGCGCGGTGTTTGGGCAGGCCGAGCGCGACCAGCGCGTCCACACTCAGATGAACTGCGCTTTCGAAAGTCTCGCGGTAAACGTCCTGCACGCCGCGGCGCAGCAACTCGTAAGCATGCTGCCGGCTGGTGGCGCGCGCGAGAATCCGCAGCTGCGGAAAATGTTCCCGGATGAGATCGACGATTTTTAGCGCCTGCTCCTCCTGGTCGATCGCGATCACGAAAAGCTGCGCCTTCTCCGCGCCTGCCGTACGCAAGAGATCGAGCCGGGTGGCATCTCCGTAGTACGACTTAATCCCGAAACGGCCGAGTGTTTCTACCTGCTCGGCATCGTGGTCGAGCACAGTTGTGCCATAACCGTTCAAGCGCAGCAGACGCGCCACGATATGGCCGAAGCGGCCCACTCCCGCCACGACCACCGGGTTGTCGCGCTCGTCTATCTCGTCCGGTTCGCGTTCCGGCAGCACGCTCGCGAAGCGCGGCTGCACCAGACGTTCATTGATTGTCATTAGGACCGGCGCGGCGGCCATCGTCAACGCGACGGTCACGACGAGCAGATTCGCCATGTCGGAGGTAAGGACGCCGTTTTGCGTCGCAAAGGAACAAAGCACGAACGCGAATTCTCCGCCCTGCGCCAGAGCGAAGGCGAAGAGGTAGCGCTGCGTCGGCTCCAGCCGCGAGTAACGACTCACCGCCAGGAGAACGAGGAACTTTACCACTAGAATGGCGACGACAAGCGACGCCACAATTCCCGGTGAGCGCGCGATCAGCGCGAAGTTAATTCCCGCGCCCACGGAGATGAAAAACAGACCGAGCAACAAGCCTTTAAAGGGCTCGATGTCCGTCTCGAGTTGATGCCGATATTCGCTCTCCGCGAGAACCACGCCGGCGAGAAAGGCTCCGAGCGCGGGCGATAAGCCCACCCTTTGCATGAGCAGGGCGATCCCGACGACAAGCAGCAAAGCCGTGACCGTAAACATCTCCCGGAGATGGGTCGCTGCGATGTAGCGGAAGAAAGGCCGCAGCAGAAATCGGCCGGCGAGGATCACCCCGGCGATCGCGGCCAGGACAACGAGAGTATGTTGCCAAGCAGGTAAATCGCCGAGCGAGCTGACCTCGGAATGGTTATCCCCGGTTGGCCTTACCGTCGCAAGCAGCGGGAACAACGCGAGAATCGGAAGAACAGCGATGTCCTGAAACAAAAGGACCGCAAACGACGCCTTGCCCCCGGCAGTCTTCATCAGGTTTCTCTCGTTCAGCAACTGCAGCACAATCGCGGTCGAAGACATCGCCAGGATGAAGCCGACCGCGGTCGCGATCTGCCACGGCACGCGCAAGAGGAGCGCAAGGCCTGAAACCGCAGCCGCCGTCCCCAGGACTTGCGCGCCGCCCAGGCCGAGGATCGGTCCGCGCATGTGCCACAGAATCGCCGGCCGCAATTCGAGCCCGATCACGAAGAGCATCATGACCACGCCGAACTCCGCGACGTGCATTACATCCTGGCCTTCGGTCTCTACCAATCCGAAGCAGAACGGGCCGATCACGACTCCCGCGAACAGATATCCCAAGACCGACCCGAGCCCGAGCCGCTTCGCCAGCGGCACGGAAATGACGGCCGCCAGCAGATAGACGAACGCTTGGGAAAAAGTCATGAGGCCTCACCCTGGCTTTCCATTGCGCGAGGGGAAACTACTCAAGCCATCCCATTTGTCTTCTCAGCGCCTCAAATCATTGGCGATTGGAAGGCCGGCCGTTGCTTCGCAGCCGTTACGGGGGCGAATGGAGCGAACGGGAAAAGCGATATGCAAGGGTCCGAGCCGAACTGCCGTAGCTGCGAAGGCAGCAGTGAGTGAGTGTTGGCAGCTAGCGAGTTCCAATTTGGGCAAACGCGAGATTCTGCCCAGTTAACTATTAATAGATAACTATAACCGATAACTGCGAAGCTACGTCTCGTCACCGACAACAAGTTAACCGATAACTCACGAGCTTTGCTCGTGTGCTTGTGCAAAAAGTGAGGACTACTAGTTTGTATCCCTTCGCTCTCAATTTCATCAGCTACTGCTGGATTTTGTTTGCCGTTATCTGGCTAGTCGCAGCGTTCTGGACGAAACGATCGGTCTATCGGGAAGGCAGATGGCGACGACTGGGTTACGTGATCCCGATCTTAGTCGGCGGTTACTTAGTTTTCAAAGGCGATCGGCTCTCCGATCCCCTCGATCTTCAAGCGATTCCGCATGTTGATGCGCTGGCGTGGACCGGTGTTGTCTTTTGCATCGCCGGTTTGGCGTTTTGTATCTGGGCCAGATTCACGCTCGGACGAAATTGGAGCGGCGTCGTGACCCTAAAAGAGGCCACGAATTGATTATGCGCGGGCCGTACGCGGTGGTGCGCCATCCGATCTACACCGGACTCCTGACCATGTTCGTCGCAACCGTGGTCGTGCTCGGGCACGTCGCCGGGATCATTGCGCTGCCATTGGTGTTCCTGAGCATTTGGATCAAACTACGCCACGAGGAAAAACTCATGCTCCAGAAGTTTCCCGATCAATACGCTGCGTATCAACGGCGGGTGAAACGCCTCATACCCTTCATCCTTTAGCGACCCTGTTTCGGTTCGGCCTTTCGCCTTTCGTTGTCCCTGCCTGAAAGAGTCGATTAGCCGAATCGATTTCTGATTGGTTAGGCTGGGGAGTCGCGTGTCCTGCGTGCGATTCGGATTTTGAAAATTTCGAATCCAAACGGCTCGGACACGCATCCTTATCCAAAGGGCAATGATGAAACTGACTCCTGCGGAGCGCGGTAGATGGAAATTCAGGTTGGGTTCGCTCGGCCTTGGAGTGCTCGCCGCCGGTGCCGTATTCGGAGCCTCGCTAGCGGTTTCGGATGACCTGCGGCTAATGTATCTCGTCGGGGCAATTGTGCTTTTTTGTGGCGCGACTTGGATGGGCGCCAAGAGCGGGCGAGACCGGTTGAGCGCTTGTCTGTTATACCTGCCGTTGGCGGGCATGTTTGGCTTCTTCGTCTTGGGTCAGTTGCCCTTCCTATGGCCGCATCTGTTGTTATGGGCCCTCGCGATTGCGATCGGATTGTCTCTGTTGGCTGCCCGGCTGAACCGCAAGGGCATGATCTCAGGCGTCGTCATCTTGTTCGTCCTCTCGGCCTGGTACTGCATGACTTACATTCCTGATCGGATGAAGCGAGCCACGAATCATTTTGGCGATGGCGCCGCGCCCGAATTTGCTTTTCAAGTGGTCAGCGAGGGTGCGGTCCCCACGACCGCGACGCCCGGGAAAATTTTGCTCATCGATTTCTTCGGCACCTGGTGTCCACCTTGTATCGCCGAGCTGCCAGAAATTGTGCGGGTCAGAGCGGGCCTGGAAAACAGGCGCGACATCGAATTTGTTGTCGTGGGCACGAACGCCGGTGGCGACACACCAGAACGCCTGCGCGCCTTCGCCCGACGGCAGCACGTTACCCTTCCCCTCGCTTTCGATCAGGGAAAAAAAGCGCACGCCGCGTTTGGTTTGAGTGGATTTCCCGGAATAGTCATTATTGATCGGGCTGGCCGGGTGCGTCTCACTCGACAAGGATACAACAGTTCTGAAGCAAGTTTTCGCGGCGACCTCACTCAACTGTTAGAGAGCCTGTAGGCTACGTAACGCGGCTGAACGCCGCTCTGTCGAGCGCCGATCAGGCAATGTTTAGCTTCGTGAGATCATTCTTGCCCTTTGCTCCTCGCTCCCTGCTGCAATCTCCGAGCTCCTAACTTCTAAGTAATGGTGAGTTACTGACCTTGTTCTAAGCTAAAAATTGGCGACGCATCCCGCTTTCCGCCCTAGATTGTGCAGGGAAATGGAAGGCAAGCTAATGCACAAAGAAAAACTCAAGACTGAATTTAAGGGCAATCGCTCAATTCCGGATCGGGGCACTTCGCGGCCAGAGAACGTTTCGGCAAAACAGCGCAAACAATACGCGCACAACGCCCCGGCGCTCCGTGCCGGGAGCAAAGCCCGAGGGTACCGATAATGGCCCGCTTACTGCATTAGAGGATGCGGTCGGGACCGATTGCTGAGTAGGCCAGGCCATTGCAGTAAAATTCCGCCAGGTCTGGCTGTGAAAGCTGCTTTAGGCGCTGAATGCTGACAGCATTCTTCATCAGTTCCAGCAGTGTTTCCTTCGAAGCTTCCCCATACGTGCGGTAAAACCAGTCATAGATTTCTTTAAAAGCAGATATATTTAACATTTAGGCACCTTTCATTGGTTGAGAACGCGGAGCGTTCGGTTCCTGGGCAAAAAGAGGGCCGAGGTGCTTTGCTTAAGAGTGCCTGGACTAACTTAGCGCGCGCTTACACTGGTTGAGATCAAGTCTTTGTAAAGCAATTTAATCCATGCGGCCTCGTCGGCGAACTGAACGGCTTGGAGGTCTTCGACAATTGATCCGGAACTATCTTAGCTTACCGAAGTAGCCTTCGACCTCTGCCGAGAGGCCTGCCGACTCTCAATGGAGCTCGGCGAAGAGTGCACCGATGTAAACGATGAACGAAACGCCGGCGACGCAAACGAACCCTTTGTGAAACAAGTCACTGCGCGTTGCGGCTGCGATGGCGGCTCCTGCGATCCAAAATAGATGAAAAGACAGGTCGAAAGGTCCCTGCAAGGAACCGCTCATCACGACGTTCTTCACCAGACTAACCAGGAGCACAGCCAGGAACGAGCCGAAAAACCAGCGGGCGTGACGGAAGTAATTTACTCGCAGATCGACGATTTCTGCGCTGAATGCGTTCGGTAGAGCGAGGGCAGCGAGCAGATAAAGCAGGATGGTCTCGAGCAGAAGAATCGCGAATTGAAGAAAAGTCCAAGTATGTCGCCCACGATAACCAAACATCGACCACCAGGCTTGGATATCGATGACCAGAAGCAGCAACGCCCATCCGATCGCCGGCCAGTAGATGCGAACGCGATCCCGCGCATTAATCACGTTGCTCAGACCCTGGAGCAATTGGGTCACGCTCAGGCCGAGAATGATGGAGAGAATGACTGCGAGATAACCGAACTCGTCCATGCCGCTGCCATCAGCGCTATCACTCGACAAGACTTCTGTCGACCATGGATCGCTGCGCTATCGCCGGTCAAAGCCGACGCATGGTACTGACCAACGCCCAAACGAAACCGTCGAAGTAAGCGACCTAGGGCATCACACTGATCAATCTCTCTGATTTCTGAGCTCTAAGCTCGATTACGATTACGAGCATGAGCATGAGCATGAGCATGATTCGCTGCTCCGTGCTCTGCTATAATCCCCTAAATCATGTCGCAACCGTTCCGCGCTGTAATCTTCGATCTGGACGGCGTTCTCGCCGACTCCGAGCCGTGGTGGAACGAGATTGACGCGAAGTTGCTTGCCGAATACGGCGTTACCTATCGCGGCGAATACCACCGAAACGTGCTGGGCGTGAGTTACCGGCTCGCCGTCGAGTTCTACAAAAAGACGTTTGGACTCTCTGTCCCGACCGACGAAATGATGCGACGGCGGGGAGAGATCGCGGCCGACTTCTTTGCCAACCGAATAGATGTTTTCCCTTCGACAAAACTAGTCCTGCAAGAGCTGCGGCAGATGAACCTGCACCTCGCCGTCGCCACAAGCTCGGTCAGCGCGTCCGCGCGCCCATTTCTCGCTCGGCATGGACTGGCGGCGTTTTTCGAAGTCGTTGTTACCGGCGAGGAAGTCGAACACGGCAAACCGCATCCCGACATCTACCTGCGCGCGGCGGAAAAACTCGGCATTGCCGCAGACGCCTGCCTCGTCATTGAAGACGCTCTTTCCGGCATCGCCGCCGCCAAAGCCGCAAAGATGCGCGTCGCCGCCATCCCCGACACTCGCTTCGTGAATCCCAGCGATTACAAAAAAGAAGCCGATTACTTGCTCGACAGCCTATCGGAAATTCCCGCGCTGATCCGAAGAGTTAGTATTATGTAATCAAGCTGGCCTCGCTTTATCGCCTCGCTGCAACTCCCCAACGTTCGACGCGCGCACCTTTACTATTAGGAAAATAGCGATTGCCACATTGATCACCAACGTAGCGCACTTCAGGGGAGACGGAGCTTTGAGCAATTCATAGATTTCCACCGGAATAAATGAAACAGTGGCAACGATAGTGAGATATTCGGCTCATCGCTTCTCAAAGAACAAGCCGGTGCCTTCCACGAGGAACAAGGCGCTGTAAGCGAACGTCAATCCGCTCAGGACTTCGATTTTCTTATCGTCGAGTAGACTGAGTTTTGCTAAGAGCGCGCCCAAATAACGGTTATCAGGATCAACCCGCAGCGCGTCCACTAAAGTTTGGAGCTCTGTCTCGATATCATGGTCAACAGCTTAAAGAAACCCACGCCGACCAGGAGCAAAACGAGACCTTTAAACCACTTGAACAAAGCGAGTGCCAGCAAGCCTTTGTCATGGCCTCGCTTGTTTTCTTTATGCCGTTCCATGTTCAGTTGCCTCGCGAAATCACCAGCTAAATCGGAAGCAGCTTTGCTGCACGCTCCCTGCTCCTTCTTCAGGGGGTGATGAAGACTTTGCCAGTATAGGGATCTTTGACTTCGGCTCCGGTGGGGAAGCCGCGAATATCGACATAACCGGCGTTGGGCGAATAAGGACTAATCACGAATCCAGGTTTGTTTGGCACCGGAACTCCATAGGGGAGATCTGTTCGCGTCCGTTGCGCGGGCACACTGGACGCAATTCGAGTAGTCACTGGTTCCGGCGTCTCCGTTGCTTCCGGTTCTTTTAGTTCCGGTGGCCTGACGTCGTTTCGTTTGACGGTGGTGCCGTTATCCCCCTTCGATTGAGTCTTGGTAGGCGTTCGCTGATGATGGCGTGGATGAGCGATGGAGTCGCGAATCCTTCGAAAGAAATCAAGCGGCCCGGCTTGCGCGACGGACAAACCGAAGGATACCTCTCCAACAAGCAGAATGAGCAAGATTTTGCTAAAGACGTTTCGCATTTGTCCTGGAGAATTTTGACTCATTTCGAGCAATCGTTCAATGACCCGACGCGTAAAGTTGAACCGGCGCGGCCTCTTTTCCTGCTTCTCGCTGAATGTATCTAGCAAGCGGCCTGCCATTGGCCTAACGCGAGACCCTGCAGTTAACTATTAACGGATACCGACAACTGCGAGGCTTTGCGTCGTGCGGAACTCTTGCCCAATTCCCGATCCTCGCTTTAACACTGCAATCCTTCATCGCTTCAACGATTCTCGATGTAACCTTCATCGCTTTAACGCTTCAACGTGGCGAACTTCTGCCCTTTTTCCTGAGACTCGATTACGATTATGAGCACGAGCACGAACGTGAGTTCGTCATTCGCCGCCACGCCCGTTGCGTAGTGTAGGCGGGTGCTTCGTCATTTCCTACCTCTGATCGCTGCCCTCCGACCTCTGACTTCTGGCCTAGCGAGGCTCTGCTTCGCTCACTCTCCCAGCGGACCAAACCCGTCGAACTCCTGGACTTGGATCGGATGAGGTCCGTGTATCTCCTCCTCGAACACGGGACCGGTCAACTGATTACGCTGCGCTTGAAGGGACTGTTTGTAGGCGTTGAACTGCGCCTGGTTGCCAACCAGGACCCGGTCTTTGGTCGCGGTGGGATACACGTAATATGTTCGTCCCTTGAATTTAACGGCTGAAACCTTGCCTTCAGGCAATGCGCTTACGCGTTCTTGCTGTTTGGGCGTAGTTACCGTCTTCCATTTGAACCCTGCTTGTAGGAGTAGCGTCTCCTTCTGAGACGCTTTATTCGCACCAGTTGACGTCGTTTGGCATGCCGTGATCAGACCTAAGACTTCGATCGCGATGACAAATGAAAGTAATCTCTTCATAGAATTGCTCCTCCAGGCTCCGCTGGCACTTTTGCCGCCTTGCTTTGTTCCAAGTCAAAAAAAAATTCTCTCCGGTGGGAACACATGTGCCCTCGCGTGTTATGCCAGTCCTATTTGGATCGATCGCGCCCTCGCATTCGCGAACCTCTACTCACTTTTGTCCTAGTTCTCAAACCTGAAGGGTTTATGACCGCTCCACCGCTTCAACAATTCACGATTTACGATTCACGACGACCGCTTCAACTCTTCAACGCTTGATCGCTTCAGTGAATCATCTCGACATCCGCGCCCTAAAATGTCACAACTTTTATCAATTTACGGTGTCTAATTTTGTGAACCCTTTGCAAGCCCTATGAATACAAAATCATTCCTCGTCTGCTTTATTGTTGTGATGCTGGCAACGTCGATCGCCATGGCCGGGACACAGCACGGAAATTTCGCGCCGGCTCGAGGCGGTTTCGTTCGCAACGGAACGGGCTCATTCCACGGCGGTAATTGGAATGCCGGAAATTGGAACCGCGGCCATTGGAATGGTGGCAACTGGGGCGGCAATTGGCACCACCACCACGATCACTTTAATGATTTCGTTTTCGTCGGCGGCTTTGGCTTTCCCTTCTTCGGCTATCCGTATGGATATGGATATTACCCTTACGGCTATGGCTATGCTCCCTACGGTTACGGATATGGCTCCGGGTATTATGGGTATGGGTCAGGATACAACGGATATGGCAACGGCTACTATGGCAACAGCTACTACGGTAACGGCTACAATGGCAACAGCTACTACGGCAATGGCGTCTACCGCAGCAGTTATTACTCTGGCGATCGCTCCAACGGAAGTCGATCAGGCGTTGCCCGTCTGCAGCGACAATTATCTCGGGCCGGTTACTATCGTGGTCCAATCGACGGAGTAATGGGATCTCGGACGCACTATGCCTTGCGCGCCTACCAGCACGATCACGGAACCGCCAGTGTCGCACGCGATTGAGCTGGATCGGCGACTAAGCGTTATGGAGGGACCTGCTTCCGCAGGTCCTCAGACGAGCAGAAGCTCGTCCCTCCGAATTCACGCTTCATCGCTTCCACGATTGACGATTCTCGATCCTCGGTTCACGATTTAACGAATAGCTGATAACCGCGAGGCCTCCGTGTCGGAACTCGACTTGCTAAATCTTGCCCGCTCGACCACGGAACACCAGGTCACGTGGTTTGCGCAAATGATCACCATCAATTTCGGCATGGTAGTGGCGATCTACTACTTTCTGCATGGCGCGAAACTCGCGCTCAAGATATTTACCTTCTTCGCCTACAGCGTAGGGATGATGGTGCTTCTGGGAGAAATGTTGGTGGAAGCGAATATAAAAGTCGGCGTGATTGAAGCCTTGCACGCGCTGCCGGCCGAACATCTGTCACGACCGATCGTGCGCTTTCTTTCCGTTTACGACTCCTGGCTCGCGCTCATCACACGGATCACGTTCAATCTTTCTGTCTGGTTGTTCTGGTTCGCGATGTGTTATTTGCTCTTTTTTTGGAAACGAGATTCGAAGCGGCTCGATTCCAGATAATATCCCGGCTTTAACCCTTCATCGCTTCAACGATTCATGATTCACGATTCTCGTTTCCGCTCTGGCTGATCTCTGCCTCTGATGGCAGACTCTTTACTGTCTTCGAGGCTTCTTCCCTGCCGCGAGTCGGGCCTTGGGTTACTCTTTTTTCATTGACTCGGAACAGGGTGCGCCCCACGCTCAGGTCTTAGCAGGCGTGTCGAAGGGGCAATCTTCGATGTGGTTCATCCTTACAGGGTTCCTTGGTTTTGGATGAGCTTCTCTCAACTCAAACCCAAGAAAGAAAAAGGACCTATGAAGTTGATCACCGTCACTCTCGTGGCCATCACTGGGCTCG
>Ga0137412_10005510_pt1 | contig 10113 bp, 6 predicted proteins | sample CZODoug2_1_16fun_FD_122160 | JGI IMG/M metagenome (GOLD analysis project Ga0137412, IMG submission 122160) | Vadose zone soil fungal communities from Angelo Coast Range Reserve, California, USA - CZODoug2_1_16fungal (Hybrid Assembly) | ecosystem: Environmental > Terrestrial > Soil > Vadose zone... | reverse complement strand
GAACGACGCTGCTTACGGTTCTTGACGCCCTGGGTATCGAGGACGCCGCGGAGGATGTGGTAGCGCACGCCGGGCAAATCCTTGACGCGGCCGCCGCGGATCATGACCACCGAGTGCTCCTGAAGGTTATGGCCTTCACCCGGGATGTAGCCGATCACTTCGAAGCCGTTGGTCAGGCGCACCTTGGCGACCTTACGAAGCGCCGAGTTCGGCTTCTTCGGGGTCGTGGTGTAGACGCGCGTGCAAACGCCGCGCTTCTGCGGCGACTGCTGCAGCGCCGGCACCTTCTTGCGCGACTTCTGCACCGTACGCGGTTGTGCGATCAGCTGGTTGATCGTCGGCATGTCAGCCTTCACCCTTTAGTTCGCGCGAAGACCTGGAATGGCTTCGCAAATTCTTCTCGGAACTAGCCGTTCCGTTCGGCCGCTCGGCGTGAAAAAGACCCACGCAAAACGAAATCACGCCAACCACCCATTGCTGAGCGGAAAGCGCTTCGACGCCACAGAGGACCGCGAATTGAGACCGATCAGCGTTCGCTGTTCGGTCCGCTACCGAGGTCATGCATCCGATTAACTCTCAAGAGACAGGCTCAAGAGAACTAAAATCGCACTGGCATTGCCTAGCTATATAATCGACAGCGTTTGAGCGGCATTCGTCGAGGTTGGTGCCCGTATCAGTCCGCAAGGATTTGAAAGGGTGTTCCGTTCCGACGCTGGCGACGCTCACCGCCTGTCGTGAAGTGGGGGTCTTCTATAATCGGCGGGTAGCTAAGTCAAGCGAAACGACACCGCAAGAAAAGCCTATGGCGTCTGCAGTTTCGACGTTTCGCGCGAGCCGGCGAAGTCGCCAAATCGCAAGACGCAGCCGGTCGGCAACGCGACCGAGTCGTCGACTCCGGGCCATATTTTACCCGGGCAATATATAAAAATGACCCTTCCCCGGGGTTCCCGGATCGGTTCCCGACCCCAAGCTAAGCCTTTTCTACCCTTTCCGGGCGCAAAGATGGCGGTTTCGGTTCGGAATTTTCGATGAAATACACCGACATTGCGATCATCGGCGGCGGCCTGGCGGGTTCGACCGCAGCCGCAATGCTGGGACGCGCCGGGGATTGCGACGGTCCTGATCGATCCGCACGAACTCTATCCGTTCGATTTCCGCGTCGAAAAATTGAGCGGCGATGCGCAGCTTGAGCGGTTTTTCAGGACCGGCATCGCCGATTCGGTGCTCCGCTCGGCAACGCATGACCGCGAAAACTGGATCGCCCGATTCGGCTATCTGCTGGACAAGCGGGCGAGCCGCCAATTCGGCATCAGCTATGAGAATCTCATCAGCGCGATCCGGGCTGAAATCCCCAACCATGGGCGAAGACAAGATCGCATCGTTCTACGACGATCCGGTCAAGCAGGCCTGCGACGCCTGGTCGTCGGCGCAGTCGTTCGGTTTCCGCAAGGTTACGATGGGCAAGGGCCCCTACTGGCAGGCCCAGCGCTGGGCCCGTTTCCTTGCCCGTTTCCTTGCCCGTTTCCTTGGATGGTCAGCCAGGGCACGTTGCGGCGGGCGCGCAACCGGTTCAGCGCCGCATCGAAACTCCGCCCCCGCCCGGCCGCATCTTCAATGTCGCCGTCGGCCTGACCGGGATCACGGCGTCGCGGTCAATGCAGACTTCGTGCGTGGCGGCGGCGAGAGCCGGCGCCGGAAGCGATTGCGCAACTTCCGCAAGCGTTCGTAGCCGAGCAGCCGGCCGGCTTCGATCCGATAGCCCAGCGACTTGCCCGGGCCGATACCGATCAGCATGTCGACCATGTCGCGGCGTCCGGCCCACAACTGGCCCATGAAACTGTCTTCCGCCGCGCAGGAATTGATCGCCTGGATATCCGGCCCGGCAAACAGCTCTTCAGTGATGCGGTCCACCAGCAGCGCGCCCGGCGAGTACTTGCTGAATTTGGCGTCGAAAGCGGTCTTCCAGGTATAGGCCGTCGACCCGCAATACATCAGCACCTGCGCAGCGATGGCCTCGCCGTCGACCCGCAGCAGCGCCACCGACGCGTCGCGCCGCGCCGCCAGGTCGTGCAGCAGGCGCCTGACGAAGGCGGCGTCAGTGGAATCGGAGAGCAACGCAGTGCCCTGCTCGCCCTTCCAGCTTGCTTTCTCCATCGCCAGGAAGGTTTCAAACGCCTGCTCGACGTCAGCAGGATTACGGCTGTTCACGACCTCGACGGTGCCGAGCGAGGACAATCTGTTCCAGTCCTGGCGCAGCTTTTTGCGCGTCGATCCGGATCGCTTGATGCCGAACTCGCGCGTCACGAAAGGTCGCGCCGTTTCGGAGAGCATCAGCGGCTCGATTCCCCGCAGCGAAAACGCCTTCAGCATCGAGGCATGGCTTGGGGATTCGGCATCGAACGATTTCAGGCTGACGACATTCGGCAGTTCCGCACTGTTTTCGATCGCCGCGAAAAACGCCGGGATCACTTCGTCGGCGAACGCCGGATCGACGACGGGACTGGAGAGGAACGCATAGTTGTAGGGCAGCGCCTCCAGCACCGCAGGCAGCAGCGGCGCGGCCTTGCGCAATTGCAGTGCCCAGGCGCCGACAAGCTTGCGCGGCTCAGCACCCTGCTCCCAGGCAAGCATCATCAGGATTTTGGCGAAACCGGTGTCGCAGGCCGCTTTCAACGCGGCGGGGTTCATGAAGACGTTCGACGACGCACGCCGAACCAGGTCGTCCCACTGCGGAGCGACGTCCAGGCTTGGTGAATCAATCGTTACAGAAATCATTGGAAACAAATGCCTCGACCGGGCGCTCCGCGGCGGCGATGGTGTTCGCCCTCGCTTGCTTTTCGGTTAAGCGCGACCATAGCTGACTCGATTGTGATAAGCCTGATCCTGATACGTTCTTTCAGGATTTCTTTGCCATTGGGGGTCATTGATAGGACTTCACGATCCAGGGCAAAGGCATGCGGTATACGGACGTTGCCATCGTCGGCGGAGGTCTGGCCGGCTCAACCGCCGCCGCCATGCTGGGACGCGCCGGCATCTCGGCGCTGCTGATCGACCCGCATCCGACCTATCCGCCGGAGCTGCGCTGCGAAAAACTCGGCGGCGACCAGCTCGATCTCCTGCGCAAGACCGGGCTCGCCGAGCCGACGTTGCGGGCAACCACGCTCGACGGCGAGGTCTGGGAAGCCCGCTTCGGCTACGTCGTCGCCAAGAAGCCCAGCGACCAGCACGGCATCATGTACGACACGCTGGTCAACACCATGCGCGCGCAGATCCCGCCCGGTGTGGAAACCATCTTCGCCAAGGTCACCGGCATTTCAAACAGCGACGAGCGGCAGCAGGTCACGCTTGCGGACGGCGAACAGATCTCGGCGCGGCTGGTCGTGCTCGCCAACGGGCTCAATATCGGCCTGCGAACCATGCTCGGTATCGAGCGCCAGGTCATCAGTTCCTGCCACTCGATCACGCTCGGCTTCGACGTCGCGCCGGTCGGCCGCGCGGCCTTCGATTTCCCCGCGCTGACCTACTGGCCGAAACGAGCGAGCTCGCGCATGGCCTATATGACGATCTTTCCGATCGGCGGCACCATGCGCGTCAACCTGATGGTCTATCGCGACATGACCGACCCGTGGTTGCCGCAGTTTCGCAAGGCGCCCGAGGCCGCGATGCGCGCGCTGATGCCGCGACTGAAGCGGATGATGGGTGACTTCAAGGTGAGCGGACCGATCAAGATCCGGCCGGCGGACCTTTGCACCACCAGCGGCTATCTGCAGCCCGGCATCGTGCTGGTCGGCGACGCCTTCTCCACCTCCTGCCCCGCAGCGGGAACCGGCACCACCAAGGTGTTCACCGACGTCGGACGTCTGTGCAACGTCTACATCCCGAAATGGCTCACGACCGAAGGCATGGACGCGCAAAAGATCGCGCAGTTCTACGACGACCCCGAGAAACAGGCCTGCGAGGCCGGCAGCCGGGCGAAGGCCTACCACCTCCGCTCGCTGTCGATCGACAACGCACTATCATGGCGCGCCCAGCGCTGGGCCCGTTTCCTGGCAAGACTGGCTCAAGGTACCCTCCGAGCGGTCCGGAAGGGATTTTCGGCGGGATCGACGGAGCGCCACGCTGCGCCGAGCGGACAACCGCGGCACGGCCGGCTGGCCTGAGGCCTGTATCGGACGTTAGTCGAAGCGGCGCCCGCGCTCACTTCTCCTCGTCGTCCTCATCCTCATCGTCTTCATCCTCGTCCTCGTCGACATCATCGGCGAGAGCGGCCGCGTTGTGCGGCGTATGGCCCTGGTCGTCCCAGAGCTTGCGATAGACGCCGTTGGCCGCGAGCAACTGCGCATGCGAGCCGCGCTCGATCGCCTTGCCGCCTGAAATCACGATGATCTCGTCCATCTCGACCACCGACGTCAGGCGGTGGGTCGACCAGATCATGGTGCGCCCCTCCGCCACCTTCAGAAGCGTGCGGTTGATCGCAGCTTCCGTGGTCTGGTCGAGCGCGGATGTGGCCTCGTCGAGCAGCAGTACGGACGGATTGCGGATGATCGCGCGCGCGATCGCGATGCGCTGGCGCTGGCCGCCCGACAGCGTGTCGCCGCGCTCGCCGACCGGGGTGTCGTATTTCTGCGGCAGGCTCATGATGTAGCGGTGAATCTCGGCCTTGCGCGCAGCTTCCGTGACCTCCTCGTCGCTGGCGCCTTCCTTGCCGAGCCGGATGTTTTCGCGGATCGACATGTTGAACAGCATGTTCTCCTGGAACACGACGGCCATCCCCCGGCGCAGCGATTCGCGGGTCACCCGGCGAATATCGACGCCGTCGATGGTCACGCGACCTTCATCGGGCACGTAAAGGCGCAGGATCAGGTTGAGCAACGTGCTCTTGCCGGAGCCTGAAGGGCCGACGATCGCGATACGCTTGCCGGCATTGAGCTTGAGGGTGAGATTGTTGAGCACCGGCGTCTGGCTGCCTTCGTAGGCGAAAGTCACGCGCTCGAAAGTGATGTCGTTGCTGATCCGCGGCAGATCCGGTGCGCCCGGACGGTCGGCGCCACGCGTCGGCTCGTCGAGCAGTTCCTGGATATGACGCACCGCCGCCGCCGACTGGATCGACACCGGAATGAAATGCATCAGATGGGCGATGTTGTAGGACACCTCCCAGAACGCGCTCTCGAAGGTGACGAAGGTGCCGATGGTGATCTGGCCCTTGGTGGCCAGATAGGCGCCGATCGCGAGCACTACGAGGTGCAGCAACAACACCGAGATGGTGACGGTGCGCTCCACCATGGTCGACAGGAACACCGCGGACGCCGTCTTGATGCGCACATCCTGGTTGCGCATCGTGAACCAGCCGAGCGTGCGGCGCTGCAGGCTGAAGGCCTTGACCACCGCCTGCGCCGCGACGTTTTCCTGCACCATGCCGAGCAGCGCCGACTCGTTCAGCTTCTGCTCGTAGTTCGCCTGCACCGCTTTCGGCGTCAGAATCCGCGGGCCGATCAGGGTGATCGGAAACACCAAGAGCGCCACCGCGGCGAGCTGCCAGTTCAGGAACAGCATCAGGATGATGCCGGCGATCAACTCGAAGAACGGCAGCGCCGCGCTGTTGGCAAAGCTCTTGATCGAGCCCTCGAAGGCCGACAGGTCGATGGAGAACCGCGAGAGGATTTCGCCGCGTTTGGTGCGCGCAAAATAGGCCGACGGCAGGTTCTGGACGTGCTCGAACAGCCGTGTCCGCACATCCGAAATCACGCTCGCGGCCAGCCGCGCGTCCCAGCGCTCGTACCAGACCGCGATGATCGAGGTGACGATGCCGGCGACCGCGAGCACGCCGAGGATCTTGTACAGCGCCTGAAAGTCTTCCTCGCCGAGCGCATCGTCGATCAGGAACTTCAGGCTCAACGGCATGATGACGTTGAACAGCGTCTCGACCAGAACGCCGAAACCGACGAAGGCCAGCAGCTTCTTGTAGTTGATCAGGAGCGGCTTGACGAAGCTATAGATCGTCGAGAGTGCGCCGGCGGCTTCCTTGGCGGTAAAGACGACGAGGTCCTCGTCGTCATCATCGTCGTCGAGCTCGAGCTCGTCGTCCTCATCATCTTCGTCGTCATCGTCGGGCGGCGCATTGGCCGGCTTGCCGCCGGCAACCGGGCTCGCCGCACCGGCTTCGACCGCGAGCTTCTTCTCAAGCTCAGGATCATCCGCCGACGCGGGATTCCGGTCATCCGAAGAAGGAGGCTTTGGCGCCATGAAACCAACCGATGCTGCACGGCCGGCATGACCGCAAATCGAACGCGATAGCCTTGGACGTTACCTTGGACGCTATCGCGGCGATCCTATGCGATCGGGATCAATTCGGCAAAACAAATGGAGCGGCGAACCTCGCCGATTGCCGGCCGGTCAGTCGCCCGATTCCACCTTGTCAAAGAACGAGTAGCGCAGGCTGTCGGCGTCGGCATACCACTGGCCCGGCCCCTTGTGCGCTGCCAGCGTCGCCGCCCACAACGCATCGGTGCAGTCGCGGCGATGCATCGAGAGGTCGAACCCGTTACCGAAGAACAGTTCCGACCATTCCCACCAGGTACCGAGCTTCTTTACGCCGCGCAGCAGGTCGTAACGGTCGATCAGGGACGGCGCCATGTCCGAGGTCACCGATCCGAACACGAGGCCGGTCTTCACCACACGGTTCAGTTCGCGGACCGCCCGCGGCACCTGCTTCTCAGCGACATGGCACAGGCTGGTCTCGAACACGAAGTCGAATTCGCCGTTCTTGAACGGCATGTCCGATATCGAGCCGAGCTTGTTGAACTTCTTCAGCGCCTTCGGCGTCCTGGCATGGATCGCGCGGTTGTTTTCGATGCCCCAGGCATCGATCCCGCGCTCGCGCAGCGCGCCGACCAGTTCGCCGCTGGCGGAGCCCGCAACCAGGAGCTTGTAGCCCTTGGCCCTGTTCCAGACGATCTTGATCAGGTCCGTCAGGTAGACCGGGTCGGTAAACTGGCTCCAGGCTTCGCTGTAGGGTCCGACGCCCCGGTAGTTCTCGAAATAGTCGCGGTCAATCTTGTCGGACAACGGCGTGCCCTGCTGCGCGCGGGCGCGGCGCAGCCGCATCATCTCGGTCAGAACGATATCGGTGGCGGCATCGGAGGAGTCGAGCAGACCGTTCAGCGTGGAATCGAACAGGTAGTCGCCGACCACGACGAGCCCGGGATGCTCCTTCGGCTCGGGGCGGTGATTGGTCATGACATCCCGCACCGGCATGCCACCCGGCAAGGCATTCACCGACGACAGCCAGCGGTGGATCTTGCCTTCCATGAAATGGTTGCGGGCGTCGCCGAACGAGGCTGGCAGCGACTTCAGCGCGGCGTCGATCAGTTCGTGGTCACTGAGATTGGCGAACGCCAGCGCATCGGAGCCGGCGATCAGCTAGTTCAGGACGCCGTGCTTGCCGACGTCGTGACGGGCGCCCTCGTTGTAAACGCAGCAGCCGCCGAACGCTTCCGACATGAACCAGGCGCCGGGGATCTGCTCGCCCCAGAACGGCTCGTCAAACAGGATCGAGACGCGCAGGTAATGCGCCGGCCGGTCGAAATAGGCGACGTGCTTGACCATCGACCTGCGCAGCTCTTCGCCGTCCCAGCGCATGGTGGCGAGCCAGGAGTGCGGCAGGCACATCAGCACCAGGTCGAAGTCGCGCGTCTCCGGCCCCTTGCCGTTCATCATGTTGAGCTGGTAGCGGCCGCCGGGGGTCTTGCCGACCTTGAGCACCCGGTGATTGAGCTGGATATCGGCGTCGACCTCGGAACGCAGGCCCTCGATCAACTGCTCGTTGCCGTTCTGGATCGAGTACAGGCCGATATAGCCCTCGACGTCCATCACGAAGTTCTTCAGCGCGTTGAGCCCGTTGGTGTTGTGGCTCTCGGTGGCGATATCCGAGCGCGCCATCACCTTGAAGAAACGCTTGGCCGTGGGATCGGTGACTTCCTTGTCGAGCACCTGCTCGCAGGTCAGGTAGGCCCAGGGATGCTCGTTGTCGTGGGCGCCGACGCCTTCATAGTATTCGATCGGCGACACCCTGTCGGCGCAGCGCTTGCGGAACGCCTCGATCGCGGCCGCGGTCTTCGCACCGTATTTGCGGCGCATGCCGGGGACGTCGTCGAGGAGTACGCCATCGAGCTGAACCTGCTCGGCGTCCATCGGTATCGTCTGCAGGCCGAAATGCTGAACCAGCTCGCGCAGCGGATCGGGACCGGTCATCGAGTAGTCGTAGATCTCGGCGACGCCGGCCTCGTACATCGCCGGCGCGGAATCGAACTTGCGCGTCACGATCTTGCCGCCGACGCGGTTCGACGCCTCGTAGATCGTGATGCGGCAGAGGTCGCCGAGCTTCTTCTTCAGATACCAGGCGCTCATCAGCCCGCCGGGGCCGCCGCCTACGATTGCGAGATCAAGCATGTCAGTTCCGTGGTCTCCGGCCCTGCCCCCGTCACGGGACCACCGGTCTAAGCTCCCTTAGCAGAAGCTCTTTTCCGCCTGAAGGAAAGATGAACAAAGGTTGGTCCTGCACCGCAGCAAGCAAACAAAGCAGCAAAAAGGCCGGCTTGCGCCGGCCTTTTCATTGTCCTCGGTATTCTTACGGATGAACCATCATTCCGCGGGCGGCAGCGCCATCGGCTCTACTTCCGGCGCCGGCGGCACGACGGCCGCTTGCTTCTCGCGCTCGTCGAGGATCATCTTGTCGCGCTTCACGGCGACTTCGCGGATCTTGGCCATGGATGCGCCGGTGCCTGCCGGAATCAGCCGGCCGACAATGACGTTCTCCTTGAGACCCTCGAGCGGATCGACCTTGCCGTTGACCGCCGCTTCCGTGAGGACGCGGGTGGTCTCCTGGAACGAGGCCGCCGAGAAGAAGGATCGGGTCTGAAGGCTCGCCTTGGTGATGCCGAGCAGAACCGGCGTACCCGTGGCGATCTTCTTGCCCTCTTCCTTGGCCTTCTCGTTGATCTGGTCGAACTCGATCTTGTCGATCTGCTCGCCCGAGATCATGTCCGTCTCGCCCTGGTCGGTGACTTCCACCTTCTGGAGCATCTGACGGACAATCACCTCGATGTGCTTGTCGTTGATGAGCACGCCCTGGAGCCGGTAGACCTCCTGGATCTCGTTGACCAGATAGGCCGCGAGCTCCTCGATGCCCTTGACCGCCAGGATGTCGTGCGGTGCCGGATTGCCTTCCACGATGAAGTCGCCCTTTTCGACGACGTCGCCGTCCTGAAGGTGGATGTGCTTGCCCTTCGGGATCAGGTACTCGCGTGCCTCGTCGGTCTTGTCCATCGGCTCGATCGAGATGCGACGCTTGTTCTTGTAGTCGCGCCCGAACCGGATGGTGCCCGCGATCTCGGCGATGATCGCCGCATCCTTCGGACGCCTTGCCTCGAACAGTTCCGCCACCCGCGGCAGACCGCCGGTGATGTCACGCGTCTTGGCGCTTTCGGTCGAGACACGGGCGAGGATGTCGCCCGCCTGGACCTTGGCTCCGATATCGACCGACAGAATGCCGTCGACCGACAGCATGTAGCGGGCATCGCCGCCACGGGCGAGCTTGAGCACCTTGCCGTCCTTGCCCTTGACCACGATGGCCGGACGCAGGTCCGCGCCGCCGCGCATCGAGCGCCAGTCGATGACCACGCGCTTGGCGATGCCGGTGGCTTCGTCCAGCGTTTCCGTGATCGACTGCCCCTCGACCAGATCCTCGAAGCCGATGGTGCCTTCGACCTCGGTGAGGAGCGGACGGCTGTAGGGATCCCACTCGGCGATGCGCTGGCCGCGCTTGACCGAGTCGCCTTCGTCGACATGCAGGCGCGAACCGTACTGAATACGGTGCGTCGCACGCTCGGTGCCTTCGGCATCGACGATCGCCACCACCATGTTGCGCACCATCGCGACCAGATGGCCTTCGCTGTTACGGGCGATGGCCTTGTTCCGGATCACGATCTTGCCGTCGAAATTGGATTCGACGAACGATTGCTCGTTGAGCTGCGCCGCACCGCCGATGTGGAAGGTGCGCATGGTGAGCTGGGTGCCCGGCTCGCCGATCGACTGCGCCGCAATGACGCCGACCGC
>Ga0137412_10005509_pt1 | contig 10115 bp, 8 predicted proteins | sample CZODoug2_1_16fun_FD_122160 | JGI IMG/M metagenome (GOLD analysis project Ga0137412, IMG submission 122160) | Vadose zone soil fungal communities from Angelo Coast Range Reserve, California, USA - CZODoug2_1_16fungal (Hybrid Assembly) | ecosystem: Environmental > Terrestrial > Soil > Vadose zone... | reverse complement strand
CGTAGGATCCTGATAGTCCAACGCCCGGCGGGCACCTTCCAACAGGACAGGTTGTACTACGGCGGGCAGCCGCTTGATTCGGTCGAGCAGAGGCTGCAATCGCTCTGTAGCGGCTTGCGACGGCACATCCTGCGACAACTTGCTCGTGGCCTTGCCTGTGAATCCGCTGTCACCTCGCTGGGCACGCTGATAGGCGTCCTCAAACGCGGCCAGGTTGGTGGCGACGGCAATACCGCTCTTTTTGATCGTTTCCTGAAAATTCGATTTACGAAACGGCAATACCCCGGCTCCGCACAACGCGCCGAGCATCACAGAGCTGATTACGCTGTGATTGCGCTCTGCTGTCTCGTCCATGTCGAAGAGCACTACGCGCTTCGCCTGCTTGCGCACCAGTTCCGCCAGAGCTTCGGTATCCGCGGCACCTTGGCCCATCGCACTCTTTTCGGCGATGGCATAGGTGCGATGGGTGGACGAAATCAGCGTAGTGCGGTCGGGAGTAACCAGACCGCGTTGGATTGCGCGGCCGGCTTCAGCGAGTTCCGAGGCGATGACGCAATCGACATCCCCTGGGACCGGCATCAAGGCCAAAATGGGCGCGCGGCCCGCCTTTTCAGCGATGGCGCGCGGGAAGAACTCCAGGTAGTAGATCGTGGCACCCGTGCGCTGAGCAACGCCGGGGACTGAAGTGGACTGGGCGATGAAATCTTCGGTTTCCGCGATCTCAATGAGCCAATCGGCGAGCACACCGCCACCCTGCCCGCCCAGTGCAGCGATCGTCAGCTTGATCGGACGCTCGCTCATATAGTCAGCCGATTTCGCTCACTACGCCTCTGTAGAGCCCCGATGAGTGAGCAGCGCACCGAATTCATGAATCGATCCCAGCGCGACGGGTTGTAAACCAACTCCGCGCGGTAAAACGATGGACACAGCACCGCGGCATGGGCGACTTCGCCGCACACCCCGCAGCCGACACAACTGTTATCAACATGAGCCACGGGATCCGTTCGCAGCGGATCGGGATTGTCCTTCACTGTCAGCGAGGGGCAGCCGGACAGGCGGATGCACGAGTGATCGCCGGTGCATGTATCCGGATCCACGCCGAAGCGCTCGCGAACGACGCGCTGACCATCCTTGATTGCCTTACGCATGATCGGCTTTACACGGCGTTGGCGATTCAGCTGACACTCGCCGTCGGCAACAATGACTTTGGGACCTCGGAATGGCGTCTTCAGCGCCTCGCGGAGCAACTTCAACGTGCCTTGCATGTCATAAGTGTGAGTCCGTTTCACCCACTTCACGCCGACACCCTTGACCGCATCCACGATCGAGTTGTTACCCTGTCGATGCTCGTTGGTACCGCGCGATGACGGAATATCCTGCCCGCCGGTAGCCGCTGCGTAGCCGTTATCGATGATGATGGTCAGATCGTCATGCTTGTTGAATACGGCGTTGCCGATTCCGCTGGTCAAGCCGTTGTGCCAGAAACCGCCATCGCCCATGACAGCAACAGCACGTTTGCCTCCATCTGTGCCAAAGGCAGACGCGCCCGCAGCACCGAGGCCGTAGCCCATGATGCTGTTTCCCATGTTGAATGGGGGGAGCGTTGCGAAGGAATGGCAGCCGATGTCTGCGCTGATGTGCAGCGGACCTGTTTCCTTCTGGAGGATCTTCATCGCCGCAAAGAACGGGCGCTCCGGACAGCCGGTGCACAATCCCGAGGGCCGCGGCGGCACGAGAGCTGCGAGTTTGGCTGCACCTTCCGGAGAAACCTGCGTCTTGCGGGCCGCGGGAATCGTCCCGGTGGCGCGCAGTTGCGGCGCGTATTGATCAATGAAGGCACTGATACCCGTGCGCAGCGCATCGACGGTGTATTCGCCGAACCGCGGAAGAACTTCCTTGCCCACGATCCGGGTGCTCACGCCCGCCTGGTGGAGAATCTGGGTCGCAGCCTGCTCGATGAATTCGGGCTGCCCCTCCTCCACCACGAGCACGGCACGCTTGCCGCTGCAGAACTTCACCCACTCTTCGGGAATCAGCGGATAGGTCGCATTCAACACGTACAGCGGAATTCCACTGTTGCCGAACGTATCCGCGCAACCGAGCAACTCCATTGCACGCAAGGCGTTGTTATACAGCCCGCCCTGCATGACGATGCCCACCTCCTGCGCATCGCCATCGATGAATTCATTCAACCCGGCCGCCGCGATGAACTGCACAGCCGCGGGCAGTCGCTTCTCAACCTTCTCCTTCTCCTGCGCAAACGTGGACGGCGGAAGAATGATCTTCCCATAGTCACGTGACGGCGCAGCGAGCGCATCGGCAGCCGAAAATGCGGGCCTGCGGTTATCTTTCGCTGGAAATACTCCGTACACGTGACAGGCACGGATGCGGAGCATCAACATCACCGGCGTGCTGCTGGCCTCGGACAGCTCGAATCCTTTTTCCACCATCGCAGTGATGGCGGGTAACTGCGGCCGTGGATCGAGTAACCACATCTGCGACTTCATCGCAAATGCGTGGGTCCGCTCCTGCATGATGCTCGCGCCTTCACCATAGTCCTCACCGAGGATGATGAGCGCGCCACCCATCACTCCCGAAGAAGCCAGGTTCGCCAGCGCGTCAGACGCTACGTTTGTTCCAACGGTTGACTTCCATGTGACAGCGCCGCGCAACGGGTAGTTGATCGAAGCAGAGAGCATGGCGGCGGCGGTCGCCTCGGATGCGCTCGCTTCAAAGTGCACACCGAGGTCATTCAGAATGCCTTCGGCGTCGGCCAGCACATCCATGAGATGTGACACCGGAGCGCCCTGGTAGCCACCGACGTAAGCGACGCCCGACTGCAACAGGGCTTTGGTGACAGCGAGGATGCCCTCACCATGGAACTCATCCCCTGCCCCAAGGCGCAGGGTCTCAACTTCCTTGGCAAATGACCGCTCAGCCATCAGTTCTCCCGAGTGAGTGGACGATCAGGCCGGCACCAGCGCCAGCACGCGCAACGGGCTACCCGAGCCGTTGACGATCTTCAACGGCGGAGCAAACACAACCGCGCCGGTCGGTGGCAGCTGATCGAGGTTGGTCAGACTGGCCAGTCCGAATTTGTTGGAGCCGTGCATGATGGTATGGCAGGGGAACATCGGATCGAAGCGGTAGGCCTGGCCGGCATCGGTGCCGACTGTTTCCACCCCGACGCCGAGAATGTCACGCTCCTTGGCCAGGAAAGGCACACACTTTGGATCGAATCCCGGAGTATGCGAGCCATCCTCGGATGCGTTCAGATAGGCCTGCGCGCCCTTGCGCTGCGACCAGTCGGTTCGGATCAGGACCCACGCATGTGCAGGGATCCGGCCATGCTTGCTCTCCCACTCCTCCACGATTTCGCGTGTCAGGAGAAAATCGGGATCGGCCTTCGCGCGCGCCGCAACGTCAATGACGCACGCCGGACCGACGAACCGGTCGACGGGGATGTTGTGCGTCGCGTTGTTGGCGTAATCCTTGCCGGTGACCCAGTGAACCGGGGCATCGAAATGGGTGCCGGTGTGCTCACCGCACTCGATATTGTTCCAGTACCAGCCCGGCCCGCGTTCGTCGTAGCGCGAAATCTCCTGCAGCGCGAACGGCTTCGAGTTCGCGAACGGCGGCGGCAGATTGATGATGGGCGTGGCCGGCTCCAGGGGAATGGTGAGGTCGATTACGCGGATGCCGCCGGTCACGATGCCGGCAGCCAATTGAGCCAGGGTTTGGGCAGGAGTGCTCATGAGTTCTCTCGAAATATAGGCGAAAGAATAATTGACACTTGAAGTAGTTGGCAATATAACATACGCCGCATGCTGGCGATATGGTCGCTACGAGGGGATGTGCCAGGATGAGGCGAATCGTGTGCCTGGGCGGCGGCCCTGCCGGACTGTATGCCGCCATTCTGCTCCGGAAGGCGCTGCCGTCGGTACGTGTCGAAGTATACGAGCGGAACCGTCCGGACGACACTTTCGGCTGGGGCGTGGTCTTCTCAGACCAGACCATGGGGAATTTCCGCGCCGCGGACCCCGAGACGCATTCGGCCATCCTGGCCAGCTTCCACCATTGGGACGACATCGCCGTTCACTTTGGCGGCCGGCGCTTCGTGAGCGGCGGCCATGGTTTCGCTGGAATCAGCCGCAAGCGTCTGCTGAACCTGCTCCAGGAGCGGGCACACGAGGTGGGCGTGCACCAGTCGTTCCGGCACGAAGTCAGCGATCTGAGCGACTTCGAGGACGCGGACCTGCTGATCGCGGCGGACGGCGTCAACAGCCGGACCCGAAATAACAACCCGGAGGTCTTCGAGCCCGACGTCGATGTGCGCAAGTGCCGCTTCATCTGGCTGGGCACGACCCAGAAGTTCGACGCATTCACCTTTGCATTCGAGCAGACGGAGCATGGTTGGTTCCAGATCCATGCCTATCAGTTCAGCCGGGATCTCTCCACGGTGATTGTGGAAACGCGCGAAGAGACCTGGCAGGCGCACGGTCTGGATCGCGCGAACACGGCGCAATCGATCGCCTTCTGCGAGCGCCTCTTTGGCCAATACCTCGGCGGGCACTCATTGCAGAGCAACGCCAACCACCTGCGCGGCTCGGCCTGGCTGAACTTCAACCGTGTGACCTGCAAAAACTGGCATCACGGGCGGACCGTCCTGATCGGCGACGCGGCCCACACAGCCCACTTTTCCATCGGCTCGGGCACGAAGCTCGCCATGGAAGACGCAATTTCACTCGTCAAACACGTCACGGCAACGAATGATTTCGACGCCGCGCTCGGCGCGTATCACCAGGAACGCAACGTGGAGGTTCTCAAACTCCAGAGCGCCGCTCGCAACCGCATGGAATGGTTCGAAAATGTCGCCCGTTACGTGCATCTGCCGCCGGAGCAGTTTGCCTACAGTCTGTTGACCGGCAGTCAACGTATCGGGCACGAGAACCTGAAGTTGCGCGACCCGAAGTTTGTTGCGGGTTACGAGCAATGGCTTGCAGGACAAGACGGCACTGACGGGGCACGTCCTCCCATGTTTCTACCGTTCAAGCTGCGCGGGCTGGAGCTGACCAACCGGGTCGTTGTCTCCCCGATGGCGCAGTACTGCGCGGTAGACGGCTTGCCGACGGACTGGCATCTCGTTCACTACGGCCATCGCGCGCTGGGCGGCGCTGGTCTGGTCTATACCGAGATGACCTGCGTCTCGCCGGAAGGTCGGATTACGCCGGGCTGCCCAGGCATTTGGAATGCGCCGCAGCGGGATTCTTGGCAGCGGATAGTTGAATTCGTGCACGCTAACTCGCCCGCCAAAATTTGCCTCCAGTTGGGGCATTCGGGCCGAAAGGGCTCCACCCAGGTGGGGTGGGAAAAGATGGATCACCCGCTGCCGGCGGGGAACTGGCGCATCCTGGCCCCCTCGCCGCTCCCTTATTACGAGGGCATCAGCCAGGTCCCCATGGAAATGACGCGCGCGGACATGGACTCGGTTCGGGATGAATTCGTGCGTGCCACCCGGTTTGGGCTGCAGGCGGGCTTCGACATGCTCGAGCTGCACATGGCACACGGTTACCTGCTCGCGTCATTCCTCTCGCCGTTGACCAACCTTCGCCAGGATGAATACGGGGGCAGTGTTGAAAAGAGGTTGCGGTTTCCGCTCGAAGTGCTTGAAGCCGTTAGGACGGAGTGGCCGGTGGACAAACCGCTGTCAGTCCGCATATCGGCGACCGACTGGGCGGAAGGCGGGCTGAGCGAGGACGACGTGCTGGTTATTGCACGTGCGTTCCACGAGGCCGGGCTCGACATGATAGATGTATCAACCGGCCAGACGGTTCCTCACCAGAAACCCGTATACGGCCGCATGTGGCAGACACCTTTCGCTGACAGGATCCGCAACGAGATCGGCATCGCGACCATGGCTGTTGGCAACATCTACGAGTGTGATCACGTCAATTCCATCATCGCGGCGGGACGTGCCGACTTGTGCGCAATCGCCCGCCCCCACCTGGCCAATCCGGCCTGGACGCTGGAAGCGGCCGCGACCCAGGGCTATTCGCAGCAGTGGTGGCCCAAGCAGTACCTGTCGGGTAAGAGTCAGCTCGAGCGCAACATTGCGCGCGCCACACCGCCGGAGAGCAAAGTTTGAGCACCGGCGAACAGGCCTCGCCAGGCAACGCGCCGAAATCGCGCGCGGCCGGCCGCCGCACGTCGCAACTGGCCGGACTGCACGCCGTTGTCACCGGTGCCAGTCGCGGAATCGGCGTTGTTATCGCGGCGGCGCTCGTCGCTGAGGGCGTGCGTGTATCCCTACTCGGGCGTGACGAGGGGACGCTCCGACGAGTTGCAGAAGAATTGGGTGGTGACGCCGGCGCGCGGGCGATCACAACCGATGTTACGGACTCCGAGTCTGTTCGGAAGGCCTTCACTGTGGCGCGCGGCCACTTCGGCCCCGTGCAGCTGCTGATCAACAACGCCGGACAGGCGGCCAGCGCCAAATTCACTGAAACAGATGAGACGTTGTGGAACCAGCTGTTTGCGGTGAACCTCCACGGCACCTACTTCTGCTGCCGGCAGGCTGTTCCCGACATGTTGAGCGCTGGATTCGGCCGCATCGTCAACGTGGCGAGCATCGCGGGCCTGCGCGGAGGGGCGTATATTTCCGCCTACGTCAGCTCAAAGCACGCTGTCATTGGTCTGACACGTGCATTGGCATTGGAATATGCGGCCCGCAACATCACGGTGAATGCCGTGTGTCCGGGTTATGTGGACACGGATATTGTCAAAGGCGCGATTGCCAACATCGTGAGCAAAACAGGCCGCAGTGAGGCCGAAGCGCTCGCAGCCCTGGTGGCAAGCAATCCGCAACGCAGGTTGATAGAGCCCCGCGAGGTCGCAGACACGGTGATGTGGCTGTGCCGGCCCGGCTCTGAAAGTGTAACCGGCCAGAGCATCGTGCTGGCCGGCGGCGAAGTGACTTGAGGAGGGGGAAAATGCCAAAAGATAAGAGCTCGCTCAAACTGGTTGAGCCGCACGTGGATGCGGAAACCCGGGTACACGACGATCATCACCTGTCGGTGCGGCTGTGGCTGCGCATGTTGAGTTGTACGAACCGCATCGAGAATTTTGTCCGCCAGAACCTGCAGGCCAACTTCGACACCACCCTGCCGCGGTTCGACCTGATGGCGCAGCTGGAACGCGCGCCGCAGGGCCTGAAGATGAGCGAGTTGTCGCAGCGGATGATGGTCACCGGCGGCAATGTCACCGGTATCACCGACGGCCTGGAAAAAGAAGGCCTGGTCATCCGCGAAGTCGATCCCACCGACCGGCGCGTCTTCCGCGTGAAGCTGACCGTGGAAGGCCAGAAGCAGTTCCGGCGCATGGCAGGCGAGCACGAGCAGTGGATCATCGGCCTGTTCGAGGGCATGAGCGTCAAGCACAAGAACCAGCTCACCGAGCTGCTGGGCGATCTGAAGCAACACATCAGCCAGTCGTCGGAAGAGTAAGACGGGCATGGCCGACTTCAATCCGCAGCATTTTCTCTGGCGCCAGGAAGGTCGGGTCGGTGTCATCACACTCAACCGGCCGGAGCGGAAGAATCCGCTGACGTTTGAGTCGTACGCGGAATTGAGAGAGTTGTTTCGCGCCCTCGCGAACACAAACAATAACGGGGCTCTCGCGGGCAACAGCGGCAGCGGGCACCCTCTGAGGGCAAGTGACGTTCGCACGGTTGTGTTGACGGGTGCGGGCGGTAACTTCTGTTCGGGCGGCGACGTGCACGAGATCATCGGCCCGTTGACCAAGATGAATTACGCGCAACTGCTGGATTTCACACGGATGACGGGCGACCTGGTGAAAGCGATGCGCCACTGTCCGCAGCCCATTGTGGCTGCTGTCGATGGCGTGTGTGCGGGCGCCGGCGCGATCCTCGCCATGGCGTCGGATCTTCGGCTGGGGACGCCGCGGACGAAGACGGCGTTCCTGTTTACGCGTGTAGGCCTGGCCGGATGCGACATGGGCGCGTGCGCCCTGCTGCCGCGGATTATTGGTCACGGGCGCGCCTCTGAGCTTCTGTTCACGGGACGTTCGATGTCGGCTGAGGAAGGGGCGGCGTGGGGGTTCTTCAATCGCGTTGTTGCGCCTGAGAGTGTGTTGGAGGAGTCGTTGCAACTCGCCCGCGAGCTTGCTGGCGGGCCGACCTTCGCGCATGCGATGACGAAGAAGATGCTGCACGCGGAATGGGATATGCCCATCGACGCGGCGATCGACGCGGAAGCCGAAGCGCAGGCTGTCTGCATGCAGACGGAAGATTTCAGCCGCGCATATCGCGCGTTTGCGGCCAAGCAAAAGCCGCAATTCGAGGGCAACTGAGATCGTGCGCACACGAGACTTCCTGGAGTGGCCGTTTTTCACGCCTGCACACCGGGACCTCGCTGAGCGAGTTGATGCGTGGGCGGCCCAACGGTTCGCCGGCCATGGCGACACGGGCGGGCACCCGGAGGACCGCGATTCGGTAGACGCGGCGTGCAAGCAACTCGTGCGCGACTTGGGGCGCGCGGGTTGGACGCGGTATTCGGTGCCATGGCAGACCGAGGGGACCGCTAACGCGACGCCGGCGTTTGATGTGCGCGCGTTGGCGCTCATTCGCGAAACATTGGCGTGGTACGACGGCCTCGCTGACTTCGCGTTTGCGATGCAAGGGCTGGGCAGCGGAGCGATCACTCTCGCAGGCTCGCCCGAGATTAAACAGCGGTATCTGCCGCGCGTCGCGGCCGGCGAGGCGATCGCCGCGTTTGCGCTGTCGGAGCCGGACGCCGGGTCGGATGTCGCTGCGATCAAGTGTAGTGCCCGGCGAGACGGCGACAGCTACGTGTTGGATGGCGAGAAAACGTGGATCTCCAACGGGGGGATCGCGGATTTCTATTGCGTGTTCGCGCGCACGAGCCCGGCAGAGTTTCGCCCTGACGGCTCTGTTGCCGCACGCGGCATCAGCGCCTTCGTCGTTGATGCCAACACGCCGGGGTTCTCGATCGCGAAGCGCATCGATGTGATAGCGCCCCACCCGCTCGCCACCTTGGCATTCACGGGTTGCCGCATTCCAGCGGCCAACCGGCTCGGGGCCGAGGGCGAAGGCTTCAAGCTCGCTATGCGCACACTCGACATCTTTCGAACATCGGTCGCCGGTGCGGCATTGGGCTTCGCGCAGCGGGCGCTCGATGAGGCACTGAAGCACTCGCTCACGCGGCCCATGTTTGGCAAAACACTCGCGGACCTGCAATTAACGCAGGCAGCGTTGGCGGACATGGCGACTGAAATTGATGCAGCCCGCCTGCAAACCTACCGCGCCGCCTGGCTGCGCGACCGGGGCGACACGGTTACCCAGCAAGTTGCCATGGCAAAGATGTCCGCGACTGAATCAGCGCAACGCGCAATCGACCGCGCAGTGCAGATCTTCGGGGGTCGCGGAGTCGTTCACGGCGAGACCGTCGAGCGGCTGTACCGCGACATCCGCGCACTGCGAATTTATGAAGGGGCCACAGAAGTGCAGAAATTGATCATCGCGCGCGAACTATTGAACACCGCGCGCAAGGTTTGACCGATGGACACGGCCAACGAATTTCAAATCCTGAAACCGGCCAGCTGGCCACGACCCAGCGGCTACAGCAATGGCATTGCCATCACCGTCACCGGGCGCCAGATCTTCGTGGCCGGCCAGGTTGGCTGGGATGCCGAATGCAAGTTCACCAGCACGCAGCTTGCCGACCAGGTGCGGCAGGCACTGCAAAACATCTGCACGGTTCTGGCTGAGGCTCACGCAGGACCGGAGCACATTGTTCGGCTGACGTGGTATCTCACCAGCCGCGATGAATATCTTGCGGACCTCGACAACATTGGCACTGCCTACCGCGATGTCATGGGAAAGAATTTCCCGGTCATGAGCGTGGTGCAGGTGGTCGCGCTCATGGAAGCGCAGGCGAAGGTTGAAATCGAAGCGACGGCTGTGATACCGGACAAGACCGAAGCTGCCGACAGTGCCGCGGCTGAAGATACCGCGGAGGTTGAGGTGTTTGATATCCAGTTGGAGGATATCGTCACGCCGCCGAGCCGCTAGCAATGTG
>Ga0137412_10005507_pt1 | contig 10116 bp, 8 predicted proteins | sample CZODoug2_1_16fun_FD_122160 | JGI IMG/M metagenome (GOLD analysis project Ga0137412, IMG submission 122160) | Vadose zone soil fungal communities from Angelo Coast Range Reserve, California, USA - CZODoug2_1_16fungal (Hybrid Assembly) | ecosystem: Environmental > Terrestrial > Soil > Vadose zone... | reverse complement strand
TCGCCGAAAAAGGTCTCGTCGAAAAAATCGCGCCCATGATTGTCGAGCGCCTCGCCGTCCGCCTCGGCGCCGAAGCCGCGGAAAAATGGGTCGCCCGCCTCATCCCGCTCGCCAGCTCCGCCATCTGTGGCGGCCTGAACTTCGCTTTAGTCCGCACGTGGGGCCGCCGCGTCCAACGCAACCTCCACGCCCAGTTCGTTTCCTCCGCGCCCGCTCCCCGTCCGCCTCTCGGCTCGCGCCGCGCCTTTACCATCGTCCCTTCCCTCGCCAACTAACCAAACGTTTGTCATTCCGACCGGAGTAGCCCGGCTGTTTCTTGCGTGCGGTCTGTGCACGCCGGGCTACGCAGTGGAGGAACCTCTCTTTCCTCCTGCCCTCCCCGTTTAACGTTCTTAGTTTTTGGACGTTCAGACGTTTCGACCTTCCGACGTGCCAACGATTCCGTAACTCCCCGTCCGCCTCTCCCCCTCGCGCCCCGCCTTCACTATCCTCCCCGTTTGCACCGAGAGCCTTAACCGAGGGGCCCTCGCCAACTAACCAAACGTTTGTCATTCCGAGCGCGGTTCTTTGCCCGAGGAATCCGCTTTTTCCTTTTTGTAGTGGCGGGTCTTCAGACCCGTTCTTTTTTCCGTCTTTATCCTGTCATTCCTTCCTCAGTCTTGTCCGTGTACGGCCAGGACTTTTTACCCTGAGTGAAGCCGAAAGGGCAGTCCGGCCTCTTGCCTTTTCCGTCCATTGCCGTGGCTAATCTTTAGATTCGTTCCTTTCGCCTATGTACGGCCAGCACTTCCAGTCCGGCCTCTTGCCTTTTCTTCATTCCGCTCCGCGCCCCGAGCGCCACCATTCCGAATCGGCGCGCCAACCCAACACGTGTCATTCCGAACCCGCCGCTTTTTGGCGGGTTCGGAATCTGCTTTTTCTTCGGCATCGCACAACGCTGTCATCCCGAATCGTGCTTGTCCGTGTAGCGTAGCCACTCTTGTTTACCCTGTAAGGGCCTGCCCCGAAGCATTTTTGAGGGGGCCGCGCTCTCTGAGCGTGCGGGTTCTGACTTCCACTGCGTCTTGTCGCAATCACAACCACAGTAAGACCCTCAGCAACAAGCAAGCACTTACAACCCTGAGCTAAATTGGATGGTGTACCAGTTTTCGCTTCAGTGGATTCCCGTGCATGTAGTGCAATTTTTCTTTCAACTTCTTCTCGCTCCACACAATGGCGCAGGGGCCAAGCAGTCCCTGGTGATAGGACTTCTCTTAGACATTCCTTACGGATTGCTCAGGACTCCCTGACGCTTGCTTCGCTATGTTTGTCTCCGGAGTAGGGACGGTCAGTTCGTCGAATTCTCCGCGTTGGGGAATGCGGCGCGCTTCGCAGGTTCCGTTTTCCGGACCATGGCTCTCATCGTATTGACAACGATTTGTTCGCTTGCCTGTCTCTTCCTTCTTTTCGTCCTTTACCAATGGATCCGAGAGACGAAGCGTAAGACGACAACTCGTTCCGCAGTTGGTAACGAAGCCGATGAGACCCAGGAGACGAAGCATCCTTACATCGTTGGTGCCCGGAAGGCTGTGGAAAGACGCGATCGCTCTGGAGTCCGGTCGCAGCGGGCGGATGCAGCGACAGAGCCGTTGGGCGGCCGCGAGCCTACGACGAGCGCGAGCGGATCGCCTACGGGAGGATCGCGAGATCGTTCAAACCCGGAAAGAGAAGCTAGGAGAGAAGAATGCGGATTTTCAAATGGAAGAAACTTGTGTCGCTGATGTTGGTCGGAGTGTTCTGCGGAAGTGCGATTAGCGCTTCTGCATTTGCGGATGACGACGGCAGGGACCAGCCTCCCGCGAAGCCAGCGGCAGCGGCGAAGATCGAAGCCCCTGCTCCGCTAACGGAGCGTGAGCGGCAGCTCTTGGATCGCGTGGAGCAACTTGAAAAACGCATGGCTGAACTTGAGGGCAAGGCACAACCGACAGCTGCGCCCGCTCCAGCGAGTTCCGATTCTTCGGCGGTCTCTACGGGAAGCGCCGTTGCCGGTTCCGCCCCCGCTGCCGCTCCAAGCACGGTTTCAGCGGAGCCTGCGTCCTCAAGGGTCACTAATGTTGCAACCGCTGCCCGCGTCCAGCCACAAGCCATGGAAAAGACTGCGACAGGTACGGTCAAACCCGAGAAAGCACAGCCGTTTGCTTTCGCCGACTTCACGTGGCTGAACGGCAATCCGCGCACGAAAGAGGTGCCGCTGGACACAAAATTCTTCACGCCGGAAATTCGGGCTGACGTCGACTACGTCTACGACTTCGCCCATCCCAAGGACGATACGATTGGCGGTTCGAGCGAGATTTTCAGATCCAATGAAGTGCACGTGACCCAAATGGGCGTCGGCGGTGATTTCCACTATGACAATGTTCGAGCGCGGCTGATGACGCAATTCGGCCTGTATTCAGAGACCACGCCGCGCAACGACGCCAGCCCCTCCCGCGGCCAATGGAATCTTGACAATGCCTACCGCTACTTATCCGAAGCCTACGGCGGGTACCACTTCAACGCGATGCACGGCGTCAACGTGGACGCGGGAATTTTCATGTCCTACGTGGGGCTGTTCAGCTACTACCAGTTTGACAATTGGGCCTACCAGCCGTCGTACGTTTCTTCGAACACTCCGTGGTTCTTTAATGGCGTGCGCGTTCAAATATTCCCCACAGAGCATTTGAAGATCGAGCCTTGGTTTGTAAACGGCTGGCAGTCCTACGGGCGTTTCAACAACCGGCCTGGTTTCGGAATGCAAATTCTATGGCGGCCAAACGGATGGCTATCGGTTTTGGGCAATCAATATATGTTGGGGGAAGACGCCCTGAACACGCCGGGCCGTGTGCGGTATCACACCGACGACAGCATTCAAATCAAGTACTACGACAACCCCGAAAGATTTCTGGACAAAGCCGCGTTCTCGCTCACCGGTGACATGGGGTGCGAACACGGTGGCGGTGTCAGCTGTGCCGGTAATTCTGCGAAGGGCCCCAAGCAGAGCTTTCTGGGTTATATGCTCTACAACCGATTCTGGTTCGACAACGATAAATATGGTCTGACTATTGGTGGCGGACAGATCAACAATCCCGGGCGCTACCTTGTCCTGCTGCCGCCCATCAACGGCGCCACGGCGACTTCCGGAACTCCCTACTTTACGGAGAATCCAGGAGATCCATACAAAGCCTGGGATGCATCTGGAACTTTTGACTGGATGCCAAGCCAGTACATCACTTTCCGGTGGGAGTACAACCATCGGGCGGCGAATGTCCCTTATTTCTCAGGATCCGGCGGCGTGACGCCTCCCGGCGGTAACACGGGAACACCTGGCGGGCTGGTGTGTTTGAGCGGCTTCCCGACTTGTGACGGATCGCCCACAAACACGTGGTTCCCGGATCTCCGAAAGACGGAAAACCGAGCGACGATCGCCATTCTCGTGAAGTTCTAGAACTGCAGCCTGCGGTATTTACCGCTGCCGATTTGTGCGCTTCTTTTTGGCTATTTGGGTATACGCCCTATTAAAGACGGACGAGTTCTAGTTCATGTCCGCGAGTGGCTGGTTTCAGATTGTATTGAATTTCTTAAGGAGACTCTCGCATGTTACCGACAAAACTGTTCTTCAAGACTCAGCTCTCGATGATGCTATTCGTGTGCCTGAGCGCATTTTTCAGTAGCGCCGTCTTTGCTGGGCCCCAGGCCATTGTAAACCAGAAGGATCTGAATGCCGCTCTGAAGACTGCCAAGACCATTGAGGACCACAAGCGGATTGCCGCCTACTACCAAGAGGAAGCCAAAAAACTACAGAGCAAGGCGAATGAAGAGCGAGAATTGGCAGACTATTTCCTGGCGCACCCAAGTATGTATGGCAAGGTGTACCCGACGCCCTATCAAAACCACAAATGGCGCGCGGACAATTACTACCAGGCTGCGAATAAGGCAGCGGAGAAGGCTGGCGAACAACTAAAATTGGCCGGAGAAGCCCGCGCAGCGAGTCCCCAGTAATGCGGATTGTTATTCCGCCCCGTCGATATCGATCTGATGGGGTGCCTACCGCAATAAGGAAGACGGGAGATGGTTTCACTTGCCTCGGCCCCACGCAGTTTCATGAGTACTTTGCTGCCGGCCCGTCTGTGGTGCACTCGATCGGCATCATCAAAAAATGAATGAGTGAAATGCTCCGGCGTGGCCCATCCTTTGCGATTTTGACTCTCGCAAAGGGTGGGTTCTTTCTTTTGACTTTTCTTTCCGTGCGAACGAATTTCCACAGAGCATTCGAATACTTATAAAATAATTCTTGACTTAGTAAAAGACGCCATGCTACACTGACGAGTGTAATCAAGCTCCATTCGAACTGTTCGACCCCACTTTTACCGGGATTCCCCCTCAATCCTCCCCTTCGCGTCCCAATTTGGGCCAGATTTGCTATCCCCTTTGTTTTGACAACGATCCGTTTTGCCTCTCCCCTAACCCCTTTCTTTTGATAACCATCTGGATTGCCTATGTCTGGAAGCGTCATTTTGCCTCCTCCCTGCTACCGTTTTGCTCTTTCCTTCACTCTTTTGCCGTGCGCGGCAACTCATCTCCTTACTTCTCAACAGTTTGCGCACTCTTTACTCAAAACACCCGGGTGTACCCCCATTATTCTTTACCTCGAAGGCTTTCTCCGAGGGGCCATTCTGGAACTCGCCACGTCCTTACCTTCGCGTCTAAAATCGGAGTGATGAAAAGCTTCTCCCGGTTTCGCTTTCTCTGTGCCGCCATCGCTGCTGCGGTGTTTGCCCTGCCCGCGCTCGTTTACCCCGAGCGTATTTCTGCGAGGGGCCAGCAGCAAACTACGCAGGACGAAGTCCGCGGCGTTCCCGCCGAACTCACTGACGCCGCCGAAACCCACGCCCAAATCGACGCCATCGAAAAACTTCTGCCTAATTTTCCCGACCGCGCCGCCGCACTCTACGCCATGGCCGCGGCGCAACAACATCTCGGCGAAAGCCGCGAAGCGCTCAAACTCCTGAAGGAATGTATCGCCCTCCGCGAAGGATTCGATCCCTCCGGCGGCCCGGATTTTGCCGGCCTCCGCACGTCCCACGAATTCACCGACCTCGTCGAAAAAGTTCATCGCGATTTTCCCGTCGTTGCGCAAGCTCGCCTCGCCTTGCTCACCGAAGAAAAAAATCTCATCCCCGAAGGCCTCGCCTGGGATCCAAATCGCAACATGTTTTACCTAAGCAGTCTGGCTCAGCGAAAAATAATTGAAATCACTCCGGACAGCCACGCTTCCGATTTCGTTCCCGCAAACCGCGATCATCTTTTGCCCGTTCTAGGAATCCGCCTCGATCCTCGTGATTCCGCAATTTGGGCCAACACCGCCGAAGATCGCGGCAACGCAGCACTCGTTCACTTCAGCTCAGACGGCAATCTCCTCGGCCGCTATGCACTCAACGATTCCCGTAAACATTTCTTCAACGATCTCGTCGTTCGCAAATCCGGCGAAGTCATTCTCACCGACAGCGTCGACAATCAAATCTTCCGCTTCGATCCCGCAACGCAAAAATTCGCCCAACTAAAAGTCCATCGCGATCTTTTCTATCCAAACGGAATCGCTCTGGCGCCCGATGACAACACACTCTTCGTCGCCGACTCGCTCGGCGTCCTCCGCATCGACCTGCAGAAACTCGCCACCGTCGACGTAAATCCCGGCCCGCACAACACGCTCGCCAGTGCCGACGGCCTTTACTTTTACAACGGCAGCCTCATCGCCATTCAAAACGGAATCGGCTCGCCTCGCGTCGCCGCATTCAAACTTTCCGATGACGGCACTCGCATCACGCGCACCACTGTCCTCGAAAATCGCTCGCAATTCACGAGCCTTCCCACCACCGGCGCCATTCGCGGCTCCGATTTCTATTTCATCTCCAACAGTCACATCGACAATCTCAACGACGACAAAATTCTCGACGTCACTCAACTCGAACCCGTCCGCATCGCCGTCGTTCATCTACCATGAAGTTCTTCTTGCCCGGCTTCCACCTACTTTGCTCTTGCTTCCTCCCCTCGCGCTTGGGCAGAGTTATGAACCATGGTCGTCAAGCTTTCCATCGGCGCGTCCCGTGGCGTGCTCCTCCTTTCTCTCGCCGTTTTTTGCGTCCTCGCCTACTTCAGCATTCGCAATGCCCGCGCCGCGCACGCCATCGGACTCAATACGCGCGCAGGCTATGAGCGCGCCGTTCGCCTCGAACCCGGCGATGCCCACAATTGGTACTTGCTCGGCCGCTCCTATCAATACGACTTCGAGCAACCGGATCCGCGCGCCGCTCTCAACGCGTTTCTCGTCGCTCGCTCGCTCAACCCTCATTCCATCGATACGTTTCTGGGCCTTGCGGCGAACTACGAGGAAGCCGGCAACGCCGGCGAAGCCCGGGCGGCCTACCTTGAAGCAAAACGCATCTATCCTTTCTCGGCAGACGTTCATTGGAGTTACGGCAACTTCCTGCTTCGAGAAAATGAAATTCCGGATGCGCTGCTGGAACTTCGAAAGTCGTTGGAGCTTGATCCAAAGCGGAGTGCTGAGGCTTTTTCCCGCTGCCTTCGCGTCGTGCCCACTACCGCCGAAATTCTCGACAAAGTTATCCCTCCGGACATGCAGGCTCACATGGATATTCTTTTTGACCTCGCCAACAGTGGCCAGCTGGACATCGCCATGCAAGTTTGGGCGCACGCCAATCTTTTGCCCGCGAATGTAAAACTAGGCGATATCGCTGTGCTCGCCAACGCTTTGCTGCAGAAGAATCGCCCTGCTGATGCCGCTCTTCTTTGGCAGCAAGCGACGCAAAAATTGGCCAAGCCTTTGCCGCCCGATTTCCCCGGCTCGGTGCTTTGGGATGGCGGTTTCGAAGCGTCGTTTCCATACGGAGGCTTGGGGTGGCATTACGAACCGGTGGCCAAAGGCGTCCAAATCGCAATTGACGCGCAAGAAAAACATTCCGGAGCGCAATCCTTGCGGTTTCTGTTCGCCGGCAGAACGAACGTTGCGTTTTCCGATGTTTGTCACACCGTCATCGTCGATCCCGGTAAGTCCTACCAACTGTCCGCGTGGATTCGCACGAAAGGTCTTACTACCGATCAGGGACTGCGTTTGGTCTTGTACAGCAACTTGACAGGCAAAATGTCGGCCGTGTTCACTCCGGATGTTCACGGCGACGAGCCGTGGACGCCCGTCAGCCTTGTGTGGACGGCGCCGCCGGATGCGCGCACCGCGTTGGTTTGCGTCGCTCGAAATCAGAGCGAATCGTCCGACAACGAAATCGCCGGTCTCGCGTGGGTCGATGACGTCGCGCTGGCGCCTTTTGCGGCGGAGCGTTCCATTCGATGAAGCCTGTACGTATCGCTCTTTGCGGGCTCCTCGCTTTCGGTGTGCTGGCCCACGGCGGAGTCGAAGATTGGTCTCTCGCCGTATTCGAAACTGGCGTTGGTCTGGTTTTTCTTCTGTGGGCGGTTTTTTTTGTGCTTTTCGAAGTGCGCGAGGTCGTGCTGCCCAGCATTTTGCCTCCGCTTTTCGCATTTGCATGTGTCGCCGTATTTCAGTGGTTTTTTCGCAGAACGGAGGCGCCGCATGAGACGCGCGTCCAACTCCTCCTTTTGCTCGCGGACCTCGTGTTTCTGTTTCTGGCTGCGCAAGCGTTCCGCACTTTGCAGGATTGGCGTGAGTTTTTCTGGTTCGCGATGCTGTTCGGTTTCTTCGTTGCGGGCGTTGGAATTCTCCAGCACCTCACTTTTAACGGGAAATTGTATTGGTTCCGCGAAATGCGCTATGGCGGAATTCCTTTCGGACCTTACGTTAATCGCAATCACTTTGCCGCGTTTGCCGAGATGGCAATTCCGATTCCGCTTGTCCCCCTGATTCTCGGCAAAGTTCGGCGCGAACGCCGCTTCGTCATCGGACTCTTCTCTTTAATTCCGATTGGCGCGTTGGTGCTTTCAGCATCTCGCGGCGGTATCGTGAGTGTGGGTGTGGAACTGTTGTTTCTCGTTTCCGTTATTTTGTTGCAGCGTGCTGGAAGTAAGCACCTTCTAACAGGCGGAATTGTGCTCGTTGCCGCGCTGTCGCTGGTTTCCTGGATCGGCGTCAAGCAAGTCCTTTCACGGTTCGGCAGCCTGCAGACGCTCGAAGTTCAACAAAACAAACGCGCTTCCATGCGTCACGGCGCATGGCGCATTTTTCTGGATCATCCGGTTCTCGGTACGGGACTCGGCACATTTGAAACTGTCTATCCGCCCTACGAAACTCTTTACGATGGAAAGGTCGTCGATCACGCGCATAACGACTACCTCGAAACGCTTGCCGAAACAGGGATTGCCGGAGGATTGTGTTGCGCCTGGTTTATAGGTTTGCTTCTCGTTGCCGGCCTGCGTTCTCTGCAAGAACCGAATATTTCTTTCGCATCGGCTTTGCGGCTCGCCGGCCTCACCGGTTGTTGTGGCGTCCTGGTGCACAGTCTGGTCGACTTCAACCTTCACATTCCCGCCAATGCCACTTTTTTCTTCTTTATGGCCCTTCTCGCCAGTTCTACGATGACTTCGGCGCGGTCCGAGTCGTCGCCCGCGGAGCAACCTCGCTCTTCTCGAAATCACTGATTTACAAACGCTTACAGGCTGTATAATAGGTTGGGGGAAAGAAAAAAAATGCAGCCAGCCAGACTGGATGCGCGATCATCGCGTTTCGTCGCTGCCGCTCTGCTCGGGATACTGGTACTGGCGCAGCCTAGTCGCGCGCAGACCGTACTCGAAACACCGCAACAAACAAACGACCGCATCAAAGCGCTCTCCGCCACTTCTCACGCGCCTTCCGGGGAGTACATCGTCGGCCGCGGAGATCTGATTGCGGTCGATGTTTTTGATGTGCCCGAGATCTCGCGTGAAGTGCGCGTCAGCCAGACCGGCACGATCGGCCTTCCGCTCCTTCCCGTCCGCCTCGTGGTGTCCGGCCTCACGGAAATTCAGGTCGAGCAAAAAATTGCGGAGGTACTGGAGGCAAACGGACTCGTTTCCCATCCGCAAGTGACCGTTAGCGTGAAGGAAAAAAAGAGCAAACCGATTACGATTGTCGGCGCGGTGGTCCGCCCCATGGTCTATTCCGCGGACCGGCAGGTGACCGTCCTCGAAGTTCTTGCCGAGGCGGGCGGCATTTCGAACGATGCCGGTGACACCGTAATTGTCAGCAGGCCGGACCAATCGTCCGCGGACTCCAGCAGCGAGCCGCCAGAAATCACGCCCGCCGATTTGACCGCGCCTGCCGCCGACCCGTCCGCGCCAACGAATCAACCGAATCAAAACGCATCGAATTCCACCGCATCCGCGGTGCCGCCCCCGTTGAGCAACACCATCACGATTAATCTCAACGAACTCCTTGAAGCGGGCGACTCACGAAATAACATCGTGCTGCAGGGCGGTGACATCGTTACCGTGCCGCACGCGGGAATTGTCTATGTTCTGGGGGCCGTGGCCCATCCGGGAGGATTCGTCGTAACCAACGATCGGGAGCAACTCTCCACGCTCAAGGCCCTGGCCCTGGCTGGCGGTATGAATGCTACCGCGCGCAAAAGTCAGGCTGTGATTATCCGCAAGGACGCGGCCGGCCAGCAGCATCAGGTTATCGTGGACCTCGGCAAAGTTCTCAAGCAAGAAACCGAGGACGTGAAGCTCCAGGCTAGCGACGTCCTGTACGTTCCGCAAAGCGGCAGCAGAGCCGCCCTCATCCGCGCCGCGGAAATTGGTCTTGGTATCGGCACGGCTGTCGCCATATTTCGCGTCGGGCAGCGTAATTGAGGTCGAATGGCTGACGATAACAAACTCGTCCCGAGAGAAAACGGTTCCAACGGAGCGGTTGAGCTGATCAGTTCCCAGCCACGCTTCGTGCCGTTCGATCTTTCCCCTCGCGAACCGCATCTTTACGACTACCTGCTCATTCTGCGCAAGCATCAGTGGCTGATTCTTTCTTTCTTGCTTGCCGTCGTTACCATCGTTTCGATCGCCACGTTCCGCATGCAACCGGTGTATCAAACCACCGCTCGCATTGAAATCGATCGCGAAAACTCAAACGTTCTT
>Ga0137412_10005506_pt1 | contig 10118 bp, 5 predicted proteins | sample CZODoug2_1_16fun_FD_122160 | JGI IMG/M metagenome (GOLD analysis project Ga0137412, IMG submission 122160) | Vadose zone soil fungal communities from Angelo Coast Range Reserve, California, USA - CZODoug2_1_16fungal (Hybrid Assembly) | ecosystem: Environmental > Terrestrial > Soil > Vadose zone... | reverse complement strand
TATTCGACGTGGACGTAGCGTCCGAGCCGGGCATTGAAGAGCAAGTACCAGCCGGGGTGATGATCGTCGTCGTAAACGTACACGCGATCGCGCTCCCATTCCCAATCGCGGCAGCGATCGAGGTCGTAGTTGGCCACCACCCAATTTGAATTGTCGTAGAGCACCACCCGGCGCGTCCGGTAATCGATCCGACGGGCGACGAATACCTCTCTCACGTGTTCGTAGCGGCCGTGCGGATAAGCGCGCCCCGGTTGGATGCGCTCGCGGTCGGCATCCCAGTTGGCGTGCGGGTTGCGCTCATTGTCCCAGCCCTTGTGTTTGCCGTTATCATGGCGGTCGCGGTCGTCGCCGCGATCTTCGTGCTTCTCCTGGCCTTTGTGTTTCCCATTGTCGTGACGATCGTCACGGTCGTGGCGATCGCCGCGGTCCTGAGGCCCCGCAGCAATCGTTAGCGTTGCCGCCAAGGCCATGATGAAGATACCCGATAGAATCTTGCGCATAAGTCATCTCTCCCGAAATTGCGATGCTGGCCAACCTTCCGTGCCCGCATTCCAGTCGTAATCGATGCAATATTCTGGAAGCGGGTGGGTGCCAGTCCTTATTGTCATCCCTTTAGGACTCTCTCTTCCACAGCCAAGAGCTGCGCGTTCCAAACTAGGTACGCCCCGTAACCCGGCCACCTGCTCACAACTTAGTTCGATTAAGTGCGCATCTTGCGGAATTTGTACGCCCGGCTCTCTATGTTTGCGCCTATTAGGCCTTATAATCGCGCTGACCCGGAGGTCACCGTGTTGAGAAAACTTTTCTTTCTTGCCTCGTTTGCCGTGGCGATCTGTGCCCCAGTGCCGTCTGGCGCGCAACAGGTTCCTCAAGAAAAACCGTCCCAGGAGAAAGAGCAAGTTCTGTGGCAAAAGTTGGAAGCGACCATCACCGGGGTTGACCGCAATCTTGACGGCGTTCTCGGCGTTGCCATCCTTGATCTCACGACCGGACAAAAATACTTTCTTCACGCCGACGAAGTGCTTCCTACCGCCAGCTCGATAAAAATCGCTATTCTCGCGGAGCTGTATCATCAAGCGCAGCAGGGCAAAATCAAGCTTGGCGACCTCTACACGCTGCAATCGTCAGATCTAGTCAGCGGAAGCGGCATCGCTGGCGCGTTCACCCCTGGCGTTACGCGGCTGACGCTTCGCGACGTGGCAGCACTGATGATATCCGTAAGCGACAACTCCGCCACCAATGTCATCATCGACCGCATCGGCATGGAAAACGTGAATGTCCTGCTCGATTCCCTCGGCCTGACACATACGCGGCTTCGGCGGAAGATGATGGATGTGAAGGCTGCCGCCGAGGGCCGCGAGAACATCGCTACGCCGCGCGAGATGGTGATGTTGCTGGAAGCTTTGTACCTCGGAAAAGTCTTGAACAAGCAGATGACCGACGATTTTTTTACGCTCCTCAGCGTGCACAAGGAAAGCTACATCCCGCGGGAATTGCCAGAAGATCTGCGCATCGCCAATAAGCCGGGGGAGCTTGAGGGTGTGCGCAATGATTCCGGCATCATTTTTACAGGGAACCGGCCGTTCGTCATCAGTGTGATGACAACTTATCTGCGGCGGGAAAAAGATGGTGGAGATGCGATTGTGCGGATCGCAACGGCCGCATACCAAATGTTTGACCGCCTCAGCCGATCTTCGCCGTATGGCCGCGTCGTTTCGTTGCACGATACCGGCAACCCTTAAAGTGGGACGCCACCTGGCCTTCTTACGGCGCTACAACGTCTTTGAGCCTCGACTTCACTTGAACCGCAGAAAGACTCGATGCATCCCAGCCGCCGCCGAGGGCCTTGATGAGGAGCACACTGGTCACCAGCCGCTGGCCGTGAATCACGGCGAGTTCCTGCTCATTGTTGAGCAAATTCTGCTGTGCGTTGACGACATCCAGGTAATTCACAAGGCCGCCGGTGTAGCGGCTGCTGGCGATGTCCAGCGTGCGCCGCGCCGAATCGACCGCTTGTTGCTGGGACTGGCTGGCCTGGTCCAGCACGGTCAATCCGGTCACGTCATCCTGCACTTCACGGAAGGCATTCAAAACGCTATCGCGATAGGCAGCCACGCTGGCGTCGTAGCCTGCTTTGGCGAATTGCACTTGCGCGCGCCGCGATCCGCCCGTGAAAATGCTTTCCGCGACGTTGGCGCCAACCGCCCAGAAAGTGCTTTGCACGTTCATCAGCTTGGCGATGTCGGCGGCCTGCCATCCGCCATTTCCAAAAAGATTTAGCGAAGGATAATAAGCCGCGCGGGCAATTCCGATTTGCGCGTTGGCCACGGCCATTTGCCGCTCGGCCTCCGCGACGTCCGGCCGGCGCTCCAGCAGGTCGGAGGGCAGTCCCGCATCCAGCTTTGGCGGCTCGTCCTTCAATTCACCGGGTGAAAGATGAAAGTCCGGCGCAGGCTTTCCGGTTAAAACAGAAATAGCATCTTCGAACTGTTTTCTTTGTTGCTGAAGCAAGATGGCTTGAGTCCGCGTGGTATTCAGCAGCGTTTCTTCTTCCGCCACGTCCAGCCCGGAGGCCACGCCGCCTTTGTGGCGGGAGTCCACCAGTTGCAAACCTTTTTGCAGGTTTTCCACGGTGCGGTTCAGAATTGCGAGCTCGCTATCGAGCTGCCGCAACGTGAAGTAATCGCCAGCGAGCTCCGCGGTAATCACCAGACGGACGTTTTCAAGATCCGCCGCGCTTGCCTGGTAAGACGCTTGCGCCGCTTCAATGCTGCGCCGACGCCGCCCAAACAAATCCACTTCGTACCCAACCGTGAACGGCAAAACAATATTGGTTTGCGAGACCGCTGATGCAACCGGAAAGTTACTGTTGGCTGGCCGGTTTCCAGAAAGCCGCTGACGCTCTGCATTAGGAGCGGTCGCAAGTGTGGGAAATTGCGTGGCGATCTGGAGCGCGGCGGAAGCACGCGCTTGCTCCAACCGCGCGGCCGCAATCTTGATGGTCTGATTTGCGTCGAGCGCTTGTTTTTCCAAAGCGTTCAATTCGTCATCGTGAAAGGCGCTCCACCACTGGCCTTTGGCAACCCCATCTTTGGGGGCACTTTCGCGCCAGGGCTCGGAAACCTCCCACTTTGCCGGGACCGAGGCCGTGGCACGCTGGTATTTTGGCCCAACGGTGCAGCCACCAGTGAGGACACAAACGCCCAACCCGATCACGGCGCGGAATTGCGTGTCGCGATTCATTATTGTTTCTTGGCTCCCGGCGCCGGGTTTGGCTGCGGAGCGGGCGGGCTCGGACCGCGGTTCGTTGCGACTTCCTTGACGCGAACTTCCTGTCCGTCGTCAATGGAATCCGCGGGGTTTAGCACGATCCAATCGTTGACGTCCAGACCCTGAAGGACTTCGAGAGTAGTGCCATAGTCCCGGCCCACGGTGATCGATCGGAGGTGCGCTCGATGATTGGCATCTACTACCACCGCGCGCAGTCCTTCCGACCGGAATAGCAGCGCGTTCACGGGCACCGCGAGCCGGGCGCCGGTCACCTTTACCTGCAGATGCGCCTGAGAGTAACCGCCGGGGAGCAGCGCGGCATTATGGTTCGGCACGTCCACTTCGGTGAGCAGAGTGCGCGTGCCAGGGTCGATCGACTCCGCGGTGCGCACCACCCTGCCCTCGAATTTCTGGCCGGGATACTGGGTGAGCTCCAGGAAAGCGCCGAGCCCCGAGCGAATGGATGGCGCGTACGCTTCCGGCACACTGACATAGACGCGAATGGGATCAGTTTGCGCCAGAACGAAGAGCTGCTCCGAAGCGCCGCCGTTCCCGGCGTTGATCAGCGTACCGGTATCCACGCTGCGCTTGGTGATGACGCCGCTAAAAGGCGCATAAATGTGCTTAAAGGATTCCAGTTCTTCGAGCCGGCGCACATTGGCTTCCGCGGATTTTACGTTGGCGACTTTGGCTTCCAAGTCACCAACAGCATTGTCGACTTCCTGTTTGGAGACACCGTCGGTCTTGATGAGTTCCTGGTAACGCGCGGCCGTGATCTTGGAAAGATTCGCGTTGGCTTGCTGGGTATTCAGATCGGCGCGCGCCTGAGACAACTGCTGATCCACTTCCGGAGTGTCAATATCAGCAAGCAACTCGCCTTGCCGGACGCGGCTTCCGATATCGTGATACCACTTCTTCAGATAGCCGTTGGTGCGCGCATAGATGGGCGACTCGACATAGGCTTGCATGGCGCCCGGGAGGACGAGGTCCTCCTCCGCCGATTCCACGGCAGCGTGCATCACCGCCACCGTGGGAATCGCCAGCGTTTCCGTTTCCTTGGCGAGCGCCTGATACTGCGAGCGGCGCTGGAAGAGCGTAAACGCGCCGAGAAGCACCAGCACAATCACGACCACGAAAAGAACCGTGAAAACCCGGCTGCCCTTGGGTCTCGGTTGCTCTCGATCTGCAGGATCCATCTGAACTCCGCTTTCCATCATTACCCCATCCCCGCTTTCAGTTCCAGAAGGAAAAATTTCAGGCCGTTGCCGGCAACAGCGGCTCCTGCCGCGCCGATCTTCGCTCGCGGCGCCCGTGGATCATGGAGAAAACACACGGCACAAAGAAAAGCGTGGCGAAGGTCGCAAAGACCAGCCCGCCTATCACCGCGCGGCCCAGCGGTGCGTTTTGCTCGCCGCCTTCGCCGAGGCCCACGGCCATCGGCACCATGCCGATGATCATCGCCAGCGCGGTCATCAGCACCGGCCGGATGCGCACAAAACCGGCCTCGACAGCAGCCTCGCGGGCGGTCTTCCCCTCGTCCATTTGTTCGCGCGCGAAGGAAACCATTAAGATGCTGTTCGCCGTGGCCACGCCCATGCACATGATCGCGCCGGTCAGCGATGGAACGTTGAGAGTAGTGTGTGTCAGCAACAGCGTCCAGCAGATGCCCGCGAGCGCGCCGGGCAACGCGGTGATGATGATGAAGGGATCGAGCCAAGACTGAAAATTGACGACGATCAAGAGGTACGCAAGCACGATCGCGCCGAGCAAGCCGAACCCCAAGCCGGTGAAAGAACTCTTCATGGTCTGGACCTGGCCGCGGATAACAATGTGGCTGCCCTTCGGTAAATCCTTCTCGATGGCCTTAACATGCTCTTCCACTACGTCGGCGACGCCGCCGAGGTCGCGCCCTTCCACGGACGCATAGACGTTGATCATCGGCTGGGTCGTGTAGTGCGATACTTCGGCCGGACGGGCGATCGTCGAAGTGGTCACCAGGTTTCCGAGAATCTGCGGGCGTGAACCCGGCGTGCTGCCGCTGATGGGCGTATTTTGCAGCGCCTGGTAAGTGTTCACGCGATACTGCGGTTCCTGTACGGCGACGGAATACTCCACGCCGTTTTTCGGATCCAGCCAAAATGCCGGCGCGGTCTGGAAGCTGGAGCTGAGCGAAACGAGAACGTTTTGCGCCACGTCGCGCGACTGCATGCCAACGGATTGCGCGCGTGCCCGGTCGATTTCCATGTAAAGCGTGGGGTTATCAAAGGCCTGCTGCACGTGCACATCCACGGCGCCGGGGATGTGGCGGAATTCGTTGGCGAGTCTTTCCCCGATGAGATAATTTCCGCGCTGGTTCATGCCGGTGACTTCCACATCGATGGGTGCGGGAGTTCCGAAATTCAAGATTTGCGTCACGATGTCCGCGGGCTGAAAGAAAAACTGCACGCCGGGAAAACGTTGCGGAAGCTTTTCGCGCAATTCATTGATGTACATGTTGGTGGGCTTTCCGCGCACTTCTTTCAGTTGCACAAGAAATTCCGCGTCGGAGCTCCCGATGGTGCCAGCATTGCTGTAAGTGAGGTTGATGCCGCTGTAAGGCAAGCCGATATTGTCGAGGACCGTAGTCAACTCGTCCTTCGGGATGGTTTCGCGGATGACGCCGTTCACCTGGTCGGCGAGCCGGGCCGTTTCCTCGATGCGCAGGCCCGTGCGAGCGCGCATGTGGAGGCGAATTTGTCCGGCGTCGACCTTCGGAAAGAAATCACGGCCGAGCACGCCGACGAGCGTCACCGACAAAATGCAAAATGCCAAAAAGCAGACAGCAAAAATCATTGGTGAGCGCAAAGCAGCGCTCAAGGCGCCCCGGTATCCTTCCCGGAACTTTTCAAAACTCCGCTCGAAGCCCTGTTGATAACGTCGGAAAAAGCCCATCTTCTCTCCCATATGCTCTTCCGCGTGGTATTCATCGTCCGAGCTCAGGAGGTACATAGCCAGCGTCGGCACGATGGTGCGCGACCACATGTAGGAAGCCAGCATGGCGAAGCTGACGGCTTCGGCCAGCGGAACGAACAGGAATTTGGCCACGCCGGACAGAAAAAACATCGGTATGAAGACGATGCAAATGCACAGCGTGGAAACAAACGCCGGCACGGCGATTTGCTGCGCTCCGTCGAGGATGGCCTGGACCGTCTCCTTACCCATCGCCAGGTTGCGATTGATGTTTTCAATTTCTACCGTCGCGTCATCGACCAGGATCCCGACAGCAAGCGCGAGGCCGCCCAAGGTCATAATATTGATGGTCTGGCCCAACGCGCTGAGGCACAGGATGCTCACCAGAATGGACAGAGGTATGGAGACGGCAATGATTAGCGTGCTTTTCCAATTGCCGAGAAAGAGCAGAATCATTGCAGCCGTGAGGCACGCAGCGATGATGGCCTCGCGGATAACGCCCTGGATCGAAGCGCGCACATAGAGCGACTGGTCGAAGAACGTGGAGATGTGCATGCCTTCGGGGACCGCGCCCTTGTTGTATTCCAGCATGCGCTTTACATTGTCGACGATGTCGATGGTGGAAGCGCTGCCGGTTTTGTAAATGCTCATGAGCACGCCGCGTTGTCCGTTGGACAGAACGACGTTGGTCTGCGGGGAAAAGCCGTCGCGCACGTGAGCAACGTCCTTCATGTAAATCGTCGCGCCGTTCACAGTTTTGACCGGGAGATCGTTTAGTTCCGCTACCGTTTGCGGACTCCCGTTCATCTCCACGTTGTATTCAAGAGTTCCAAGCTTTGCTGTACCCGTGGGCAGAATAAGGTTTTGCGCGTTGACGGCGTTTACGATGTCGACGGCGGAAAGCCCCTTGGCCTGAAGCGCTGTCGGGTCAATGTCCACGCTGACGATCCGCTGCTTGCCTCCGTAGGGGAACGGAGTGGCGGCGCCTGGAACAGTGGCCAACTGCGTGCGAATAAAAAAGTTGCCGAAATCGAAGAGCTGCTGCTCGCTGAGCGTATCGCTGGTCAGGCCGATCTGAATAACCGGCACCGTCGAAGCGGAATAAATGATCACCAGAGGCGGCGTGGTTCCGGGCGGCAGGAATCGTAAAAAGGTTTGCGAGATGGCAGCGGTCTGGGCCAGCGCGGTCTGAATATTAGCGCCCGGCTGGAAGAAAACCTTGATGACCGCGATGCCGTTCAGCGATTGTGATTCGATGTGTTCTACGTCGCTCACCAAAGTCGTGACGCCGCGCTCGACGTTGGAGGTGATGCGCTGTTCCATCTCCTGAGGTTGCAAGCCGTTGTAGGTCCAGACTAGGCTAATGACCGGGATGTTGATATCTGGGAAAATGTCCACCGGCGTGCGCAGCAACACCACTGGAAATAGCAGGATGATGGCGAGCGCCATCACCACAAAAGTGTATGGCCTCCGCAGCGCTAGTCGGACAATCCACATAAAATCTTACTTTGCCGCCTTACTCGGCGGGGAGCGATAGCACTCGACATGCTTCCCTCCGTCGCCAATTCACCTTAGATTCCCGAGAGGGTTTGTTTGGGTACGGACCTAATTGGGCCGCAATCGGTCGCCAACTTAAGTCTCACGTCTCGTATCGGTTAGAAACATCGAAAGGCACTCCCTTGCTGCCCCCCACCTTTTCGATGCAGACATTCTGACACAGGGAACACGCTTGCCTCCATCCAAATTGGACGGCGATCCATGAAGATTGGGAGGTCTGAATGAGAAAAACCTAACTAGGTAACGCGCTACTTGTGGCTCATGGTGAAGACGCCGTCCCACCCGGATGGCGGTTCGTCGAAGAGATATTCCTGGCAGCGCTTCCAATAGGTGCGGGATGGACCGTCGTCGGGCCATTTGTCCAGAATGATCTGGAAAGATTTTTGTGCGTCCTCCCAGCAGCGCTTGCGGTAGAGCTCGTGGGCTTGTTGAAAGAGGAGAATGCGCTGGCCCACTTCGTCTGGCGTGCCATAAACAGAGTTCTCCGCGGCGCGGCCAATGAGCTCGTAGATGGCCACTGGCTGGAGCTTGCCTTTCACGCGGATGAGGTCGAGTTCGCGAAAGACGTAGCCGTCGTCCTTGGCGGCGAAATAGGTAGTTTCGTTCACTAGGATGTGCGTGCCGTAGTCTTTGTTCAGCCCTTCCAGGCGCGAGGTGAGATTCACGGTGTCGCCGAGAGCAGTGTAGCCGTAGCGCAGCGCGGAGCCCATGTTGCCAACGCTGGCTACTCCGGTGTTCAAGCCGATCCCAATGTCGAGATGCGGTTTGCCCTCGGCTTCCCATTTCTTCTGCATCTCGCGGACGCGCTCCATCATTTTCAGCGCGGTGTTGCAAGCGTGTGTAGCGTGCCCCGCTTCCTCGAAGGGCGCCCCCCAGAAGGCCATGACTGCGTCACCTATGTATTTGTCGAGCGTGCCATGGTGCTCGAAGACGAGTCCGGTCATGTCCGAAAGATATTGGTTAAGGAAAACGGCCAGGTCCTGGGCGTCGAGTTTTTCGGAAATGGTGGTAAAGCCGCGGATGTCGCTGAACATCACGGTGATGTCGGTTTTTTTTGGTTCGACGAGTTGCGGATTGACGAGTAGCCGGCGGATTACTTCGGAGCTTAGATATTGTCCGAAAGCGGAGCGCACGCGGCGTTTTTCCTTTTCTTCAAACAGCGAACGGTATAACGAAACCAGCAGAACGTTGGTGGCCAACGTCAAGGCGGGAACGATCAGGTTCAGCCACCAGCCATGAAGGAACGCCCAGAAATTAATCGCAATCATCGGCAGAAATAGGGCTACTCCGAACCACATCCACCGTGGCGAAACCAGTGCCATCCAAATTCCCAACGGAATGCCGAAAAAAAGAATCAGAAGAGCGTCCGCGAGCGCTTGGCGAAAACCATGTTTCAGAAATCGCTGGTTTAGGATGTTATCAATGACGTTGGCATGGATCTCCACCCCTGGGTAGTCCGTTCCGCCGTAAGGAGTGCCGCGAAGATCGCCAATGCCCGTGGCTGTGGCCCCGATCAAAACGATTTTTCCCTCAAAAACGCCCGAGGCAAACTTTTTCTGAAGTACGTCCACAATGGAATAGTGTGTAAAGGTGCTTGCGGGCCCCTGATAGTTGATCATCATCTGGCCGCGGCCATCCGGGAGAGCAGTCTGCTGCCCGCCGTGCACGGAAGTCCGGTGCACTGCGGTGAGCCGTCGGGGCTGGGCATCGGGGATCTCGCGCACCCCGACTTCGGCGACCGGGTGGACGCCGAGCCGGGCGACATCCCGGTGTTCTGGGCCTGCGGAGTGACACCCCAGGCTGCCGTGATGGCGTCCCGCCCGCCATTCGCCATCACCCACGCGCCCGGTCAGATGTTCGTCACGGACACTCGTGACGAGCAGTACCGCGTGGCCTGAAGAGGAGAGACAGCACCTGATGACACCGATCGATCTCAACGCCGACCTCGGCGAGGGCTTCGGCCGCTGGCACCTGACCGACGACGAACAGCTGCTGTCCGTCGTCACCAGCGCCAATGTGGCCTGCGGTTTCCACGCCGGGGACGCGACCACCATGCGGCGGGTGTGCGAGCTGGCGGTCGAGCGCGGTGTACGGATCGGCGCCCAGGTCTCCTACCGCGACCTGGCGGGTTTCGGGCGGCGCGCGATGGACGTGCCGCCCGACGAGCTGGCGGCCGAAGTGGCGTACCAGATAGGCGCCTTGGAGGTCTTCGCCCGCGCGGCGGGCACGCGCGTGTCGTACGTGAAGCCGCACGGTGCGCTCTACAACCGCGTCGTGCACGACGCGGAGCAGGCGGAAGCGGTCGTCGAGGGCGTACGGCTGGCGGATGCCGCCCTGCCCGT
>Ga0137412_10005504_pt1 | contig 10119 bp, 9 predicted proteins | sample CZODoug2_1_16fun_FD_122160 | JGI IMG/M metagenome (GOLD analysis project Ga0137412, IMG submission 122160) | Vadose zone soil fungal communities from Angelo Coast Range Reserve, California, USA - CZODoug2_1_16fungal (Hybrid Assembly) | ecosystem: Environmental > Terrestrial > Soil > Vadose zone... | reverse complement strand
CCACCCCGATTTACACCACTCCCGGTGGTGCTTCTCAGCCGATTACGACTGCCGTCCTCGTCGCGTCGGTGGCCGCGAGCCCGAGTCCCAAAATACTCGTCGAATTCGGCACCGGCCAGCAGACGGCATTTACCAACAACTCGGCAGCTACTTATTCGACATCGCAGCAATACCTCATCGGGGTGTGGGACTGGAACATGGCCTCGTGGAATTCGGGTTCGACCCTGCAGCTGGCAAGTTTGCCGTCGGGTACGATTACGGCACCCACGTCAAGCACCGCCGGCGCAGCGGCAATTGCCGGCCTGTCGCAGCTCCAGGCCCAGACCTTTACGACCTATGACGCGACCGGCGCGGTAAGTTCGCAAACCAGCACGTCGGCGACGAACGGCTTTTACCGCACGGTGAGCAACAGCACCGTCTGTTGGGCTGGGACCACCGGCTGCACCGGTGCGTCTGCGCAATACGGCTGGGCCATGGCATTGACGTCGGGATATGCCAATATCAATGACCCCAGTTTTCCCACCTCCGCCACCAGCAACGGCGCGCGGCGGGTGTATGAACAGGTAATCTTCAGCCCAACGCTTCAGCAGGGCACATTCATCGTCAACACCACGGTCCCGCCGACGACGAACTTGGCGCAGTGTGCATCCACCCTGCCGGGCGGTTGGACCATGGCCATCAATCCGGCTACGGGAGGCGCGTTCACTAATTCCGTCTTCGCTAATTCCAACCACCAATTTATCAATATCGGGAGTGACTCGGTCAGCGGGATTGCGCTGAGCGGTACGGGCAGTCCCTCGGTCGTGACGGCCGGCACGAATACCTTTATCGTCACTCAAACGACCAACGGGTCCGGCACCATCCAGCAAGCGAACCTGCCGGGCGCGAACCAGGGCAAACGGGTCACATGGATAGAAAAACGATGAACACTCTCAACGGCTCAGTGAATTCCATCCGCCGATCGCGAGGGCATTCGGGCTTCACGCTCATCGAACTCGTCATCACCATGGTGATCGTGGCCATTCTGGCATCCATCGCCATACCTTCCTATTCGACCTACATTCTCAAATCGCATCGCACGGAGGCTAGGACCGCCTTGCTCGATATCGCGAGCCTGGAGGAGCGTTACTTCACGGCGAACAACCATTACACAAAAACACCCTCGGATCTCGGGTATACCGGCAATGTTGACACCGCTTTCAACGTGGGGAGCAACTACTACAAAATTCTGGTAGACAAGGTCGACGCGACGGCACCGACGACCGCACTACCCGCGGGAACTCCAGCGACCTATACGATGACAGCCACGGCCATCAATTCTCAGGCGAAGGACACGTCATGCGCCACGTTCACGCTGACTTCCACGGGTAGTCAGACAGCCACCAGCGCCAATTGCTGGTAAGGCCCCGGCCGCCGCCCGCCTCGACGGCCGATTACCTCGAGCTCGATAGCCGCGATTATCTGGCGCTGTACCCCCGCCCCTCGACGCAGGCCGTCATGGCGCGCTGGTAATCCGAACCGTTCTGCGCCACCTGCCCGGCCTGCTGCTGAGCCCATTGCTGGCACTCGGTCTTGTCGGTGGCCTGCTGTTCGGCGCTCTGACCGTTCTTCGGGTACATGAAAATCTGACCCGCGGCAGCCCCTCCCTCGCTCGGAGGCGGGGCGGCGGCCGGCGCTGCGCCGCTGGCCGCGGAACCCGAGTCCGCCACCGGCGGCGGATCCGTCGCCACATAACCCTCGTAGTCGGGGTTGTAGGTGTAATACACGTCATTGGCGTAGTAATAGGGAACTCCGCTCCACCAATAGGTCGCATAGGCCAACGGCAGCACCGGCAGGAACCAGGAGAACCCTACTCCGTAATAGGCCCGCGGCCAGAATCCGCCGCGCCAGTATCCGCCCCGCCAGTAAGCGCCGGTCGAGTACCCATGCCAGCCGCCGTATCCGCCGCGGTACCCGCCACCGTACCCGCCGCGGTACCCACCGGCGTACCCGCCGTGATACCCACCATAGGCGGAACCATGGAACCCCGCGCCATAGCCGCGGGAATAGCCGCCGCCACCCGCGAAATGACCCCCGCCGGCATAATGAGCACCTCCGCCTCCGGCGAAGTGACCGCCGGCGGACGCGTGACCGCCGCCGCCCGAGAAATGGCCCCCGCCCGAGGAGTGACCACCGCCGCCGCCACCTCCTCCGCCGTGGCCGCCGCCACCACCGCCGTGCTGGGCAAGCGCCGGTGCGGCGCCGATCAAGATCGACCCCAGAATGCCGGCTGCCAGAAGAAAGCCGCTACGCTTGGTACTCATGACTGTCACCTTCCATTACGGGTCGCGCCCCTGCACGCCCCATTTAAAACCCATCAACTAATCAGACCTACTGTGTATAACGCGGTTCAGACGGTTCGGTGTACAGCAATCACCGGTTTGGTGCGGCGGAACCGCCACGTGAACTACACTTAATTCCGCAATGCCGCATTGAACATAATGTAGGCGGTCCGGCCCGGCGCCGGTTCGAAGAATCTGGAATTGGTTTCATTCACGATCACAGAACCGACATAGGCTCGATCGGCGAGGTTATCAAGGCGGGCGAATTCGCTGAACCGCCAGTGTCTCGTCTGCTGCTCGAACCCGGCCCGCACATTCGCGACCCAGTAGCCGGCGGCCGCAGCGGAATTCCGGTCATCCGCATAGATCTGCGCGCGCCCCAGCGTCTCCAGCGTCGTCGAAAAGCTTAAGGGGGCATAGCTCCAAGTAAGGCCCACATACAGCGAATTCATCGGCACCGCCGGCAGGTGATCGCCGGCGTTGACGGTCTTGTAGTTCGAGGGCAGCGGGCCGCCTGGATTCGCCAGCGGGTTGCACGGCGCCGCGATGCAGGTCGCGTAGGTCTGCCCCACGACGGCGCGGAGGTAGGTGTACGCCAGCCGGCCGCTGAATTCACCCGCCCACGTTGCGTCGATGCCGAGCTCCAGGCCGCGGCGATTGGTCTCGCCGATGTTCTGAGCGACCGTCCTGCCGCCGGAATTTTGCAGGACGGCCAGTTCGTCCACGGTCTTGATGTAGAACGCGGCAAGGTTGGCCCGCACACGCTCATTACCCGCCTTGATGCCGATCTCATAGTTGTCGCTGCGCGCCGGTTTCAATCCGAAATTCAAGCCCGTAAGGCTGCCATCGACGGAACGATAGGCCAAATCGTTCAAGGTCGGGGTTTCGAACCCCTTGCCGTATGAGCCATAGAGATTGATCGAGGGACTCGCACGGAAAGTGATCCCGCCCACCGGATTCACTGCCGTGAAGCGCACGCTGCTGTCGGCGCCGTCGAGCACCGGGATGTGGCCGTGGGAACTCACCTCCACGAGATTGTTGCGCACACCGGCGATCATCCGCCACTGCGCGCCCGGATCCCATTGCGCCTGCAGATATTGGTCGAAATCGTACACATGATTGGCTTCGTCGCGGCGCACCGCTCCCTCGACCCCCAACTGCGATCCCGCGTAATTCAGGTATCCCTTGCGAGCTTCCGCCAGATCGTCGTAGTTGATGCCGGCGACCACCTGCAAGGGAGCGCCTGCGATTTCGCGGGCGTCCGTCACATGCACATCGACGCCCCAAAACGCCCTGTCCAGGTCGATGACGCCGCCCGGATACAGAGGCGCATTCTGCTGCGTCGCCTGCGGTATGGCTTGGAACTGAGTGGTGGCGCGATGCCCCGTGTAAAGCAGGGCCGACAAGTCGTCGTGGGCGCTCAATTTGTCGTCGTAGATGGCGCCCAGCTGTTCCTGGTCGAGAGATTTGCGCGTATTGAACAGCACCGCGCCGACGCCGGCCTGGCGCGGATTCGCCCCGAGCTGCGCGCGCGTGAGTCCGAGCGGATCCTGTACGCTCGGCGTTTCGATCACGTTGGCCACCAACGTGAGCTTCGACGTATCGCTGGTGGCGAGCCGCAGCTTCGAATTGAAGTTGTCGCGCTCGGCATTGCTGTGAAACCGATAGCCGTCGGTTTGAAAGTGCGCCGCGTCCAGCACATAGTTGAGTTCCCCATCGTCCCCCTCCGTCTTCAGGGCGTAGCGCTGAGTGTTGAAGGTCCCGTACTCGGCTCTGCCATCGACCAAGCGGCCCGGCTTCGCGTCTTCGGTGAAAATCGCGATCACTCCTCCCGACGAATTGCCGTACAGCGCCGAGAAGGGTCCCCGCAGGACCTCGATGTGATCGGCTGACCCCAAGTCGAATTGTGAAAACTGGCCCTGACCGTCCGGCATGGTGCCGGGAATGCCGTCGGAATAAAGCCGGATGCCGCGGACGCCAAAGCTCGATCGCGCACCGAAGCCGCGCACCGAGAGCTGCAAGTCCTGAGCGTAATTTTGCCGGCTTTGCACCGACACCCCCGGTACGGTGATCAATGACTCCGAGAGGTTGATTTGCAGTTGACCGTCCGCAATGGTGTGCCGATCGACCCGATCGATCGACACCGGCAAGTCGGCGCTCGACTCCGCAACCCGCGTTGCGGTGACCACGATGGCGGACAACTCGGGCGCGCCGTCGGCCCACGCGTTGTCGGACGAGGCGCCCAAGCCCAACCAAACGCCCACCACCGAAACCGCAACTCGTCCACGCATGTATCCCTCTAACGGCTTGTATTGGCGGATGAAACACCGCCACGATATGTCATGCAGCGTACCCTCTACCAATTTCCGACGTCCTAGCGATAATCATTAAAGTAGCGCCGCCAGCCGCCGCTACTTAGGTCTTGAACAAGACTCGGGGGAAACCCATCGTGAAATGGTCAATGGCGTTCAACGCATCGGTGGGCACCGCTGCGCTGCTGCTGCCGATGATGGTTGCCGGCGAATCCCATATCCAGACGGAAGCGGCCGGCACTGCGACCACCACCGCAGCCCATGTGAACTTCAAGATCGTCATTCCGAAGGTTCTCTACTTGCGGGTCAGCGGCGGCAACGATCGCATCCCAGGGGCAGAAACCGTGGCCGTCATGAGCAACAGCCGCAATGTCGCTTTCAACGCGAGCGTGCGCACGGCCAATTCCGACGTCCATGCCCGCGGCGTGGTCCTCGGCGCTTCGGCCACAAAAACCATCGCGCAGGTTGCGCCGTGCACGCTCGGCGACGCCCATCCCGCCACGGACCCAGCGGGCGCTCGCGGCCCTGCGAAGGCCGGCGACCGCCAGGTCATCTGCACGGTCTCGATGCCCTAGATCGCCGCTGCCGCGTTCTGCGGCAGGCGCCGTCGGCGCCGTGCCTCTATTCTCCTTCACCCCACTCCTCCTGTAGCCGCTCGATCGGATTGCCGGCTCGTGCGGGTCGTCCGTTCGTGTGCGAACTGGCGCACAAAAGCCAAGGAATATCGGCAGTTGCAGCCGGAACTTGAGCGTTCGCGAGTCAAATTGCGACTTAGTACCACGTGCCGTTAGGCATAACCCCTAGTATCGGCATCGCGCATGGGGCCGCAAGCGGCCGCCACGAGCGCGGGACGGCAGAGCCATCCCCTCATGAAGCGCCCCAAGAATCGTTACAGCACAGGAAGCAGCTAATGAAGACATCGATCGCCTTGAAAGGTCTGTTGGGCGTAGGAGCACTCACGCTTCCGCTCATGGCGTTTGCCGAATCGAACGTTCAGACGGGTGCCGCGACCGCCTCTCCCGGCGCGACCGCCCACGTCGATTTTTCGATCGTCATCCCGAAAATTCTCTATTTGCGAGTCGGTACCGGCTCCGCCTACGCGTCCGGGACCCTGACCTCCGCCAACACCATCGATCTCATCACGTTTTCCCCGGCGGCAGGCACGGTGGGCAATGGCACTCCCGTCGCGGGTACCGGAGGCGACCTGACCGGCGGCGTCGAGACCGCAGCCATCGTCAGCAACAGCGGCAACGTGACGCTGAACGCCACGGCCAGCGGCGCGCTCAGCGACGGCAATGGCGACACGATTCCCTTCACGCAGATCACCACGGCCGCCACGACCTTGACCTCCGGCACGCAACTGCCCGCGCCGGTGCTCACTAACGGCACCAGTTCGAACGTCGTCCTCACCGCGCCCGCGACCAAGCTCATCGTCCAAGATGCCAAGTGGACCTACAGCTACGCCAATGCCGCGAATGTGCCGGCCGGCACGTACGGCGGCGTCAATGTGAACAACAGCCGCGTGACCTACACGGCAACCATGCCGTAACCCTCGCGATCGCGGCATCACCCGATCGCGGCATCACCAATGCGCACCACTCCGCCATTGCCCGGACTGCCTCTGCCATTGCCCGGACTGCGCCGAGCCTTGATCGGCGCAGTCCTCTTCGGTGTGGCAGCGAATACCGCGTCGGCATATACGGCCACTCTCACTCCGGCCTCGCCGCTGATGGTGTACCTGCAGGTGGGCGTCGGCAGCTTCACGAACAACTACCTCAATGGCGGCCAGCCGGGCAACAACACCACCATCAACACCGTGTCGGCAACGGTGGCGTCGGCCGTGGTGGGCAACGGCACCGCGCAGCCGATGACGACCAACAGCACCGCCACGCAGAGCTACTGGGACGGCTACGCGTATTGCAGCGTGCCGGGACAGATCTACATCGGCGGCTTTTATCGCACCACCGGCGCTGCGACCGCCGCGGCGCAGGTGACCGCCAACGTGCCGGCGGCGCTGACCGACGCTGCCGGCGACACCATCCCTTTTTCGAAGATTCGCTGGACCTCGAGCGGCAATGGAGATTCCGGCGCCGAGCCTTTTCCGGCAGGCGCCTTCGTCAACGGCGGTGTGCAGAACGTGGGGTCGATGAGCAGCAACACGTGGAACGAGAGCTGCTGGACGTTCTCCTATTTGAACAACACCGTGCCGCCGGCCGGCACGTTCACCGGCGTGGTCCGTTACACGCTGAGCGCGCCATGATCGCTTCTCGCCCGGCGCTGCGGTCGGCTTTTTTTTTGGCCCCAACATTGAGCATAATCTGGGCGTTCACGGCGCAGGCGAAAACCACCACCATCGATGATTCGGGCACCCAGGCGCTCGAGCCGTCCGTCAGCATGCGCTGGAAGACCACGGCACCGTCGCGCTCCGGCACCGACAATCTGATGGTCGGCACGACGACGATTCGGGTGCGGATCAACGTGACGCCCTGGCTGCGCCGCTCAGGGCGAATCTATTTGGATCTGCCCGCGCAGCAGCCCGGCCCCATCACCGCTTCGTGGATTGCGCAGGGGCGATTTCTGTCCGGCCAGGTGCACTCCGGCAATCGCACGCTGCTCTATGCCGGACCCATCGCCTCGCCCTTCATGGAAGACGTATTGAAATTTCAGTTCAGCGTGGACGGCGCGCTCATTCGCCGACCCTTCCCGGTGACCTTCCACTTTGAAATGGATGAGAGTTGACCATGCGCGGACGCATTTTTTGGCCGCTCTCCCTCGCCGGCATCGTCGGCATCGCCGTCGGCCTCGCCGCATCGCCGCCGGCCTGCGCTCAAGGGTTCGCAGCACTGGTCTCGCCGCCGCGCTTCGAGCTTGCGGCGCGGCCGGGAAAGATCTTGCGCAGCGTGGTCGAGGTGAGCAATCGATCGACGGCGCCCGCCCGGTACCTCGTGCATACCGCAGACTGGACTTTTTCGCCCGATTTCAGCGTGAGCTTCCACGACGAGCTGCAGCCCGGCAGCTGCCGCCCCTGGGTCGCGATCGAGCGCCCCGAGGTCGTGGTTCCGGGGGGCGCAACTCTGCGCTATCGCTTCGAGGTAAACGTGCCGGCCGACGCACCGGCCGGTGAATGTCGTTTTGCCCTGATGATCGAAGGGGCTGAACCGTCCATTGCCCGAAGCAATGGGCTGGACATGCCGGTCACCGGGCGTATCGGCGTCATCGTCTACTTGACGGTGGGCGACGGCACGCCCGACTTGGAAGTGTTCGGACCCAAGATCGCGACGCTCAACGGCCAGCAGATACCGGCCCTGCGTGTCCACAATTCGGGCAGCGCCCACGGACGCATGAGCGGATTTCTGACCGGCACCGACGCCAAGGGAATCAGCTACGACTTCACTCCCTCGGATTTCCCGATTCTCCCCCACGAAGAGCGTGAGGTCTTCCTGACTCCGTCGACGGCCACGGACGATCACCCGACTCTCACCTTTCCGGTCACGGTGAAGGGCACGCTCGAATGGGGCAGGCAAAGGACTGAGCTGAATCAGCGCTTCGAATGAAACGCCGTGGCAATGCCGCTCGCCGGCTCGCGTTCGGCCTATGCGGGCTGGCGGGACTCGGCTCCTTGAGTACGGCGCATGCCGAGACGTCGGCACCGACGCCCGCAGCACCCATGCCCCCAGCGCCCATGACCGCTGTCAATTCGCCTGTTCCGTCCGGGTATCAAGATCGATACATCGGCGGCGGTTCACTGGCCCCTGACATGTCCGCGGGCGACGAAGCAACCAGCGACACTCAAGGGTTGGCGCACTCGCTCGAGCTCGACGCTGTGTTGAGTGTGCTGAGTTCCCGCGGCTCCGGGTCCGACTCAAACGTGATGGAGAACGGCATCATCGCCAAGTCGCAATGGGAGACGGCCACCTACGGCGCCTGGTCGCTCGACGCCTCGGCGCGCACCGGAAGCTCCGACCTCGGCCCATCCGAGCAGGGCCAAGGCGGCGTCGTCACACTGCGGCAGCGCGGTATGCCCTTCGATGGAGGATGGCAGGCAGACAATGGCTTGGGCGACCTGAATTCACCCGACATCAGCCTCGCGCGATTTCAACCCCGCTTCTACTTGCCCACCGCTCCGATACAGGGGCTCGCCACGGAATGGCGCGGACCCTCCGGCGCGCAGGTCGTCGCCGGCGGCGGTGTGCCGGGGCTCTACGACGGTATTGTGGTGCCCAATTTTCGCACCTTGAGCGGATCGACTGCGACCGCCGGAGCGGAGTGGTCCCCGGCATCGGAGTGGACCGTCGGCGGACAGTTGATCGAGGCGCACGGCGTCAACCTTGCCGTGGGTCCCGTGGTCGATGGCGCCGCGCTCATGTCCTCCACCACCGGACTCCTGAGCGCCGCGTGGGCTGAGCGCGGCGAACATGTTCAGTTGAATCTGCTCGACGGCGGCGTAGACGGCAAGCCGAACGCGGTTGGGACCTGGATCGACGGGTCCATCGCGCAAGGGAGGTTCCTGCAGAACGCCGGCGTCTTTCGCATCGATCCCAACATGACCTGGGGCAATCAGCTGATCTCGAACGATGCGCAGGGCGGCTACTACCGCCTCAATTATCAGAGCCGGCAATGGGTGGCGGACGTCGGAATCGACGAAGTACGTACGGTGTCCGGGCTCGGCACCAACACCACCTTTCTCACCGGCGATACGCGCTATCAAATGTCGCGCGACTGGGGTGTTGGCGGCGTTGCCAATATCAGCCGTACCGAGGGCGGCACCGGCTGGTCGCTCGAAGGCTTCCTGGATCACTCGAATGCCGGCGGCACCGGCCGCGCGCAGGCCGATTTCGCCGAGACCCCGGTGGGTCGGGACGTCACGTTGACGCTCAACGAAGCGTGGTCGACGCCCGTCGGCTTCCGGCTGAGTACCGCGGCGTCCGTCGAGCGCATCAGCGGCGCCCTCATCAATGATTTTCAGCAGGACAGCACGGTGCTGAGCATCGCCGCATTTGGCGGCGGCCAGTTCACCCACGGGATCGGGGCCGAAGGTAACGTGCGCTGGGCGAGAGCCGTGCAAGGCCAGGCCGCGCCCGGTGTGTTCGCGAATGTCTCACTGACTTGGCAGCTGTCCCAAGCCTGGCAGATCCTGGCCACTTATTACGAGGCCCAAGTAGGATCCTGACGCCTCTGACAGTGGTCTCGCCGTTGACTCCGCCGGTGGAACAAACCCAACCGGCGTATGTGAATCCTCCCGAGGATGTCTCTTATTTTTATAACGACCTGGCGCCCTATGGCGCATGGGTGCAACTGGAAGGCGTCGGTTGGTGCTGGCAGCCTCGCGCGGTGACCATTAATCGCGGGTGGAGTCCCTATTGCGACGGGGGGCGTTGGGTCTATTCCGATTGCGGCTGGTACTGGGCTTCCGATTATTCCTGGGGCTGGGCTCCATTCCATTATGGCCGGTGGCAATTACATGATCGTTGCGGATGGGTTTGGCA
>Ga0137412_10005503_pt1 | contig 10119 bp, 4 predicted proteins | sample CZODoug2_1_16fun_FD_122160 | JGI IMG/M metagenome (GOLD analysis project Ga0137412, IMG submission 122160) | Vadose zone soil fungal communities from Angelo Coast Range Reserve, California, USA - CZODoug2_1_16fungal (Hybrid Assembly) | ecosystem: Environmental > Terrestrial > Soil > Vadose zone... | reverse complement strand
TCGGGCGTGGTGCGCTGGTTGAACGCCGTGAAGCGCAGCACGGCCTGCTGCCCCATATGGACCTGGTCGATCTCGTGCGGCTGGATCTTGGCCTCGATGATGAGGCTGTCGCCGTCGGGCACGATCAGCATCACGGCCTCGCCGGCCTGGATCACGCCGCCCACCGTGTGCACGCTCTGCTGGAAGACCCTGCCGTCCTGCGGCGCCACCAGGTCGATGCGCTTCAGCTGGTCCTCGGCCGCGACCCGCTTTTCGACCAGCTCCGATTTCTTGCCGCGGATCTCGGCCAGCTCCTTGCCGACGTCGGTGCGCAGGTCCTCGTCGATCTGCAGGATCTTCAGCTCCGTCTCGGCGATGCGGCCCCGGGCCTGCGCCGCCGAGGCGATCAGCGCGCCGCGCTCGCCCTCGAGCCGGGCGCCGTCGCGCTCGAGCGTCGTCAGGCGATTGAACGGCGCCAGGTTCTGCTTCCACAGGTCGCGAACGCCCTTCAGCTCCTGCTGGATCCAGTCGATTTCCTTCACCTTCGCGGCTTCCTGCTCGACGTTGCCCTGGACCTGCTGGCCGAGCTGGGCGATCTGCTCCTGGAGCTGGGCCTTCTGTCCTTGGCGGGCGCCGCGGCGGATCTCGAACAGCTTCTGCTCGCCCGCCGTCACGCGGCGGACTTCGGGGTCGTCGAGCCTTGCCAGAAGTTCGGCCGGGAAGCTCACCGTCTCGGCGCCGTCGCGCTCGGCCTCGCCGCGGGCCTGGCGCGCCGCCAGCTCGTCCAGCGCCTTGGTCACGATCGCCAGGTTGGAGCGGACCTGGGTGTCGTCGAGCCGCACGACGATGTCGCCCGCCTTGACGCGATCGCCTTCCTTGACCCTGAGCTCGCCGACCACACCGCCGGTCGGATGCTGGACCTTCTTGACGTTCGAATCGACGACGAGCTGGCCGGGCGCGATCACCGCGCCGGCCAGTTCGGTCGTCGCGGCCCAGCCTCCGACGCCGCCCACCAGCAGCGCCGCGGCCGCGCCGCCGGCCAGCAGATGCCGTTGTATCGATCGTTGCGCAATCATGCTCGGGCTCCCTCGGCAAAGCGTACCGGCGCAGGCGCCGGCCGCAGGGCCTGCTTGAGCACGGTCTCCTTCGGCCCGAAGGAGGCCATGCGTCCGGCCTGCATCACCAGCAAGGTGTCGACGCCGGCCAGCGCGCTCGGCCGATGGGCGATCACGACGACGATGCCATTGCGCGCGCGGACGCCCAGGATGGCGCGTGTCAGTGCGTCCTCGCCTTCGCTGTCGAGGTTGGCATTGGGCTCGTCCAGCACCACCAGGAAGGGATCGCCGTAGAGCGCGCGGGCGAGCCCGATGCGCTGGCGCTGGCCGGCGGACAAGGCGGCACCGGCCTCGCCGATCTGGGTTTCGTAGCCCTCCGGCAAGCCGAGGACCAGCTCGTGCACGCCGGCGGCGGTGGCGGCGGCAATGATTGCCGTTGCCGACGGCTGTGGCTCAAAGCGGGCGATGTTCTCGGCCACGCTGCCGGCGAACAGCTCCATGTCCTGCGGCAGGTAGCCGATATGCGGCCCCAGCGCTTCCGACGACCACTGATCGAGCGCTGCGCCGTCGATGCGGACCCCGCCGCGGACGGCCACCCACACGCCCACGAGGACGCGCGCCAGCGACGACTTGCCGGACGCGCTGGGCCCGATGATCCCCAGCCCCTGTCCGGCCTTCAATTGGAACGCCACGTCCTGGACGACGATCCGGTGCGTGCCGGGCGGCACGACGCTCACCGCCTCGACCGCCAGGGAATGGACGGGCTTGGGCAGCGCCAGGCGCATTGGCTCCGCCGGGATCTTATCTAAAAGGACGTTGAGCCGCCGCCAGCTTTGCCGCGCCGCCACGAACCCGCGCCACTGCGAGATCGCGAGCTCGATCGGGGCGAGGGCACGCGAGGTCAGGATCGAGCTCGCGATGATGATGCCGGCCGTCGCCTGCTGGTTGATGACCAGCCAGGCCCCGATGCCGAGCACGCCCGACTGCAGCGCCATGCGCAGCACCTTGGAGAGTCCGCCGAATCCGGCGGCGACGTCGGCGGCGCGCTGCTGCGCGGCCATGTAGTCACGGTTGCAGTCGCTCCACAGGGCGCCCAGCCGGCCCGCCATGCCCATCGCATGGACCGCTTCGGTGTTGCGCCGGTTGGCCTCGGCCAGGCTGTTGCGGCCGCCGGCATGAAACGCCGCCTCGGCGGCGGGCTTGCGCGTCATGATTTCGGTGAGCAGCGCCACGACGACCAGGATCAGCCCGCCGGCCGTCGCCACGATGCCGATCAGCGGATGGAACAGGTAGCAGATGGCGAGATAGAGCGGCATCCAGGGCAGGTCGAACAACGCCGCCGGCCCCACGGTCGACAGGAACGAGCGCACCTGGTCGAGGTCGCGCAGCGGCTGCAGGCCCTGCGAGCCCGCGCCCTTGAGCGGCAGCTTCATCAGCACGTGATGGACGCGCTCGCTGACCGCGCCATCCAGCGAGCTGCCGACCCGCACCAGCAGGCGGCTGCGGATGATGTCTAAAACGCCCTGGAAGCCGAAGAGCACCAGGGCAAGCAGCGTGATGCCCACGAGGGTGGGCACGCTGCGGCTCGGCAGCACGCGATCGTAGACCTCGAGCATGTAGAACGAGCCGGTGAGGTACAGGATGTTCAGCAGGGCGCTGAACAGTGCCACGCCGATAAAGGCCTTGCGGCAGGCGGCGAGCGCCGCCGACAGCTCCGATCGGGGGGTGCGGCCGGGGCGTGCCATGTCAGCCGATATGGTCGAAGTGATGCAGGATGCCGGAGAACTCGAACGGCTGCTGGGCGACACCGCTCGAGTCCGACGCGGTGAAATGGGCACCGGCCGAGTTGCCGTTGTCACGCGCCACCGACCACATCGACAGCAGGGCGATGTGGGGGTCGGTCTTGGCGTAGTCGACCAGGGCCTGTGCGTCGGCGAGCTTGAAGACCTCGGAGGTGATGTCGTTGACGCCGATCATCGGCGTGATGCCGATCTTGGCCGTGAGGCCGAGGTCGGCCAGCTGCTTTTCGGTGGCGATCGCCGCATTGATGGCGTTCAGCCCCATCTGGCCGTTATTGTCGACCGACTGGCCGTAATCCATGGTCATGATGTTGACCGTGTCGATGCGCACGCCGTCATGCTTGGCGCTTTGCAGGACGGCGAGCCCGCTGGCATCGAGGCCGGTCGGCAGCACCGGCAGGGTGAACGACACCTTGAGGTCCGGGTTGGCCGCCTGCAGCCCGACGATCGCCTGGTCGCGCAAGGTGAGCGAATGCTGGTTCTGCTCCGCCGCGCCCTCGATGTCGAAGTCGATCGAGTTGATGTGGTAGCGGTCGATCACCGACTGGTATTCGGCCTGCAGCACCGCCGCGCTGGGCGCGGTCAGCGCCGCTTCCTGGCCGGCCGCGCCGCCGAACGAGATGGTGATGGTGCCGCCCGCCGCCTGGATCGCCTGGACCTGCGAGAGGATGGTCGTGCCGTTGACCAGCGTGTCGTCCGTGATCGCACCCGCCCCCTGCCAGCCGATGCCGTGGTCGGAGGCGAGCATGAAGGCCAAGGTGAAGTTCTGGATGCCCGAGGCGTGGGATATGGCGACCAGGTCGTCATCCTGAGTCATCGCCATGTCGATATAGGGCGAGAACATCGTGGTCGCGCTGCCGAGATCGGCGCCGGGAACGGCCGTGTGCACGGAAACCGGCGTCGCCTGCGCCGACGAGCCCGCCGCGTCCAGCGCCGCCACCGTGAACTGGTAGCTCGTGTCGGCGGTGAGGCCGGTTGCGGTGTAATGCGTGTCCGTCGTCGTGGCGAGCTGATGGCCGTTCTCGAAGATCGCGTAGCCGCTCACCGAACCGCTGCCGGGCACCGTCGAGGCATTCCAGCTCAGCAACGTGGAGCTGCTGGACGTGGCGGCGGCCGCCAGGCCGGTCGGCGCAGTGGGGACGACCGTGGCCGGACCGACGGCATGGACATGGACGGCCGAGGCATCGAGCTGCCCGGAAGCGGTGAAGCCGAAATCCGTCTGGCCGTCATGGGCGATTTGCCCGTTCCACGCGGCGCCGGCGATCACATAGCCGTTGGCGTCGTGCGAGACGATGGTCGCGTTCCAGATGTTGGTGATCTGGTAGGGCATGTCGATCGCGATCTGCCAGGCCGCCGCGGCGCCGTCATTGTGGACGGTGACGTCGGCATTGAAGCCGCCGCTCCAGGTGTCGGTGGCCGCGAACTGGCCGCTGAGGTCGCTTGAAGCCGGCGGTGGCGTCGGCGGCGTGACGGGTGGTGCGTCGTCATCGACGATGGTCGCCGTGCCGGTGGCGCGCGCGATGGTGGCGCCCTGGGCGTTGCTGAGCACGACGGTGAAATGCTCGTTCGGCTCGTTCACCGTGTCCGCCGTGATCGGGATGGCGATCGTCTTGCTCTGCTCGCCGGCCGCGAAGGTGACCGAGCCGCTGCTGGCGGTGAAGTCGGTGCCGCTGGTCGCGTCGCCGGCCACGGTGTGGAAGTCGACCGTCACGGTACCGGTCGCGGGTGCGGAGAGCGTGAGCACGAAGGTGGCGGCGTTCCCTGTCGCGGAACCCGTGCCGCTGCCGAGGTTGAACTCGATGGGCGTGAGGTAAGCGAGCTTCGCCTGGTTCACCGTGCTCCAGTCGTCGGCCAGGATGCCGCCGGTGTCGCCGGAGTTCGGATTCCACGACCAGAAGGTCCAGCTGATGCCCTGCTTGCCGGCCGGGATGTCCGACTTGCCGTCATTGTTGAAGTCGCCGCCGAGGTAGTGGGTGATCGCCTGGAGCCACGGCGCGTCTTTGGGATCGACCAGCTTGGTGCCGAACTCGCCCAGGTAAACCGGCGCGATTCCCTGCTGGTAGATGTAGCCCCACATCTGGTCGAACTTGGCCGGCAGGTTCGCCGGATAGCTGGGATCGCTGAACCACGGCTGCTGGTAGACCGAATCGGGATAGTCGTGCGGCGAATAGACCAGCTTGTTCGGCGTATTGAGAACAACCGGGTGGTCCTTCACCCCCATCAGGTTGCCGCCCCACCAGTAGCTCTGGCCCTGGTAGGTGCCGATGCCCTCGACGAAGATCAGCCAGTTGGGATTGACCGTGCCGATGGCGTTGCCGGCCTGCTCGGCCGCCGCCACCCAGTCGTTGGGCCCGCCATCGCCCCACGTGCCGTTGTAGGGCTCGTTGTGCAGGTCGGCGCCGATCACGGCCGGGTTGTCGGCATAGCGTTGCGCCAGCATCTGCCAGTCGGACACCCACTCGGCCTGGCTGTGCTGGGCGTCGTACCACAGGCCGTTGGCCGAGGTGCCGTCGCCCGCCTCGCTGCGATGATGGTCGAGGATGATTTTCAGCCCGATCTGGTCGGCATAATCGACGATCTTGTCCATGATCTGCAGCGCCGAGAGGCCCTGCAGGTCCGGGTTCTTGGAGAAGTCGATGCCGCTCGGGGCGGCGGTCGAATGCAGCATCTCGCTGGAGAAGGGCAGGCGGATGGTGTTGAAGCCGAGCTCCACCATCTGGTCCATCATGTCCTTGTAGCTGCGCGTCCACAGCCCGTCGGGCGACATGTTGGTCGATTCGAAGCCGAACCAGTTGACGCCGGCGATCTGCACCGAATGTCCGGTGCTGTCGACGATCTGGTTGCCCGACGTGCTGAGCCAGCCCGGGGCCGCGCTGCCGCCGCCGGGATTGCCCTCGACGACCGAGGTGTCGGAGATGCTGAGCGTCGGCAGGGGCGGCGGCGGTGCTGCATCGTCGTTGACGATGGTGCCGCTGCCCGACCCGTGGGCGATGGTGGCGCCCGCGGGGTTCGTGAGCGTGACGGTGAAACCTTCATTGGCCTCCACCGTCGAATCGCCGATCGCCGCCACGGTGATCGTCTTCTGCGTCTCGCCGGGCGCGAAGGTGAGGGTGCCGGCCTGGGCGACATAGTCGCTGCCCGCGCTGGCCGTGCCGTCGGCGGTGGCGAAATGCACGGTGACCGGCGCCGTCGCGGCAGCCGACAGCGTCACGGTGAAGGCGCCATGTCCCGGCGCGGCGGCGCTGCCTTCGGCGAAGCTCGAATCGGCGATGCTGAGCGTGGGCAGCGGCGCGGTATCGTCGTTCACGATGGTGCCGGTCGCCGAGCCATGCGCGATGGTGGCACCATTCGGCGATGACAGGCTCAGTGTCAGGGTTTCGTTGGCCTCGACCACGCTATCGCCCGTGACCTGGACATGGACCACCTTCGAGGTCTCGCCCGCGGCGAAGGTGAGCGTGCCGGCCGACGCCGCATAATCCGAGCCGGCTGTCGCCGTGCCGTTGGCGGTCGCGTAGGCGACCGTGACGGTGCCCGTCGCGGCGGCCGACAGCGTGACGGTGAAGGCGAGATCGCTGGTGCCGCTGTTGCCTTCGGTCACCATGGCGTCGGCGACGGAAAGGCTGGGCGGCACCGGCGGCGGCACGGGATCGTGGCCGGCGGCCACGCCGTTGATCGTGAAGCCCGACGCGGTCGTGCCGGCGCTGCCGGGCGTCGCCTGGAAGCCGAACGACACCGCCTGCCCGCCCGCGACCTGGCCGTTCCACGTCGCATTGCTCACCACATAGTGGTTGCCGACATGGCTCACGATCTGGGCGTTCCAGATGCTGGTGATGGTGGCCGAGGCGTCGAACGCGACGGTCCAGCCGTTGAGGCCGCCGCTGCCGGCGGTGACGGTCATGGCGCCCGTGAAGCCGGATCCCCAGTTGCTGTCGACGGCATAGTCGAGCGCGGCACTGCCTGTGGGTGGCGGTGGTGGCGGGGCGACATCGTCGTTGACGATGGTGCCGGTGGCCGATCCCTGGGTGATGGTGGCGCCGGAGGCGCTGGACAGGGCGATCGAGAAGGTCTCGTTGGCCTCGACCACGCTGTCGCCGGTGATCGCCACGTTGATCGTCTTGGAGGTCTCGCCCGCGGCAAAGGTGACGGTGCCCGAGCCCGCGGTGTAGTCCGAGCCGGCCTTGGCGGTGCCGTCGCTGGTCGAGTAATGGACCGTCACGGGTCCCGTGGCGGCCTGCGAGAGCTTGACCGTGAAGGCGAGTTGCGAGGTGCTGCTATTGCCTTCGGCGAGGGAGGCGTCGCCGACCGAGATCGTCGGCAGGACGGGCGGCGGTGGCGGCGGCGGGGGGACGGCCGCGCCATCGATGACCAGGCTGGTGGCCGCCGTGCCGCCGGCGCCGGGCGTGGCCTGGAAGCCGAAGCTCGCCTGTCCGCCCGCCGGCACGGTCGCGTTCCAGTCGAGATTGCGGATCACATAATGGTTGCCGACATGGCTGATGATCTCGGCACCCCAGATGTTCGAGATGTCGAACGTGGCGTCGAACTCGATGGTCCAGCCGTGCAGGCCCTGCGTCCCGCCGGGCACGGTCATGTTGCCGACGAAGCCCGTGCCCCAATTGTTTCCGACCGCGTAGTTGATGCTCGCCATCGCCGCTCCCTGCGGGGGCACTGCGTCACCCCGTCGCGGCGTATGCCATGAGCCCTCGACCGCCCGCAGCGGCCGGGACGGCGCCACTCGATGAACGCGGCAGGAAAATCGGTGAACCCGGCTCGGGCTCGGGGGATGGGCGGGCTCGCGCTTGCCTGTGCCCGGCAAATGGCCTTTGCTTCGGCGTGAAATCCCAGCCTGAAGGCCCGTACCGACCTTGTCCGTAGAATCGCCCGCCCGATCCGTCGGCGCCGTTCGTGCCTGGTGGAACGGCCTGCAGGCATTCTGGCGGCTGCAGATCGTCGGTTGGGGCCTGTTCTCGATCGTCGACATCGTGAACCAGCAGCTGGTCTATCACGACTTCTCGGTCTCGATTGTCCGCACCACGCTGGTCATCGCCTGCCTTGTGTCGCTCTCCGCCGGCATGCGCTCGGTCTACGCCTCGCGGCAGCTCGGCAACAAGCTCAGCCTGAAAGCGGCGGTGTGGCTCGCGCTCCTGTCGCTGGGCGGGGCCGGGTTCATCGCCACGCTGATGTTGGCCGGCCGCGGGTTGCTGGGCTGGACGACCGCGGGCCGGGACCCGCTCGACGACTTCGTCCTTCCCTGGACCTATTACTCCATTGCTCTTGCCGCCTGGAGCCTCTGCTACTTCTGGGTCTATGCCGAGATGGCCGAGCAGGCCGAGCACAAGCATGCGGTGCGCGCCGAAGCCGAGGCGCTCCGCGCGGAACTCGAGGAACTGCGCCTGCAGCTCGATCCTCATTTCCTGTTCAATGTGTTGAACGGCGTCGCCGAAGAGATCCCCGAACGCCCCGCGGCGGCGCTCGCCATGCTGCGCGATCTCACGGCCTACCTCAGGCACTCGCTGGACGGCATCAACCATACGGTCGTCACGGCGGAGGCCGAGGTCGGCGGCCTGTCGGCGTATCTCCGGGTGCAGCAGGCGCGGTTCGGCGATCGCCTGAGGACGAGGCTCCACATGGACCCGGCGGCGGCCTCGCGCCGCATCGCGAGCTTCCTGCTGCAGCCGCTGGTCGAGAACGCCGTCAAGCACGGCAAGCGCGACAACGGGCTGGACCTCGGAATCGATATCCGCGCGGTGGGCGATGCGCTGCATGTCGAGATCGAGAATACCGGTTCGCTCGACGGTGCTGCGGGCTCGCGCCGGCGCCGTCCCGGAATTGGCGTGGAGAACGTGCGCCGGCGCCTGGCCTTGCACTATCCCGGCCGCCACCAATTCACGCTCGCCGATCGCGGCGCCGGCGAGAACAAGGTGGTGGCGACGCTGGTGCTGGAGGGCGATCCGTGCGGGTCCTGATCGTCGACGACGAGCATCTGGCGCGCCAGGCGATACGGCGCCTTCTGGCCGCGCATCCCGACGCCGAGATCGTCGGCGAGGCCGCGAGCCTCGCCGAGGCGATGGAGGCCATCGAGCGGACTGCGCCGCAGCTCGTCTTCCTGGATATCGAGCTGGGCGGAGGCGGCGACGGCTTCGATCTTCTTGCCGCGCTGGAGCGGCCGCCGATCGTCGTCTTCGTCACCGCCTACGCCGAACATGCGGTCGAGGCCTTCGCGGTGAACGCAGTGGATTATCTGCTGAAGCCGGTCGAGCCCGGGCGTCTTGCCGAATCGCTCGCGCGCGCCGAGCGCCAGCTCGATCGGGGTCCGGCCGGATCGGGGGTGATCGCGCTCCGGACGCCGAAGCAGACCGTGCTCGCCCAGCCCGCCGAGATCGCGGCGCTGCGGGCCGATGGCGACTTCACGCATGTCTTCATCGCCGACCAGCCGGCGGTGATGATCTGGCGGACGCTCGGCCATTTCGAAGTGCTGCTGCCGTCGCCGCCTTTCCTGCGGCTCGGCCGCTCGCTGATCATCAACCGCGACCGCCTGCGCAAGGTCGAAACGCCGTCGCGCGCCGGCGGACAGATCACGCTCGAGGGGATGTCCGAACCCCTGATCCTGGGCCGCACCGCCGCCGCGCGGCTGCGCGAGACGCTGGCGGGCGAGAGGGGCTGAAGTGCGGTTCTCTTCGATATCGTCGCACTGTCCTGGGTAAAGAAAATAGTGTCATCCCGAGCGCAGCGAGGGACCCTTGATCGGCGCTGCGAAAGGTCCCTCGCTGCGCTCGGGATGACACCATTTCTCAAACCAGCTGCGACGCCACCGTTTCCGCCGCCACGCGCATGTCGTGCGCCAGCCTGACCGACGTCGCGCGATCGAGCTGGCTCACCAGCCCCACGGCCGCGATTGTGTGCGTGATCGTGCGGCGCGCGTTCAGCACCGGCACCGCGACGATCGCCACGCCGGCGATATAGTTGCCGCGGTCGATGCTGAAACCGTGGCGGCGCACGCCGTCGATTTCCTTGCGCCAGCTCTCGTAGTCGGGTGCGTTCTGCCAGCGCAGTGAGCGGAAGCGTTTCTCGATCTCGCTCCACGGATGCTCGCTGAACGCCGCGACGCAGCGGCCCGTCGCGCTGATCAGCGCCGGAAAGCGGCTGCCGACATCGACATGCAGGCGCACCGGCGCCTGGGTGCGCGACAGCGTGACCACGATCATGTGGTCGAGGTCGGGCACTTCGACGCCGATCGCCGTCACGCCGTAGCGCTTGGAGAGATCGTCGAGCCTGGGCTGCACCAGGCT